>Ga0137404_10001688_pt1 | contig 14475 bp, 14 predicted proteins | sample CZOMad2_1_16fung_FD_108285 | JGI IMG/M metagenome (GOLD analysis project Ga0137404, IMG submission 108285) | Vadose zone soil fungal communities from Angelo Coast Range Reserve, California, USA - CZOMad2_1_16fungal (Illumina Assembly) | ecosystem: Environmental > Terrestrial > Soil > Vadose...
CCAACCGGGCGGTGTTTAGACCCACCGAGGACATCCACGGATACCTGGCCTATGCACTCTTCGCACTTGCCGGTATACATGCGGCGGCGGCGCTGTGGCATCATTTTTTCCTGCGCAACGGGGTGTTGGGACGCATTTGGCCCATGAGCGAGGGCGCCGGCACCCCAACCGGCAAGAATATCTCGGCAGAATACAGGGGCTCTCGGTGATGCAGCGTACGCTGGCGGGGCCGGCCGCGTAGGGCGGTTTGCAATATCGCCACCGCCGTGGATATGCTGAATGCTCGGACGGCGCGCCGGAGGCTGTCCAGAGCTTGGCGGGACACCACCTATTGGCGGGACACCGATGATTCTGTATGGCCATGCGCTGAGTTCGGCTTCCTATCGGGTCAGGATCGCACTGGCCCTGAAGGGTTTGCAGGTGACTTCCGTGCTGCTGAATTTGCGCGCGGGCGAGCAGCGGCTGGAGGCATTCCTGCAAATCAACAGCCAAGGCTTCGTGCCTGCGCTGGCCATGGACGACGGCGTGGTGCTCACCCAATCGGTGGCCATCATCGAGTATCTCGATGAAATCCATCCGGATCCGCCGCTGTTGCCGAAAGCGCCTTTGGAACGCGCGCGAGTGCGGGCCCTGACGCAGGCCATTACCTGCGATGTGCATCCCCTGAACAATTTGCGGGTGCTGCGATATCTCGAGAACGATTTGCACCACGACAAAGCGACGCGCGAGACCTGGTATCGGCACTGGGTACGGCTTGGGTTCGACGCCATCGAGCGTTGGCTGGTTCGGGACGGCGCGACCGGGCGATTCTGCCACGGCGATGCGCCGACCATGGCCGACGTGTGTCTGGTGCCCCAGGTGTTCAACGCGCGGCGCTTCGCCGTGGACCTTCAACCGTATCCGCGGATCGTCGGGATCGACGCCGCCTGCCGAGACCTGCCGGCGTTTCAGGGAGCAGCGCCGGAACGGCGGGCCTGACCAAAGGAGCCTGTCTGACTAATGATGCGCCGGCTGCGACGGCGATCGTTAGTCAGACAGGCTCCTAGTAGTGAGGCGGGCGCTCCTGGTCCGGCGGGCGCGGGACCTCGTCGGACTGGACGGCGCTCAGCCGATCCGTGACCGCCTTGAGTTTCGCCTCCAGCACCTGAATTTCCTTGTGCAGCCCAAACACCACGTCGCTCAATTCGGCGCTCGCGCGCTCCAGAAAGGCGATCTTGGTTTGGATTTGTTCCAGCGTCTCGTCGTCCATCCGCGAAGTCTAGTCCTTACGCACCGCAGCCGGGCGGTGCACATTATGACAATGATTGCCGACGGTTCCCGTGCGCGAGGCGCATTACACCTTGCAGCTGCCGCGCGGCTGGGCCTACAAGGCGAACTGGCTCAATCACTAGAAGAGCTGCCGCCGCCGGTCAATGTCGATGATGGCTTCGCCTCCTACCAGAGCAAGACGGAGATCGTGGGACGCGCGCTGCGCTATACGCGCACTTTCGAGATCAAGGAGCTCAGCGTACCGGTGAGCAAGGTGGGGCAGCTCAAGGACTTCTATCGCATCATCGCCGGCGACGAACGCAATTCGGCGGTCCTGAAGCGCGTATCGCCGTAGAGGCATCGCGGTTAGCGTCAGCCGCGGCTCGGCTTGAGCCGGAATATCGTCCTTGCTATCGTCGAGTCATGGAAAAATCACTCATGACGCCCGAAATACGAGCCTTTCACTTCGGATCGGCGTCGATCCGTTGACGCTGAAGACCGGCATAGAATCCGCCGACGAAGTGAAGGGAACCGCGCCGTCGAGCTTCGTTTTCTCGGCTCCGGTGAGCCGAATTCAACCGCGCCTCGTGCGGTTGGCGCTTACAGCGATGCTGATGGGCGCGGCCGCTGCTCATGGCGTTGAATCCGCGGCGCAGGCGATTGAGCCGCCGCCGGCACCCGGTCCCGCCGCGGGACTTGCCGATTCGGCGGCGCTGCGCGCAACGGTGTTCGGTACGCCGCCGCAAGACATGGCGCCGATGCCGAGCAGAGTGCCGCTGGCGCAAATCAATATCGCCCTGCCTTGGGCGCGGCCGCTGCCCGATGTGTTCTGGTTCGATCGCAAACTGCGCGTGTGGCTTTCCGCGCAGGATAAACCTGCGCCTTTGGCCATTCTCATATCGGGCACGGGCAGCGACGGTAACACGGCGAAGCTCTCGATCTTGCGCGGCGCACTCTATGGCGCCGGTTATCACGTACTGACCATGCCGTCCCCGACGTTTCCGGGCTTCATCGTGTCGACGTCGAGCACGGGGGTCGCGGGCGATTTGACGCAGGACGGCCAGGATCTGTACGCCGCCATGCAGCAGATCATCGCTCATCTGCCCCGAAAGGTACGGATCACCGATATCGACGTGCTCGGATACAGTCTGGGCGGCGCCAACGCGGCCATCGTGAAATCCATCGACGCGCGGGAGGGCAAGCTCAAGATCCATCGCGCCGTCATGATCAATCCGCCGGTCAGCTTGTTCTCGTCGATCGGCCGGATCGATAAATTATTCGCCAGCAGCATAGGCTCCGACGAGGATGCGGTCGAAAGACTGTATCGGAGGTTGTACGCCGAGCTCGCCAACCTGTACCGAGCGTCGGATCGAGTACAGATCGACGAAGAATTCCTTCTGGGTGCCGCCGCTTCGGTGCTGCAGACCGACGCGGAATTTTCCGCGGCCATCGCGTTGAGTTTCCGCCTCGACCTGGAGAACGTGTTCTTCGCCGGCGACCTTTATGCCGGCACCGGCGTAGTCGTCGATCCGAAACATCCGCCGAGAGCCGGGGATTCGCTAGAGGAAACGCAGCGTATCTTGCGCAACAAACCATTCTCGGAATATTTCACCAGGGTGTTCGCGCCCTATTATTTGAAGCACCGCCCCAATTCGACCGCTGCATCGCTGATCGCCGACAATCGTCTCGACATCATCGGCGATACTTTGCGCGATGACGTCGATTACTACGCTCAGACCAACAGCGACGATCTCATACTGGATGAGCAGGAACTCACGTGGCTGCGAGACACTCTGGGTTCGAGAATTGCCGTCTATGACCATGGCGGCCACCTCGGCAACATCGGCGAGCGGCAACAGGTGTCCGACATGCTCGACATGCTTGCCGGGCGCTGGCCGGGAACGGCGAAATGAGGTCCGCGGTCGCGGGGCTGCTCGCCATTGCCCTCGGCGGATGCGCTTCTCAAAGCGTCAGTATTCGAAGTCTGCCTCCGGAAGACCCGGCGGCTGTGGAAAGCGCGGCCGCGTTCGCCGCCGCCGCCGCGACGTCGAGTGCTGCTGCAGGTGAAGCCGGTCGCGATGCCAAGGATGCCAAGGATGCCCGGGAGGCGCTCCCGCCGGTGACTCCGGCGGACGCGCCATCGATGTATACCTACGATCCGTGGGAGCGCCTCAACCGCTTCACCTATCGGTTCAACGCGAGGTTCGACGAGGCGGTCTTCCTGCCTGCATCGAATGCATACCGCCGCGTGCCCTCGCCGATTCGTTCCGGGGTGCACAATTTTTTCGACAATCTGTCCGAGGTCGACAGCGTGATCAACTACGCCCTGCAATGGCGGCTCAAATTGGGCGTGCGCAGTCTTGGCCGGTTCGCGATCAACAGTACCGTCGGCATCGGCGGTTTGTTCGACGTCGCCGCGAAGCTCAAGCTCCCGGGCGCGCCGACCGGCTTGAGTTCCACGCTGGCCAAGTGGGGCATGCATCCGGGCCCGTATCTGGTCATTCCGCTTCTCGGACCGTCGACCTTGCGCGACGGTGTCGGCTTTCTCGGCGACTACGCGACGTCGTATGGAATCAACGTCGCCGGCTTGTATCGCGGCAACGTGCCGTGGGCGCTCGGGCCCCTCAACGCCGTGGATCAGCGTTCGAACATCAGCTTTCGCTACTATTCGACCGGCTCGCCGTTCGAGTATGAAAACATTCGCTTCCTGTACGTGCGCAAACGGTTGATCGAGGACGAAGGTCTGCGCTCGAGAAATTCTAGCAAAGGCTCGAAATCGACGACCCAGCAGGAAAATGCGGCCGGCGAGCCGGCGGGGCAGTGATCAAGTGCAGCGGCGAGACGAAGTGAGGTCCGCGAGGCAGACCTCATTTCCGGCGGTAGAACAGCGCCCGTCCGGCCGGGACGAGTTGGAGCAGGATATCGTAGTCGCTGACATTCGCAGTCAGCACTACCAAGCCGAGCTTCTGCGCCTGCCGGAACAGCACACAGTCCTGAAGCGCGCGCAGCTTACCGTCCTTCTCATATCCTTGAAGGCGACACAGGATCCCCGACAGCAGCGCCGCTTTTCCGAGAACTTCTATATCCGGCACAAAGATTCGATGCGGCGGCATGGCCTTGATTTGCTTGCCGATCGCGGTAATGACATCCGCCGTTCGCGCATCCGACGGGTTCAGCACACCGACTGTGTGCATCAGCTCCTGGATCGCGACGGTCGAATGGTTGACCTGTCGTTGTGCGATCAGGGAGTCCAACACCCGCGGCGAACGATCCTGCAGCTGATCGATGTAGACGCAAGTGTCGACCAAGAGACCCTGTCCGCCAATCAGGTTCGCCGTGACGAACGGAAGCTCTTCGTCGCCTCGGCGTGCCAGCGTCTTTTGCGGATCGAACCGCGCCCAACGTCGCGCGGTGTCGAAATCGAATTCGGCCACCTCAGAAACCGAGCTTCAGCTCTGGATCGACCTTGCCTCGGGAAGCCCTGAATATTTCCGCGAAGTTATCCTCGAGCGCGACCGTCGCCAGCGCAAACTCGATCAGATCCGTATCAGTCTCAATACCCGTCTGCCGCTTGGCTTGCTTGACCAATGCCGGGCTCACCCTGCCGCCGATCCGGCCGCTTTTCTCCCGCAAAAGACCGGATTGTTCCGCCGCTTGCATGACCGCTTCGAACCGCGCCTTGCTGACGAGAAACTGGCCGGTCTTCGCATTACGTTGAACGACCTTGGTCCGCCCCGCGCTGCCTTTGGACAGGGGTCCGCTCGACCGCTCAGTTCCGCGTTCCGGGGGCTTGTTCGTCGATGTTTTTGCCATAGCGATCGCCTCGTGTCCAACAAAATTAACTATTGTTGAACATACAGTATCGCCAGCTCAATTTCAACGCGGCGCACCCAACGCAATTCTTCAACTCGCTACACCCAACCCGAGCCCGAATTCGAGCTGCTGCTAGAGCGTTTGCACCGCACGCTTCCCGCCCCGCCGCCGCCGAAAATCAGCGCCGCACACAGCGCCTCTGCAACCCTTCTGTAGTGCAGACCTTCGGGGGTGCACCCGCCATTCCGAAGACATTGAAAACCCAGGTCACCACTGTGGCGAGCGGGCATCGGAGGCAAACGCGCCTCCGACGCCCGCCAGCCTGCTGTCACTCAGTTCAGTCGGGCGGCGACACCGCATATGACTACGAAGCCGGCACTGCCGTACGGCGCACCACCGGGCCCGGTGACGTATCCGTCTCGCGCCATTTTCAAAATGCGAAACTCCTCGGTCAGGAGACCACGATAACCCTTGTCAATGGATTCGTCGGTCCACTCATAGACGTTCGCATCCCAGACTGGGCTGTAATCGGTCGCCACGAAGGGAACACCGCCGAACACGTTGTTAGGCCGATGCCCGTCCAAAATGGCGGCGCCCAGGCCCTGACGCTGCGGATTCTGGCACCCGCGTTCGCCGTTCGTCGCGATGAAGAGCCGTTCGACACCGCTGGTGCGGATGTCGTCGACCCCGAGTACCACTTTGCGCAGATGTGGCGCGAAAGTGGCCCCCTCGATCGCTGCGGCCGTCGGATCGCTCGCCTCGGTCGAGATGTACAGGAGCGGATGGCCGAAGCTGTAGCCGTTGATCAGGGAGAGCGTGACCGTCCGCTTCGCCGGATCAATGGCGACTACCTGGTCGTGTACCAGGCCGTAGTTCGGGTTTCCGTTGGGGAAGCTGATATCGTCATCGTCCACCGCAGCGGCTATGACCGGCGCGTCGTAGATGATTCCATCGACGTTCACCAGCGGGCTGTAGTCCGCATCGCCCACCGAGCCTGGATGGGCGACGCTGGGTGGGAACGGCTTATCCTCAGAGCCAGCCACGACCAGCCGGTCTGGACTGAAGTCTACGAGACCGGACTCGAAGAGAAACGTGCCGTCGGCGCGACGCGTGGCCGGGCGTGCCGCCACCGCATCGTTAGGCAGCTTTTTGGAGAAATTCACGCCAAGGCGCTCGGACTCCGCTTGGTTGCCTGTATCGAGGATGATGTACCAGGCGGGCTTCAGCCCGGACGGCGTTTTCACGGCGCCCTTGAACAGCGGCAGTGTGATCGTTCCCCTGGGGGTACCGGCAGGGACGTTCACACTCGTCATTTGATCGAGCGGTATGTCGAACTTGCCTGACTTCAGAAATTGCACCGGTCCTACCAGCTCCGGATCCGTCAGCGAGTCGGGCGGCGGAAACTGAGAAATGTCGACCACCGTTCCAATCGTGGCAATAGGAGGTATGACGTTACATCCTGGGCCAGGTCCATTCGCGGCCGGCCCGGGACCATTCCCATTGCGCAGCAGATGCCCGCCTTCGGCGGATGCCGTGGCTGCAAAGACCGTTACCGTAAGAGCCGCCGAGAACGCGATGACGCCGCGCAATCGGCGTAAACGATGTGCAGCCGGCCAGTGTTCCCGCATGCGCAAACTATCGATAGTTGGAGACATGTTCCTCGTCCTTCTGGTGTGTGTTACGGCGCAGGGCCCGAACACGATCCAACGCGGGGGTGTTCCCACAAGTATGGAATCGTGCGGAGGGACTCCGGTGCCAAAGGTAAATTCACACACAGCTAGACCGGCGCCGCGCGAGTTATATTTCGAGACCCGGTCGAATTTTCGTGAGGGCTTGCGAACGTGCCGGCATCCTCGCGCATGGCACGGCACTCGCGTCGTTGCCATCGTGGTCACCCGCCGCTCAGCAGCACTTCGACGGCGTCGCGCGTCTCCTCGCTCAAACGGGAGACTCCTCGTTCGTCAACAAAAAATCCGCGTGTCGGAGGTTCAATGCCGTCGCTGAACCGTACTTCAGGGCTGGCTTAAGTCTGAGGATTCCACGCAGCGGATTGTATGTGCCCAGGGCTACAGGAGTAGAGTCTTGGCCACGAGCCGCATCGACAGTTCGGGTGTTTGTGCGGATTTGCTCAAACACTGCTCACTCATACCAGCACAGCCAAGGACAATATTATGGCCGGGGACCCAAATCCGGAGCGCCACAGCGTTGCCTTGGTGCGCAAGCTCGAGGCGCGAAACAACGAATTGCAGGAGTCGTTGGCAAGCCTGCAGGCCGCACACGAGCGCATGGTGCAGTTGAACCGACTGCTCGAGACGCAGGTCGAGCAGCGTACCGCCACGCTGGCCGCCGTCAACAAGGAGCTCGAAACATTTTCGTTTACCGTCGCGCACGACTTGCGTGCGCCGCTACGCAGGATCACCGGCTTCGCGCAATTGCTGGAAGAGACGGCGTCCTCGGTGCTGGATGGCGAGAATCGGAAGTTCCTGAGGCATATCATCGACGGCGCCGTGCAGATGGATCGGTTGATCGAGGCCCTCCTCGAATTTTCCCGCACCGCTCGAACAGAAATGTGTTTCGGGGAGGTAGATCTTGAAGCGCTGCTCGATGAAACCCTCGTCATCCTCCGCTCCGATCTGCTGGATCGACAGATTGACTGGCGGCGCAGCGCACTGCCCAAGGTCCGCGGCGACAAGGCCCTGCTGCGACAGGTATTCGTCAACCTGCTTTCGAACGCAATCAAGTACACGAGAATGCGCGAGCCCGCGTCGATTGAAGTCGGCACTCGCCAGGAAGGGGAACACGAGATCGTGGTCTTCGTTCGCGACAACGGCGTGGGATTCGATATGCGCTATGCCGAAAGGCTGTTCGGTGTATTTCAACGCATGCATGGCACCGATGAGTTCGAAGGCGCCGGCATAGGCCTCGCCGGCGCGCAGCGCATCGTGACGCGTCACGGTGGCTCGATATGGGCGGATGCGGAGGTAGGCCACGGTGCGACGTTCTTCTTCAGCTTGCCGCGGACATGACTTGGTTCAAGAGACGCCGCGCTCCGTCAGGAACTCACCCAGGATTTATGACTCTTGTTCGGTTTGCGTACGATGGCCTCGGGCGCGCCTGCTCCGATCAGGATCGAGGAAACCAGCTTGGTCACGAACCCGCGTGTGCCCGAGCCTGAATTAGTCGCTTCGCTGCCCGTGTCCAAGTGCCTCTACCGCATCTACCGGCCCAGCATTCGGGCATTTTCCCCGACGCAATCGGCTGCTATAAAGTGACATTTCGATCGCAATATAAGTGCTATGAATATCAGTATTTAACCCAAAATTGTCGAAAAGGTCTATTCATGCGATCATAGCCGCATGCTACATAGACTAGAAATCGGCAACTTCTACTCCGTCCTGGAGCCGCAAGTCATTGATCTGCGCGCCTCCAGCCACACGCCATACGAGCCCGGGCGCACTGCGCCTCTATGGGCCGGAGCCACCGAACGGGCGCCCAAGGTAATTGTGCTCTTTGGTGCGAACGCCTCGGGCAAGTCAAATGTACTGAAGGCTTTGTCCTTTCTTTCCTGGTTTGTGAGAGAGAGCTTTCGCGCTGCGCCGGAATCGTGGATGCCCTATCAGCGCTTCAACGATGAGAAGTCGCGTGACCGGCCGACTCATCTTGCCGTTCACTTCTCGGGTCCCGCGGACCTTCAGCGAGCGAATGATCCGGATGTCACCCAGTGCCGATACGCCTACGAAGTCTCTTTGGGCGGACCCGGAGATCAGCCTCCGCACGTTTTATCCGAGGTTTTAAAATACTGGCCTCCCCATGCTGGCCGGCAGGTGCGCCTGTTCGAACGCGACGAAAAGGGCGCCGTAAGCGCAGGAAAGGAATTTGGACTCAGCGGGTTCCGTCAAGCCCTTGAAAAAGTGCTGCGGCCAAATGCGAGCGTCATCTCTACGCTCGCGCAACTCAAGCACCCGCTCGCAACGCTTCTATGGCAAACCGCGGGATTGATTCAATCAAACATCCTGATCGAAAAACAGGAGATAGATGACGTCGCTATCGCTCGTTATTACGCCGCGAATCCCAGGCAACTCGAGCTCCTCAATCGGGACATTCAGCGCATTGACATGGGCGTTCGATCGATGCGCGTGCAACCAGGTGCCAATGACCCGATTGCTTTGTTCGAGCACCGAGGTCTTGCAACGCCGCTGCCAGTGCACTTGGAGAGCCACGGCACAAGGCTGTTTGTCAGGATATATCCTTTGCTTTATCAGGCGCTCGAAACGGGTGGCGTTGCGGTAGTCGACGAGTTGGATTTGGCCATCCATCCCCTTGTGCTACCCGAAATGCTCCGGTGGTTTCATGACAGCGAACGAAATCCTTATGACGCCCAGCTTTGGATGACGTGCAATAACGCCTCGTTGTTGGAGGATCTGGTCAAAGAAGAGATTCTCTTTTGCGAAAAAAATGACCATGGCCGGACGACCGTCTACGGCTTGCGGGACGTGCAGGCAGTTCGTCGAAGCGATAACTACTACCGCAAGTACCTGGGCGGCGTTTATGGCGCGGTTCCCCATCTCGGATGATGCGTCGTCGCCGCCTGCTCATCCCGCAGCGTCGCCGGATCTTCTTGGGTTGCGAGGGAGAGAGCGAGCGCGGCTACGGTGCACTCATCGGCCGCCTGCTCGAGAGTCAACGCCGTGATGTTCACCTTCAAGTGGTCTTGCTCAAGCCGGGTGGCGGAGACCCCCTGGCACTCATTGAGCAGGCTCGGAAACGAATACTCGAAGGTGAACGCAAGAGCGAGTCCCCCTACGTGCATCGGGCAGCGTTGATCGATGGTGATCGGTTGGGCCAAGCGCCGCTCCGTGATGCGCAAATTGCACCCATCGCTCAAGCGGCGCGCATACGCGTGATCTGGCAAACACCCTGCCACGAGGCACTGCTGTTGCGCCATCTCGATGGCTGCCAACAACTGCGACCTCCGACATCCCCACAGGCTTTGGCCGAACTGCGCCAGCGTTGGCCGGAATACGTGAAAGGTATGCCGGCATTCCGTCTCGCCGATAGGATCGACGATGCGGCGATTCGGCGCGCCCTGCAAGTAGAGACAGAGCTTGCGGGATTCCTGGCGGACATTGGATACGCACAGGGCCCGTAAGGATCCGGCCGATGACCGAACCCTTACAAGGAGATGAGTCTAGGCAGGCGGTTGCCGCAGAGATCGGGGTGCCATACAAAAATCTGGATGAGGGGACGAAAGGGTGTGACTTCTTCGGTCATCATCTCACTTGGGCGGCGCGCGGGCCACCGCCGCGCACGCGAAATACACCATTCATAAAGATCATAGTTCCCGGTGGATCCAGTCCTTGAATGCCTCATCCTCGAAGCGATAGACGCCGACCTCGCACTGAATCAGTATCTGTCGATCCCGTAGACGCTTCAGGGCATTTTGGACTGACTTGTTGGCAGGACGCCCGAGCTCGAGGCTTCGACCCATGCGGGCCAAAGCCTTCGCGCCGTGCAGGTCGGACTCACCGTCCGCCACCCTCTGCAGTACGACGCGAGATGTCTCAGTATTGGGCCATTTGCCGCAGTGACCGTGGCCACGCGACAGCGGAAACCGCGATCGCAGACCATGCGACGAAGAATTTGGGCTGATCCCCCCTATGCAGACCGAGATACCCGACATTTCTTCTGCTTGCCTAAAACAATCCGCATCTGCCTGTCATTCGGCTGTAATGTGCGCAGGGTGGAAGAATCGCTCAATTGTTGGTTCAAGGACGAGATCCTGATTCACGAGGAAGCATTGCTGCGTTACTTAATGCGAGCGTGGCCGCGACGTGACGAAGTGTACGATTTACGGCAGGAGACTTTCGCCCGAGTTTACGAAGCGGCAATGATTGCAATACCTCATTCGGCACGATCGTTCCTGTTCACGACTGCCCATCATTTGATGACTGACAAGGTGCGGCGGGAGCGTGTGGTGTCGATCGAGTCGACGGGGGATATTGACGCGCTGAACGTCCTAGTAGATGAGATCTCGCCCGAGCAGCGCGTGAGCGCGCGCCAGGACTTGAAGCGCATGGCGCTTGCGTTCGACCGGTTGCCGCCGAGGTGCCGCGAAATAGTATGGATGCGCCGGGTGTTGGACATCTCACAAAAGGAGGTAGCGAATCGGTTGGGCATTCAGGAGAAAGCTGTCGAGAAACAAGTGTCCAAGGGAAGCCGCTTGCTGGTCGAATATATGAACGCAGGCGAATGGCCTGCCGCAAGCGTGGGTCACGCGGGATTGAAATTGGAGCATGACGGTGAGCAGGGACAGCACAATCAAGATTGACGAAGCCGCCGGGGACTGGCTTGCCAAGCGCGATTCGGGAAACTGGAGCGAAGCGGACCAGCGCGCGTTCGATGCGTGGCTGAATGTGTCGACGTTGCATCGCGTCGCTTATCTAAGGATCGAGCGTGCATGGGAAGAAGCATTGCGCCTCACGGCGCTCGGCGCGGGGATTCAGTCAGGTAAGCCTCCGCCCCCGGGACAGTGGGTTCTCTCCCCGTTTTTTGATCAAAAAACCCGTGCGGAGCAGCCGGAGTTAGGCATGGGACGCTTCTCCAAAGACAAAGCGGAGGCAAATGCTGTCCCAAGTACCCGCAAAAACGCGGTCGGTATGAGGTTTCCTCACATTGCCCGCCGCTTTGGCTTGGCTGCCAGTATTCTCTTGGGTATCGGGTTGGGCTTCTATGTGCTGCATGTCAACTTGTTGCAAGGCAAAAATTTCTCGACGCCCGTGGGTGGGGTCGCCTCCGTGCCCATGTCTGATGGCTCACTCGTCACGCTGAACACTAATAGTCGAATCCATCTCGCCGTCACCAGCACTGAGCGCAAAGTCGAGCTCGAGCGCGGCGAAGCATTTTTCGAGGTTGCGAAAGATCCCAATAGACCGTTCGTCGTGAGTGTGGGCAACAAGCGAGTGATCGCGGTAGGAACCAAGTTCTCCGTGCTACGTGAAGCCAACGACGTGCGCATAGTTGTCACCGAAGGGACGGTACGTGTGGAAACCGCCATGGGCACGGGTGAAGGAACTCTCAAGCCCATTTCGGCAGGCATGGTTGCGCGCGCAACCGACGAGGGTGTGCTGTTGCAAAGCAAGCCGTTATCGGAAGCAGAAGATTACTTAAGTTGGCGCAGCGGCGTCCTCGTATTTCGCGATGTGACACTCGCCGACGCAGTCGCCGAATTCAATCGCTACAACACACGCAAAATAATCATTCGCGATCCAATCATTGCCGGCATGCGTGTGGCCGGAAGCTTTCGTTCAACGAATGCTGACGCATTCGTTCGTTTGCTTCAACAAGGCTATCCACTTCGGATGGAGCAGGACGGCGACGAGATCATTATGACGGCGCAGTAGTCATCAACGGGGGGTTCCTCAAGCTCCGCTCGTCTTAGGATCATGAGCTGTGAGAAAAACTAGAACCCCACGAGGATGCTTCTGAATGCTTAAGGCCGAGACCGTCCGATCGTTCCTAATTGCCGTAACTTTCACGCTATCACTCGTTGCCACCGCGATCGCGGATTCGCCGAAACACCCGGTGAATATTCCAGCCGGTGATCTCTCTATGGCACTGACGATGCTTGCAAAGCAATCGGGTGCCGACCTGGTTTATCGGCCGGAACAGGTGAAGGGCCTGAAGACCCAGGGCGTTAGCGGGAGTTTGTCGGCGGAAGAAGCGCTGGCCAAGTTGCTCGCCGGAACGCCGCTCACTGTTAATATCGATTCTACCGGGGCGATGCTGATTTCAACGCCGAAGGCGCATGCGAGGTCGACATCGATCAACGACGCGAGTGTGCCGGTGCCTTCGCCCGGCAAGGAGGTGGGGCCGCCGGTGCGGCGCACCCAATCTTCAGAATCCGATTCCGCAACGCCTTCGAGCGATTCGGATAAGACGAAGAAAAATCCGAAGGCGAATGCTGCCGAAGACGATTCGGGACATGCGGCAGGCATTCCAGAGATACTGGTGAAGGGCTCTCGGATCATGAACGTGGATGTCACGCGCGCGGAAGACGATGCGCAGCCTTACTACATTCTGGACTCGCAAATGATGGAGCAGTCCGGCGCCACTAATGTCGAAGATTTTCTGAAGCAACGTCTGACGATGAACACTTTGGTTCAGGCCAACAGCCAACAGTATGGTGGTTCCAATGGAAACACCAGCACCATCAACTTGCGAGGATTGGGTTCGAACGAGACCTTGATCCTGATCGACGGCCGACGCACTGCCAGCGTGAGCTACGGGGGTGTGGCCAACCAGCCTGACATCAATGGGATCCCCTTGGCCGCCATCGAGCGGATCGAGATTTTGCCCTCGAGTGCGTCGGCCATCTACGGCGGCGCTGCGGTGGGCGGGGTAGTGAACATTATCCTCAAGAAGAATTTTCAAGGAGGACAAGTCGACGTGAGTTATGAGAACACGACGAGCGCCAGCGCTCCGCTGCAGAGTGTGAGCGCAACGTATGGCTTTTCGCTCGATGAAGGCAAGACCCAGGTAATGCTTTCGGGTCACTACGCCGATGGTTCCCCTCTGCATCTGCAGGATCGCCTCAGCCTGGTTCAGCGGGGCGTCACGACCAGTCTGAGGAACTCACCGTCTTACCTTTATAATGTGTACAACATCTTCCCGGGCGCCACTCCCAACATTTCGAGCACGGATCCCAACACGAATCTGACTCTCAAGGACGGAACTCCGCTCAATTCGCCGATCACCTCGATCCCGGCGGGCGCGGCCGCTGGATCGAATCTTACGGCAGGCCTTCTCCGAAGCGCCGGCACTTACAATCTGAATCTCCCCCGCAGCACGGGCCTTTACGGTCTTCAAAGCACGATCGGTTCAGTGCCCATCGACAAATCCCTGATGGCCACCGTGCGTCAGGAGTTCACCTCCAACTTCAGCGCGTTCGCGGAGTTTTCGACCCTCAGCAACTCGAGTCGTTCGGTCAATAACCCTTTCGGCGGTCCTTACGCGGTACCTTCCACGGCGCCAAACAATCCGTTCCAGGAGAACGTCTCGATCAACTTTCCCAGCGCTCTAGCCGTGGCGCAAACCACCGATAGCGTAACGCAGAGTATGACGGTGGGCTTTTTGGCGCGACTTTCCCATGACTGGAGTTCGGAGCTCGACTATACGTGGTCGCGGAGCTTATTCGAGGCCACTCAGTACTATTCGGACCCTGCCTTGGGGGCCGCCTTGGCCGACGGCACGGTGAACCCATTTGCGGACACGCTTGCGCATCCCCTGAATCTTGCTCCCTACCTGGCACCTCTTTCGATCAACGGAAGTTCCGCTTTGAACGATCTGGGATTGCGGATCTCCGGCCCCATCGGCTCTTTCTCGTGGGGTCAGCCCGTACTTACGCTGGGTTTGGAG
>Ga0137404_10001691_pt1 | contig 14469 bp, 15 predicted proteins | sample CZOMad2_1_16fung_FD_108285 | JGI IMG/M metagenome (GOLD analysis project Ga0137404, IMG submission 108285) | Vadose zone soil fungal communities from Angelo Coast Range Reserve, California, USA - CZOMad2_1_16fungal (Illumina Assembly) | ecosystem: Environmental > Terrestrial > Soil > Vadose...
CGAGGAGCCGGGCTACCCGCCGCGGCGTGGTGTACCGCGCGCCGAGCAAATAGCGGGACACGAGCTCCCGCAGCGCGGCGGCTCGCGACAGCCGCCGGCCCTCCGCCACCGCCTCCGGCAGCCAGCGCTCGACCAAATCCCAGCGATACGAGAAGGAGGGCTCGTAGCGCTCCTCGGTCTTGATCACCCAGAGCCCCTGCTGCAGCTCTGCGAGGGCGCGCTCGAACTCCCGCGTCTTGGCCGGCTCGAGCATGAAGCACTCCGCGCGCAGGCCGCGCGTGTACTGCGGGGCCTCGCGCGCGAGGGCGTCCATCACGCGCTTCGCGGTGACGGAGAGCCGGCCCGCCTCGTACTCGACGCGATAGTCGCGCGCCCGCTGGCGACCGCGCTTCAACGCATAGAAGGCCGGGAACAGGTCGAGAGCGACCAGGACCGGCCGGCCCTTGAGGAGCTTCCCGTAGTAGACCTCGCGTCGCGCGGGGAGCGTGTCCTTGAGCTCCCAGGTGAGGCCGATGGCCGCGTCGTGATGGGAGCGGCGCGGCCAGCGCGGCTTCGCCCGGCCCGCCACCGCCTCCCACAGGCAGGCCAGCCCGTCGGGGAATCGGTAGAAGGTGGAGCACACGCCCACGTCCTGGACGAAGGTGAGGGCCGCCCGCGCGGACCGGACGCGCCGGGCCGGCGACTGACGGAAGCGATGGCGGCGCTGGGCTTCGAGATCAGCGCCCTGGAGCATGGGGCTAGACGAACTGGAGTCCTTGCTCGGTCACGCGGAACTCGGCGAACTCGTCGCTCATGGCGCTGCCGCGGTGCTTGACCACGGCGAGATAGCGCGCGAGCCGCTGGCCCACCCGCTCGCTCCCCAGCAGCAGGATGGTGTTCGCCACCGCGCCGATGTCGCCGCTGGCGACCTTCCGCGCGAGCAGGTGCTCGAGCTGGGTCTCCTCGGTGGTCACGAGCAGGAGCGTGGTCACCGCCCGGTGGTCGTAGAGGTGGCGGTCGATGTAGTCCCGGTGCTTCCACACCGGCAGGCAGATCTCCATGCCCAGCGTCTCGGCCTCGCGGTGTATGGTCTTCCGGTACAGCTCGTCGAAGATGTAGGGCTGGATGTAGTCCGCCGGCACGTCCATCGGCTCGATCCCGTCCACCACGATGCGCCGCGAGCCCGCGCCGAGATGGAAGTACACGAACGGCCGGACGGTGTAGAGCGCGGCATTGTAAGCGGCCTTCCAGTTCCAGTCGAATTCGAACCCGTCCGGCGAGGGCAGCTGGTATTCGCGCCGCTTGCCCACCCAGGGAAAGGCGTCGCAGTAGTAGGCGTCCAGCTCCCCCGGCGGTGGATAGGGATCCGCCATGGGCGTGACGGTGTGCGTCCAGCGCCTGAGCGGCCAGTCGAACAGGCGCTCGGCATACGCGTGGTGCTGCTGCGAGTCGCCGCGCACGTTCATGTCGAAGAGGATGCCGGGGCGGCCGTCGGTGCGGCGCCCGTGGCTGGCATACGTGAGGCCGAGGTGGGTCTTGCCGATGCCGGTGGCCCCATAGGCCACGGTGAGCGTGCCGGGGACGAGACCGCCCCCCAGCATGGTGTCGAGCCGTGGAAGTCCCGTAGACACGCGCGTCTCCATGGGTCCGGATTGTAACGAGGGGCCCCCGGGCGGGGCAAGCGCCCCGAAATCTTGACTCCTTCTGGGGCAGGCCATACTCTCGCGCCATGCGTCGCCAGCTCGTCTGGTTTCCCGACGGCTCCCCGGCCGCGGCGCTGGCGCGAGCGCTGCCCGCGGAGTACGAGGCGCATCCCCTGTCCGAGATCGAGAGCCTGCGGCGCCGCGCCGACGATCCCGAGGTGCTCGTGGTGGACCTCGAGGTGGACTCCCCCGATGCCGTTCGCCCCGCCCTGGCGCGGCCCCGCCTCGTCCCCGTGATCGGGCTCCTGAGTGGGGCGGCGGCTCCGCGCGGCTGGCCCGCCACCCGGTACACTTATCTGCCGAAGTCGGCTACCCCGTTCATCCTGGCCGCCACGCTCGAGCACGCCTTCGAGCACCTCCGCCTCACCGCGGAGGCCGAGCGCACGCGGATGGAGCTGAGCGAGCTCAACGCCATCGGGGTGCGCCTGTCCGCCGAGCGCGACCCCGACACCCTGCTCGGGCTCATCCTCACCAAGGCGCGCGAGATCACGCACAGCGACGCGGGGTCCATCTACCTCGTGGACGAAGGGCAGGAAGGCCAGCCCCGCCTGCGGTTCAAGCTCACCCAGAACGACTTCGTCACGGTGCCCTTCACCGAATTCACCATCCCCATCAGCGACGAGAGCGTGGCCGGGCACGTGGCCAAGTCCGGGGGGATCCTGCACCTCGAGGACGCGTACGCGCCGCCCGCGGGCGCGCCCTTCAAGATCAACCGCTCCTTCGACCAGCAGGCGGGCTACCGCACGAAGTCGATGCTGGTGGTCCCCATGCGGACGCCGGCGGGCGAGACCATCGGCGTGCTCCAGCTCATCAACTGCAAGCGCGTGGCCTCGCGGCACTTTCCCTCCGTGGAAGCCATCGAGCGCGAGACCATTCCCTATCCCGAGCGCTTCATGGGCTTCGCGGCGTCCCTGGCCTCCCAGGCCGCGGTGGCGCTGCAGAACAGCCGCCTGCTGGAGAACATCCAGACGCTGTTCGAGGGGTTCGTCAACGCCTCCGTCACCGCGATCGAGTCGCGCGACCCCACCACCTCCGGCCACTCGTTCCGGGTCGCCGATCTCACGGTGGCCCTGGCCGCCGCCGCCGACCGGGCCGACGCCGGCCCGTTTCGCACCCTCCGGTTCACCGCCGAGCAGATGCGGGAGATCCGCTACGCCTCGCTGCTTCACGACTTCGGCAAGGTCGGCGTGCGCGAGGAGGTGCTGATCAAGGCCAAGAAGCTCTACCCGAGCCACCTGGAGCTGATCAAGCAACGGCTCGAGCTGATCAAGCGCGGCGTCGCGTTGCGCTTCGGCCGGCAGAAGCTGGACGCCCTCCTCCGCGAGGACCGCGCGCGCGCCGTGGAGCGCGTGGGCGCATGGGATGCCGAGCTCGAGGTCGTGCTGGGAGAGCTGGACGAGCACATGAAGGCCATCGTGTCCGCCAACGAGCCCACGGTGATGGCGGAGGACGTGGCCTCGATGATCCAGCACCTGGCGGTGGCCACCTTCCTCGACCACCTGGGCGAGCCCCAGACGGTGATCACTCCCGAGGAGGCCGAGATCCTGTCTATTCCCCGCGGAAGCCTCACCGCCGAGGAATTCAAGCAGATCCAGTCGCACGTGGTGCACACGTATCAGTTCCTCATCCAGATCCCCTGGACCAAGGAGCTGCGGGGCGTGCCCGAGATCGCGCGCTCCCATCACGAGAAACTCAACGGCTCCGGTTACCCGAACCGCCTCGGCGCCGCCGAGATTCCCGTCCAGTCGAAGATGATGACCATCTCGGACATCTTCGACGCCCTCACCGCGAGCGACCGCCCCTACAAGGCGGCGGTGCCGGTGGCCCGGGCGCTGGACATCCTGGGCTTCGAGCGCAAGGCGGGCGCGGTGGACACGGACCTGCTCGAGCTGTTCATCGCCGTCAAGCCCTGGGAGAAGCGGCCCGCCTGACGCCGGCGGTCGCGGCCGGGGCGCGCCGCCCCCTCACGCCGCCATCAGCGCCAGCAGTAGCCCCCACGTGGCCGCGCACACCACGAGCGCCGCGCCGCCGAGCCAGGGCTCCAGCCGCGCACGCCTCGCCATCTGACGAGTGCGGGCGGCCGAAAAAAAAGCGCGCTGGGCCACGAGCGCGTTCCGCCGCCCGGCGTAGAGCCGCCGCGTTGGCCACGCCCCCGGACCGCCCGAGGAAGGAGACACCGAGCGGAAACCCGCACGGGGTCCGGAGCGGGTCCTGCCGTATCGGCTGCCGATTCGCCTCTCCCTGATCACCATGCCGCGCCTCCTCGACGTCTAGAATCCGCGAACCAGGCCCATCACCTTGCCGAGGATGCGGAAGTCCGCCCGCCCCGGCTCGACGATGATGGGCTTCATGGTCGGATGCTCGGGCTTGAGGACCACGCGCTCGCCGTCGCGCGCGAAGCGCTTCACCGTGGCTTCGTCGTCCACCAGGGCGGCCACGATGTCGCCGGGCTGCGCGCCGGTCTGGGCGCGCACGAGGACGAGATCGCCGTCCATGATGTGGGCCTCGATCATGCTTTCGCCCCGCACGCGCAGGGCGAACACGTCCGGGCCCTTGCGGTCCACCCAGTCCGCGCTCAACGGGATGGTGCCCTCCAGGTTCTGGTCCGCGTAGATGGGCGAGCCGGCGGCGATGCGCCCCAGCACCGGCACCTCGCGGACATTGCTACGGCGGCCCGCCCCCGAGCGCTGGGTGAGGACGAGCGTGCGCGACACGCGCTTGTCGGTGACCCGGCGCTGGAGCATGCCCTTGCGCTCCAGGGCGCGCAAGTGATCGAAGGCGGCGCGCGCGGTGAAGCCGAAGCGCTCGCCGATCTCGCGCACGGTGGGCGGCGCGCCGTGGCGCTCCGTGAAGCCGCGGATGAAAGCCAGGACCTCGCGTTGCCGGGCCGTCATCTCTTTCATGCGCAGTCTCCTGGGTTGGAGGGGGGCTTCCGCTCAACAGGTCAGTAGTACACAACAGTTGAGTAGCCCAAGTCAAAAAAAATCTCAGGCCGGCTCCCAGGGCTCGCAGGAGGGGCAGGTCATGAACCCGGCGTCCTTGGCCTCGCTCACCCGCTTGAAGTACACGCGCTCCGCCTCGGGAATCTTGCGCACCCAGCCGCAGTCGCGGCCATGGAAGAGCCGTCCACCCCGCTGCGCGAGATAGGGCTCGCCGGGCGGCGGCTCGACCGCCCCCGCGCCATCTGATGGAGCCAGCGGGTCCAACACGGTATCGGGCAGCGCCTCGGCCTGGGCGAGCGGGCTGGGAGCGGGAGCGGTCTCGGGGGCGGAGGTGGTAGTGGTCGACGTCGGGGCGTCCAGCTCGTTCATCTGGAGATTGGTCTCGATCGTGCTCCGGAACTCGTCGCTGGCCCGCCGGAACTCCCGCATGGCGCGCCCCATCGAGCGACCCAGCTGGGGCAGATTCTTCGGCCCGAAGACCAGCAGGGCGATCACGAAGATGAGAACCAGCTCTTGAAGGCCGATGTCGAACATGGGGGCTCAGTGACGGATCATACCACCCCGGCTCGCCCGGCCGCGGGGCGGGTGGTCAGGAGGCGCGCTTGGCGGCGGCCCTCGGCGCGGCCCGAGCCCGGCGCCGGCCGCCCACGCGCCGGAGCTCGACCGAGGCTCCGCGCACCCGCGTGCCGCAATCGGCGCAGTGATAGCCCAGCCGGACCTCCTTGCCGCAGTCCGCGTGGACCAGTCGCGCCCGCTTGTACACGTGGCGCGAGCCCCAGTCCGCGAGCGCGCCGACCACCACGCCCAGCCCCGCTCCGCGCTCGGTGAGGGTGTACTGGGCCCGCGGCGGGTGGTCCGAATAGAACGCCCGCGAGACCAGGCCATGGCTTTCCATCAGCTTGAGCCGGTCCGAGAGGATATTGGGCGCGATGCCGGGCAGCCCCGTCTGGAGATCCTGGAACCGCCGCGTGCCCCGCAGGAGATCGCGGACGATGAGGAGGGTCCACCGGTCGCCGAGCACCTCGAGTGACTTGGCGACGGGGCAGGGCTGGCCGTAGCGCTTCGGCATGCCCAGAGTATAGGCCACGACTGGCGCGTTGACAATTCCGCAAGTCACTATTATTTTAATAGTGACATGGCTACTACCTCCCTCGCCGCCGCCACCATCGACGCCGGCGCCGCGCCGGCAAGGCCGGCGGCGGCGGACGCGCCCGATCCGCGCACCCGGGCGCTGCTCGAGGGACCCATCGCCGCCACGCTCCTGCGCCTCGCCGCGCCCGGGGTGGCGGTGATGCTGCTGCAGGCGGGCGTCGGCACCATGGACGCCGTGTTCGTGGGCTGGCTGGGGGCGGAGGCCCTCGCCGGCGTCTCGCTCGTGTACCCCCTGCTCATGCTCATGCAGACCATGTCGGCGGGCGGCATGGGCGGCGGCATCTCCTCGGCGGTGGCGCGCGCGCTGGGGGCGGGCCGGCGCGAGCAGGCCGACCGCCTCGCCGCCCACGGGCTCCTGATCGCCCTCGCCATGGGCGCGCTCTTCACGAGCACGCTGCTCGCCGGAGGGCCCGCGGTCTATCGTGCCCTCGGCGGGCACGGCGCGGCTCTCGACGCCGCGCTCGCCTACTCGCGGGTGCTCTTCGGCGGGGCCGCCGTCTTCTGGCTCTTCAACTCGCTCGCCAGCGTGATCCGCGGCACGGGGCGCATGCTCCTGCCCGCGGTGGTGATGGCGGGGGCCAGCGTGCTGTACCTGCTGCTCTCTCCCGCGCTCGTGATGGGCTGGGGCCCCCTGCCCCGCCTCGGCGTGGCCGGCGCGGCCGCCGCCAGCGTCATCGCCTTCGGCGCAGGCACGCTGGTCCTCGCCGCGCATCTCCTCTCGGGCGGGAGCCTGGTCCGCCTGGGGCCGTCGGGATTCCGCCCGCGCGGCGCCCTCTTCTGGGAGATCCTGCGCGTGGGCGCGCCGGGCGCGCTCAACACCGTCTTCACCAACCTCACCGTGGTGCTGCTGACCGGCCTCATCGGGCCGTTCGGCATCCACGCGCTCGCCGGCTACGGCATGGGCGCGCGGCTCGAGTACATCCAGATCCCGCTGGTGTTCGGGGTGGGCTCGGCGCTGGTCGCCATGGTCGGCACCAATGTCGGCGCGGGCCGCATCGCGCGGGCCGAGCGCGTGGCGTGGGTCGGCGCGGGCCTGGCCGGCGCGATTACCACCGCCATCGGCCTGACCTTCGCCGTGTTCCCGCGCGCCTGGCTGGGCCTCTTCACCACGGAGCCCGCGGTGCTGGAGACGGGCAGCGCCTATCTCCGGATCGTCGGACCCGCGTACGGGTTCTTCGGCGTCGGGCTGGCGCTCTACTTCGCCTCGCAGGGCGCGGGCCGGCTGGCCTGGCCGCTCCTCGCGGGCTTCGTGCGTCTGGTGGTCGCCGCGACGGGGGGCTGGCTCGCCACGCGCTGGTTCGGTGGCGGCCCCAGCGCGGTATTCGTCGCCATCGCGGTGGCCCTCGTCGTGATGGGCGTCATGGTGGTGATTCCTATCAAGGCCGGCGCATGGCGCCGGCGTCGAGGAGGTGGCCGGTGACACCATTCCAGATCTTCGGGCTCCAGTTGGCGCTGAGTCTCGTGGTGGGCTCGCTCCTCGCCCGCTGGCACGTCTGGCCGTGGCTCGCCGCGCGGCCGACGCGACGCGCGCTCCCGCCGCTGCTCTTCGTCCACGCCACGCGATACATCGGGCTCGTCTTCCTGGTGCCCACCGTGGTGCCGCCCGGCGTACCCGCGGGCTTCGCGGTGCCCGCCGCCTACGGAGACCTCCTCGCCGCCTTGCTCGCCCTGGTCGCCCTCGTCGCCCTGCGGGGCGAGTGGCCGGGCGCGCTCGCGCTCACCTGGCTCTTCAATCTCGTGGGCACCGCGGACCTCCTCTATGCGCTGACCCAGGGTGTTCGCCTGGATGTACAGCTCGGCGCCGCGTACTACATCCCCATCCTCGCGGTGCCGGTGCTCCTCATCACCCACGCCATGATCTTCGCCCTGCTCCGCCGCGGGCGCGGCTGAGCGTCAGGAGAGCCGCCATGCCCAGGATGCTCGACCTCATCCAGTCGACCCAGCGGGGCGAGCTGCCCCCGCCGCCCATCGCCGATCTGATCGGCTTCCGCCTGAGCTCGGTGGAGCCGGGGCGCGTGGTGGTGGAGATGGACGCGGAGCCACGCCACGCCAGTCCGATGGGCACGGTTCACGGGGGCGTGCTTTGCGATCTGGCCGATGCCGCCATGGGCATGGCCTATGCCTCCTCGCTCGACGAGGGCGAGACCTTCACGACGCTCGAGCTGAAGATCAACTTCCTCAAGCCGGTCTGGACGGGGCGCCTCACCGCCACCGGCCGCCTGGTCAAGGGCGGGCGCACCGTGGGCTTGACCGAGTGCGACGTGGTGGATGACAAGGACCGGCTGGTGGCCCGCGCCTCCAGCACCTGCATGACCCTGCGCGGCGAGGCCGCCGAGGGGCGCTAGCGGGCTCCGCGCGGCGTCCGCCTCGTCTTGACGTCGGCACCCACCCCCTGGTAGCGTGCCGCCGGGGAGGACGCCATGCACTTCGAGGTCGAGCTGAGCGAGGAGGAGGGCGGGATCTTCAAGGCCGTCGCCGTCGCCTACCCGGCGGTCACCTCCACCGGACGCACCGAGAAGGAAGCGCTCGGCCTGCTCGTGGAGGCGATGGAGAAGTACATGCGCGCGCAGGCCAAGAGCGCCGCGCGCGCCTGAGCCGGTCCGCCGCGCCCGGCTACCGCGGGGCGCTCTCCAGCAGGCGGCGCAGGAAGAACGGCACCAGGGTGGCCGTCTCCAGGCTCGTCTCGAGATACGGGACGGTGTCGCGCGCCCACGTCGCCGCGTAGTGGAGCGGGGCCAGCGACTGGGCGAGATCGAAGGCCTCGCGGTACCGCGCCGTGCCGTCCCGCCCGCTCCAGCCCGCCAGGTACGCGTCCCTCACTCGTCGCGCTGCCGCGCCGCGCGCGCCCCAGCGGTCATGGAAGCCGTCGCTCCACGGCAGCATGAACGCGGTCCAGAACGGGTGGGAGACCGTCGCGTCCTCCCAGTCGAGGTATACGGGCCCCCGCCGGCTCACGATGATATTGCCCGCCCAGAAGTCCGCATGATCCAGCGAGAGTGGCACCCCGCAGGCGGCCAGCGCCCGGCCGCGGGCCCGCAGCAGGGGCGGCAGCGCGCGCAGCCGGGCGATCTCGTCAGCGGAGAGCCGCGCCCGCCCGCCCGCGGCGAGCGCGCGGCGATCCCGGAAGAGCCCCGGCATCTGACGCAGCGCCCAGCCGGGGCCGCGGCGCGAACAGCCGAGCCGGAGTAGCGTCGGGGTGCGCCCCACCAGGGCGCGCTGGAGCCGTCCGTATTCGAAGGCCGCGCGCTTCCACTCGGAAAGCCGGCCCGACCGGCGGAGGATGGGACCCCTGACTTCTCGCGAAAGGAGCCACCGGCCGGCGCCGCCCACCGCGACGACGGGCGCGATCAGGCGCGGAAATCGATGGGCCAACCAGCGCGTGAGGCGCGGCTCCCAGTCGCAGCGCGCCGCCACGGCCTTCAGATAGAAGGCGCCGCGCTTCGAGCGCAGGCGAAAGACGCAGGAGGATTCCCACGCGCGCGGCTGCTCGACGCGCGTGATGGGGACGCCGATGCGGCGGGCCGCCCATCCCACCGCTCGATCGCGCCAGCCGGGTCTCGCCCACTCCGGACGCCGGTGCGCGGTCCGGCGCCAGCGCGCCCAGGCCTCGCCGTCGTCCTTTCTGTGAAAGGTGCGCGGGGCGATCTCCCCTACCGGGATCCAGCGCGCGCCCCGCGCGCGGATCGGCTTCTCGTCGAAGCGCTCGAGCTCCAGCGCGACGTTGAAGGCGCCGGTGGCGGGATCGCGGGGACGCGCGACCGCCCGCAGCACGCTCGCCCGGAGGCCGTAGCGGCGGCGCGCCGAGGCCAGCGCCGCGTCGTTGGCGCCCGGGTGGTCGCGCGGCACCTGGACGCTGGGGAGCGCAAGGCCTCGGGAGCTCGCGATCAGGAGAACGCGCGAACGCGAGGCATCCGGAACGATCAGCGCGTGACGCATGCGTCGAGACCGTGGGGAGAATAGCATGCCCGCGATGGCGGGCCCGGCGGCGGCATGCTAGTGTCGCCACCGACGGCATGGGCGCCAATCCTTTCCTCGACGCGACGGCGGGCGGGATGCTGGCCGAGGTGGCCGCGCGCTTCTCCGACCGCGAGGCCCTCGTCGCCACCGACCGGCGGCTGTCCTATGCCGCGCTCTGGCGCGAGGCTCGGCGCTTCGCGCGGGCCCTCCTCGCGCTGGGGGTGCAAAAGGACGACAAGGTCGCGGTGTGGCTTCCCAACCGCCCCGCCTGGCTCTTCGCCCAGTACGGCTGCGCGCTGGTGGGCGCCGTGGTGGTGGCGCTGAACCCGCGGTACAAGGCCCACGAGCTGGCCTATATCCTCAAGCAGTCGGACACCTCCACCCTCATCCTCACGGATCACCTCGGCCCGGTGGACTTCCTCGAGATCCTGGGCGAGGTCCTGCCCGAGCTCACGTCCGCGGTGCCCGGCGAGCTCGAGGCCGGCGGGTTCCCCCTCCTGCGCCGCATCATCGTGGATGCGGAGGATCCCTACTCCGGCTGCCTGCGTCTCGCCGACGTTCTTGCCGACGCCGACGGGCCCGAGCGGGAGGCCGAGCTCGAGGAGGCGCGCGCCCAGGTCACGCCCGACGATCCCTTCGCCATCCTCTACACCTCCGGCACCACTGCCTTCCCCAAGGGCGCGGTGATCAGCCATCGCAACGCCGTCCCCCACGGCTGGTACTGCGGCGAGATCCTGCGCGTGACTCCGGAGGACCGCGTGCTCCACGCGCTCCCCTTCTCCGGCACGTGGGGCGGCCTCTGCATCCCGCTGTCGACCTTCTCCCGCGGCGCCGCCCTCGTGCTCATGGAGAGCTTCGACGCCGGGGTGGCGCTGGCCCTCATGGAGCGCGAGCGCATCTCGATCTGGAACGCGGTGGACGCGATGGCCATCGCGGTGCTCGACCATCCGGATCTCGCGCGCCGGGACCGCTCGCACCTCCGCGCCGGCGGCTTCGGCATGACGGGCGGGGGCCGCGACGGGCTCTTCGAGGAGATCGTCGAGGGGCTGGGCGTCCGGCAAGCCTATCAGCCCTATGGAATGACCGAGCTCAACGCGCTCTGCCTGCACCATCACCTCGACGAGCCGGCGGCGGCGCGCGCGCTGCCGGGGGTGTGGCCCGCGGACGGCATCGAGGCGCGCTGCGTCCATCCCGACACCGGGCGCGACGTGGCGGCGGGCGAGGAGGGCGAGCTCTGGTTCCGCGGCCGGCTCGTCACCGGCGGCTACTACCGGAAGCCGGAGGAAACCGCCAAGGCCTTCACCACGGACGGCTGGTTCAGGACCGGCGACCTCGCCGCGCGCGACGCGGAGGGGCGCTTCGTCTTCAAGGGGCGGCTTCGCGAGGTGCTGCGCATCAGCCACTTCATGGTGGCGCCGGCGGAGATCGAGGCCTTCATCATGGAGCACGCCGGCGTGCTGCAAGCCTTCGTCTTCGGCGTGCCCGATCCCCGGCTCAACGAGGCGGCGGTGGCCTACGTGATTCCCCGCCCCGGCGCGACGGTCACCCCGGAGGAGATCGTGGCCCACTGCCGGGGCCGGATCGCCTCCTACAAGGTGCCGCGCCACGTGCGCGTGGTGGCCGACGTGCCGCGCACGCCCGGACCCCATGGCGACAAGGTCCAGAAGAGCCGGCTGCGCGAGCAGTTCCTTGAAGGCCTCGGAGCCCTCGCGTATGCTCCCGGCATGAAGGAGACCACCCCGTGAAGCTCGACATCGGCATGCTGACCCACGACCTCCGATCTCTCGCGGACTACGCGCGCAAGGCCGAGGCCATGGGGTACGACACGCTCTGGTCGGCGGAGACCCAGCACGATCCCTATCTGCCGCTCGCGGTGGCCGCCTCCGCCACGTCGCGCATCAAGCTGGGCACCAATATCGCCACCGTCTTCTCGCGCAGCCCCATGGTGACCGCCATGATCGGGTGGGACCTCCAGAAGGCCTCGGGCGGGCGCTTCACGCTGGGGCTCGGTACCCAGGTCAAGGCGCACAACGAGCGCCGCTTCTCGGTGAAGTACGAGTCGCCGGGGCCGAAGATGGCGGAAGCGGTGCGTGCGATCCGCGCCATCTGGGATTGCTGGCAGAACGGGACCAAGCTCGATTTCAAGGGGCAGTTCTACACCTTCGACGTGATGACCCCCTTCTTCAACCCGGGGCCGATCGAGCATCCGCGCATCCCCATCTTCGTGGCCGCGGTGAATCCCTATCTGTGCGGGGTGGCGGGCGAGTTCTGCGACGGCATGCACGTGCATCCCTTCAACAGCCCCAAGTACCTGCGCGAGCTCGTGCAGCCGGCGGTCGGCGCGGGGCTGGCGCGGTCCGGCCGCGCGCGCAAGGACTTCACCTATGCCACCGCATCCTTCGTGGTGGTGGGCGACACGCCGGAGGAGCGGAGCCAGCAGGCCCAGATGGTCAAACAGCAGATTGCGTTCTACGGCTCCACGCGCACCTATCAGCCCATCCTCGAGTGTCACGGCTGGGGCGACCTCACCACCAAGCTCCACCGCAAGTCCATCGAGGGTGACTGGAAGGGCATGGCCGACCTCATCACCGACGAGATGCTGGACACCTATGCGGTGACCGCGACCTACGACAAGCTGGCCGCCGCCCTGCAAGCGCGCTACGCGGGGTTGCTCGACCGCACTGCGCTGTACCAGCCTTACCCAGGGCGCCAGGACGATCCGCGCCTGCCCGCGCTGGTCAAGGCGTTCAACGGGAGCCCATCATGACGGACAAGGTACAGGTCGAGATCAAGAGCCCGGTCGCCACCATCACGCTCAACAAGCCCGATCGGCTCAACGCGCTGGACGTGGAGATGTGGGAAGGCATCGGGGCCGCCGCCGCCCAGATCGACGCGGCACCCGAGGTGCGCGTCGCCGTCCTCACCGGCGCGGGCGGCGCCTTCTGCGCCGGCCTCGACCTCAAGGCCGGCTCCACCCTATCCCAGCCCGCGGGCGAAACGCCGCCCCAGATCCTGGTGGGGATCCGCGCCCACCTCAAGCACCTGCAGGAGTGCTTCACGCGGCTGGAGTCCTGCCGCGTGCCGGTGATCGCCAGCATCCAGCGCGCCTGCCTGGGCGGCGGCCTCGAGCTGGCGCTGTGCTGCGACGTGCGCCTCGCCGCCGAGGGGACGATCTTCTCCATCCCCGAGGTGCAGATCGGCATCGTGCCCGACATGGGCGGCACCCAGCGCCTGCCGCGCACGGTCGGGATCGGCAAGGCCAAGGAGCTGATTTATTCCGCGCGGCGCATCGACGCCGCCGAGGCGCTCCGCATCGGGCTCGTCAACGGTGTCTACCCCGCCGCCGACCTGCTCGCGCGGGTGGCGGAGCTCGCCGCCGAGATCGCCGCCAACGCGCCGCTCGCCGTGCAGGCGTCGAAGCAATCCATCAACGGCACGTACTGGCGCGAGCGCGAGTCGTGGCTCGCCTGGGAGGCCGACCTCGCCGCGCCCGTGCTCCTCTCCGAGGACCGCCGGGAGGGCATGCGGGCCGGCGCGGAGCGCAAGCGCGCCAACTTCAAGGGGAGATAGGCGCCGCATGAAGGCGCTCGCGTTCCACGAGCACGGCGGTCTCGACAAGCTCAAGTACCAGGACGTGGCCGACCCCAAGATCGGCGCGGGCGACGTGCTCGTCCGCGTCAAGGCGGCGGCGCTCAATCACCTGGACCTCTTCGTCCGCGAGGGGATTCCCGGGCTCAAGCTGCCCTTGCCGTTCTGGACCGGATGCGACATTGCCGGTGAGGTCGCCGAGGTGGGGGGCAGCGTTTCGGGGGTGGCGGTGGGCGACCGCGTGGTCGTCAACCCCAACCTGGAGTGCGGGCGCTGCGAGTACTGTCAGAAGGGCCAGCACAGCCTCTGCGTGTCCTACGGAATCCTGGGCGAGCACACGCACGGCGGGCTGGCCGAGTACGTGAAGGTGGACGGACGGAAAGTGCTCAAGCTCCCGGAGGCGATGACGTACGAGGACGCCGCCGCCTTCGTCCTCGTCAACATGACCGCCTGGCGCATGCTGGTGTCGCAGGCCCGGCTGCGCGCGGGGGAGGACCTCCTCATCATCGGCGTGGGCGGCGGCGTCTCCTCCACCGGGGTGCAGATCGGCAAGCTCTGCGGCGCGCGGGTCTGGGTGACCTCCTCCAGCGACGAGAAGCTCGAGCGGGCGCGCGCGCTCGGCGCCGACGAGTGCATCAACTACGCGAAGGAGGACTGGGTGAAGGTGATCGCCCAGAAGACGGGACGGCGCGGGATGGATGTGGTGCTGGAGAATGTGGGCGCCGCGACTTGGGCGGGGGCCATTCGCACGCTCGGCAAGGGTGGCCGGCTCGTCACCTGCGGGGGCACCTCCGGACCCATCTGCGAGACCGACGTCCGGCAAGTGTTCTGGAAGCAGATCTCCATCATCGGCTCCACCATGTCCAGCAATGCCGAGTTCGCCGAGGTCATGAGCCAGCTCTTCCGGGGCCGGCTCAAGGCCATCGTGGACTCCGTGATGCCGCTCAAGGACGGCGTGGCCGCACAGCAGCGGCTGGCCGAGGGCAAGCAGTTCGGCAAGATCGTCCTGAATCCGTAACCCGCGCCGCAGTGGCTTGGCGAGCTGCAGCCGAAGGCGAGGCGAGCGGATATGGAAATGACTCCCGAGCGGAGCGAGGGGGGCGAGCTGCAGCCCGCAGTGGGAGCCGCAGCCGGAGGCGAGGCGACCA
>Ga0137404_10001696_pt1 | contig 14443 bp, 11 predicted proteins | sample CZOMad2_1_16fung_FD_108285 | JGI IMG/M metagenome (GOLD analysis project Ga0137404, IMG submission 108285) | Vadose zone soil fungal communities from Angelo Coast Range Reserve, California, USA - CZOMad2_1_16fungal (Illumina Assembly) | ecosystem: Environmental > Terrestrial > Soil > Vadose...
AAAAAGGCACAGGGCCAGACGAGCCCCAATCCCGCTGTCGGCGCGGTGCTGGTGGTTGACAATCGGATAGTGGCAAGAGGACATCACCGAGGAGCGGGCCATGAACACGCTGAGATCGAGTGTCTGCGCAACTTCGGCGCCGACATACCTGCTCGCGCAACGCTCTATATTACGCTCGAGCCCTGTTCCACAGTTGGGCTAACTGCCCCCTGCACCGATGCGATTATCAAGGCTGGAATCAGGAAGGTAGTCGTTGGCGCGGTGGACGTGAATCCTCGCCATCACGGCAGGGGCATCAGGCGGCTGCGCGATGCAGGCATCAACGTGCGAGAGGGCGTCCTGGCTCAGGACTGCGCATACCTTAACGAGGCTTTTAACAAATGGATAGTAAGCCAGCAGCCTTTTGTCATCGCAAAGTGCGGCATGTCTCTTGATGGTCGATTGACGCGCCGCCACGGCGAATCTCGCTGGATTACAGGACCTTCTGCCCGGCATCATGCACGCCAGCTTCGCGGCCGCGTAGATGCGATTCTGGTTGGAGCGGAAACAGTTCGGGCGGACAACCCGCGTTTAACCGTGCGCGGCGTGCGCGGGGCGCGGCAACCTTGGCGCGTCGTGCTGACCCGTTCGGGTAATCTGCCGCGACGGGCCCGATTATTTTCTGATCAGCTGGCTGGGCGAACGCTGATTTATAAAGGTAAATCTCTGACGAGTGTGCTGAAAGATCTGGGTAAACAAGGTGTGACAAGTGTTCTGATTGAGGGTGGTGGCGAAGTACTTGGCCAAGCGCTCGATGCGCGCCTGATCGATAAGGTGCAAATTTATTTGGGTCCGATTTTAACGGGCGGACCGGCGATTGGATTTCCAGGTCACGGAGCGCAAAGCACCAGCAATGCGATACATCTGAGCGACGTATCCTACCGGCGGATTGGCGAAAATGTCTGCATCACAGCTTATTCGAACAGAACCACTTCTGAATAAACGGGAAACTTTCCGTTGCCCCGCTTGTTTAATCACTGGGAGGTAAAATAATAATGAACTGGAAAAGACTTCTCTTAATTGCACTGGTGGCAGGGGGATTCGCTTTTGCTTCGGCGCCGCGTTCTGACGCCGGCGTATCAGTCGGAATTGGATTTGGATTCCCGGTGGGGTACGGATATGGCTACTACCCCTATGGATATTATCCACCGTATCCCTACTATGGTTACGTGGGGCCGTCCTTTTACTGGCGCAACGGGCATCGCGTTTTCATCCCGAGACATCGCATCGTGAGACATCACCGGCACTGACGATAGATCTAAGAAATCCGCTGAGCTGGCTCGATATCTACCTCGAGCCAGCCGTCATTTTCGAGCAGGGTGCGGCTCCGCTGTCGTTTTCACAGCTTTTCGGTGCTTCGCTCAACGGCTTTATGGCGTCGAGTTCTGATGCGGCCACTCGGCGAGAAGCCTCGTTGCGCGACAGGGATCGTTACGTTTCCTATTTCCCTGATTTCGGCGACTCTCCCGGTTTCGCTGTAGCACCGCCGCTTGGCTCCAATTGGAATTCTCTCTTTAATTGTTGAATCAACGCCGGTAGCTCCTTGTGTCGCTCATTTTCGATTTGCTGCCGGAGCGCTCGCTCTACCCTGCGGCGCTCCTCTATGTAGCGCGACTCGAACTGACTGCGCTTTTCCTGATCCAGCCTGAGGCCCGAATCGCGCAGTGCGGCGTCGGTTTCACGTTTAATTTGTGCCTGGCGCAGATTTTCCCGCTCGCGCAACATCTTGCGCTCTTCCGGGCCCATTCGCATCCAACGCTCGGCATTGCGACGGAAATCCTGGCGGTCAGCTGGAGGGAGAGAAAGCCAGCGCTCCTGCGTGCTTTTCATCGGCGGGGGCCGGCCGGCATGCGGAGCGGCCTGTTGCCCGCCCGACCGCTGGGGCTGCGCCTGTGCCAAAGCGCAGAACGAAGCGAAGATCGATAAGGTGGTGATTACTTTTACAGAGCTGGCGTTTCGTTCCACAGGTTGTCTTCATCCCAGGCGAGCAATTCATCCAGATCAACGACGACGTCGAAGTCTTTCGCATCGATCTTTGCCACCACATCGGGTTCGCGCTCGGGGGATTCTTGCGACCACTTAGGGGTGTGCGTGGCGATTGCCAGTCCTATCACGACAACTGCCACGCCAGATGCTGCGACGAGTCTCCGCAAGCTGAACCAGTTTTGCGCTCGCCCAAAGCGACTCGCCTCCGGGCGGATCTCCCTCAACACATTCCGCGCGAAGAACGGCGAAAGCTTGGGTTCGGCGGTCCGGCCGAGCAAGTCCCATAATTGTTGATCATCTTCCCGTTGCATAGTCTCCGCTGGATTGAACTACTTGCACCGTTGGAAGTTGCGCTCAGACGGAGCACCAAAAATCGATTTTTTACACTCCGGAAGCCTCAAGAAATCCTTCGAGCTGCCGAATACGGGTCGGGTGGCGCATTTTGCGCAAAGCCTTTGCTTCGATCTGACGAATGCGCTCACGCGTAACTTGAAACTGCCGGCCCACTTCTTCAAGCGTTCGGCTGTAGCCGTCGACCAACCCGAAACGCTGCTCGAGCACCTGCCGCTCGCGATCTGTCAGGGTTTCGAGGACGTCTTTGATTTTCTCCTTCAATAGGACAATAGCAGTCATATCGCTGGGGTTTTCGGCGCCTCTATCCTCGATAAAGTCGCCAAAATTCGTTTCTTCGCTTTCGCCAACGGGCGATTGAAGCGAGATCGGCTGCTGCGCCATCTTCAAGACCGCGCGAACGCGATCTGCGGGCAACAGCACCTCTTCCGCCACCTCGTCCGGCGTAGGTTCGCGCCCATATTCCTGGACGAGCTGTTTTTGCACACGCATCAACTTGTTAATCGTCTCAATCATGTGGACGGGAATTCGAATAGTGCGCGCCTGGTCGGCGATCGAGCGGGTGATCGCCTGGCGGATCCACCACGTTGCATAAGTCGAAAACTTGTAGCCGCGCCGGTATTCGAACTTTTCGACCGCTTTCATTAGCCCCATGTTTCCTTCCTGAATCAGGTCGAGAAACGAGAGACCGCGATTGGTGTACTTCTTTGCGATCGAGATGACAAGGCGCAGGTTCGCTTCCACCATTTCGGTCTTGGCCCGTAGTGCCTGGCGCATCCAACCTTTCAGCGCGTGATACTGTCCGGTATATTCTGGAAGCGAGAGCCACAGGCTGGTTTCCAAGTCGCGGATTTTATCCCGGAGTTGCAAACGTTTTTTTCGGTCGCGAGGACGCTTTGCCACCTCCGTCTGAAGGTAAAGCGCAGTATGGCAGGCGTCGTCTGCCAGGTGAGCAAATTCCTCCGTGACTTTTTGCTTGAAGTAAAAAGAGGGATAAACCCTTTGCAGCGAAGCGATGGCTCTTTGTAGAGATTTGAGTTTCTTCGATCGTTTTGGTGACGAATTGCGCGAAAGCTGGCAGTACTGCTCGCTGATTGAGGCGCTCAATCGTTCCACCTGTTTGCACAGGTGTGGAAGCTTCTTCATGTATCGTTCCCGGCTCTCGATTTTTTTGTCGAGAATCACGCGGTCGAAGCGCTCTTTTCCCTCGGCAAGTTTCCTCGCCAAATCGAGATGGGCACGGGCAACAAAGCCGAAGCGGTTGATGTGCTTCTGCACCATGCTTTCAGCCTCCTCAATCCGTTTGGAAATTTCCACTTCCTGCTCGCGGGTCAGGAGCGGAACCTGGCCCATCTGCTTGAGATACATCCGCACCGGGTCGTCAAGAATATCGAGCTTGGGTCCGGGTTTCTCTTCCTCTTCTTCCTCTTCCTCGGTATCTTTTTTTCCGTCCTTGTACCGGTCCACCTCGGAGCCTTCAATAATGTCGATCTCCATACGGCGCAGTCGCGTGAGAATGAGATCGAGCTCATCGGCGTCAGTGATCCCTTCGGGCAACGTTTCGTTCAAATCGTCAAAGGTGAGATATCCCTGTTCTTTTGCCAGTTTGATCAGTTCGCGAATGCGGCTCTGGATTTCAATTGTGGAATGCAGACGCGCCATGCCTTCTCGCCGTGGCTTTGGCGAGAGTGCGCCATTGCGCGACTGCTTTCGGGCGCGTGCAATGCGCTTGGGCTTGGAGGTGGCGATTCCCGGTTGTCTCTTTAGATTTCGCCGAAGCGCTGACGACTTTGCTGGCAAACTACGGCGAAGCCGGCTTCTTTTAAGTCGTCGCGGCGACGACTTCCGGCTGCCTCCCTTTCGTTTCGAATGCCTGGCCAAGTTTGTGCGGTTAAGGAATTTTGACTGGGGCGTTCGTGGCTGCCATGACCGCCAGTCAACTGTCGATCCTGGTGGCAGACGAAAGCTGCGGAAGTTCGCGGAGCTCTTTCAAGAGGTCAAGAATTTCTTTCTGCAAGTTCACCAGCTCGCCAGTGCTGAGCTGCGGAAGCCTGATTCGGTTCTTCGCCACATCGAGCTGGCGGCGCAACACCCCTTGGCGAATGCCGAACCACCATTTTTCCACCATCGTTCCGGCGTTGGGCGGCACTTTTTGCAGTAACCAGGACGAAACCAGTCCCTCGTCTACCTGGGAAAGCGTGGCCATGAAAGCGTTGAGTGAGGCCGCATCACTCGGACGCAAGTCGCTTTCGAGAATGCGGACAAGAATTTCTGCGTCCGGCACTTGCGCAAGAATCTCCCGCCAATTTTGCTCGCGGAGAAAATCTCGGGCTGCCTCGTCTCGCAACGCCACGAGGCAGAGCATCGCCACATCATGCCGGGGTGGCACTGTCGCGCCACTGCGGGATTCGTCCGAACGAATCCCGCTATTGCGGGATTGTTTTGGCAAGAGCGCCTGAAAATCCTGAACGGGGACGCCAAGCCGCGCGCTAATTTTGCTTGCCACTTCTCCGCGCATGAGCGGATCGTGCACGCGCGACACGGTTTCGGCCAGACTTCGCGCCAACTGCATCTTTGCCCCTAACGAAGCAAGATCGACCTCGGCCACTTCATGCTCGATCCAGTAATCGAAAAAATCGCGCGCGGCAGCGATGCGCTTCTCAAATTCTTCTTTTCCTTCCCGGCGAACCAGGGAATCGGGATCGTCGCTTGGGGGAATCTCCGCTACACGTACGATCAAGTCATTTTGAAGAAGTGCGTCGAGAGAGCGTTCGGCTGCTTGTTTCCCTGCCGCATCCGAATCGAAGCAAAGAACCACTTCATCCACCAGTCGCTTTAACATCCGTGCCTGACTCTCCGTGAACGCCGTCCCCTGAGGCGCGACGACGTTTGTAATTCCCGCTTCAAACAAACTGATCAAATCGAGTTGACCTTCACATACGATCGCGCAGTTCACTTCGATTAGAGCGCGCTTGGTCTTGTCCAGACCAAAAAGAACGCTGCCCTTTCGAAAAAGCGGTGTTTCCGGCGAATTCAAGTATTTCGCGGCTCCTTCCTTCTCTTTGAGAACACGGCCGCTAAACGCAATCACCTCGCCAATATCGTTGCAGATCGGAAACATTATTCGGTCACGAAAGCGATCGTACGATCGCTGGCCCGGCGTCCCAGCGGCATCTTCTTTGGTCTTGACCAGACCGCTGGCGAGTAGGGTTTGCATCTCATAGCCGTGTCCGCGCGCCCAACTGCCAAACGCATCCCACTCATCGGGTGCGTAACCGAGTCGCCATCGTTTCGCGATTTCTGCCGTGATTCCGCGTTTCTTCAAATATTTGCGTGCAGGCTCGCCAAATTCCTTCTTAATCAAATTCTCATGAAACCATCCGGCGGTTTCCCCATGGAGTTGCAGCAGAGTGCGGCGAGCTTCATGTTGTCGATCTTCGGCGTCGCTCGGGCCCCGCTCTTCGATCACCGGAATCCCAACGCGCGCCGCCAGCTTGCGCACGGCGGAAGGAAAATCGATGTGCTCGTAATCCATCACAAAGCGGAAAACGCTTCCGCCCACCCCGCATCCAAAGCAGTGAAAGGTTTGTCGCTGCGGGCTGACATGGAACGACGGGGTTTTCTCCTGGTGAAATGGGCAAAGCGCTTTGAAATTTGCCCCTGCGCGTTTGAGCGGAAAGTAGGAGCCGATCACTTCGACGATGTCGTTGGCGGCTGCGATCTGCTCGATGGTTTGTGATGGAATTGCCACAGGCAGGTGGCAAACTTATCCGCGCCAGAGGAATTGAAAACATGAAGATCTTGTTGCCGATCCTAAAGGGACGCGCTCGCTCCGCCCCGAAAGCTTTCGGGGCTTCGGCACGGGGGAGGCTGTCTCGTCCGACGAATCGTGGACTGACACGGAGGCCGTCCCTCCAGGTCGCCCTTCCGGTGATCACAATTTTCGCCGTGGCATTTTTCATTGCGCCAGCAGTTGCTCAAGCGCGCGAAGTCGTTCACAAAGGCGACGTAGTTGTCGTGCCATTACGAGGCGAAGTTGCGCCTTCTCTCCTGGCATTCTTGCGGCGCGCGGTGAAAGCGGCCGAGAGCAACCAAGCTTCCGCTATCATTTTCGAGATGAACACCTATGGCGGACGACTCGATGCGGCAGCCGATATCGTTAACGCGCTCAATCAAACAAACATTCCTACCTACACATTCATCAACACAAACGCCGGCTCGGCTGGTGCGATTATCGCCATCGCAACGCAACACATTTTCATGGCGCCTGTAAGCGCGATTGGTGCTGCCGCCCCGATCCTTCCGACGGGCGAAGACCTCCCTACTACCGCCCGGGAGAAGACGATTTCGTATTGGTCTGCGCTGATCCGTGGTTCCGCGATCAAGAACGGGCACAATCCCGACATCGCCGAGGCCTTCATCAATAAGGACAAGGAAGTAAAAATCGGGGACCGTGTAGTTCATCCTAAGGGAGCTATCCTCACGCTCAATGCCCAGGAAGCCACTGAACGGATCAATAACAAACCATTGCTCGCGGAAGGCGTGGTAGATTCGATTGTCGATCTAACCAAAAAAGCCGGCCTCAAAGGCAACGTCGTCGCGATCGAACCAACCGGCTTCGAGCAAATCGCCTTTTGGATCACCGCGCTTGCGCCTTTGCTTCTGCTGGGCGGAATTCTCGGCGCCTATCTCGAGTTCAAAATCCCGGGCGCGACCTTGCCCGGAATCATCTCGGCAATTTGTTTCGCGCTCTTTTTTCTCGGCCATTATCTAGCCGGCCTGGCTGGCTGGGAAGTCGTTGCGCTCTTTGTTCTCGGAATCGTTCTCGTCCTGATCGAAATTCTTTTTTTCGCGCACAGCACGATTGTTTTCGGCGTCGTGGGCGTTTTTCTCATACTCGCTTCGCTTCTTTGGACGATGATCGATCGCTATCCGGGCCAGAATTTTTTCCCGACCGGCAAAATGCTCGCCGTTCCATTACTTAATCTGTTCATCGCGATCATAAGCTCGCTCATCGTCATTGCCCTACTGGCGCGTTATCTGCCCCGCACGAGTATTTATCGGCGATTCGCCTTGATGGATTCCAATCCGCCGGGTCCTTCGCTTGCGGGGGCGCCACGGCAATTTGCGACTGCGCTTTCACTCACGCCAGGAATGCAGGGCACCGCAGTCACCGTTTTGCGACCCAGCGGCAAAGCGCGTTTTGCCGATCACGTTGTCGATGTTGTCACCGAAGGCGAATTTATTACGCCACAAACAGCCGTCACCGTCATCCAAGCCGACGGAATGCGAGTAGTGGTCAAGCGCGCAGCGCAAGGCTGAACGGCATCTAGCCGCCAGCTACGACTCGAACAAATTCCACCCGGTCACCTTCGGCCAATGATCGCTTAGGCCATTCGTGCCGATGTACGGCCAGGCCATTGTGTTCCACCAGGACAGATTGCGGCGGCAATTGATAGCGGTCAATTAGTTCCGCGATCGTTTTGGCTTCGCGCACATCTACGGTTTCGCCATTGAGTGAAATAGTCACACACCGCAGAGAGCCTGGTCCCAATCCTTCCACACCGGCTCGAGACCGCGACGGCAAAGGACCGCGGCGATTTCGGCCGGGGAACGTTCGTCGCTGATCTCAAATTGTCCGGTGGCGAGTTGATCTTCTCCGTCTTGGAACTCCGGTGCGACGATGCGGCCGCGGACGGTGCGGTGCAGGTGTTGGCTGCCTTGCCGGGTATAGCCGCCAGGTTCGGTATGACTTCCGGCACTCATCATTGTCACGCCTAACGACAATAATGCGTCGCGCAATGATGCCCTTTCGCGGGTGCTCAGGACAATTCCCACCTGCGGAAAGGTGATACGCAACGCGCAAACCAGTTGCGCCAGTTCACGGTCGGTCATCGAGAAGAGGGGACGAAATCCGCCGGCGGCCGGACGCAAGCGAGGCAAGCTCACGCTGATTTGCGCCTGCCAACAGCGTTTAAATAAATATTCCAGGTGCGCCGCGAGCGCGACTGCGTCATCCTGCCAGCGCGATAAACCAATGAGCGCGCCGATGCCGAGACGCCGGAACCCGGCCCCGTAACCGCGCTCGGCGCAATCGAGCCGAAAATTAAAGTCTCGCTTTGGCCCGGCCGTATGCATTTCGGCATAGACACCGCGATTGTAGGTTTCCTGATAAACGACAAGTCCTTCGGCGCCAGCTTCCACAATCGGCACATAATCCTCGGTCTCGATTGGGCCGACCTCGATGGAAATCGACGAAAAATCCGGAGCGAGCGCGCGGACACATTCCGCGAGATAGTCACGGCTTACAAATTTGGGATGCTCACCGGCGACGAGAAGGATCTGCCGAAATCCCTGACGAGCGAGATGCCGCGTTTCCGCGACCACTTCGTCGATGTCGAGCGTGACGCGAAGAATCGGATTGTCGCGCGAGAAACCGCAGTAGCGACAATTGTTAATGCATTCATTGGACACGTAAAGCGGCGCGAAGAGCCGCATCGTCCGGCCAAAATTCTGGAGCGTGAGCGAGCGCGATGCTTGCGCCATAGCTTCGAGTTCCTGATCCGATTTAGGAGCGATCAGATGCTCGAACCGCTCAACGAGCTCCGATTTGGTCAGCGCCAAATTGTCCAGGGTTTCGACGAATGACATCAGGATAATTTCGTGCGCACACCGGGCTTCGCAAACACCAATTCATTCATCAAAGCAAGGTTCTAACACCGCGTTTGCGGAAAATGAATCTCGGGGAACAAAAGCGGCGTTCGGAAGATCCGAACGCCGTTGGCAAATGAGATTGTGTACCCCTTTAAAAGGCGAAATTCACGCCGGTGCGCGCCATACCGAAGTTGTTGTTTGGACCGTCAACGAAGTTCCAGCTGAAATCACTGATCCAGCCGATATGCGGGGTGAAGCGGACTTCGATTCCGCCGCCGACTTGGCCAATTGCCTCTGTCTCGGAGCCGGTACGGCGTGTGACGATAACGTCGTTTTCCTCGCCTTCTTTGACGTCAGTGGTTAGGACAAACAACGTCCGCTGACCGCCGCCAAAGATTGCACCGCCGCCACCGAAGATGTATGGCGCAAAACGGGTGCAGGGGATCGGGTAACGCAGCGTCAAAGTACCCAGGACCGAGCCGATCGCGTTGCGCTGGCGGCGAATCCTGCGCTCAAAAATGTCCTCGCTGAAATCGATAAAGACGTCTTCATGCCCTTGCCTTGCATCGACTGCCCAGCCTTCAATCCCGACACCTACGTAACGGCAGAAAAAGTATTTGAGGTCGAGACCACCGCCCCAAGCATGATCGGTCTCAAGGTAACGATCGTTTATCCAATCGTTTCCTGTAAAAACGTACGTGCCCCAAATTCCGACGTTAAACTCTCGGTCTGCATACCACGCTGGACAAGGTAGAGGAGCCACCTGCTTCATCTCCTTGCCATAGTAAGTTTCAGTGCCGGCAAGAGCACCTGACGCGACCGCGACGGCACCCAGCACAGCTAACAGTAACTTTTTCATTTATTTCTCCTTTTGGTTAAGTCCCTTGTTTCAAACCCAAACACTTCGGAGCGGACAAGTCAAATAACGAAATTCGCTCCGTGTGTGGATGTCGCGATTTTGAGTAGGGAGACCAAAATCTCAAGAACGTTTTTTGCGACCAACGCAGCTCAGGCTTTAAGTTCGGCGCCCGTATTTGCGTCGGTAATGATGAATTTTTCGTGATGAAACGTCGGATCGCCGCGAAACATGAGCCGCCCAGTGTAACGGCGCTCCAATTCGATGAGCAATTCCTCGTCTTCTTCCTTCAGTCGTTTAAGCACATCCGGATTCAGGATGACGCGAAAATCGTGCACGGAGGGCTGATATTTGCGCATAATCGTATTGAGTGTGCGGTGCAATTCCACGCTCGTGGTCATGGAAGTCTTCACGACGCCACGCCCGCCGCAGTAGGGACAATTTTCGTAAATTGTGTCGCTGAGGCTTTCCTGCGCTCGTTGCCGCGTCATTTCCATCAGACCGAGCGGGGAAATCGGAAGCACATGTGTCTTGGCCTTATCACGCTTGAGGCGTTCCCTCATCAGATTGTAGACCATCTGTTGGTCTCTACGGCTCTTCATGTCGATGAAATCGCCGATGATCAAGCCGCCGATATTGCGTAAACGAAGCTGACGCGCGATTTCATCTGCCGCCTCGAGATTGGTCTGCAAAATCGTCTTCTCGACGTCGCGCCCGCCTTTGTTACGGCCCGTATTCACATCGATCGCGACCAGCGCTTCCGTCTCGTCGATCACAATGTAGCCGCCGCATTTCAACCAGACTTGCCGATGGAAAGCGTCATCGATCTGCTTTTGCACGCCGTAAGTTTCGAAAATCGGCGTCGCTGCGTCATAAAGATGAATTCGATTCCGTGCGCGCCGCGAGATCTGGCCTACGATCTCGATCATCCGGTCGGCCGATGCGCGATGATCGCAAAGGACCTCGTCGATTTCTTCCGTGAGAAAATCGCGCACGGTTCGCTCAACCAAATCGGGCTCCTCAAACACGCGGCACGGCGCCGGCTGCTCGCGAATGATCTGCTCGACCTTGGCCCACTGATCGAGCAGGAACCGCAGGTCGCGCACGAAATATCGGGCACGCTGTCCTTCGCCTACCGTGCGGATGATAAAGCCGATCCCCTCGGGAATGTCCAATTCGCGCAAGATCTTGCGAAGCCGCTCGCGCTCCTTCGGATTCTCGATTTTTCGCGAGATGCCGCTGTGATCGCTGAACGGCATCAACACGAGATAACGCCCGGCGAAACTGAGGTTTGTCGTGACCCGCGGCCCTTTCGTTCCGATCGGTCCTTTGGTTACCTGGACAATTACGTCCGAGCCGACCGGGTAAATGTTCGGTATATCTTTTGCGGTGATCCGTTTTCGCGGTCGCTTGTTCGCAGGCCGATCGATTTCTTCAATTCCGGAGTCCAACGCGGCGGGAATAGCATCCCAAAAATGAAGAAAGGCGTTTTTCTCGAAGCCGATGTCGACGAACATCGCCTTCAACCCCATTTCGATGTTCCTGACTTTTCCTTTGTAAACGCTGCCGACGATATTGCGCGAGTCTTTACGCTCGACGCTGTATTCCTCGAGCCGGCCATTCTCTAATAGCGCGACGCGCGACTCGAGTTTTTCTACGCTGAGTATGAGTTTGTTCCCGGTCTTGCGTGAAGAAAGCCCTAAAATTTTTTTTACCTTGTCTATCATAAAAGTGGAGAGGTTGCTCGATCGGAAGCGAAATCGCCGAGACGTTCAGCGGCAGAGTTTCCGACCGAAAGTTCATCGTGTACCACGCCGGCGGGTGGGCGGCGGCTGTGGCGGGGGCGTTGGCTGACGCCGTGCCCCGAAGATTCGTTCAAAAAAGTTGCGCGGACGCGGCGTTGCGACGGGGACGGCGCGAGCGACAGAAGCGGCGCCTCGCCGTCTCACTTGGCCTTGCGAATCTGCTTCGGGTTCTACGTCAGGAGCCCCGCCTGCGCCTGCCATTTGCACATTCGCACTCTGCGAAGCGTCGGCATTTTCTTCGTCACCGCCGCCGAGACCTAGTCCGGAATCGCGATAACTCACGTCCTTGAGCATTTGAAACGCATTAGCCTTTCGCGCCGGTGAAAGCCAGGCGACTTGCAGGTCGAGCTTTCCTTCGTCGAGGGCGAGGGAGCGTTCCAGGATTCTCTGTGCGATGGGGCCGGCAACGCTGCCGCCGTGTTCGCCACCCTGCACCATCACGGCGATGGTATATTTCGGCTGTTCGAACGGCGCCCAGCACACAAACCAGGCAATTGTATCTTGTCTGCCGTGATATGTGGCTTGAGCAGTGCCGGTTTTTCCCGCCACCTGCACGTTGCTCAAGCGGCCGCGACCACCCGTTCCGCCGTCTTCATTGACAACTTTCCAAAATCCCCGCCGCTCCAATTCCATGTCCGCCGGCGAAATTTCACTGCGAAAATCAGCATGGACTTTCGGTTCTTCAGGCACTGCGATTTTACCGTTCTCGTCCAGGACTGGTGTGCCATCCTGGTTCGACACTTTTTTGACGAGGCGTGGGTAGTAAGAAGTGCCCCCATTGGCGACAACTGAATAAGCCATGGCCATTTGTAAGGGTGTGCACAAATCGTAACCCTGGCCGATAGAGACGTTGGCCGTATAAGCTTGCGACCATCTTTCCTGTGGATAATGAATTCGCATCCAGTCCGGGCCGGGCAGCACTCCGGGTTGTTCACCCGCGAGGTTAAGACCGGACGGTTGACCGAGGCCCAGCAATTCGCCCACCCGGTCGATCGAATCGATTCCGGCAGCATTGCCGTACTGGTAAAAGAATGCGTTACACGACACTTTAATCGCGTCGGCCAATGTGAGTGTGCCGTGCGTGTAATGTTTCTCGCTTACCCAGCATTGAAAATAATGATCGCCGTAAGAAACGCCGCCGGTGCAAGTGAATTGTTTTTTCGCGAGGCCGCGTCGTAACCCGGCGAGCGAAGTAATCAGCTTGAACGTGGACCCAGGCGGGAACGCGCTCACGGCGCGGTTGACCAGCGGGTTGGTTTCATCCTTTTGCAGCACCTCCCAATCTTTTGCCTTAATGCTTGGGACAAATGTATTGGGATCGAACGACGGCACTGAGGCCATCGCCAAAATGTCGCCGTTGTTTGGATCGACAACCACCGCCGCGCCGCGACCCACTGCGCGCAGCGCTTCCTCGGCAATCGCCTGGATGCGCGCATCGATGGTTAAATAAACATTCGCTCCCTGCTGAGGCGGATCCTCGCGCAAAATGCCGTCGATCGTCCCCTTCGCGTTGCGTCGCAGATAGCGCACGCCCGGTTTTCCGCTCAGATATTCATTCATCGATTTCTCGATATTCGATTTCCCTTCCATGTCCCCCTGGTAAAACGTGAATTTTGTTGCCTCTTCTTTATCGATGTCGTCAGGCGCACCGACGTAACCGAGAACATGCGCGGCCAGCGCGCCGTAAAGGTAGGAACGCACCGGTTTGATGGCGATGTCCACACCTGGCAAGCCGACATCGTGCTCGGAAAATTTCGCCATGGTGGGGAAATCGATGTCTTTGATGTAGGAAAATGGAACTTCGGTGTCGTTGCGATAGTGTCGCTGGAGCTTGCTGGCATTGTAATCGCGCGCAAGATCGAGATCGTTGAGCCGCGGGATGATGCCATCATTAACGATTTTAATGATATCTGGCTCTTTCCGGTCTTTGGGCATTCCGCTAATAATCGCTCGGTACTCAGTCAAGGGTGGTGAACCGAAGCGTTCGCGATAGCCCTTCACCATTTCCGGCAAATAGAAATCGACTTCATAGCTCGCCCGGTTTTGGACTAGCGTCAGTCCATTGCGGTCTTTGATTTCGCCACGCACCGATGGAATTCGAACCGTTGCTTGAGAACTGCCGCGAAGTTGCGCAGTCCATTCGGCTCCATGCGCAACTTGTATCCACCAAAGTTTTAGGCCAAGGGCGCACATGCCCATCAGTATGAGGAGGCCGAGAAACTGAATCCGCAAACGCGAATTGAGGCGGCGCCGGCTCATTGGAAATCGCTCCTTTCAGGCAGTGTTGAATAAGCCGTCATTCGTCCCATCCATTGCAGGAACCAAAACAGGATGGGTGCAATCGCCATCGCAATGAGGCCCGGCGCGGCGATTTGCCACCAAATTTGAGGAGTAAAAACAAGAGAACCGCGCCGGAATGTGATCATTAAGTATTGCGCCAGAACTATCAACGACGTGCAGATACCGCTCAGGATGCAGTGCACTTCCCAACGGCCGCGGACGAAGAGCGGCCTCAGGCCATGCATGAATCCCGCCAGCACCCCATAAAGCAGTATCGATGATCCCATTGAAATTTCAACCTTTCCACCAATCACCTGTACAGTGAGCGCATCGAGCAGGAGCCCAGCGTACAAGGCCAGCGCCAGCATCAAAGGAAACGGCAATGCCATTGCTCCGTAAAAGACGACTACAGGCACAATGTAGATATGCGCGTTGTAGAGCCAGGGCAGCGCCGGGATGAAAAACTCCGCAA
>Ga0137404_10001697_pt1 | contig 14439 bp, 14 predicted proteins | sample CZOMad2_1_16fung_FD_108285 | JGI IMG/M metagenome (GOLD analysis project Ga0137404, IMG submission 108285) | Vadose zone soil fungal communities from Angelo Coast Range Reserve, California, USA - CZOMad2_1_16fungal (Illumina Assembly) | ecosystem: Environmental > Terrestrial > Soil > Vadose...
GCTTGAAATGCCTCTCCAGTCCTTCCTCTGATCGCTAATGAATGATTTCATATGCTTAGCCTCGAGAGCCCGTGCCGGTATCGCTCTTGCGCTGAAGGACTAATGAACAGGATACCTGTCTCACAGGTCATGATAGCGCCACCAATTGTATACAGAGCCTTAGATCGTATGGCCAGGGGTCAGGGCTCGCCTCCTTCATCGGAGGACGGCGCTGATCACATGGTCGTTGACGTCGAGTCTCGGTTCCTCTGCCTTCGACGCGATTTCCTTCTGCACTGACGAATGACCTCCGCCCGACTGGAGGTGGATCTCGGGACGCTGGCGTACCGGTGTGGTCTTCCACCTTAGCTCGGACGACTGGGAATATGGTCATTGCCTGGTGGGAATTGGCTAGAGCCGGTTGACATCGAGAGCGCGACATGTGCATGAGGGGAGGGACACGGTGATGGCAGCCAACCTTTTGGCGCGGAAAGAAACCGCTTTTGTGCTGTGGCGTGTCGGCAATACCACCCAGCTGCCGGCCCTGATCATCGGGCAACTGCAGCTCGGTACGCCGATCACGTTCATCAATGAGCAGCATTTCACGCTGCAACCCGTGCCTGGGAGCCCGGATCACTTTGAAATTCCCGCGGCCACCTGCAACCTTATCGATGGCCAGGTGTACCATTACTGGTTCGAAGTCTCCGTGAGCCACCCCGAGCGCCCGGCCACCGCCCGCCTGCGCATCACCGACCCAACGGCGTGGACGGTGGATTGGCGCCTGCGCGGCCCGCGTGTCGCTTCGCCCTTCGGCGACGATGACCGCTACCCGGTCTCCGTTGTCAAATTCAGCGGCGGCAAGCTTATCGCCGCCGACGCCGGTGGTGAAACTGGCCACTTCGACGGCGAAACATCATTCAGTTCGCTGCCCTCGAACAACCACCTCGTCATCTACGAGCTTCCCACCACCTGGACGCGCTCTGCGGAGGTCGGCGGGCGCGACATGGGCCTCGGCACGTTTCGCGACGTCACCGCGCTCATCGACGCCGATGCTGAGGGCCCGAACTTCGGCGATCTCGACGTCACGCGGGTCGGACGCGCCTATCTCACTGAGCTCGGCGTCAACGCCCTCGAACTCCTTCCACCCGCCGATAGCACCTACAACCGCCAATGGGGCTATGGCACCACGAACTACCTCGCCCCCGACTTTGCGCTCGGCTTCCCCAGCCTCTACGCGTCGCCCGCCCCGAACCGGGACCTCACCGAACTCGTCCGCACGCGCCACGCGCACCACGTGCGCTTCTTCGTGGACATGGTCATGGCCTTCTCGAAGAACCATCCCTATCTCGCAGCCGCGTGCGACGAGTTTTTCATCCTCGACCCATCAAAAGCCAAGTCTGACCCCGACGCGCATAACACTCGTGGCAGCGACGACAACAACCTCCGCAACGGCTTCGGCGCCTCGCTGTTCCGCTATGCGAAAAAGGTCCAGGGCTACGACCCCATCTCCGGCCAAAGGCAGAACATCTCGCCCGCCCGGCAGCTCATGAAGACTGCGCTGGTGCGCTGGATGGCTGACTTCCATATCGACGGACTCCGCCTCGACAGCATCGAAAACGTGCAGAATTGGGAGTTCATCCAGGAATATAAAGATTTCGCCCGCACGCTCAACCAGCAGCGCTTCGCCGCTCAGGGCGTCGGGGCGCAGACGAACGCTTACTCGTGGTCGGCGAAGAACTCAGCGAGCCACAGGCACTTCTCCAGCAGCAGCGGCTTGACGGCCTCTGGCAGCAGAGCTTCAAGGACTATTTGCGCATGGCCCTCATCGGCCGCAACCATGAGCACGAGGTCACTTTCGAGGCGACGGTCCGCAAAGCGATCGACTGCCGCCAGTTCGGTTATGCCGACCTCGCACAGGCGGTCATCTACCCCACCTCGCGCGACGTCGAAGGCTTCCGTAACGAGCGCCTCTTCAACTTCTTCATGAACAGCGGCGTCGCTGATGCCGAAAAGCGCACGAAGCTCGCCTTCGCCTGCCTGCTGACGGCTGTGGCTTTGAGAATCCTGAAGGCCTGAAGTTTTATCACGAGTGCGGCACTCCCCTCCGGATGCCGTGTGCCCAGTGCGGGTTTGTGAATCAGCCACAGGCGAAGTTCTGTGGCGAACGTGGGGCCGCTCTTTCCCCGCGGGCCCGAGCCTCGACCGCCCCACCTCTGGCCCCGTGCCTTATTGCACCTCTAAGCTACACCCTTGGCTACCTGGCCGAGATGATTCTGTCCTCGACGAGTGCCTTGGAGGGCGAGCGCAAGCAAGTCAACGTCCTCTACGCCGACCTGAAAGGCTCCATGGAGTTGCTTGCCAACCGAGACCCGGAGGAGGCTCGGCACCTGCTCGACCCGGTATTGGAACGCATGATGGCAGCCGTTCACCACTGCGATGGGACGGTGAATCAAGTCATGGGCGACGGCATCATGGCCCTGTTCGGGGCGCCGGTGGCATATCAAGACTATGCGGCCACCAGGCCTGGGCGCTGTAGCCTCTGTGCGAGAGCACGTCTCGTCAGTCGTCCTCGGCGGTCGAGTCCGCCACCGGCCACTACTGACAGACCCTTGCCCTCGCTGAGGCGCTGGGCATACGCCCGCTCCAGGCTCACTGTCACCATGGCCTCGGCACCTTGTATGCCAAGCTCGGCCAGCGGGAGCAAGCGCGCACAGAACTGTCCGCCGCCATCGAACTCTACCGCGCCATGGAGATGACCTTCTGGCTGCCGCAGGCAGAGGTGGCACTAGCGCAGGTGGAGGAGCGGTGATGGATTTTGGTGCACTCTTGGCACATGTCCGCGCACTCCTCCAGCGGCAAAGGCGAACGTCCTAGCAGGCCTTGCGACTGCGATTCCGGCTCGACGACGAATCTCTCGCCGCGCTGCCTATGGCAAGGTAGCAGATCAAGCTCACTGCATCATGGTTCCCTGAGGTTGTAGACCCCGCCGCGAACCACATTGCCACCCAGGTGGTTTGTCGGCAGGTTGCAAGGGATTTCCCTCTTTGAATGCGACGCCGGCACTCATGGACCATCGTGACACATCTGCCGTTCGCGAGCGTGCCACCCCTTCCTCCGAACTTCTATGCTCGGAATAATGTAGAGGGGAGCCTCGTGATGCATGTCCGCAGCCGCTGCCGTAGTCTGGGCCCCCCCAGTCCCCACATGCGACGCCATGAGCCAGTGCCAGGGCACCCGAAGCAAGTTCCCCCCCGCCGACCTTGGCCCAAGGAAGGTCTGCCAGAGTACATCCAGACGGTGGGTACTGAGCACCGGCGCGGCCGGCTGGCCAGCTACGAAATACCGATCGATCAGCCAGTGCATGAGGGTAAGAGTGGCGGGGCTGAGCACCCGCTGCCGTGCGCCTATGCCCTGGAGGACATCGGGGGCCAACTCGACCAGGTGAGAGGTATCGAGATAGGTGAGCAGCAGGTACAGCGGGGGCGTCGCGCCCGAGCCCTCAAGCGCGGCGAGCAGGTGCTCCCAGTCGAGCGCCCCAACGGTCCGCTGCAGCAGGTAGACCACATCCAGCAAGGCGATCAGACCGCCGATGGCATGAAAGGCAAAGGCCCAGTGGGAGGCTATGTAGAGGAGCTGCCACTCCGGGCTCAGTCGGAAGACTTCGTAGCCCTGAAAGATCGAGGGATGGCGGTGCTGTTCAAGGGCCTCCCGGCCGAAAAGTCGGTCCGCCCCTAGACGACTCGAAGGCGGGAACAGGCCACGATGGACTTCCACCCAGAGCCCGCGCGTCGGATGAACGAAGGGCATACTATGGTGATGCGTCGCATAAAAGGTTGAGGGCAGATGGGACTGCTGTTGGTAGCCTAACGCCGAGAGGACAGCTTCCATCGCGGGGAGCGCTGCCTCATCGACCAGCACATCGAGATCTCGCATGGGTCGTAAATGGGAGACTGGATAGTACTGCTCACTAATCGAGATTCCCTTCAGGAGGGTCAGCGGGGGCATCCGACCGCAGCAGGCCCCGAGGATCTCCCCCATGGCGTCGAACTGCTCAGCGGTGAGCAGGCGCGCCGCTCGATCGGTGCCCCGCACGAGCGGCCAGAGGGGCGAGGCGGCCGTCCCAGGGGCAGCATGCGTCGTATGCCATAAAAGCGGCCCGAGGCCGGTCTCAAGTGCCCAGCGTATCTGGGCTGCCTCGAAGGTGGCCAGTGGCATGGCCGCTCGTTCGTGCGCGGCTGCTTGGAGCAGTCCCATGAGGGATGTCTCCATGATCTGCCGCCCCCTCTCGTGGCTGCGCGTTGGCCATGGCCTTGGTTGATTACCTCGCGCCTTTACTTGTCCTTCCATTTATCTTTATTTTTGTTCTTATCCTTATCTTTGTCATCGCCATCGTAGCCGGAGCCAGCCGACGCGAATGACAATAGAACCGGTAGAGTAACAATGGCTGGCGCCATGTAGACGGCCTTTGTGAGGACCTCGCGTCGGGTCACATCGGAATTCGGCTGGGTCACCCCGGAATGAGACATGCCTTTCTCCTGTTGTTAGGCAATCTCCCCCGCATGTTCCTGCTGGCCCATCCAGATGGATGGCCATGCGGGAGAACAGACTACTTACGGTACCTTGATATACATTATGCGCCAAAATTTATCAATATTATTCTATATATGTATCCCTTGTGAAACATGCGTGTCAGAGCTGCGCCGCTTGGGTCTATACCCAGCGTTTCGCCCATCTCTGGAGAAGGGCCGCGATGAGGACACAGGTAGCCGTTTAGCTCCTGCCCGGCATTGCCGATCTTAGTAGACGAGAAGATCGGAAGAAGGCGAAGAGACATGAGCGTACAGCTCGCGGTTGACGCGATGTCAATCATCAGGAAGTATGCGCGCGATCTTCCCGTGAGCCCCAACAAATAACCCCTATAGCAAAGGAATCATCGCGATGCCCCCATTCCCAGAAGGCCGACAATACCCGCCCTGGCCAGATCGGTCCTCTCCTTCACGGCACTCCCTCGCCGCATGCCTGAAACGCCGTCTGGATGTCAAATCTCGTCTGGTGGACGGCGAGACGGTCGTGCTCGATCAGCAAGCAGGCGTAATTCACCAGCTCAACGCAACGGCAAGTTTTATCTGGGAGCGATGTGATGGACAATCCACCCTAACGGACATCGCACAGCAGCTCGCGCACGCGTTTGAGGTCGATCCCCACGTGGCATCCCGTGATGTGAATGCCATAATCAGGCAACTTGAGGCGTTACACCTGCTTGAGCCGTGCACAGGGGAGGATGGGGTAAATGGAAAGACCCCTGCGCCGGAGAGCCGCTCGCGATGATGTGCCGCTCAACGTGATAACACCGAGGAGGGGGGACAGCTTTCATGATGCTTGTCTTGAGAGTGTTTGGCTGTTACGTGATGGTCCGATGTGAGGACGCAGAGACGCATGCGCTGTTATTGGCGAACTATGGCCACCTGGAAAGTCCCCCACACCCAGGTGAGTTGCGGTACATCGTCGGCAGTCAACAACAACCGCAAGGGGATCGACTCTTTTTTATTGTCCGCGCTGGCCAGCCCCCTCTCAGGGCGGCGGATGCTGGAGAGTTTCTCTTCCTGTTCGAAAAGGATATGACGGTTGAATTGGAGAAATGCCGGCGCGACCTCTACTTCGTGCACGCCGGTGTGCTCGAGTTCAGGCACCGAGCGTTCATGCTAATAGGCCCATCCGGCAGTGGCAAATCCACAACGACCTGGGCGCTATTGCACCATGACTGCCACTATTTGAGTGATGAATTGGGAGCCGTCGATCTCAGGACGCGCCAAGTACTTCCCTATCCTCATGCCCTCTGTCTCAAAAAGACGCCACCGCCGTCCTATCCACTGCCTAAGCAAACGCTTTCCGCTGCGCGCACGTTGCATATCCCCGCAGCTCACCTGCCCTGCCGCGTCCATCGCAGGGCGGTACCCCTGGCGGCCACGTTCTTTCTACAGTACCAGCGTGGGGCCTCCCACCCCACGATATGCCCTCTGAGCACCGCCGCGGCCACCGTACGCCTCCTCGCCAACGCGCTCAATCCCCTCGCCCATCCAGAAGCGGGACTGGACGCAGCGATCGCCCTTACGTCGGGGGTGATGTCCTTCGAGCTGTGTTCTGCCGATCTCACGGCTACCTGCGCCCTCATCATCGAGACCTTGGGCAGGGTCGTGTCAAGGTAGCGTGGCAGCGCGGGTGCGTTGGGACGACCCTCCAAGCGGGGACCCTCTCGTTACCACACGAAAAACCGCCTCGGCCATTGGCCTCGGGATCTTGCCGTCGGTCTTGGCCTAGGCTGACCACATGAACCAATGACCATGTGAGCGAATGACCAGATCGTGGCCGTAGAGAGGAGAAGGGCTTCATTGCAGGTATCCCCAGCGACGGCAATTCTACAGCCATGGCCACCACCCATCAGAGAGCTTCCACCGACCGTAAAGGTGATGCAGTTGTTCTGACCATAACGTCCTCTGTATGGGATGAACGGCGATTTCCTTTGGCGACAGCCTCTCTCCCGTTCTATAAACCGTATATGTGAGTGAAGATCGCTTTGGAAGCCACAGAGGCCCTGCCTCCACTGAGGAGCACCTCTGTGGCTCCAGACGCGGCTCACGCCGCTCAGATAGGCGCTGGTCACCAGCTCCCTCCTTGAGGATGACTCCGGATCAGGGATATGAGGGATTGTGGGCCAGCGGGTGGACCCTCTCTGAGAGACCTCTAGGCTCCCGCCTATACTCCCCACAATGTACCCCGGCCAGATCCACTCCACGGTCATATGGTCCTGCAGGCGTGCGGTGTTATAGCTGAGCTGCGTGGCCAGCTGCTTCGTCGTCTGCACACCGATCGTGGCCGCCCCGCCGCCATCCGCATCGCTGCAGGCGTCCCCAAAGTGGACATCGACATAGTTCACCGCGAAGTGATGGCTCCCTTCACGGAGCACGACGTGGAAGGTCACGGTCGCGGCCGAATCCCCGCGGCAGCTAGAAGCTTGCACATCCCGCCACTCGATGATCAGCTCCCGATTTTGCGCCGTACCCATCACCGCATAGACGACATTTTGGGCGCTCCCCGCGATGGGATACAGATTCATCCACCATGGGAAGATGAAGGGATAGATCCCGGTGCTGAGCTCGCGTATGGGCAGGGGCTCATGGAATGCCGAGAGAACATTGACCGGATACCCGTGAAAATTCAGGAACCCATTGGCGCTCACATAGACAGTCGGAGAGCTCTGCCCGGCGAACTGGATCAGGAAGGGGGACGGGAGGGCTTTGGTCGAGTCGTCGCCGACACCGAGATCATTCCCGGCAATCGTCCGCCAGCGAAAGGGGGTCACCTCGTAACGGTACCGCGGCGTCACCGTCACCGTCACGACGCTGCCGTTGGGAACGTTGAGAGTGTAGGTCCCCCCAGCCGTGGGCGTCTATTCGGCGGCATAGATCCCATCATCGGGCTCGTCGTCAGGCACCTGGCCCTCATCATGCAGCACCACCTGCTCGCCTGTGGGATCGACCCGGACTGGAACCCGACCATTGGGCTGGCTGCAGTTGATATGTAGTACCGACAGCTTGATCGGGTTGCCCGTCGATTCCGCAAGCGAAGCCGGGATGGGTGTGAGGCGCGTGAGGACCGTGGCGTTGGCACCGGTCAGGGCACGGTGGGCATTGAGCCGCTGGCCCGTGATGGTCTTGGAGGCCAAGGCCGGCAGAGGATCGCCGCTGGCCAAGATCGTATTTTTCGTGGCCTTCCAGTCCCAGTCAGGATAACGGGCCTTGAGCAGGGCGGCGACCCCGGTGACATGGGGGGCGGCCATCGAGGTGCCGCTCAACCACTGGTAGCCCCCTAACACCGGAGAGAATTCGGGTGGGTATGTGCTCAGGATGTCTTTGCCAGGGACCCCCAAATGGACGGTCCGCCTCCCAAAATTCGAGAAGTAAGCGAGGGTATCGTTCCGGTCGGTCGCGGCCACGGCGATGATGTTGGGCACGTCATACCCGACCGGGTAGACGGCCGTCGCATCATTGTTGCGGGCGACATTGCCGGCCGCCGTCACCAAGAGGATCCCACGTGGCCGACGGGCGTCGATCGCATCGCGCACGCCTGGGTAGTCGACCGCGCTCCCCCCACTATTGTTCGTGACGACAATGTTTACCCCCCGATCCTTCATCAGGGCGACAGACTCTCAGCACTTGATTGCGTCAGCGATCTTGCCTTCGCCTTTGTAATCCATCCACTTGCACGCCATCAGACGGACGTTCTCATTGACGCCGACGACACCGAGCGTGTGATGGCCTACAGCTCCGATCGTGCCGGCCACATGCGTGCCATGGCCATTGTCATCCATCGGGTTGGAGTTCTGATGGAGAGGGTTGATGCCATAGCAGTCATCAACGAAGCCATTGCCGTCATCGTCGACGCCATTGGGAATACACTCGACTTCGTTGCGAAACATATTGCCGGCGAGGTCCGGGTGATCGTAATCAATTCCTGTGTCGAGGACAGCCACCACAACATTGCGATCTCCCGTGGTGATATCCCAGGCCTTGGGAGCACGGATGTCAGCCCCCGATTTCCCTCCCTGTTGGCCCGTATTCTCCAAACCCCACTGCATACCAAACAAGGGGTCATCGGAATTCGTCAGGGCCTTGGCTATCCCGTTTTCGTGAACATAGCGCACCCCAGGGATCTTTTTATAGTACTCCAAGGCCGCTTGCATCGTCATCCCCTTCGGTATTTTCACCAGCTTGAGGTGGGGGACCAATGAATCGTACTCCTGAACGACTGCCGCCCCGACTCGGCGTGTGCGGCCGCCATGAGGCTGTGCGGGGCCTGCTCGTCGAATTGCACCAACACTTCATCTGGGACAGAGGCGGGAGCGTGGATAACCCCTGCGCGCGTACCAACCAATTCCGACATGACCTGCTCTAAGGTGTCTCCAGCCATGACCTCGGAGAACAGGCTGAACAGGCATAAGATGATGGCACAGCAGAGCGCTCTCCCGCTTAATTGAGCGATCGATGTCGACATCGTCGTACCCTCCCTGGACGGCTTTAGCGCCGTTCGAACCGGATCGGCAGTCCGAGCCGGGGCATTCGGACGCGATGAAATGGGTGTGTCAGCACTTGCGCCACCACGGCATCGGGCGGCCGCATTTGCACCTGATAGATGACGCGCACCTCACTGTCCCCCGCTTCCACCCGCACGATTTGGGCCCGGTAGGCGGCTGTGGGTTGCTGGCCTAGAAAGATCCCAACGACGAGCTCCGTCGCGAAATCAATCGGAGGGGGAGGGCGGCCTAGAGGGGCATGTTGCCGCCAGAGCTCCTGCCAGGCCGGCGCGGATTGAATCATGACCTCCTGTGGAGCGACCATGCCGCTCGCCGTCCCCTGCGCGATGGAGTGGAAGGCGATAGGCGCATGACCGCTGCCGCCCTTCACCAGGCTGGCCATGCCGAGCCCGAGGGAGAGGGTGGCCGTGTAGCAGGCGCAGCGCAGCAGCTGCGCGACGATGCTCCGCGTAACTGTGCGCGCTTCGATGCTCTTCATCATGTCACCTCCGCTGGCCATTGACGGTCAGACACCCCGGGTGTTACACGCTATCCGAGGACACGTCTATATCGCGCGGTGTCATCCGCTGAGGATGCGCCTGCGCGTTCGATCACTGGCACGACCGGACCCCTTGCAAGACGCCCACGTTTGCAGCCAGTCTCTTCGTGTGCCGCAATCGAGGGCAAAAGGAGTGCCACGGCTCACGAAGGGCATGACGCCTGGTGCGTGCGCGGATTCCGCTTGTGTCATGAGGGGAGATCTTCTACAATTTGGCCGCCATTTTCCGCCAGTTCCGCCACCCGTGGCAGCCACGTCCCGAGCGCCTGGCTGCACCCTCATCGGGGGGGTCGTATGGCACGTGCTCCTCTTATCTCAGTACAGGACCCGACTGCGCGCCTGGTGGGGGAGTCCCCCGCCATCCAGGCCTTGCGCGCGGAGCTCCGCTACTTGGCGACCTTCGACAGGGTGGGGAACCCAGATGTCCCCACTCTCTTGCTCTGCGGCGAGACGGGCACGGGCAAGGGGTTGGTAGCCCACGTCGTCCACGACAGCGGTCCCCGGGCCCAGGGCCCGTTCATCGAGGTCAATTGCGCCGCAATTCCGGACACCCTACTGGAGGCCGAGCTGTTGGGCTATGAGGCGGGGGCCTTCAGCGAGGCCAAGCGCGCCAAGCCAGGCCTGTTTGAGGCGGCGTCAGGTGGGACCTTGTTCTTGGATGAGATCGATGCACTGCCCCTGGCTCTGCAAGGCAAGTTGCTCACGGCGCTGGAGGCCAAGCGGGTGCGGCGGCTGGGAGCGGTGCGGGAGCAGGCGGTGGATGTGAAGCTGATTGCCGCCGCCCAGAGCGAGCTGCGCGGGGCCGTGCAGGCGAAGCAGTTTCGAGCCGACCTCTACCACCGACTGGCCGTAGTGGAGCTGCTGCTCCCCCCCTTACGGAGCCGCGGCGAGGACATTCTGGTGCTGGCGCAAGAGTATATACACCGTTATGCCGCGGCATATCGGATGCAGTCCAAGCAATTGAGCCGGGCGGCGGCGGCCTGGTTGCTCGGCTACGGCTGGCCCGGTAACGTGCGTGAGTTGAGCCATTTGGTGGAGCGCGTCATCCTGTTGAGTCCCGAGCCGATTGTCGAGGCTGCCACGCTGGAGCGGTTGCACCTGCCCCCGGCCATACCGACCACCCCTGAGGACCGCCCCCCCGGCTCGAAAGCCGACCCGCCTCAGGACGAGGCGCCCGGATCCGGCAGGCTTTGGATGAGACAGGGGGTAATGTCGTGCAGGCGGCGCAGCTGTTAGGAATGACCCGGGGGCAGCTGCGCTATCGCATGGTGCAATATGGACTAAAGCGGTCAAAACGCGGAACCGGCCTGTTATGGCACCCCCCACACTCGACACCTACCCTGCCACCGGACACTCATGGCCAAAGCGATTCCCTTCCCGCTGGCATCCCAGTGCCAAGCCCGGGGTGGGAACACAAACCCGTCGTAGTGCTGGTTATTGATCTGATCTTCCCGGTAGCCGTGGGAGCCGAGTCCCCGTCTTTTGAGCCCTGGACTGCGATTCACCGCTGGGAGCAGGCCATCGTGGAGAAGGTGCGAGGATTCGGGGGTATCCTCCTCCAGCGCGTGTCCACGTTACTCATCGTTGCCTTTGGCGTGCCTCGCGCACTGGAGCAGATGCCGCAACGGGCGGTGCAAGCGGCGCTCGCCGTCCAGCAGCTTGTGACGGAAGCTCAGTCAGCAGCGGTGGGGAAACCCACCCCTGGGCTGCGACAGGTAGTCCATCTCGGCGCGATGCTGGTGGAAACGCAAGCGGGCGCCCTCACCGAGCGGTATTTGGCGGAGGGGGACACCTTATCGTTGACGGTGCGGTTGTTAGGGCACGCCAGCGCAGGGGAGTTGCTGGTCTCACCCCAGATCGGGCGACTTGTCGCAGGCTGGTGCAAGCTGCAGGCGCGAGCGCTACCACTAGGAACTGAGGTGCCTGGCCATATGCTTGCGTACCGTGTGGAGGGGCTAGCGCGGCGGCACTCTCCACCGGTGGGGTTGGAGGTCTGGGTCTTGAGTCGGTTCGTCAGGCGGGTGCGGGAGTTATCTCTGCTGGGCGACCTCCTGACACAGGCGAAAGGGGGGCGCGGACAAGTGGTCGGGATCGTGGGCGAGGCGGGCATCGGCAAATCCCGTCTGCTGTATGAATTCCGCTGCAGTCTCGTGGGGCGCCAGATCATCTATCTGGAAAGCCATTGTCTGTCCTATGGGAGTGCTATGCCCTATCTGCCGGTGTTGGAGCTGCTGCGAGATTCCTGCGGTATCACCGAGATCGACGCCGCTGAGGCAATGGCAGAGAAGGTACACGTTAGTCTGCGGGCGGTGGGAATAGACCCCGCACAGGGAGCGCCGTATGTACTTCATCTTCTCGGCGTGCTCACGGGGACGGAGCGGCTCGCAGAACTGAGCCCTGAGGTGCTGAAGGCTCGTATCTTCGAGACCGTGCGGCAGCTATGCCTCCATGTCGGTCGGCCGCGGCCTCTTCTCCTCACCATCGAAGACCTACATTGGGTTGACCAGACCTCGGCCGAGTTCTTCACCTCGCTGGTCGAGCGCGTGAATGGCGCCTGTACGCTGGTCCTGACCACATACCGCCCCGGGTACCAGCCTCCCTGGGCCGGGAAGTCTTACGTGACTCAGCTGGCCCTGGCCCTGCTTTCTGAGGAGGACAGTTTTCACGTGGTCCACTCAGCGCTCCAGACGGCGGAGGTGTCGGATCTCATGGCACGGCCCATTCTGGTGAAGGCCGAGGGGAACCCCTTTTTCATAGAGGAGCTGGTCCAGGCGCTGGTCGACCAGGGCATCTTCGTGCGGGAGCCGGGCGGAATAGTGAAGTTGGGCGGTCCGTTGCCGATGCACCCCCTCGCTGAGATCCAGCTGCCGCCTACGCTCCAAGGAGTACTGGCCTCCCGCATCGACCGGTTAAACACCGTAGAAAAAATGCTACTGCAGAGCCTGGCGGTGGCTGGGAATACCTGCTCTTGGGGTTTACTCACGGAGATGATAGAACAGCCGGCAGGCACATTGCAGCGGTTACTGGGACGCCTCCAAGACATGGAGTTCATCTACGAGCAGCCGACCCTCCTGGAACCGGAGTATACATTTAAGCATGTACTCACACAGGAAGCGGCTTATCACTCATTGCCAGTGAAAAAGCGGCGTGAACTCCATGAGCGCACCGCGCAGGCGATCGAGGGATTGTATAGCCATCGGCTCGAAGAGCACTACAGCGAACTGGCCCATCATTATAGTCGCAGCGGCAATACCGCGAAGGCTCTCGATTACCTCCAGCGGGCCGGGCACCAGGCCGTCCAGCGCTCCGCTCATGTAGAAGCGATCAGTCACCTGACCAAGGGGTTGGAGTTGCTCACGAGCATACCGGATACCCGCGAGCGTATCCGCCAGGAGCTCGACTTGCAGATCGCCATCGGCCCGGCTCTGATGGCCACTAAGGGGTATGCGGCCCTAGAAGTGGAGCACGCCTATGCCCGGGCGCGCGCGCTGTGTCTGGAAGTGGGAGAGACGCCGCAGCTCTTCTCAGTCCTACGAGGATTGTGGTCGTTCTATGCCACCCGGGGCGAGTTGGAGGCGGCCCACGAACTAGGGGAGCAGCTGCTCCATATGGCCCAGCAAGGCCAAGATCCGGCACTCCTCCTGGAGGCCTACCAAGCCCTAGGGCTCACTTTAGTTCATCTAGGAGAGTTGGCCCTGGCCCGAGTGCACCTGGAGCAGGGCATAGCTCTCTATGACCCCCAGCACCACCACTCCCATACCGTCCGTTTTGCACAGGACCCGGGGGTGATTTGCCTGGGCTATCTGTCCGAGGTGCTTTGGTATCTCGGATATCCAGATCAAGCTCTGCAGAGGAGTCAAGAGGCGCTCGCCCTCGCCTGTGAGCTAGCGCACCCCTTTAGTCTGGCGTTCGCCTGGGACTTTGCTGGTGCACTCTATTACTTCCTCCGGGATGGACCAGCCGTGCAGGAGCGGGCGGAGGCCGCCATAGCACTCGCCAGCGAGCAGGGGTTTATACTCTGGCGAGTGCAGGGGAAGGTCCTACGGGGCTGGGGGCTCACCGAGCAAGGATGGGGCGAAGAGGGAATCGCCCAGATGTGCGGAGGCCTAGCCGCCTGGCGAGCCATAGGGGCAGAACTGGGGCGACCATATTACCTCGGCATGCTCGCTGAGGCATATGCGAAAATGGGTCGGACAGAAGCAGGACTGAGGGCGTTGGCTGAAGCGCTTGCTGGCATGCACAAATATGGAGAGCATTACTGCGAAGCAGAGCTGTATCGGCTCAAAGGCGAGCTGCTACTAGCGGGCTCTGTAGAGCAACATGTGGAGGTGCAGGCCTGTTTTGAGCGGGCTCTCAATGTTGCCCACCAGCAGCAAGCCAAATCACTGGAGCTGCGGGCAGCGACCAGCCTGAGCCGACTGTCGCAGCGCCAGGGCAAGCGCACCGAAGCCCACGCACTGCTGGCCGACCTCTATGGCTGGTTCACTGAGGGCTTCGACACCGCCGACCTGCAAGAGGCGAAGGCGCTGCTGGAAGAGTTGTCATGATGTTGCCCTCCCAGCCGCTCTCGCGTGAAGAGCGGGTTAACAGGGGTATCCGTCGGCCTCCCGAAAGGCTGTGGTGAAGCTGAACGTGATGCAGGCGTTCTGACCATAATGTCCTCTTGCTCGGCCCCCCTGGGGCGGGCACATCGATGCTCGCACGGCGGCTCACCACCATCCTGCCGGCGATGACCCTGGCCGAGGCCATTGAGACCACGCGTATCTATCGCGTTGCTGGTCTCACCGGTGATCATACGGCGTTGGTCACGAGCCGCCCGTGGCGCGCCCCC
>Ga0137404_10001698_pt1 | contig 14439 bp, 20 predicted proteins | sample CZOMad2_1_16fung_FD_108285 | JGI IMG/M metagenome (GOLD analysis project Ga0137404, IMG submission 108285) | Vadose zone soil fungal communities from Angelo Coast Range Reserve, California, USA - CZOMad2_1_16fungal (Illumina Assembly) | ecosystem: Environmental > Terrestrial > Soil > Vadose...
AGGCGCGGTGATGAGGGCCGATGAGAATCGTCTCAGCCGTGTCGCCGCGCTCGGGACGGGCGGGACAGAGTGAAGGCTGCAATGGGCGGCCTCGGGACAACTCAGACGTCGCAGCGGCGGCGATGACGGCGGCCCTCACGGTTCTGCCCGGTTGGTTGATCTTGATGGCTGAGCCGGCGTAGCCCAGCAGTGCCCGGCTTCGGCGGGCACTGCCGAGCGCTCGTGTGACGCCGGGGCTCCAGCGACCCTCCAAACGAAAGAAGGACCTGGTTCTGGGAGGCATAAATGACGATGAGACGCCATGTGCTCGTTGCGCTGACGGTGCTGAGTGTGGCGGGCTGCGCGTCGACCCACACGAGCGACACCCCGCTGAAGAGCGGCGGCGACGCGATCGACCCTGCGGTGCTGCGGCCAGATCTCAGCGACGACGTGAGCGGCGGGATAGAGACCCGAGACCTGAACTCGGTCATCCGAGGGCGCTGAGTCACGGTGAGATGCTCGAGCACGGTCTCCCCGCGACCGACCGCCAGTGGCACACCACCCGGCGACAGTTCATGAGCGCCGCAGGCATGCTCGGTGCCGGGATGGGACTCCACATTGCCGACGCCGGCGGCAACGACGTCGGCGACAGCGATATCCCTCGGCGACCGCTGGGTCGTACCGGCGTCCAGGTGTCGGCGCTGGGTGTGGGCGGTCACCACCTCGGCGATCTTCCCACCGCGGACGAGGCGATCCGCCTCGTCCACGAGGCGGTCGATGCGGGCGTCACCTTCTTCGACAACGCCTGGGAGTATTACAACGGCAAGACCGAGAACCTGCTGGGGCGGGCACTGCGGGGCCGGCGGCACAAGGTCGTCGTGATGACCAAGGTCTGCACGCACGGCCGGAGCGGGCGGCTCGCACTCGAGATGCTCGAGCAGTCACTGCGGCGGCTGCAGACCGATCACCTGGACGTGTGGCAGATCCACGGCATCGTCTACGACAACGATCCCGAGCTGGCCTACGCCAAGGGCGGCGTGCTCGAGGCGTTCGATCGCGCGAAGCAGCAGGGCAAGGTCCGCTTCGTCGGCTTCACCGGCCACAAGGATCCCGCCTTCCATCTGAAGATGCTCGAGCTTGGGTATCCCTTCGACACGGTGCAGATGCCGCTCAACCCGTTCGACGCGGGCTTCCACAGCTTCGAACGACAGGTCCTGCCCGAGGTCAACCGGCGGGGCATGGCGCCGCTCGGCATGAAGAGCATGGGCGGCACCGCGTGGGCGGTGAAGGGCGGCGTCGTCAGCGCCGAGGAGCTGCTGCGCTACGCGATGAGCTTGCCCGTCGCCACCACCATCAGCGGCATGGACTCGCTCGATGTGCTTCACCAGAACCTCCGCATCGCGCGGGGCTTCACGCCGATGACGCCGGCGGCGATGGACGACCTGCGAGCCCGTTGCGCGCCGACGGCGGCCGACGGTCGTTACGAGCCGTACAAGGTCTCGCTGCGGTACGACAACCCGGTGACACGGATGCCCCACGGCTTCCCGGTCGATCCCACGGAGCGCGAGGTCACGGACATGCTGAAGTACAGCAACGGCACGTGGGAAACGAAGTAGATCGACGGCGCTTCCTGCAAGGCCTCGTCGGCGCCCCGTCGCCGATCCCGCGCCGGCCGCTCGGGCGCACGGGCGAGCACGTCGAATATCGTCGTAAATATCACTTGTTAATTCACGCGACGGACACCATATCGGGCGCCGAATACGGGGGCCTACCTCTCATGGATTTCGGCGAGCAGCAAACCGTCACGAGCATGGCTTCCACGAATTTCGCGGCACGAACTAGTCGGGGCCGGGGTGAAGCCGCGCTTGCCTCGAAATTCGAGAGAAAACCATCACCCGTATTTACGCCCGATATTTGGATAAGACTCTGGTTATTAATCGGATATTGGCGGTCGGCCGCTTCGAGCTGTCTACGCGATGTTCATGGTTCCTTCGGTTGGATGAAGAGGTTTTGCGGGGTGCCTGCGGCGGGGTTGGTTCGCGTGGCCGGATCAACCGTACCGGCAGAATGAGGGATAGGGGAAAGAGGATTGCGATGTACCTCACGGCACCCTTCACGCCGCAGGCATCTTCATGGTCACCTCGGCTGCATCGCGAATGCTCTAAACGTCCGCTACTGTGCCTAAGCACCGGAGGACCGTACGTACGGATGGTTCTCACGCGGCTGAGAGGTCTAGTTGGCGGCAGCGAGGTTGGATGATTGCGGGGTTCGATTTCCGCAAATGCTTATTCGGCAGAAACCGGCCGATGTCGATTTAGTGGCTCTTGACCGGTTCCCGCGTCGCGACTAGGCTCGCGTCACCGTTCTGACCGGTCTGGCGCCGTTGTTCAGCCTCCGAGAAGGCGGGAGGAGCCCGATGCAGTGCCCCCGCTGCCAGGCTGAGAATCGTGCCGGGCGTCGCTTTTGTGGCGAGTGTGGGCTCTCGCTCGCCCTAACGTGCCAAGCGTGCGGATTCCTGAACGAAGGTAGCGAAAAGTTCTGCGGCGGGTGCGGGGCTCCGACTACGTCGAGCGGCGCCACGTCACGGCCTTCGTCGGCGCCTGAGTCCTACACTCCTAAGCATCTCGCCGAACGGATCCTCACCTCTAAAGCCGCGCTGGGAAGGTGAGCGCAAGCAGGTGACCGTGCTCTTCGCCGATCTCAAGGGGTCGATGGAGCTGCTCGCCGATCGCGACCTCGAAGAGGCGCGGAAGATCCTTGACCCAGTCGCTCGAACACATGATGGAAGCCGTGCATCGCTACGAAGGCACGGTGAATCAGGTGATGGGCGACGGGATCATGGCGCTGTTCGGCGCGCCCCTCGCCCATGGGGACCACGCGGTGCGAGCCTGCTATGCGGCGCTGCGGATGCAGTGGTCGGTGCAGAGGTATGCCGAGGCGGGCTCTCCAGAGTCGGATGCTGGCGTCGGGCAGAAATGCGTATGACGTTGGCCAGACCCAGGGCGGACCGCCCGGCGCCCGAGGTGCGCGTGGCGTGAAACGTCACGAAATGTAAACGGCAGTGGCGTGGCATCGAGGATGCGTAGGCCGACCTTGACGCTCATTCGGTTGCGCATGTCTAGCGGGGCCGGCATCGGGGCGCGAGTGTGTTTAAGAACCGCTGGGTTGCAGATGGTCCAGCTCTTTTGTGTTTGTTCGTTCGATCGCGAACGCCTGTTCGCCATACGTGTACCCAAGCGCATTGCCGCGACGTGCGGCGAAGCATGCGTTTGAGCAGGAGGGGCGACATGGGAACTCTCAGCGACCGACCCAACTTCTACCCAATGGGTCAGTACATTGTCGTCATCGGCGCTGCGTTGCTCGCATTACTCACGCCCTCCATAGCCAGCGCTGGGCCCTCGTACTCTGTGGGCGCGCTGGAGGCAGACACCTTTGGAACGGCCGGCCAAATTAACGACCCGATCACTGTCTCAGCAAGCGGGCCCGGGCCGGCCGCAATCTTGAGTGATTCGCCGGGGACTCCGTTGCGCATCTTGAAAGGGTTCCCTGGCCTCGACTTCGCCGGCGGGAGCCTCTTCGCAGTGGCAGGCCCTGACGGATTGTTGAAGGCGGCGGCGACGATCGACTCCGCCGAGGGCGAACCCGTCGGCGTAGGCCGCTCGGGACTACCAGCCCCTGGGGCTGTGTCCTTTGCGGCCTCTGCCCAGTATCTGTATGACGACCTCGTTCTCACGGCGACAACTCCGAGGTTCGTTCCCATCAGTCTCAATCTCGATGTGAAGGCATTGCTCTCGACAGACGGCGTGCAGAGTGCCGCGGAGGCAGTGCTTCGGCTCTCTGTCCGGATCTTTCAAGACTTCCGGGGTGAGGAGCTCACCACCGATAGCTTGTTGATCGTGGATACCGCAAGACTGCCGACCTTGGAAGCCACGAGCTCCGTTGACCGCTCGGGGGCCTTCGTCGAGCCTGGACAGCCCAGCCGCGTGGAGGGGCACGACGCGAGTCTGCAGGTCTCGGTCGACAAAACCCTGCAGATTACATTTCCAGGGTTCGTTATCTTTACCGGTCGTCCGTTTGGACTGGAAGTGTTCTTGGAAACCGGCGCCGCTGTCTCAAGCTCGGGGTTCCCTACTCACTTCCTCGGCTCCGCGAGCTGCGACGCCTCGCACAGCGTGCGGTTTCCGACCTCGGGGCCGGTGTTCATTCTGCCCGACGGCGTGACGGTCTCCTCTGCCCAGGCGAAGATCACGAACAATCGATTCGTTGGTGGAGTAGTCGCCGACACCACGCCGCCCACGACGACAGCAACTCCGTCGCCCAATCCCAATGCCAGCGGCTGGAACAATACGAACGTCGCGGTGACGCTCAACGCCACCGACAATCCTGGCGGTTCCGGCGTGAAGGAGATCCAATTCTCATTGAATGGTGCCCAATCCGGTGCAGGCCTCGTGAGCGGCAGCGTTGCCTCCGTGCCGATTGCGGCCGAAGGCACGACCACGCTCACCTACTTCGCGCGGGACAATGCGAACAATGCGGAGGCGCCCAAGACTTTGCCGGTCCAGATCGACAAGACACCGCCGACTGTGACCTTTGCATCACCAACGCCCTCGCCAAATGCGGCGGGCTGGAACAACAGCAATGTTTCGATCGCATTCGCCGCTGCCGACAGTCTCTCTGGCGTCGGCGTCACGACGCCGTCGAGTCCGCTTATCCTCACGACTGAGGGCAGGGGCGTTACACAGACCGTCACGGTGGCCGATCTCGCTGGAAACACCGCCACGTTTACGTCTCCGGCGGTGAACATCGACAAAACGCCACCGACCGTATCGTGCGTACGGCTGCCACGCCAGAAGCGCGACGATGACGAAGACGAAGGAAAGCTCCTCTTTCAGGTGACAGCGAGCGACAACTTGAGCCAGGTCACGATCACGCTGGGAACGTTTCAGCTCTCCCCGGGGGAGATCTTTCAGCTTCGGCCGAGCATAAGGCCGGGCATTCGCCTAGTCGGCACGACCGACGACGACGACAAACCGGGGGTCAGGCGCTTCCGGGTTGGGCCGGGAGCAGACGTGATCAAGGCGACGGACGAGGCGGGCAACGTCGGAACGGTAGTGTGTCCACTGCCTCCACGGCGTGCTGACCATGACGACGGAAGAGGGGACGACGGCGAGAAGGGACGGGCCAGCACCGGGTGGAATCGTCGCGTGGAGTTCGATCGCTAGGTTGGGTGAACCGCCGAGGCGCCACCTCGCCGCTTGCAAGAGGCGGGAGGCGGCGCCTGATTATGGGCGGCCGGAAGCAGACGCCGGCGCCCAGCCCTCGAAGGGCAGGGATGTCAGGCGCCGAGATAACCCTCCACGCCGCACCCATCACCGAACGCGTGGGGATGAAGCTCCGGGACGCCGGCACGTTCTACGACACTCGCGGCTCAGATGAAGGATGAGGGCGAAATGGCCGGCCAGACGATCGAGGCCGCTAAAGAAGTTCGTCAATCCATCTCCGCGTGTAACCGCGCGCTGGGCAACGATGCGGACTTGACTCCTTGTCGGGGTTGGCACACACTCACCGCCGCTGACGAGCCCGGATTCGCACTTGCGGGTGATGGACTGTCTCGTCGTCGGGCAGATACAACGGGGGCGCCGTTCTCCACCACAGTAGGAAGGAGGGCCTCCATGAATATCCGGCGTCGCCTCACCGCAATTTCTCTGGTCGCGCTTGTCCTGACCTTACGGGCTCCCGCCCACGCCGACCTCCTTGACGCCACCGCTTCCGGAACTCTTAGCCCTGACACGAGTGCCAATTTCTCCTTGACGAGCAAGCAGAGCGGGCCAGGAGCTTCATTCTCATCGTCGTCCGCGATAGTCACTCCCACGATGCCATTCACTCTCGTCGAGGGGCCTTGTTTGGGAGTCCTGTGCGTCCAGCACACGATCCACGAGATCGTCGGTCCTGGCCTATCTATGAGCCTCTCCGGAAATCTGGACGCGTTCATGCCTCCACCATGTTTCAGCCCAGTGTTTGGTTTCATCTGTGGCCGAGAGGAGGAACTGCGCGGGACCGTCATCATCGACGACTTCGTCATCACGTCAGCTGATCCGACAGTCAGAGTCGTTGAGACATCGTTCAATGCGCTTGTAACAGGCAGTGTCTTTGTTTTTGCGATCAACCCCGGCACAGAAGCAAACGCACACGTGTTTCTCACATTTATGGCCGCTGACTGTAGTGATAGTTCCAGCTCCTCCTACGAACAATGTGTCCGAGGCCAAGGCAGCTTGATCCAAGGTCAGAACAACCAACTGGTGCTCGACGCCAGAAACACGACGATTCCGCTCAGCACCGTCTTTGGGAGCGGCGCCTTCGCCCCCCTCAGTGAGCCCGGGACGAGCCTCGCCACGACGTTCACGATTCCGGTTGACATGTCGGTCACGTCCCCAAGGTTTTTCGCTCCGGTGGGACGGCCGTTCTCCATCGGACTGGGCGTGGACGCGCTCACGCAGGTGTTCACCAACCCCAATGTCCCACCTGCCTCGCCGGTTTTTGGCCGAGCCAGCATCGACTTCGGCGACCCGATCAGCTTGCCAACCACAGGGCCAGTGTTGAACTTACCGGCCGGCTTTACGGTCAACTCTCTCAGAGCTGGGGTCGTGAACAACCGCTTTGTCGGCGCCGGGGCCCCCCCTGACACGACGCCGCCAACGACCTCGGCTGTCCCCTCGCTTGCGCCAAACGCCAACGGTTGGAACAACACGAATATCACCGTGGCCCTGTCCGCGACCGACGATCCGGGCGGGTCGGGCGTGCGGGAGATCCATTTCTCGTTGAGCGGTGCTCAATCCGGTGCTGGCCTCGCGAATGGAAGCGTAGCTTCCGTGCCGGTCTCCGCCGAAGGAATCACGACTCTCACCTACTTCGCAGTCGACAATGCCGGCAATCAGGAAGCGGCCAAGACGCTCGTGGTGCGCGTCGACAAGACACCGCCGACGCTGACCTGCGGCGTGAGTCCGGGCCAGCTGTGGCCGCCGAACCACAAGATGGTCCCGGTCACCGCGTCGGTGACGCAGACCGACGCGCTGTCAGGCCCGGCCGGGTTCGCACTGGCGTCGATCACGAGCAACGAAGGCGACCCGGCGGCCGACATCCAGGGATTTGTGGCCGGTGCTCCGTCGCTTTCAGGGCACCTCCTTGCCGAGAGGCTCGGCGACGGCACTGGTCGCGAGTACACGCTGATCTACAGCGGACGGGACCTCGCCGGCAACTCGGCGACTTGCACTACGACTGTCCTCGTACCTCACGATCGGAGGTAGTAGCGGCCCGCGACGGCGTCGATGACCACCCGCGCCGTCGCGCTTCTTATATCAGCAGCAGGTCGAGCCGGGGCCCGCGGGACTGTGCCACACACGGACAAACTCCCTGCGGTCCGTGGCTGGGCAATCATGCGGAAGCCGCCGCCCAGCCCTCGAAGGGCAGGTTAGTCAGGCGCCGCGATAACACGTCTGTATGCCGGATCCCCTTGGGGCCACTTTTCGATTTCGTTCGATGGACGATGTTCTTGACCGAGCGCTATGGCCGCCAGGCGTTACGTCGGCAGCCTGAAGCCCTGGCGCGCGAGCAGCTTCCAGGCGCCGCCCTGCTTCTGCCAGACCTGGAGCGCACCGATCCGGGTCGTCGTGGTTTTGCCATCTAGCTCGGATTCGGCCAAGAAGATGTGACGCACGATCGCCGCGTCGCCGACGACGGACAGCTTGAGGTCGGGGAAGGTCAGCGACTTGACGACCTGCTTACGGTTCATCACCCCGTCGATGAATTGCTCCTTGGTCTCGACCCGTCCATCCGAGTGGCCATAGCTGACCTGATCGGATGTGACCTGCGCCAGTTTCGCGCGATCGGCCTCGAGTTGCGCTTTCCGGAGGATCTCCACGTTCTGGGCGACCGCCGCCTCGTCGCCGCCTTGCGCGCTCACGGCGCCACTGAGGAGAAGGCCAGACGCCCCGAACGCGAATGCGCCTGCAGCAACGACGTCACGACGCGATACGTTCATATCTCCCTCCGGAGGATGCGGGCTGGACACCGAGTGGGCGAAAGCATACCGCGTTTCGCGCGGACGCGAGCGACCATGCAGTCACGGCGGTCCGACGACGGTCGTTCATCTCACCCAGTTGAGTGTCTCGATCAGCTCGCTGATGCTCTCCACCAACGCGTTGTGCTCGCCCGCTAGCCTATTACGGTGCGCAACCACTGAAGAGTGCTCCGCGACCAGGGCATCGTGACCGGTGGCGAGCGCGTTGTATTGCCGGCAGCGGGCCACGACGCGGTCCGTTGGCCGCGAACAGCTTCCGTTCGCTTTCGCGATGTCGACGTTGACGGCGTCGATGTTCTCTCGTACCGCAGCAGCCCGACGAACGAGGTCGTCCAGCGCGGCGTCGAGCTGTCGTATCTCTGCAGTCAGCGCGGCAAGCTTCGCTCTTGCCGTGTCGATCGCCGCTTGCAACGGCTTTCGGTCTAGGTCGAGTCTCGCGCTGTCTGCGACGTCGAATCCCCGCTGCGCTTTCTCGGTCTCCACCTCCTGGCTCGTCCAGAGACTTCGCAGACTCGTCTCGACGTCGGCGCATGACGCCCATTTCTTCAAGACCGCCTCGATCCGTGACTTCACGGCGTTCGCGCCGTCCATAAAGATGTCGACATGACGCTGCTCATGCGCCGCGATCGCCGCAGCGAAGTGCTCCCACCGTTGCCGCAGACCGTTCGATAGGTCATTGAGGCGCTCGTGCCGTGGCAGCGTTACGACGAGATCCAGCGTGATCGTCACCGACTGCGGCGTACACAGCGCGCCGGTCGCGCGAGCCGTCCATGCCATCGCGGACTTAGCCGACGCGAGTCCCGCGCCACGCTCGCCGTCCTGGTCGCGGAGCCCCTGCGCGTCGATCTCCTCGAAGATCTTGCTCGTCGTCGTCCCGCGAACAGAATAATAGGTCGTCGCATGGGCGGTGGTGAGCGTGACGATGGGTTTCGGCGGCGGCGGCAGCATGCTGGCGCAGCCCAACATGATGAGGCTTGAAAACAGCAGAAGCGGAATCAGTGCTTCGCGTGCCGCACCGTACGCGAGCCGCCGGCAAGCGCGACCGGCGGAGTAACGAGGACTGGGCTTGTCGCCCTCTAGACAGCGCGCTGGCATAGCACGTTGAGGATCGCCGGCCGGCCCTCGCGCACGGCCGCGAGCCCGCGCTTGAGCGCGGCCGGCAGCTCCTCGGGATTCTCCACGCGCTCGCCGTAGCCGTCCACGGTCCGGGCCATCTCCTCGAAGCGAGGCGCCGGTCGGAGCTCGCTGAGGGGGAAGCTGTCCCGAGTCTTGGCCGCGCCGGTGGGATGAACCGCGAGCGTTCCGGACTTCACCGCCTCCCATTGCTGCTTGTTGAAGACGACGGTGAGGATCGGCACGACATGCGCACGCTGCACGAACAGGCACGAGAGAGGCTCGCCGAAGAAGTATGCGCCGTCACCGACGGTGGCGATCACCGTGGCGTCCGAACCTGGAAGCCGTGCCGCTGCATGCCAGTGACGACATCGCCGACGCCGCGCCAGGTGTCGAAGCAGCGGTGCAGGAGCTGCAGCTCCGGCGCGCGCGGCTCGAGGGCGAGGAAGCCGAGGGCGGTGTGGAGCAATCCCCGACGAGCATTCTGATCACGGCGGGCGCCCTTCGGCATCACCGTTTTGGTCGCGTAATCTTGGGGCGGCGGAACAGCCGCTCGGCGATGCTTCCGCCGATAATTCGACTCTCGATGGTCAGGATCTCTTCCATGTCCAGAACCAAGCCAAGATCCATTGTGCGATCGCGGTACGTTGCAGTGTGATGTGTTAGGACCATCCCCGTCACAGCGCCGCCTTCCGGGCCAAACCGTATGAGCGGAGCACCGGATAGGCCAACTGGGGGGACAAACGATACCTCGTAGCCGGGCGGCCTCGCTTTGAGGTGCGTCAACGTCCGTCGCGTCACCACATATCCCTTAAGGGCTCTCAGAAGCGACGTCGGTGGATCGAGTTCGAGTCCGAACGGATAACCGAAAGCAGCGACGTCAGTCAGAAAGAATAATGGCTCGAATGCAAAGGGCAAGATCTCTGCCTCGAGATCCGGGCACTGAAGCAGCGCCAAATCGATATCGTCGAACACTTCCGAGTCCGTCACGAGGTTGGCATGAGTATCTCCGGGACCGAGTCGCGCAAGCGCAACAGCTCCAGCAGCTGCGGCCTCGCGGTGGACGTGGGCAGCGGTCAAGAATAGATTGGGCGCTACACAAAACCCGGAGCCGTGAAAGAGGCCGCTACTGAGCGCGAACGCGTCGCCCTTACCCTTACCCGCGACAACGGCCAAGCTAGTATGGTGAGGATTCACTTGCCAGCGCGATCCGGACTCATTGGACTCGCTGCTCGATTTTGCACGTGGCGCGCCGGCATGGCCCGCCTCCGCCGCGCCCGAATCTGGCTACCAGAGCTTCCGTTTGAGCCATCAGTTCCACCAGCCCTGCCGCGCCAGACGCGCGCGGATGCGTTCGACCGCCGCCAGCTCCTCGGCCGCGACGACCGCCGCCGCGGGATCCTGACGGCGGACCTCAAGGTAGCGTTCGCGCAGCGCCAGCTTGAGCGGTGGCAGGGCAATGCGGAGGAGCGCGTCGAGCGCGGCAGGAGCCATTACCCGTTAGGGCGCCGGGCGCGCAGGCCGCGCCCCTTCGTAACCCCGAGCCTCCATGCAGGCCCACATCCTTCCGGGGTCCGTCTCCGTCGTGACCTTCGCCTCGGAGACGGCCCACATCGCGCCGCAGCCGGCCAGCATCGGCAGCGCCACGAACCACGGACCGCCCCAGGCACAGGTCCGCAGGTTGAGTGGGACCTGAGCTTGTTCCTTGCATTCCTGAACGTCCTGCTTTAACTGCGCGTCGCTCTGTCCGCGTAGGGGCCGGAACTGGCTCGCGCAGCCAGCAACAAGAAGCCCGCTCGCGATGGTCGCGAACATCCGGCTCCTCGACTGAGTGAACTTCACTAAGGTCCTACTTGCAGCTGATCATCATATTGCGATGCTGGACTGGCGCCACCATCGCGCTGCCACCGCCAGCCGACCCGATCATGCTGTTCTGCTCATCGCGTCCGATCACTTGGTAGCCGCGCGGCCCGCAAAGCTCGCCGGCCTTCTCGTAGCACATGCCCCATGAGCGCGCCCACCCCGAGCAGTTCAACACGAAGACCTCACGCCCGTCAGGCCCGTATGTCTTCGAGGCGCTGGCGCAGCCGGATACCAGCGGAAGAATCGCAAGCATCAGCGCGGACCAGCTCTTCGCCGTCATTCACCCACAGTCACCGCGGCGCCGCACTGCCATAAACCTGTGCCTTCTTGGTAGCGATGACGAGAATTCGCAGTAATCGTTTTCATAGATGGGCCGATCATCTCCGCTCAACCTTATCCTTCCCTGGCCTCGGCGATCGCCTGCCACTGCATGTTCGACGGGGCGTCTTTGCCGCCCTTCGCCAGCGGAACGATGTGATCGACCACGTAGCCTGGACGACCTTGCGGATACCCGCTCTGCTTCATGAAGTCGCGCTTCGCTACTTCGCTGCGCTGGATCTTGCCGTGAGCGTCGCGGGGGCAGCTCTCGCACTTCGTCGCGGGCGGCTTAGCGTTCGTGAACTGGCTCTTCGGCTTGCTCTCGTGGCTGATCGCTGGCGGGCTTGCCTTCGGCGCGCCCGACTTAGGCGCGATCCCGCGCGGTGCCGAGTCAGAGTGAGAATGGACGCCGCCCGGACTTCCACTCCGCGGACTCCCGGAAGGATGACCACCAGCACCGTGCGGGCTGCTCGAAGAATGGCCACCGCCGCTGTGGCCGCCGCCGCTATGGCCTCCACCGTGACCGCCGCCGCCACCTCTCGCGCTGGCGAGTGAGGGCACAAGGAAGACCGCGAGCACCACGATCAGGATGCGGTAGGACAGCATGGCGGGCCTCCGTGGGCGACCCGGCTCACAGCACGGCGCGATGGCCCGCTACTCTACCTCAAACACCCAAAGGGGGCCAGGGGGGCAACATTCCCCTTATTGGACCTTGGTCCAATACGGCCCCTCCAACGATGGCGGTTACGCTGTTTGCCGTGGCGCTGACATGCGATCCGCCAGCTTGTCGCCCAACCAGTTAACTGTGCCGAGCGCGCCGCGCGGGCCTCTCGGCTTGTCATTGAGTTCCGGCTCGAACAGAGTCAGGGCTCCCCGGTGGGGCATTCGCCCCGGTGGTCGCTTTCTTCGTCGGCTAGCATGAAGGGTCATGGTGCCCACGACGCCGAAAAAGGTGGCGGATGGTGATTGAACGGGCTTCGAGCAACAGTAGCTTCATCGACGTTCTCGACCGGGTGCTGGACAAAGGCATCGTCATCGACGCCTGGGTCCGCGTCTCGCTCGTCGGCATCGACTTGATCACGGTCGAAGCTCGGGTCGTCGTGGCGTCGATAGCGACGTACTTCTCGGCCGACGCCATCGCCGAGTTACCCCGAGCGTCACCAGCAGGTCGTGTTCTGCGGCCCGCACAGAGTTGAGCGGGACAAGGGCGGTGTCCTGAGTGCGTGAAGCTACGAGCGCGGCTCGCCAGTCACCATCGTCCTCGCCGAAGGTCCTCCTCGTAGCACTGACGGTGCATCATCAGGCCGTGATGACGGACGACTTCGTCGTTGCGCTTGACCATGGCATCGCAGAGGTAGCAGCGTTCTACGGGCATCGGCTGTAGCCGAACGATGGGCCGTCGGCGTTGACGATATTGCGATCGCGCGCGCGACACGACCTTTATCTCACGGCCTGCAATGCCGCCTGCTGAACGGCCTTCCAGGGCGTCGCGGGGCCTGGGCTGTCCCCGCCGCCTCGAGCGGCTGCTGGCCGCCGTGGCCCTGGTAGAAGACGGCGATCCACTGGCCCGCGCAGTGGTCGCCGAGGCTGAGCTGGTAGCCCGGCCGCGCCATGCCCGTGACGATGTCGCCGACACCGCGCCAAATCACATCCTTTTGTATGGCGTTGCCTGGCGCTTTCGGATAGTGGGTTGACCATGGAGCAGCGCGACGTCCTGATCGTTGCGAACCACCGTCAGGTACGCGAAGTCCTTCACCAAGCCTTCGTATTATGGGGCTACACCTGCGCCATTGCCAGCGACGGCGAGGAAGGGCTCGAAGTGTTTCGGAAGTCGCGACCGTTGCTGGTCATCACCGACCTCATCATGCCCGTCAAGAGCGGCATCGAACTCACGCAACAGGTCCTTCAGGAGAACCCAGATGTGGCCGTGATCGTGCTGACCGGCGCCGCCGACGTGAAATCCGCGATCGAAGAGCCTGAAGCTCGGTGCGTACGCCTTCCTCTTGAAGCCCTCAACATGGGCGAGCTACTGACCACCGCCGAGCGCGTGCTGGGACGCCGCCAGCTCCGCCATCGAGCGCCACCAGCATCGGGACACGGGCAACCCCAGGAGACCGACGCTCCGCATCAGCCGGGAACGATTGAGTACGCCGAGTCGTTCGTCTCCTACTTCGACTCACACTCGCGGACGGAGCCGCTCTTTCTTCCCGCGCTTGAAGTGGCGACGCACGTCATCCGCCTTATGAAGAAGGACGATCGCACCGCGGCAGCTACCGAAATCGCAACTCTGATGAGCTCGCTCGATAGTCGGCCCCACTATGACGGCACCGGCTGGTATGGGTTTCGCCACGCGGTGCGCTGCTGGCTCGACGCACACCAGGGCAGAACAGGCGCCGGATCCGGACCTCGGCGTTCCAACGCCCGTCGACGCCGATCGCGTTGATCTCGATCCTGAAGCCCTTGTAGTCGGGGTCGATGAGCATCAGCAGCGGGGGACGTCGCACCTGGCTAGCCACGTGCCGCTAAGACCGCCCTCATAGCCTCGTCCTCTTGTCGGCTGCACGCAGGTCGCTGCGGCAATGCGGGCAGAGGATCGCCTCGATCTTAATGTCTTCGGCGCAGAACGGGCAGGGAATCCGGCCATCGTCATCGTCGCTCTCCACCTCGCCAAGGGCGAAAAGCAGCAAGAACCCCAGAATCGGAGATAGCAGCAGACTGAAGAGCGACCATCCCCAGTCGCTCCGATTGAGCCGCTTGGCGTAGTAGCCGGCCGCGACCGAGCCGATGAGCCAGAAGAGGATCGCGAAGATCTCCATATCAGTCCTCCAGGACGACGTCGCCGACGCCGCGCCAGTTGTCGAGGCGCCGGTGGAGGAGCTGCAGCTCCGGCGCGCGCGGTTCGGGAGGCGAGACGCCGCTCAGGACGCCTTACCGAAGATCGCCTGGAGAACCCGGTACGCCTTCCGGATGTCCCCGGGCCGCCGCCGGCCGGAGACGAGCGCGAAGATCTTTTCGGCCTCCTCGCTCGGCACCGCGGACGGCTTGTCGGCCCGCACATCCGTCAGCTCTCGCAGCGGGATCTCGAGCGC
>Ga0137404_10001703_pt1 | contig 14429 bp, 17 predicted proteins | sample CZOMad2_1_16fung_FD_108285 | JGI IMG/M metagenome (GOLD analysis project Ga0137404, IMG submission 108285) | Vadose zone soil fungal communities from Angelo Coast Range Reserve, California, USA - CZOMad2_1_16fungal (Illumina Assembly) | ecosystem: Environmental > Terrestrial > Soil > Vadose...
AGGGCCGCAATCTGTGATTCAAAGCCCTTCTGTTGGGCCGCGACGGTGGCTTCAAGTGCCTCCACCTTGCGATGCTCTTTTAGGAACTCATTGAGCAGCATCGAGTTCACCGCTTCGTAGCGCACGGTGTAAGGCTTGCCTCGCTCGTCGCGAGCTACCAGATCGGGATTCACCTTTTCCACGTCCTCAGCCACGAGGCCAAACTGCGGGATGCCTTCGGGATCGAGCTCTTTCTTGTAATGGAATGTGACCGGTTTGAGCGCCAGAACCGCTTCGCTTGCCTTGTCCATTGGCTTGATCGCGTCTTTGAATCGCTCCGAAGAGACAACCGTGCCGAGGTGACCCGTGTTATCGATAATTACTCCTACGCCGTTTGCGACGGTTACCCCACTGATAGCGGCGATGAAGGTGTTCCTCTGAGTTCCTCTGGTGCCGATGCGGATAGTTTTGGACTCACCCGCAACACCAGCGTTGCCGATGTCGATATTGTTACTGCCCGTGACATTAATACCAGCTTGAGACCCCAGCGCGATATTGAAATTGCCGCTTGTGTTATTAAAGAGCGCAGACGCACCGTTGGCCGTGTTGTTGTTGCCGATCGTGTTGTTATAGAGTGCATTTAAACCGCTGGCCGTGTTGTCGCTGCCGGTTGTGTTGCTATTGAGCGCACTAAAACCTTGGGCCGTGTTCTCGCTGCCGGTTGTGTTGCCAAGAAGCGTATAAGCACCGTTGGCCGTGTTGTCGTTGCCGGTTGTATTGAAATAGAGTACGCTAATACCAACGGCCGTGTTGCGGATGCCGGTTGTGTTGCTAAAGAGCGCGTCATCACCCAGAAGTGTGTTGAAATTGGTGAGGTCGCAGCCTTGTTGGCAAACCGCTCGGGCTTTTGGCGAAAGCGCAAAGCAGGCGAGCACAAACGGAATGAGAAGGAACGCGCGCAAAGGCGAGCGGTTCATTAAATTTCTTAATTGCAGAGTTATCGTGTTCATAAACCAATCATAAAAAATCCCGCTCGGCTTTGCGATAAAAAAGATCGTAAGTCTTTTCGACGAAGTGAGACGGTGACCCCGGTCGCGACGGAAGTTTAAGATTCGTCAATTTCATCGTTATTTCCCTGTTCGTTTTCCCATCCGATGACACGCCCGCCAAAACCAACAACCGGCTTGGCGTCCTTGGTTGGCTGTAACTTTGCCTCCGCGCCGGGCGCAACCGGAAAATCGAGCAACTGTTCTAACGACTTACCGCCAGTATTGCAGACAATTGCTACGTCGAATTGTTTTGGTTTCCCGTCATCCCCTTCAACTGGAATCGGCCTGCGAGCGTACGGCGCGAATTCATGCGGGAACTGGCGCTCTAAAAGCCACTCAGCATGTCGCGCGTCTTTGTCCGCCGCCGCCTTTACAACTTCGATCAAATTGTGTTTGTGACGCTCTCTCGCGCGCGTGGCTGCGACAAAGAAAAGTTGCAAACGGTTCTTCGTTCGCTTTGCCACGCTCTTGCCAATCGAAATAAGTTCTTTCCCCGATGCCGACTTGGATGCACGCCGATTTAATACTGGAACCTCTGGCAAGCAATTTGCAGATGCGCGTTGTGAGTTCGCGCGTCAGCGCGGTTGGCCTGCCTTGTCCCGTTGAGGTGAAGATATCTGGCAAAACGTCCGTCTGGTCTCAACGCCCGATAGCACGAAGTCCGGTGTGCGCCCGTGAGAAGTTGCAAGCGTCTCGCGCTATCGCCAAGGGTGAGGGGGCCGTTAGCAAAGACTGCCCGGATGGTACCGGCCGGACTTGAGACGAGGCAATTGTTGTCCACACAGGCGATAAAGCCTCTGTCCCGCCGTTTCTACTCCGTTATTTTAGCGCCGTGGGGAAATTTCGAACTATATCGTGTTCGCTGAGGCCCGTGTCACCACTAAATGGCGGCATTGGCTTGACCGGAAAGCGTGGACGCAAAACGCCAAAACTGTCCGCTGCAAGGGCAAGGAAAACGACTACAAACACTGCTGCACATTTCATGTGAGCGGCTTTTATCGGCTGAATCGTTTCATGACAAGGAAATTTTGACTACAGTTTGTGGATCGAAGTCCGGCTCATCCCAACATGATGGATAAAAGCGACGGACGCAGACTGTCCGAGCCGAAATTGGGACTCAAATTTGGTATTCTTGAGTTTTCGAATTAAGATCCCGCCACGGTGCCCCAGTTTACTTATCGTGCGCGTAATGCAGAGGGCGATCTGGTCGAGGGAGTGCTCGATTGCCCGGACCGAGCGGTTGCGATTCGACAAATTGAATTGCAACAGTGCATTCCGATCCGAATCGAATTAGCGGCCGCCGAGGCGAAAGTAGCAGGGCGAGACGGTGCGGCGCCGGTCGCTTCGACGCAGAATCTGAAGATTCCGCACGGGCAATTGCTGATTTTCACCGAGCAACTAGCCAACCTTTTGCAAGCGGGAATGACCCTCGATGAAGGGCTATCGGTTCTGGAGAAGCGTTTGAAACAGCCACGTTTGCATCAAGTGACGCACGCGTTGCATCAGTCGCTAATCGACGGCCGCAGTTTCTCGCAAGCGCTGCGCGAGTTTCCGCGCGCTTTTACGCCGCTCTACGTAAATCTCGTGGCAGCGGGGGAAGCTAGCGGCGCGTTGCCGCAGATTCTGCTCCGGCTGGTCAAACACCTGATGCAGGCGAAAGAGTTGCGTGATCGTGTACAGCAAGCGTTGATTTATCCGATGATCCTAGCCATTGCGGGAGCCGGTCTGGTCACGCTTTTTGTCACCTTCATGGTACCGAAACTCGCCGGCTTTATGGCACAGGTCCAAACGGGCGGCTCGCTTCCATTTGCGACGCGAACTCTGCTGCAGATTCACCACCTTATCATCGGCTACTGGTGGCTCGGCGCGCTCCTGGTCGTAGGCGGAATGGTGGCATTTCGCATCTTTGTGCGTTCAAATGAAGGACGAATCGCCTGGGATCGTTTTCGTCTGGCAATCCCAGGCTATGGGCGAGTGATCTGCCACCGTTATTACGCGCAGTTTGCGCGCACGCTTGGAACATTGTTGGAAAACGGAGTACCGCTGCTGCGCGCACTCGATCTCGTTAGCGAAATCGCGGGAAATCGGTTTCTCGAAGTGAAATTGGCCGAAGTTCGTCGCGCGGTCGTTGACGGAGCGACACTTTCCGCTGCACTGGCAGAACAAAAAATGTTTCCCGATTTGTTTACTGATATGATGGCAGTTGGAGAGCAGACCGGGCACTTCGGGGAAACCGTGCAAACGATCGCTGATGTCTACGAACGCGAACTCGACCGGACGAGCTCGATCCTGTCACAATTGATTCCGCCAATGATCATCGCGGTGATTGCAATTGTAATCGGGCTGGTTGTTTACAGTGTTCTTTCGGCAGTTTTCGAGATGACACGCAGCCTGCAATTTCGACCGCATTAAGAGCTTGCACATTCGGTTCCGCCAAAATAATCTGGCCGACCAAATGGTTCGCATAATCTTTCTTGCGTTATTTTTTGGCGCTGTTTCCAGCGTTTATGCGCAAGAAGCTTTTAGCGACGCCTTGCATGCCGCGATTGAAACAACACCGGATCAGGCGCCGGTGGAAAGCGCGCTGCTCGATCTTCGGCAAAACGCGCCTCAGAATTCGAGGCCGCAGGAGGCGCCGCCCTGGCTCGAAGCAGTCACATTGTCGGCCACCCGGCCGGAAGGTAACACGTCCTCGAAGAGCGTCTTCCGTATTCGCGTCGCGCCTCCGGGACCAGATTATCAAGTTCTCTTTTTCCGCTTATTTTTCGATGACAAGCCGGGCCAGCAACCGGAACTGGTCGCGTGGGATGAGTCGGGCACGAACGTTGTGCGCTCCGGTGCGCTCGGTTTGGGAATTGATTTGCCCAGTTCCGATTCGGTGATGATTCCGATGACTGGTGCTTCGTCGATCGACATCGAAGTTCCAGGGGATGGGAAAACCGTGCGGGCTGCGTATCTCGATTGGATGGCCAGCAGCGCTGTGGTTCATCCTGTGAATGCCGATCGCCGCGAAGTAATTCCGGAACCATTCTCATCGATGCCGCCGTTGTCTTCGCCCTCTCAAGACGTCGAGCGGTTTGGAACTGTCACGGCGACGCTCGCAGAAGATACAATCCGAATTGGCATGGGCGTTCAAGAAAGCGCGGCCTTTCAATTTGGGATCGAGGCCCAGCCGCTGGCAGCACTGCTCACTTTCGAGGTCGCCAATCCGCGTATCGATTCTCCGCCCGAGATTTATCTCAACGGCCAAGACGTTGGGCCAGTTTCCCTGGTGTTGCCGGAACTGGCGGACCCAGGTTATCGCGGCCAGATAGAGCCGCTCCTTAAGCAAATGTATTTTCAATATACCGGTTGGCTGCGTGCACAAAAGATTGTCCCAATCACAAGCCTGAAGATTGGAACCAATGATTTGATCGTTGCGAACGGGGCTGGCAGCGGTAACTCCGCAATCCGCGGCACCCAGATCCAATTAAAATATCTCTGGGACAAGTCGGATTATCTTCTCAAAACCGGTCAGTAGAAAATTTCGACTGGAAAATTGTTACGCGAGTGAGAATTTAGGGGCCTCTCTTTGGGAATGATAATGCGACGCAAGCAACAGGGATTCACGCTTCTTGAGATCATGATCGTGGTCGGCATCATCGTCATTCTTTTGGGACTGGCGATCTCGAAAATTGGCAATCCGACGGGATTCGCCAAACAGACAGCTGTTCGAGCCGACGTTCAAGCGATCGGGACGCAGCTGCAGCTATACGAAAGCATGAATGGCTTTTACCCGACGACTGAGCAAGGTTTGCAAGCGCTGGTCACGCAACCCAGCACCGATCCGCAGCCCACCCGCTGGTACCAATTGTTCAAGCAAGTGCCAAAGGACCCGTGGGGCAGCGAGTACCTTTACCGTTGTCCCGGCCAGAAACATCCCGACAGTTACGACCTGTATTCCGCAGGACCTGATCGGAGAGGGGATACCGGAGACGACGATTGGGGCGAGTAATTCAGGTCTATTCGCGCCGATCAGTAAGACTTTGGCGGCTCAACGCCGAGATTTGGCTTGATTGACCGGCCGGCACTCGGCTTCCGCGGAATCACTCCTCGCGCATGAGGACGGGTTATTTCCCCACGCCCTGGAAGTGATAGCGAGGGGGTAGGTAGGGAGGAAGGTACGCCCGGTCTGGCTGGCACCGTCCGCGGCATGGGTTGCATCGCCGCCGCGACCGGCGAATTCGGAATCGGCTGCGTTTGAGGCGGCCTGTTCGGCGCCCGCTGCGACAGCAGCGCCTCGTTAAAGGTTAGAGTCGCAAAGTTTCCATCCTTGCTAATTGTCACTTTCGTCGCCCCTACGCGCTCCGACCATTCGATATTGGCGATGCCATAGCCATCCACCGGCTCTTTCGTGGTGAGATATTTTTTGAAATTTTGGTCGGAAGTCGAAGCGATCGTAACCAGATCGCCTTCCGGCGAATGCGCGGCGTTGGCTACATAGAGGTCTTTCGCAAAATCGGGCGTCGCCTCCGGCAACGCAGCTGCCGTGGCGATCGCAAAGGGCGATTTGTCCACCATTGCAGAATAGCGATCGAAATTAAATCGCGGCGGAAGAACATCGTTGGCCTGGCTGCAGATCGCACCGAGCAGTGCCAGAATCGAGATGAGTGTGAGCGAATATTTCATGATTACTACCTTATTTTGCCTTTTGTGCCGGCGCAAACCAGCGGGCGATTTTAAACTTACCGCGCATCATCGTAGGATCACTGCCATCGATCGCGAGGTTCACATTTTCGAATACTACGAAAGCATCCGGCTGTTGCACATCATAAAGAAAATGCACCAGGGGCGACCACGCGCTTTTGGTTTCAATTGAAGCGAATACCGCCTGATGATAAGGGGTCGTTTCACCCGAACCAATCGCTGGATTCTCGATCAAGACATTATGCTTGCCGGCCACTTCCCTTAACTGGTCAAGCAGGGCGGAAGCTTCCGCGGGATTCTTCAGCGTTGGTTGATGTTGCCGGATCCAGTCGTCGCGTTTGATCCAAAGATCTCGTTCTTTCATGTAGAGGGCTTGCTCGGCCAACGTCGCTTTGCGGGTGGCTAGCTCGCTGCGGGCACGACCCAGCGCGCCAAAGATCCAGTTCAGAACCAAGAGATTTAAAAGCACGAACAGTGAGCTGGCAACAATCCATGAAAGCACACGCTCACGTGGATTCATTCGCTCGTACCAGGCTGGCATCATCGTGGTCTCCCCTCCAATCGAAACTGCGCGTGGTCGTTTGGCAAAATGCGAGGCGCGACCATACTGAATTGAAAGATTTGCAGCCCGGAATTCTTCTTTACGTTCTCGATGAATTTATAAGCGAGAGCAGCCGTATTCGCTTCGCCTTCGACCGAAATCTGCCGTGCCGACTGGTTGTATGTAGTGATACGCACATCGGTGGATGGCAGACTCTCGAAAACGTGCTGCAAAATTTCGACCGGGTAATAGCGCGAATCGATAGCAGGCGCCAACGCCTTCCAATTCTCCTCCGTGGCGCGAACAAACTCCGTCTGCGGCGCGTCCCTCACTATGCGCCGATCCAGGCGTCCAATCGCGAAGCGCATGAAGCCGAGGTATGCCAGCAAAAGAAAGAGGAGCGCGGCGTAAGCGCCGCCTGTCCAAACGAGCCGCTTTCGCCATTCCGCTTGCTTGGTTAATTGGGTGCGCCGGCGTCGCCAGCTTTCTGGCAGCAGATTTAGTTTAATCGGAGCAGGTGGGAGTTCGATACCGACTATCTCGGCCGGGCTTGCCAGAATTCCCTGGACGGCGTCGCGCAGTTGATAGCAACTCTCGTCTAGCAACACACTCGGATCCGACACGTTTATGCCTTGTAGCTCAGCGCTCAATCGCAACTGTGGCAGTTCCATTTCCAGTTGTTCGCCGTTCCCGCTTTCAAATGCTCGGGCAAGACTCAGTTTTCCATTCTCTGTCATGGCATAAACGAGAGTCTTGCCCTCCGGATAAATAAGAACAGCGTTTCCCCTGGGGGCGTGAGTACTGGCGCGTTGTGCGGCATATACAGTGACTTGTCGCGGGATATAGCCGTGTTTCAACAACGGTGCAGCGATCTCGGCAAGCTGTTCGTTTCTAATCGCGACAGTCGAAACCACGCTTTCGTTCTCGTTTTGCTCGATCAATTCGAAGTCAGTGGTCACTTCCTCGGCCGAAAATGGCAGCGCCTTCTCGATCTGAATCCGGATCATCTCGGGAAACTCTGCCGAATCGATAGTGGGTAAACGAAATCGCTGCGCGAGCACGCTCGCGACGGGAAGTCCAAGGACGAAGTCGTCGGTTGCAGTAAGTAACGGCACCGCTTCATCGAGCGTCTGCAGCTTGCGCACATTCCACGATCCGTTTTGCTCGGCTGAACGCAGAAAGCTCCAGCCGTGCGCGGTGGGAACGATAAAAATGGATGTCGCTCCGGTGTCGATATCAAAGCTCCTTCCAGCTGATCACTTGAGGAATACTACCTCCTTTTCGAACAATCATCTGCAAAGAGCGTGTAAGGTCGCCTGATTTTCCCATACTCAAAATGCGAAAGATTTGGTCTTTGAATCCGACCAAGCTTGCAATCTGCTGAAACTGCTCCGGTGTCAGACCCAGCACAGATTGGACATCAGCCAAACTATTGAACTGCGTGTCATCGACTGTTCCATCGATTCCGTCCGGACCACGCCTCAACTGTAAGAAGTGGTCAACCAAATCGTCTCCCATGCCTGGCAAAGAGCGCAAAACATCGCGCGAAGCCCAGACGAGGTCGATTGGTCCGGAACTGTTGATGGTAAAATCCTCATCCCAACCTGGCTTCGAAGTGAACTCCGTCCAGCCAAAGACTTTCTTGAGTTCGTCCACAGAAGTCAGCGGCGCGTGCGCGGGATGGTAATCGTCAGTCTCTGGCGGAGCGTTCAAGTGATGAAGTCCAATGTTTGGCGACACCCAATCAAGCAGAGAATCGATCATCGTGTCGCGATCATTCAGCTCGACGCCTTTGAACTCAAGATATCGGCGCAAAATTCCCACACGCGTCGGGTCCTCGCCCGCAGTGAGCCAGTTCAAGTTCAAGCGTCCCCCCTCTCCAGTCACGCCGACTTCATAGCTTTCGCGGTCGCCCATTTGTCTATGCAAGTTTGGCGAACCCGGCGCGATGCTCGGATGCAACGCAACTTCGGCACCGGATGCTGCCATTGCTTCCGCCGCCAGAACACGGTTCGCATTACCCGAAAGCGCAAGGCGAGAATCAATGTCCAGCGCCCATGAAATGATCATCGCGCTGAGCAAAAATAGCGCCCAAAGGGCTAACATGAGCGCAGCCCCGGAGATTGACTTTGAATTTAGAGAACGCTTCTTCACAAGATCGACATCCTTTAATACGGTGTTCGCGCCAGTGGAATAATTGCTTCCCATGGCGTCGTTGCGTCGGCGCGTCCCACAATAAGCTTTATGAGCCGCGGCAGCCGGGCCCCGTCACTCCACCGATCAATCCAGGTGTTCAAGCGTGGATCGAAATAAAGGATTTCGAGAGTGTTCACATCTTTGATCAAGGGCACCCAGCTCTTATGCTCCTCTCCGATGTCGGAATCCTCCAGTGGTTCTCGCAAAAAGCCGAGATCAAGCCGTTTACTCTTGCTGTTTTCAGGTTGTAACCGCAGTGAGGCTGTGAAGTCGCCCGCCGCGTAGCGCGTAAGGAGCCCAGGCCCTGCGCTACAATTCCATTGTATTTCATCGCGCTGCCGGTCATTCAATTTGAAGGGCTCTCCCTCCATCGCTGCGCGTCTCGGTGTCAAGCTTTGCCATTCCGCTGTCAGGAGATCGCGCAATCCCTCATATTGCGCCTCTGCTGCGCTGACCTCGGCAGACACGCGCAGGGCCGTCAGATTCGATTGCACAAAGCGAAAAATTGCGAGGGACATCATCCCGAGAATCGCAACCGCCAGCGTAATCTCTAGCAGAGTGAAACCGCGGCGCTTCGCGATGTCCGAGCGATCGCAGGGTCCTACCGCGAGGCACTCTGGGCCCAGCGAACAGCTTGGTCGTTTGTTCATATTATCTAGATAATATCCAGTATCCAGCATCGCGTTCCCTTACCCGGGTCGATAAACATAGAACTGAATTTGCCTCGATTGGGTGACGCCGCGGCGCTGCCACTGAGCAATCAGGGTGACAAGATTGATCCCGCTCAGCACTGTCTTATTCGGTTCAGTCAATTCGGCCGGCTTGCTTTTTTGAATCAACTTTACGACGCCGTAACCGCTGTCGATCTTAAATTCCTTGGCTTGATCGGGCAAACCTCGCGAAGCTTGAATTTCCGCGATGCGATTAGATAAGATCTGCTCCACGGCATTCTCTTCAGCATTGAGCGTGCTCGCGTTGAGACAATTCTCTACTGCGCGTCCGAGCGCAAGGACCCCGACGGCGAAAATCGCCACCCCCAGCAGCACCTCGTAAAGAGCAAAGCCGCCACAAAAATTTCGAATTTTGCTTCGGCTATCTCGGCGCATAATCAGTAACCTGAGCCCGTGCCGTCAGCGGCGCGTAATTTGCCGCCCACGAACCGGATCGGCCCTTGAACTGGACGATCGCCGGCTCGCATGTTCCTGATGGCCAGAAGATCCATTCCGCTGGGTGCTTGTCCGTCAACGCGACCGGTAGCGAAAGCTTCAAAAGCTCCCCGCGGCCCAGCGCAAACTCTGTCGTTGCTTTAACTTCCTCGTCTTCCGCGAATGCCTCGGGCCGCGCCACGACCTTATTCTTGCTCCAAACGATCAGGTAAGCCCTGCGCTCCGCTACACTGCGTTCCTGTGCATGCCGCACAAGATTGTTGAATCCATCCAGGGAGCGCTTCAGTTGTCTATCCGCGAGTACGCCGGTCAAGCTCGGTACTGCCAATGCAAGCAGCAGCATGAGTATGAATACAGCGAGGACAATCTCGACCAGCGTAAAACCCCGCAACCGTTGCACCGGCGAACTTACTCGATTGACGCCAAATCACAACACGTAGGAAACCGGTTAATAAGTGACGAAATCCAAATGATGATTGCGGTAGGCGGTTTTCTAATCGGGCGAGGGTGAAGCGCGCGGCGGCTTTTTGGTTTATTCCCATCACAATACCCGTCCTCGCCAAGGCTACGCGGTTAACCCGTCGCGTTCCCAAACCATCGCTTATCGACCGAACATTGACGCGGGGGCCGCCGCCTCTTGCTCATCTGCTCTGGGCCGGCCCCCAAATCGTATTTTGAATCCAGCGACCACGAACACCTCAACATCGGGCGAATCGTCCGTCGCGCCAAACAGCGGTGCAACAGTGACAAAGCTCCACGGTGTAGGATGAACGTTGATGCTCGGCCCGATCAGAAATTCACATTTCGGATTACTCCGGGATTCCTTTTCGGTTTTGCGGTCCCACAGCATTTCAACGCCCACATTTAGGGTTGGATCGATAACCGGGTAGGTGAGCGCGCTGCTCAAGGCGATCTCCCTTTCGCGCTCCCCGCGAGTCTCCTGCTCAAAGGTGAAATTTGCTGCCCAATTCCAGCGATTGGCGAAGGTTTCGCCTAGAAGCAGCTTTAGCTCCCATACATTGGGCGCATTGTCGTTGAAATTCCATTCGCCGTAGACCGTAGGATTAAGCGGGATTTTGCCCCACTTCGCGAGCGCATACCGCAATTCCACACTCGACCCTTTGTAAGAAGATTTCCCATCTGCAATTCTCCAGTTTTGATAAAGGTCGAGCTGAAATCGATACGGCAGGCCGATTTCGATTTCGTGTCGGAAAGCATGCTCATCCTGCCCATCGCGAAATTCCGGCGTCCAGTAATTGACAATCGCCATCGTGCCCGTAGGTCGCACGTAAACGCGGCTCGCGCCAAATGTGCGTGTGGTTGTCCATTCAGGCTGTTGGTTTGGTCCCACTAACGTTTGTTGGCTGAGTCTCTCATCAGGGGCGTCCCCGGTAACTCTCACTGCTTCCGCTGTTGCCTCGCCTTCAGACGGCGTTGCGCTCGCATACTGAGCGGCGCATTTTTCTGGGGAATCAGAAAGTGCGACTGCGACGAATGCGCAGAAGCAAAGAATGGCTGTTTTCACTGGCGCCAACCGTAGCAACGTCCGAAGCGCTCTGCTGCCGCTGGAATGCTATTTTTTGACGGTCAATTGCATCGCGACAAATTCGCCCCCGCAACAGAAAACACGAATCACGCCGATAGCACGGATGGGGAGATCCGAGTGATCAGTGAACCGTGGAATCGTCAATCGCATGAGCGTGCCTAACCGATGTTGGGTCACCGATCACCGTTCACACTGCATCTCATTCAACATCGAGAATTCGGCATTCCAGTATCTGGATCTTTGCGACCCGTGGTTAAGACTGGCCGCAAGCTGCCGCTAAAAAAAAGCAACCCACCGCCAGCAACTGCGGCGGGCATATGATAAGTTTCAAGGCAAATGAAGGCCGCTTTGCGCATCGGCGTCGTTGCAGCAGCTCTTTTTGTGGTCGCAATGCTGGTCTGGCAGGGAGTCACGGCGCATGGTGCGCCCGATCCGATGCGACCCAACACGAGCCCGACGGTTGCATTCCTCGACATCGGCATTCTCGTCTTCCGCGAAGGACTGGAATGCATTCTGGTGCTAGCCGCCATCACGGCGAGCATGACCGGAGCCAAGCGCAGCCATCGGCGACCGGTCGCCTTGGGCGCAAGTCTGGCATTCGCCGCCAGTTTAATCACGTGGTTTGTCGCCGTGCGAATCGTGGGCTCGCTCAGCGACAATATGTCTGCACTCGATTTGCAGGCCGCAACCGGACTGCTTGCCGTCATCGTCCTGCTCGTGATCATGAACTGGTTCTTTCACAAAATTTATTGGGGCGGCTGGATTCGCGCGCACAATCGTCGCCGTAAAGCCCTGCTCGAAAGTGCGCACGCGGTCGAAATTTCCCAGCGGCATCTCTGGTGGGGATTGATCCTGCTCGGGTTCACCTCGCTTTATCGCGAAGGATTCGAGGTTGTCCTGTTTCTGCAGAGCTACAACTTGCGCCTGGGTGGCGGCGTTGTCCTCAAAGGCGCGCTGCTCGGCATCGTTCTCTCGGGGATGGTCGCGGTGCTTACGTTCGTCCTTCAGCAGCGTCTGCCGTATCGCAAAATGCTGATCACCACCGGCATTCTTCTTGGCGTGGTCCTGCTCGTGATGGTGGGTGAACAAGCGCAGGAGATGCAGCTGGCCCATTGGATATCAACGACACCAATTAGCCGGCTGGAGAACGTTATTCCAGCCTGGATGGGACTATGGTTCGCAGTATTTCCCACGGTCGAAACGCTCGTCGCTCAATTGATTGCCGCGGTTTTGGTAATTGGATCCTATTATGCGGCTCGACACTTTGGAGGGCCGCTGCCGCAAAGCGCCGAGCCGGTCCAGGAAGCGCAACCAGAAGCGGATGTCGCCGTCGTTGAAAGTTTGGGGAGCCGTGCAAAAGCAGGCGAAACGGAACCTTCCTCCATAAACGCCGCGCGCCCACTGGCTGACGAAATAGATTCGCGGCAGAGCGGAAGCAGCATTGTTGCCACCGGGCGGATCTGATCTGGTACGCGCCAATGTTTACCCAGCGGCAAAACGCTGGGCTATTTCAAGGCAGCTCTCTTGCCAGTTATTTCTTCGATCGGCTGGCTTCTAATCGACGGCCTCCGCAGACAGTGCTAATTACGATTCTGGTGACTAAAATTGATAAGGCAGTGCTGTTGGCAGCCGGACGCGGCACGCGGATGCGTGAAATGACGGCCGATTTACCCAAGCCGATGCTGGAAGTCCGTGGCAGACCGGTTTTGCAGCATATCGTGGAAGGATTGCGCGATGCGGGCCTGCGTGAGTTTCTTATCATTGTGGGCTACCGCGCCGATGCGGTACAGAATTTTTTTGGGGATGGCTCCCGTTACAAGATTCACATCCAATACGCGACTCAGAGTGTTCAGGACGGAACCGGGCGAGTGGTCGATCTTGCCCGCAATTTCGTTGAAGAGTCGCCATTCATTTTGAGCTACGGGGACATCTTGGTCGATCCGGCAAATTACAAACGCGTCATCGATCTGTCAGACGATGTCGAAGCAATAATTACCGTGAAACGCGGCGAAGATGTGACTAAAGGGGGGGCGGTCTTCTTGAATGAACAAATGGATCTGATCGATCTTCGCGAAAAATCAAAGCCCGGCGAAGCAACTAGCCCATGGTATAACGCGGGCATTTATGCATTTCGGCCAAGCATTTTCGAATTTACGGCAAAGTTGAAGCGCTCGCCGCGTGGGGAATACGAACTCACTGATGCAATTCGCGAGCTCGCGCATTCCGGCAAGAAAGTGAAAGCGTTAGAGCTCACGGGCGAATGGGCAGACGTGCGCGATCCGACGGTGTTAGCAATGCTCAATGCGTCACAGGCGACGTGAACGGTAATCAGCGACCGGTGGACAGATTCCGGCCGGTCACCAATCACCGATCACCAACCACACCTTCCGCCGACGGTTCCTCGCCGATCTCTTCTTCGATTTCGCGTCGCCATTCGCGCGACAACCAGGGGCGGAGAAATCCGTAGAGCAAGTACGCCAGGAAAAGCACGGCTGGCATCCATTCGTAATTCATCACGGTGAAGACGAGGATAAGACTGATCACAAGAAAACGCGGAATCGATTTCTTTGTCTTCCAATTTACCGCCTTAAAGCTCGGATATTCGAAACGGCTGAACATCATGAAGGAAAGGAAGAGCAACAACGGCGGCAGAACGAATTTCCAGTTGCCGAGGCGATGTTCTCCCTCGGCCAGCCAAAGAAGAAAAAGTGTGATGGATGCGATGAGACCGGCAGCCGCGGGAATCGGAAAGCCGGTAAAGTTCTTGTTGTTATCAGTATCGGCTGGTTCGTGATTGGCAGACGCCGTGTTAAACCGGGCCAGACGCAGCGCGCCGCAGGCCAGGTAAACGAATGCGATAATCCAGCACGCGCGCGGGAACTCCTGCAACACGACGCGATAAACCATCAACGCGGGGGCAATTCCGAACGAAACAATATCCGCGAGCGAATCGAACTCGCGACCGAACGGACTCTCGTGTCCACCCAGCCGGGCCAGGCGCCCATCCAGAAAATCAAAAACGAAGGCGCCGAGCACAAACCAGATGGCGGTGTGAAAAAGATCACCAGCCGCATCGGGATTGGACGCTTGGAGCAACGCCCCCTCCAGAATCTTGAGCGTGGCTGTGAACCCGCAAAACAAATTCCCTGCCGTCATCAAATTCGGCAGCAGATAAATTTTCGGAGGATGCTCGGTCATTGATTGTAGGGGAATCTGTCAGCCTGCCCTGGAGCTTGGGGGAGCCGCGCGATGATTGTCGATCCACC
>Ga0137404_10001704_pt1 | contig 14418 bp, 13 predicted proteins | sample CZOMad2_1_16fung_FD_108285 | JGI IMG/M metagenome (GOLD analysis project Ga0137404, IMG submission 108285) | Vadose zone soil fungal communities from Angelo Coast Range Reserve, California, USA - CZOMad2_1_16fungal (Illumina Assembly) | ecosystem: Environmental > Terrestrial > Soil > Vadose...
AAATTGCGACGCGATGTCGTCCACCTCGTCGTGCGTGTAGAGCGGATATTCCTTGATGCCCAGCTCGTCGCGCTGCCGCGTCATCACGTTCACCGAATTGTGCAGCACGCGCTCGACGATGAAATAGCTCAACTCCGTCATCAAAACGTGCGCCTTCGGAAATCTCCGGCAAGCCACCGGCAGCGCGCCGACATGGTCGTGATGGCAATGCGAAATCGCAATCGCGTCCACGTCGTTGTTTCCGGCCTTGCTGAAAAGCGGCAATCCGTCGCGGCCCTCGCGTTTCGGGTGCATCCCCGCGTCGAGCAAGATGCGGTGTTCGTCAATCTCCACCAGCCACGCGCTCGCGCCGATGTCCGCGTCGGGATTCAAATTTGTGATGTTCACAAATTGATTTCACCACAAAGACACCAAGACACGAAGGAAAAAGAATTTTTAACCGATGAGACGCAGAGAAAGATTTTACTGAATCCACAGATGCCGCAGATTCTCGCAGATGTAATTTTTGGAATCTATGCAATCCGCGTAATCTGCGGATAAATCTCCGCGACTCTGCGGCTAATTTTTCGCCGGATAACGCCAGACCCAATCGCCCGAATCAAAATCTGGCAAGCTGCCGCCATTGTGATGACCAGTCACGCCGCCATCGTCTTTTTCATTCCAGCCGACGGAATACAAAATAAATTGTCCATCACTCGTGCGGCGATAATGCAAAGGCTGGCCACCGATGACATCGTGCGGCACTTGCGCGATGAACTGCGACGCGATCACGTCGAGTGATTCGGGAAATTCTCCGTGCGCGAGACGATAGCGCTCCAGTGCAATCGCCGTGCGCGCCAAGTCAGTCACACTTTGCGCGCGAGCAAATTTCTCCACCATGTTTTCGACTGCCGGGAATAATCCAAACGCAAATACTTTATATGGCCACGGATGATGTTTTAATTCTTTGGCGGCTGCCATTTGATTTTTATGCGTCAGCGCCGGAGAAATAATTTGATTTTCAAGATTAACTGACGGCAAAACCCATTGCTGATACATTTTTGAAATGGTCAATTCGTTTTGATAGAAAAATGCGCTGGGCGTCAGGTTAAATAAAATTCTTGCCACTAAATCATGCGAGTTCCGATTGTAACCACCGCTGACATCCTCCATCCATGATCGGAAACTTTTGATGTGACGCATATACTCAATGTCCGCAATCGCCATCGCTCGTTCGCCCCGAATGGAATTCTCATAGTCCGCCAAAAAATCCAGCTTCTCAAATTCCGAATCCAGTTCGGCCAATTGTGCATCTGACCATTGATGATTTGCCAAACCTTCATAAACCGGCTGTAACGTGATTTGCAGCATCGCAATTCGCACCAGATGCGAAATCAAAAATGGTTCGTTGCGAAATTTTCCCATCAATTCCACGGCAAGTTTTATGTCTTCCAGCGCCTTGTCGCTTTGGCCGTTTTGCAATTCGGCACTGGCGCGCAGTTGAAGAAATTGCGCGCATATTTTGAAAACGGACAAATGCGGCAACAATGTGTCGAAGGGACGGTCGGCGTCAGAAAAAACTGGAAAGCGCGAATACGGCAACTTGCTTGTTTCACGCAATCCTTCAATCGCCGAATCGTATTTGCTCAATGCCAATAAAACATCTTGTGCGGGCATTTGCGGCTGCGGTGCGACGGGAAACAGATTTGTCTTCGCCGCCAGCGCGCGATAATAATTTTGCCATCCTCTTAAATTTGTTTCCGTTCCTTTTGCCCAATTTCCGTTCGTTGGCGCGCTTTTCCAATCCTCGTTTCCATAAATGGACAAACCTAATCGGTCAACGAGATTGGTGCGTTCGGATTCAGTCATGGTTTCGCCATACCATTGCTTGGCGACGTTCGTGCCAAATTCAAATTTGATTGAATCAACCCAAATCGGCTGCATCGCAAAATTCTGGTCGTCCGGCACGGGCGGCGGAACGATGCTGGCAAAATCAAAGTGTTCACCTTTGGCTTCCCATTCGCGTTTGAATTTTTCCCAATCATGTTTGCCGCGCCAGTCTTCCTCCGCGTAAAACAGCGCAATCAAAGTTGCGAAACACGCGCAGCCGAAAAGAAACCGCTTGAAATTGCGCCAGCAGAAAACCCAGCGGATGAAACTGACGAAACTGACCATGAAAAAACCTGTCAAAGCAAAAAAAGTGGCGAGCGGAAGCGCAGAATCTTTGGCCTTCATCATCAAGCCAGCCAAGAGAATGGTGATAAATGGAACGGCGCTGAAGACCATGCTTAAAAGAAAATAGCCGCGCCAGCCTTTCCACAACCACGATTTTTTCCAGATGCTTTTTGGTTTTTCGTCCATAAATTTATTTCGTAGGAGTCGAGGTCACGAGGCTCTGACTTTTCCCCGTTCGTTTTTTTATTTGAGACTCGTCACCTCGTCTCCTGCAAATTCACGCCGTCAAAATCTCCGCGCGCTCGGTCCGTGGGCGCGGGAAAAATAATTTCTGCCGGTCGGCGTCTCGCAAATCATTCGCGCCGATCAATTCGGCGAACAAACGCTGTTGCTGTTTCAATTCCACGATCATTTCCGGCGATGGCGGCGAAATTTTTTCCGCAATCATCGGCGATTTGTCACGAACGGAAAAATTCACCGCGAAAATAAAAATCCAAATTGCCGCCAATCCCGCCCACGCTTTTGGATGAGGCCAGAAAATGGTCGAGAGCCAAGACCAATTTAAGGTAGGGCGCGGTCTCGGCACCGCGCCGCACGGCTCGCTCGGAGAGCAAGCCCTGCCTTCCTGAAGAATTTCCCCGCGCCAGTCGCCGGGAATTCGCCGCAACGATTGGCGCTGCAATTTTTGTTCAAAGTCGTCTGGTTTCATCCGATCAAAATCATTGGCCGCAAAAGAACGCAAGGAACACAAAAGCAAAACCGGCCTCGCTCCGCATTTTTTCTTTTGCGCCCTTTGTGTTCTTTCGCGGCAAAATTTGTTTTCATTTGATTTCCTCATAAAGTGGACGCAGCCGCCCGCGCATTTTGTCTAGCGCGTAGCGATAACGGCTCGCCGCGGTGTTCGGCGGAATTTCGAGCGCAGCAGCAATTTCCTCAAACGTCAAACCTTCCCACAATTTCAAATGCACGACGGCGCGCTGTTCTTCCGGCAATTCGCCGGGCGCAACTGCCAGTTCCTCGCGGAAAAGATTTTCGTCGGGATCGTTTGCGGGCGCAAAAATTGAAATCCTTTCGGCGGCGAAATTTTCCTTCGTCCGTTCGCGCGTGCCGCGACGCCGGATCAGGTCAATCGCCGCGTTGTGCGCGAGCCGGATGAGGAACGCGCGTTCCTCGCGGACGCCGCGCAGCAATTCCGGTTCGCGCGCGAGTTTGACGAAAATTTCCTGAAGCAAATCGCGCGTGTCCGCCTCGTCGCGCGTGAAATTCAGGAGAAAGGCAAAAAGCGGCTGGGCGTGCTCGTCGTAGAGCCGCTCGATGTCCGTTGCGCGGGGCATTTCCCGTTAATGACGCGCGCGGCGAATGGATTTGTCTAGCCGGAAATTTTTCAACCACCAAGACGCCAAGGCACAAAGGATTTCAATTTCGGAATTTTCTTGGTGTCTTGGTGTCTTGGTGGTTATTTCTTTTCCGTGCCGCCGCCAAGAAAATCTTCCGCCAGACAAAAAGTGCTCGCGCAATGGCGCGGCGTTGACCTTGCACCAATTGAGACGGCCAAAGCCATCCGCGCGCGCGGCGCGGACAAAATTGTTTCCAAAGTTCTGGTGGATTTGAAAATGGATTCTCGCCGCGCCGACATCGAAATTGTGAAAGTCTGGAACGAGTTGCTCGACCCGAACATCACCGCGCACGCGCAGCCGCACAACCTGCACAAAGGCACGTTGTTCGTGAACGTGGACAGCAGCGCGTGGCTTTCGGAAATCGTCCGTTATCGCCGCAAGGAAATCTTGGACCGGCTGCAGCACAGCTTTGGAAAAAATCTCATCCAGAAAATTTCCTTTCGCGTGGGATGAAATTCCCGGTAGGGCGGCGTTGCTGCGCCGCCCTGAATAATTTTGGGCTGCGCGGCAGCACAGCCCTACCAACATCAGTTCATCAATTCCATCTGCCCCGGCGTGAGCAGCCATTTGAGCGTCGCGCAGTGGCCGTATTCCAATTCCTCGACTTCCAGTTTGCACAAACCGCCTTTCTTCATCTCAATCGTCGCGGTCGGGCTGCCGGACGCCAGCAACGCGATCAGCCGGCTTAAATAAGGCTCATGGCCGACGAGCAAAATATTTTCCGGCGCGGGCTTCAAACCGTTCAACTGCCGGATCAACGCCTGCGGATTTCCGCCGGGAATCAAATCGTTTGAGATTGCGAGCCTCTTTTGCAGCTTGAGAATTTTGGCGACGATTTCGGCGGTTTGTTTGGCGCGCAGGTAAGGGCTGGAAATGACCGCATCAAAGGACAAATCCATTTTCTGCATGGCGGCGGCGGCTTCCCGAAGGCGCTGCTCGCCTTTCGGAATCAATGGGCGCTCGGCATCTGTCTTGATTCCTGCTGCGCCGGGTTCCATCGCGATTCCGTGGCGTAAAATATAAATGTTCATGCCGGAAATTACCTTCACCGCGCGCCAAATGCAAAGGCCGCAAAATGTAACATTTTTCATTTTGGTTTCAACAGCGGCGCTTTGTAACTTAACCCGCTCATGGAACCCGTTCGCCGCGCCGTAATTGATGTCGGAACCAATTCAATAAAATTATTGGTGGCCGACGTGCGTGGTCACGATGTGCAACCCGTCCATGAAGAAAGCCGGCAGACGCGGCTCGGCAAAAGTTTTTATGAAACGCACCGGCTTCAACCGGAAAGCGTCGCGCACACGGCGGCGGCAGTCTGGGAATTCGCCGAAATCGCGCGCGAAAAAAATTCCGCTACGGTCCGCGTCATCGCCACGAGCGCGGCGCGTGATGCCGTGAATAAAAATGATTTGGTCTCGGCCATCGAGCGCGCGGCGAACCTGAAAGTGGAAATCATTTCCGGCGAACAGGAGGCGGATTGGGCGTTTCAAGGCGTGACGACCGGCTCCGATTTAGCCAAAACGCCGCTGCTCTTGCTTGATGTCGGCGGCGGCAGCACGGAATTCATCGTCGGGCGCGGCGAGGAAAAACATTTCGCGCACAGCTTCCCGCTCGGCACGGTGCGGTTGCTCGAAAAATTTCCATCCAGCGACCCGCCAGCGCCGGAAGAATTTTCAAAATGCCGCGATTGGCTCAAAAGTTTCCTGAAAAATGAAGTCCGCACGAAACTGGAACCGGCGTTGCAACGCGGGAAAAAATCGGGCGCGGTCCAACTCGCCGGCACCGGCGGCACGGCGACAATCCTGGCGCGCATGGAATTGAAATTGGAGCGCTACGACCGCGAGCGAATTGAAGCGGTTCATTTGAGTTTGGAAAAAATAAAATCGAATCGAAAAAATTTGTGGAAGTTGCCCCTGGAAAAGCGAAAGGAAATCCCCGGCCTGCCAAAATCGCGCGCCGATGTGATTCTCACCGGGGTTTTGATTTACGAATCCGTGATGGAAGAATTTGGTTTCAAGGAACTTCGCGTCAGCACGCGCGGACTTCGCTTTGCCGCGTTGATGGATTGATTTTGGCTGTAGCAGCGGTCTGTGACCGCTGAAAACGGCGCTCATAGAGCGCCGCTACAATAAATTTGACCAATCACACTGCGTTTTCGCCGCGTTCGTCGGTGCGGATGCGAATCGCCTCGTCAATCGCCGAGACGAAAATTTTCCCGTCGCCGATCTTGCCGGTTTTGGCGGCTTTGATGATGGCTTCGACGGCGGTTTTGACCTGCGCATCGGCCACGACGGTTTCAATTTTTATTTTCGGCAGAAAATCCACGACGTATTCGCTGCCGCGATAAATTTCCGTGTGGCCTTTTTGACGGCCAAAGCCTTTGACTTCGGTCACGGTCATGCCCAGAACGCCGAGCGCCTCCAGCGCTTCTTTGACGGCGTCCAACTTGAACGGTTTGATGATGGCTTCGATTTTTTTCATGATTAGCTCATTATACGCGCATTTGCCGGATTGCAAATAATTTGCTCGGCAGCACGATGGCGATTAATTATGGGGAAAAACAAAAATAGTTGGATTACTTAAAAAGTTTGCGGTTCAATTCCAATTGTTTTCAAGCCGGATACAAAGGAAGTTTTTCTTACGATTTATTTAGCTGTTGCTGCCGTAATTCCACTCCCAGCTTTATTAAACGATGCCGGAATACGCGGCACCGATGATACTTTGCCGTTTGTTAAAATAAAGGAAACCGTTCGGGCACTTCCAAAACCAGTTGCAAACGAATAAACCCAAATATCATCCACCCCATGTGTAGTAACCAAATATGGCCGCCCCATTATTTTTTGGACTTCGGATTCAGTCATGCCGACTTGCACTTCGCGCGCTTTATCAAAAGTAAAATATGTCCCAGCGCAACCGCACAGTAGCGCGGCGGCAACGATAATACAAAGAATGTTTCTCATTGTTTTCGAGGCGATTTTAGATTTCCAAGCCAATGATTTTCCGGCGCTGATGGAGCTGATGGAGCATCTGGGATAATGGGTGCGTTTGTATTTTGTCCAGCAATGGCTGTTGCTTTCCAACTGCGAATCGTTCCAACCATTTCAGCCATATAATCCACAGCAACTTCGCCGAGAACGACCTGACTTTTGGGCACTTGATATTGCGTCGCGGCTTTTTCTTGCAATGCAGAATAATAAGTGTAGTCCGGCGGTGGCGAATTTAGCGACAACGGCCAAGGCCCTGAATCCGTAGTAACTTGTCCAAGAATCTTAACATCTTTCCCCCAATTTACCGCTGCGGGATAAGCCGGATATTTTATCGTCGAAGCACAGCCACAAAGTAGAGCGGCGGCAGCGATGGTGCAGAGAGCTTTTTTCATCGGATTTAGTTTTTTGTGGTTTGTAGTTTTAACTTTTTCCACCCAACTGAATCGTCATTCCTTCGCGCGCGGCGTCCACTTTCATTTTTCCCTTTCGCTTGCGCACAATTTGCCGCGCATGTTTCACGAAGCGGTCAATTTTTTCGTCGTCGTGGTCGGGGTCGTGGTGGAACAGGCAGAGGTGTTTGACTTTCGCTTGCAGCGCGAGCATCACGGTGTCGTCCACGCAGCCGTGGCCCCAGCCCATGTGCGTTTTGTATTCGGCGGCATCGTATTGCGCGTCGTGGATGAGCACGTCGGAATCGCGGATGAATTCAATCATCTCGCGGTCATCGCCGCCGGTGCGCGGCTCGGTGTCGGGAAAAAAGCAGATCAAACCGTCGGGCGTGAACAGCCGGTAGCCGACGCACAGGCCGGGATGGTTCGCGCGTTGGGCGCGGATGACGAACGGCCCGATGTCGAAATTCAGTTCCTTAAATTCCTCAACTTCGATGTTGCCGGGCACTTTGGCGAACGGCACGGGAAAGTAAGTGCTTTCCATCTGGCCGGTCAGCGCTTCGACGAGTCCCTTGCGCGCGCCGACGCAACCGAGAATTCGCAGGCGGCATTTGGGATTGTAAATCGGCGCAAAAAACGGGATGCCGTGGATGTGATCCCAATGCGTGTGTGTGAGCAGCATCGTGAGATTAAGGGGCTGATTTTTGAATTCGGCCATCAACGCCGCGCCGAGCGCGCGCAAGCCGGTGCCCGCGTCGAGGATGATGATTTCGTCGCCGCTGCGCACTTCCACGCAGGACGTGTTGCCGCCATAATACGCCGTGCCCGGCCCCGGCGTGGGGATTGAACCGCGCACACCCCAAAATTTCACGCGCGTCATGGCCGGATAAAAGCATTTTACGGGCTTTTCGTAAAAGGAAAAATTAGTGGGGCCTTTCCGACGATGCAAAAAACCTTGCGCGTTGGCGCGAGTGAATTAAGATGATTGTCTTTGGCGGGTTGGTAGCTCAGTCGGTAGAGCAGTGCCCTTTTAAGGCATTGGTCGAGAGTTCGAGTCTCTCCCAACCCACCATTTTTCAACAAACCACGCGTAGTTTCTCGCGCTCGATTGAAAATTTCACCGGTAAATGGCCGATCCATTCGCCGTCCAATTCAAAGGCCGCCTGCGATTCGCAAGTCAGTTCAAAAGCCGCCGCGCGAAACCGTTGGACGATTTTTTCAGGCAGTCGTCGGCGCGCAAGAAAACCGGGAACACAGCGAAACAGCGTCGGAAAATCTACGCGTGGAAAAATGCAGACTTCCAAAATGCCGTCTCGCAAATCTGCCTGTGGAAGAATCTGAAACGCGCCGCCGTAGAATTTTCCGTTGCCAATCAAAATCAGTTCGCCGGAAAAAGTTTGGCTGTTCGCCGAAACCTTGATTTGCGGTTTTTGCTCGCGCAACGCTTTCAACCCGGCGATGACATACGCCAACGGCCCGATTTTTTTCTTCACAGAAAAGTCCACAAGCTCGATGGCGCGCGCATCCAGACCGGCACCGGCCAATTGCGCGAAATAAATTTTCTTGCGGATGCCGTCCTTTGAAAATTCCGCGCGTGGCAAATCTATTTTTGTTTCCCGGCCGCGTTGCAAAACTTCCCACGCGCGTTCGATGTTCAACGGAATTTTCAATTCGCGCGCAAAAACGTTGACCGTGCCGAGCGGCAGCACGCCAAGCCGCGCTTTTTCAAAACCGTCCGGCGCGTCGCCGATGCCATTGAGCACTTCGTTGACCGTGCCGTCGCCGCCGGCGGCTACGATCAAATCATATTTTTCCGCGACCGCTTCCGTCGCGAGCCGCCGCGCGTCGCCCGGGGCGGCAGTGGCTTTCAGCGCCGAAGCCACGCCGATCTCATCGAGATGGCGACGAAAGCGCCGCGCCTTGTTGCCGCGAGCCGCCGGATTGAAAATGACGCAAATGCGCACGGACGAAAATTTGCCGCAAGAGAGCGCAAAGGACACGCAAGAAATTATTTTTGCGTTGTGTTTCTTCGCGGCTATTTCATTTGCGCTCGCGATAAATTTTTCCGAAACTCGGCGTGATGGAAAATCCTTTGAACAAATTAAAAATTCCGAAGTGGCCGTTTTTATTTGGCGCCGCCGTGCTGATGACGTTCGGATTTCTTTTCGCATGGAACGCGCCGAAAGCGTTCAGTCATTGGGAGATTCCCGCCGCCTGCGTCGCCGTCGGTGCGGTGCTCGGATGTCTGCCGTTCGTTCTCGATTATCGCGTGATGGGAAAATTCATTGAAGCCGAGGCGCTGGGCGAGGTTGCAGAAAAAATCCAGAATCTCAAAGTCGTCGCAACGCAGATTTCTTCCGCGACGAACGAATGGTCGAACGTCCAGACGCAGGCGGAAAAAACTTCCACCAACGCAAAGGAAATCGCCGATAAAATGGCCGAGGAAGTCCGACAATTTGCCGATTTCATGCAAAAAATGAACGACAGCGAAAAAGCCACGCTGCGGCTGGAAGCGGAAAAATTGCATCGCAACGAAAGCGAATGGCTTCAAACGCTCGTGCGGATTTTGGACCACATTTACGCGCTGTCTTGCGCCGCGTCACGCTCCGGCCAGCCGCAATTGGCCGCGCAGATTGAAAATTTTCAGAACGCCTGCCGCAGCACGGCGCGTCGCATGGGACTCACGCCGTTCGTTCCCGCGCCGGATGAGCCGTTCGACGCCGAACGCCATCAATCTGTCGGCGAAACAAAGCCGGCTGATGGCGCGGTCGTCGCCGAGACAGTCGCGACCGGCTTTACATTTCAGGGAAAATTGCTTCGGCCTACCGTCGTGAAAGTGCGCGAAGCAAATGCGGCTGTCGAAGAACCTGCTCCATCCGAACTGTCGGAGCCGGCAAATGAAAATTCGGAAGATCAACTTACGCTCCAGCCGCCGAATTAAATTTTCTCCGTCCGCTGCGCCGATAAAAAATGCAGCCGGCAATTTTCGACCGGGCGCGAATAAATTTTTTCCAGCGCGCGCGCGTAAAGTTTCAATTGCGGCGAATACATTTTGATTTTTTCCGGCAAATCCGCCGCGCGGAATTCATCGGTCTTGAAATCCACCAGCCAGATTTGCTTTGGCATCAGCACGGCCAAATCTGCGACGCCTTGAACGACGACAAACTCATTTTCAAGGTTTGCGCCGGACTTTGTTCCGAGAATTTCGTCCAATTCGGCCGGGCTGAATTTTGCCGTGAACGGCAATTCGCGCCGGACATTCGCCGCATTCGCAAGAATATCCTTTCCAAAATCAGAGTTCCAAAACGCCGCGAGGTTTTTCAAATTCAAAACTTCGCATTCTGCCTCTGACAAAATATTTTCCCGCTGCAAACGTCTTGCTTCGGCTTCAAGCGATTTCAAATCCATTGTCCCGGCCAGCAAAAAATGCTGGAGAAATTTGTGATGGGCGAGTCCCGCATCCGCTGCGCTCAATTTCCGATTTTGAACTGGTGGGGCGAGCGTCCCCGCGAGCCGCTTTTCTGAAAACTGAAAACTGAAAACTTGTTCCGCCTCATCGTCCAATTCCTCCATCTCATGCCGCAATGCTGTGACGGACGACTTCGCCTTTCGCGCTGTTGCTGCGCTGAATTTGTAATTCCAACTCAAAATGTCGCGCAACTTTTGCTTTGTTTTGTCATCAAGCAACGGCAGTTCTTTTTCAATCTTCTCCGCCGCTTGTTTTTCAACGGCGAGATCTCCGTCTTCCACAATCCGCCAACGCAAATGCAGCAATTCGCCCAATGTTGCGTCTTGAACCCTGAACCCTGAACCCTGAATCGCGAACCACAGCCCAAGCCAGTCCGCGTAATTTTTTGCCGCCAGAATTTTTTGCGACGTGATTGCGCTGTTTTCCGTCCAAACCGCCTCCCATTTTTTTTGCGAAATGTTGCCGGTCAAAATCAACGTGTCGCGCGCGCGTGTGAGCGCGACGTAAAGCAGGCGCAATTCCTCGCCGCGCAATTCACGCCGCTGATTTTTTTGCGCGAGCCAATAGGACAAGCTTGGGTAACTCCCGCCGGCTTTCGGCGGCTTGACGCGCGGACACAAACCGAATTGTTCGTCCAAAATGATTTCGCCGCGCAAATCCTGCTCGTTGAAATTTTTCGCCAGATCGGCGAGGGCTACGACCGGGAATTCCAGGCCTTTGCTTTGGTGAATGCTCATCAGTCGAACGGCATTTTCCGTAGCAACCGGCGCAACGTCCGGTTCGGCTTCGATTTCGCGCCGCGCTTCGACGAATTTCAGAAAACGAAAAAGCCCCTGTCGCTGAAACTGGTCAAATTTTTCGGCCAGATTCAAAAAACGCCGGACATTTGCGCGCCGTTGCGCGCCGCGCGGACGCGATTTGAGCCAGTCGGCGTAATGCGTTTCGTCCAAAATTTCTTCGAGACATTGTGAGAGCGAAATCTGCCTTGCCATTTTTCGCCAACGGATAAAGCGATTCAAAAAGATTTCAATCTTCGCCCGCGTTTCAGTTTGAATTTTGGATTTTTGGCTTTGGGCTTGATTCAGCGCGAACCAAAATTTTCCGCTTTGGAGCAAACGAATTTCTGCCAGTCCATCCAGCGACAAACCGACGAGCGGCGAACGCAAGACGGCGATGAGCGGAACGTCCTGCAACGGATTGTCGAGCAATTGCAGCACGCCCAGCAAATCGGAAATCTCACTGCTATCGTAAAATCCGCCGCGCTCGACGGTTAATGGAATTTCCGCACGCTCAAATTGTTTCGCAAAGATTTCCGCCTTGCCCGATGGCGCGCGCAGCAAAATCGCCATGTCGCGCCATTCAACGGCGCGGAAAATTTTCTCTTCATCATCCCAAATTTCGTGCTGCGAATTTTTCAATTCCAACAGCCGCATTGCGAGCATCCACGCTTCCTTTTCCGATTCTTCCAAATCCGCCAAATCGGCATTGTCATTTTCGCCTTCAGAATTGTCGCTGCGATTTTTTGCGAAGCGCAAAAGCAATTCCGCGCGCGGCGACGGATCTTTTGCTGCGCTGAAATCCGCGCGTGTTTCGGGCGAGCCGAATTTTAATTTCGCCTCGTCGTCATAATTTACGCCGCCGACTTCTTCGCGCATGAGCGGCCCGAAAAGTGAATTGACGAAGTTCAAAAGCGGTTCGCGGCTGCGAAAATTCTCCGCCAAAGGAATCGTCTGGCTGTTTTTGCCATGCCAGTTTTTAGCGTAATCTCGGAAAATTTTCGGATCCGCCAGCCGAAAGCGATAAATGCTCTGCTTCACGTCGCCGACAAGAAAGCGATTCGCATCTGCGCCATCGCGGGAAAGCGCGGAAATGATTTTGTCCTGCGCGGCATTGATGTCCTGATATTCGTCCACGAAAACGAAGCGCAATTTTTGACGCCAGCGTTCGGCGATTTCCGTCGGCTTCTCGGCTTCAAAATTCCAAAGCAATTTCAGCGCAAATTGTTCGAGATCATGGAAATCCAAAACTCCGTCGGCGCGTTTGCGCGCGGAAAATTTTTCGGAGAATTCTTTGGCAAGCTGTAAAAGTGTTTTCATGTGGACGCGAACCCAATTCCAATCTTCGGCGAGAGGATCGTTTTCCTTTATGGCAACGAGTGAATTCAAAAATTTGGCGTCGTCAAATAAATCCTTCAACGGCTCGCGCAAAACCGTTTTCTTTCGCGGCGGCCAAATTTCATCGGCTGCGAGAATTTTTTTGAAAACATCCGGCGATTTGAACTGCTTGAGAATTTCAAGGCACTCGACGGCTTTGAGGTTTTCACCGCGTAAATTTTCTGGCAGCGGCGTCCATTCTTTGCGCCAATCAGAAATCGCTGCGGAAAACCATTCGCGCCATTGGACTGGTTCGACAACGGAAAATTTTTCAATCTGTCCCGCAAGCCAATGTTCAGCGTCGGCGCGGGTTTGAATGTAATTGTGCAAACGCAAAAGAAGGGCGTGGATTTTTTCGTCGCGGCCATTGCCGTAAATTTTGATCAAGTCCTGGACGGCCAGCGAAAATTCGTCTTCGTTTTCATAGTGCGAATTGAATTGTTCTTCGAGCGTTTCGTCGGCGAGCAACCGTGTCTGGCCTTCGTCCAAAATGGAAATCTGCGGGTCGAGGCCAAGTTCGTGAAAATGTTCGCGCGCGAGTTTGAAACAAAAGCTGTGCAACGTGCCGATATGCGCCGCGTCAAACAAAGCGAGCTGCTCGGAAAAATGCGGATCGGAAGTTTCGCGCGATTTTTTTTTAAGCGCGGCGCGAAGATCTTTACGTATTTTACTGGCGGCAGCTTCGGTGAACGTGACGATGAGCAGCCCATCAAGCGATGCTCGTTCACGGGCGAGGCAATCAAGGCAGCGTTCGACGAGAGTTGTGGTTTTGCCTGTGCCTGCGCCGGCCATGACGACGATATTGCCGCGCGCGTCAACCGCCTTTCGTTGCGACAGCGTGAGCGGATCGGCCTTGGGCGTTTCAGATTGAACTTCCATATAGCTACGTATTCAGCTTGGCCGAGACGATGCCACCAAGTTATATTAAGTTCTCCGATGGCGATACCGGCATCCATCGCTACCGTTGTCGTAAAAATATAGGGGTGAAGGTTGCACTACGCCAATATGTAGAAATTCTGTGTCCGCATCCGGGGTAATGACGTAATCGCTAGGTTGAATTCCGAACAGGAAACGAACGAGCTGGCCGACCTGTTGGCCGACAACAAGATTGGATGTATCGTCTGGATAGGCTTTTCTATAAATCGGATTAAGCTCTTCTGGGATTTTTACACCACTCAAGTCATTGATGTTTTCCCACCCAATGGCGATGTATTCACCTTTGACAAAATTGTTAGCAAAAATACCAGAATCGGCTCGAACGCAATACACATTAGGCATAATGGCAATTCAGAATAGAAGAAGAATTTTCCATAGTCAATCAGGCCATTGCCAGCACATCTATTACGGTGCGAGATTGCTCTTTCCCGATGCCAAAATTGGGCTTCAATATGCAAGATTCAAGTTTTCAGAACGCGTAAAAAAACTTATCGTCCACTCATGTCAGAAAGTTTACGCCTCAAAGACCAGCCGGCAAGCGAGCGCCCGCGCGAACGGCTCGCCGCCCTCGGCGCGGATGCGTTGAGCCACGCGGAGTTGATTGCGATTCTTTTGCGAACGGGTTTGAAGGGCGCGAACGCCGTGGAAATCGGCAGGCAATTGCTTCAAAAATTTGGCACGCTTCAATCGCTCGCGCGAACGTCGGTCGCCGATTTGCAAAAAGTTCGCGGCATCGGTCGCGACAAAGCGGTGACGCTCGTGGCGGCTTTTGCGCTGGCGCGAAAAATGGCGGGCGAACTTCAATTTGAATCGCCGGTCTTGGACAATCCTGAAAACGTCGTCGCATTGTTGCGCGCAAACAACTTGATGAAGGATCGGGAGACGTTGCAAGTGCTGCTGCTGAACACGCGGCACAAGTTGATTCGCGTGGAC
>Ga0137404_10001706_pt1 | contig 14411 bp, 7 predicted proteins | sample CZOMad2_1_16fung_FD_108285 | JGI IMG/M metagenome (GOLD analysis project Ga0137404, IMG submission 108285) | Vadose zone soil fungal communities from Angelo Coast Range Reserve, California, USA - CZOMad2_1_16fungal (Illumina Assembly) | ecosystem: Environmental > Terrestrial > Soil > Vadose zone...
ATTACTTGCGGACCGAATCGCGGAAGCGATTGTCGAGCAACGCTTCGGCTCCGGTGTTTATCGCGCGTCGACTCAGGTGGCTGCACAGTCGCCGCAAGCGGCGGAACCTGCGAGCACGGGTCCCGCGGCGGCGCCCCCCGCTGTGCATCGGTAGGTTTCTTTCGTCGGTTTCATAATCGCGAATTAACCTAAACAGCGCCGAAGTCTTCCGGGTCTTCTTCTACAGAGGCAGCCGTGTCCGGCTGCCCTCCCTCCGCATTCGCACGCGGCACGGCCAACGTTACAACTTCTGGGGAGCGCACGCGTCTCGGATGCTGGCGAAGGCGTCTCGTGTTCGCGAACGTTTTCTGGAGCGGAACCAATTTGTAATAAGTTCGTCGTCGCGAGACGCAACGACCCACACGCAAGACGCGTATGCTCCTCAATCCATCATCCGTGCTATCCGCGTAGTTCGCCTGGCGCGCCGTAGCCTTGGCGCAGGCGGGTGTTCATTCGTGGTTAGTGATTCTAAAATTCTTTCCCGCGTTTTTCGGGCCCAATGGCAGCAAGAACGATCACCGCGATGAAGACGAACGATTGGACCATCGCCATCGTGAGCGCGTAGTTCGGCTGGCCGTTCGCCATAGGGAACCGTTGCGCCAACCAAGCCTGTTGTTGCGCTGCATATGCCGCAGCGAAATTGCCTAGCTGATACACGAGTCCGGGAAACGTGCCGCGAAATTCGGGCGGCGACAGTTCGTTCAGATGTACTGGCACCACGCCCCACGCGCCTTGCACCATGAACTGAATGAGGAAGCCACCGAGAATCAGCAGCGCCGTGCTCGGTGCGAATATCCAGAGTGGAATCAGCAGCATGCCGCAGAGCGCTGATAAAATGATGACACGACGTCGTCCCCATTGTTGTGAAAGAAAACCAAGGGCCGTGCCCCCGCAGATCGCGCCGGTTGCGTACACCATGCTGATGATCGATTTGGCGTTAACGCCGAAACCGCGCTGCTCTTCGAGATACGTAGGATAGAGGTCCTGCGTGCCATGCGACATGTAATTGAACGCCGTCATCAGCAGTGCGGCGTAAATGAACAAGAGGCCGTGTTGCCTGAGTAAAATCGACAGGCGCAAGCCCGAGTGTTTGCCGTGTCTGCGGTCGCGCTGCCACACCGGCGATTCAGGCACGTGCGCGCGAATGTAAACCACGAGCAACGCCGGTAACGCACCAGCGACAAACAATCCACGCCAGCCGAAGTGCGGAAACACCACCAAGTAAACCAAGGCTGCGAGCAAATAACCAACCGCGTAACCCTGCTGCAGAATTCCGGAGAACAGCCCGCGTGTTTGCGTCGGCAGCGATTCCATTGCGAGCGACGCGCCCAGTCCCCATTCGCCGCCCATGCCGACTCCGAAGAGCGCGCGCAAAATCAGAAATACAGTGAAATTCGGCGCGAATGCGGTCAGCAATTCCATGACCGAGTAAAAAACAATGTCCATCATGAGCGGGACGCGCCGTCCAAATTTGTCTCCTAACAAACCAAAGATGAACGCGCCGAGCGGTCGGGCCATCAATGTGAGCGTGATCGCGAACGCCACCTCCGGAATGCTGTGGCCAAACTCGTGCGAGATCGGCACAAGCACGAAGGTGAGCAGGAAGAAATCCAGCGCGTCCAGTGCCCAGCCGAGAAAACAGGCGAGGAATGTTTTGCGTTGATCGGGGTCGAGCGATTTGAAGAGCCGGATCGCTTCCACGGCGTGATTCAACTAATTTCAGTAACCACGAATCAACACCAATAAACACGAATAAATCGGATTGAGAGAGAATTGACAGAATCCAACAGAATTCCGGATTCAGGATTCTGATCCAGCAACTGCCGGACTGTTCATTCTGCCTAAAGTTTGTCGTCGCGAGACGCAACGACCGACACGCGAGACGCGTATGCTCCCCAATCCATTATCCGTGCATGCCCGCCGTAGCCTCGTGCGGAGGCGGGTCATCCATGATCCATCCCGGATCCGCTTTAACGCTTTAACCGTTCAACGATTCAACGGCGGCGAAGCCACAAAAAGAGAAAGCGCCGAGAGAATTTTCACCTCTCGGCGCTAACTGGTTAATTAACCGTTCGGAGAGAAAGTGCTATTCCGGGCAACTCTCGGGAATGGGACACTGGGGATCGTTGCACCCGTTAACCGTAACCGTGCCGCCACCTCCACTGGTTTGATCTGCCGTGGATCTCATTACACCGGCGAGCTCCAGCGCTATCGAGGGGGAACCTTGGGCGTACGCCAAAGTCGCCGCAGGAATGAAACCCACGCAGTTGTGCTTTCAATTGGCGCGCATCTTCGATGACTTTCAGTGCGTGTAAAGAGAATCTGCATCAGGGAAGACCCCTGATTTTTAAGAGCAGATTCCCTTAGCGAAATGCAATTGTGCCCCTAGGGGTTCAAGGGACTTTCCCCTGATTTCGGACAGCGCGCCGCGGCGAGTTGGCGAGCCCTTTCCGGCAACTCATTAGATTCGCCACAGATTAACACGGATGAAACATAGATGTTCAACAAAAAACGCCGGCCCGTGCGTTTCACTCCTTATCCGTGGTAGTCTGTGTCTACCTGTCGCTGAACGAATCCCGAGAAGCGAATATTTAGACAGAATTGACAAAATCCAACAGAATTCCGGATTCTGAAAATTCTGTTTATTCTGTTTAAGTTCGTCGTCGCGAGACACGGCGACCAACACGCGAGACGCGTATGCTCCCCGGAAAGAGTGCACTCCCCCTGAACTCAGGAAGCTGCCGGGAACCGCACGACTTTCTTTTTGCCTACTACGGAGATTGTCTCCCCTTCCCGGGGCGCAAGAGTTTCCTCGACATATTTAGTGGCGCGCTCGATCAGTGCCTGGCCGGAATTCAAGCCAAGCTTGTGTTTGATGTTTTCGCGGTGGGTCTCGATCGTCTTCACGCTCAGATTCAGGGCGTGCGCGATCTTACTTGTGCCAAGCCCCGAACCGAGCAGATGGAAGACGTGCATCTCGCGATCGGACAAATTTTCAACGCGGGTCGCTCTTCCCGGAAGGCGGAATTCTGGCTGTGTTTCGAGTGCTTCTTTGAATACGCGCATCGCAAGCTCTCGACTGACGTAGATCTCCCCGCGTAAAATATCGGAGATGGCGGCCAGCATTTCGTCTCTGGCTGCCCTTTTCATCAGGTACCCACTTGCGCCCGCGCGCAACGCTCGCATGGCGAAAATGCTTTCTTCAAACCCGGAATACACCAGGATCAGTAAGCTGGGATTTTGCACCTTGAGCGCCTTGACAAATTCCACGCAGTCGGCGGCGCCCAACCGCAAACCAATCACGAGCAGGTGCGGCTTGCATTCCGTGATCTTGATCAGCGCGCTCGGGACGCTCTCGGCCTCGCCGCAGACAACCATGTCTGGCTGGGCATTGAGGAAAGTGATAAGGCCGTAGCGAAGCATGGGATACGCGTCCACAACGAGGATTCGTTTTTTTTCGACGGGTGGTTGCCCAACACTCCTGGCCATTGCTTTACGACCGCTTATCAAAAACGAAATCTGCAGATAAAGTCAATGCTTTAGATGATGCGCGGCGAGCGGGTGGATGACGCACCGCAGAGAAACTCCGGGGAGCGCGCGCCAAAGGACGGATTCGCCGTGGCGAACGCGTTGGTTGCGGCGCCCCAGCCGCAATTCCCCGAGAAAAAGTTCGTGATCGCGGGGGCGCGATCACCAGCACGCGGGGCGCGTGCGCTCCCCGGAAGACTGCGCTCCCCGGATCGAAATAAACGTTGACACCCAACGAGATGCACCGGATAACCAGCCCTTCAATCTAAAACCTAAAAAGCAAAAACAATCATGAAATCCGTCATTAGTCTTATCGCCCTCGCATTATTTGCCCTTTTGCCTGTCACATTCGTTCAGGCGCAAGGCACACCCAAGGCCGCTGCCAGTGAAAAGAGCGCGGCACCAGCCGGCGCCGGTAAACGAACCGACGTTTATCATGTCCATTTCACCAAGGCCGCTGTCGGGAAGGCAGTGCAGCTGGGTGATTGGCTAAAAACACCCGATCCCCACAACCCGATGCCTGATCACTTTATTGTCCTGCGTCATCAAGATGGGGACGCCTGGGATTACGTGGTCATTACGCATCTCGGGCCAAAAGCGACCGTGGAAGCAGCGGGAACGGCTGTGCCCCCGGACAAACGTGACCTCAGCGAGTGGCACACCGATACCTTTGTGAACGGTCCTTCATGGGAGGAATTCACGCGCGCCATGGGTATTGACGCCGATTCGAAATCCAAGACGACCGGTTCAGTTTATTCTGTCTCGTATTATCGACCCGCGCCCGGTCACCGCGAGCAGTTAGAAAAGATGCTCGGCGAACTGCCCAATGCATCCAATGACACAACCGCAGGGAACGTGTTGATGCAGCATCTGGAAGGCGCCGCCTGGACGTTCCTGACGATCGCGCGCTACAATTCCTGGGACGACTTTGCTGCGGGTGAGAAAAGCGCCATAGCGCAGACGACCAAGAAGGATAGCCCCTGGTACCGTTTGCGTGATCACGCTCAATTTCATACCGACACGCTGACCGACCGCATCGCGCCGTAAGGGCCAGTTCGTCTGGTTTGGGAGCATGCCCGTCTCCTTGGCTCGCCGTAGCCTTGGCGAAGGCGGCGGGTGCTGGCGAAAGCGTCTCGCTTTCGCGAACTTTTCTCTCGAACGGAAGCAGGGAAGACTGTTTCGGCGAGGACGCCGAAACCAACACGCGAGCCGCGTGTGCTCCCCCATCCCATCCCACGCATTCGTGTTAACTCGTGGTTGAGGTTTCGTCATTCGATATTCGGATTCGTCCATTGGTGTCCAGAATCGAAAGAACATTCTAAAGACTTAGCGCGATTACGATCACGAACAGGAGCACGAGTATGAGTCACTAACACATCTACGCATCATGATGCGTCAATTTGTTCCTTGAATCCCGAGACAAACGCCGTTTAGTTCCCGGACAATTATGACACCAAACGGTCTTCATCCTTTCGAAGCGCTGCTGCGCGAACGCATCGTCGTGCTCGACGGAGCCATGGGTACGATGATCCAGCAATGCAAATTCTCCGAAGCGGATTATCGAGGAGAGCGATTCGCTGATTGGAAGGGCAAAGACCTCAAGGGAAGTCTCGAACTACTCAATTTAACGCGGCCGCAGGTCGTCGAGGAAATTCACGCGGCTTATCTTGATGCAGGCGCGGACGTCATCGAAACAAACACCTTCAGCGGAACTACCATCGGTTTGCACGATTTCCTGTTTCAAGGCGAACCCACACGTGGTCGCAAGGATCAGGAATTCTTTCAGCGCGTGGTGGACGATGTTGGTCTTCGCGCTCTTGTTCATGAAATTAATTTTGAAGCGGCCAGTATCGCGCGCCAGGCCGCCGATCGCGTCGCGAATGAAACCGGCAAGCAACGATTTGTCGGCGGATCAATGGGACCGCTTCCAGTGGCTGGTTCCATTTCGCCGGATGTAAACGATCCGGCGTTTCGCGCGGTCTCGTTCGATCAACTTCGGCAAAATTATTTCGATGAAGCAAAAGCGCTGCTCGAAGGCGGTGTCGATCTTCTCATTGTCGAAACCATTTTCGATACGCTCAACGGAAAGGCTGCGTTATTTGCTGTTACTGATGCGTTTGAAAAAACCGGACGCAGCGTGCCGTTGATGATTTCGGGCACCGTAATTGACAAGTCCGGGCGGAACTTGAGCGGGCAGACGGTTGAAGCGTTGCTGATATCGCTCGCGCACGCGCAACCGCTCATCCTCGGTTTGAATTGTTCGCTGGGTCCGGATGAAATGGACCCGTTTGTCGAAGAGCTGGCGCGCATTTCGCCGTATTACATGAGCGCGTATCCGAACGCTGGTCTGCCCGACGCTCTATCGCCCACCGGTTTTCCGGAAACAGCCGAAACATTTGCGCCCAAGTTGGCAAAGTGGGCCGAGAACGGCTGGCTCAACGTCGTGGGCGGCTGTTGTGGCACGACGCCGGATCACATCCGTACACTGTCGAAACTGGTGCGTCAATTGTCGCCACGTGTTGCAGAAGCGACGATCAGCTACACATGATTCTGCGACTTTCCGGACTCGAACCGTTAAACATTACGCCGGAATTCGGCTTCGCGGTCATTGGCGAGCGCACCAACATCACGGGTTCGCCGAAGTTTTCGAAATTGATTTTGGCAGACGATTTCGAGGGGGCGCTGGCAGTAGCGCGTCAGCAGGTGCAAGGCGGCGCGAACCTTCTCGATGTCAACATGGATGAAGGGATGATCGATTCGGAAGCGGCCATGGTCCGGTTCCTGAACTTGATCGGCAGCGAACCGGAGATCGCGCGCATCCCCATCGTGATCGACAGCTCAAAATGGAGCGTCATCGAAGCAGGACTCAAGTGCGTGCAGGGTAAAGTGGTGGTGAATTCCATCAGTCTGAAAAACGGCGAAGAAGAATTTCTCCGGCAGGCGCGATTAATCCGGCGATATGGGGCGGCCGCCATTGTGATGGCATTCGACGAGCAGGGGCAAGCCGATAATTTTCAGCGGAAAATCGACATCTGCCGGCGCGCTTACGAACTATTGACCAAACAGGCGGGCTTTTCGGCGAATGATATTATTTTTGATCCAAACGTTCTGACGATTGCCACCGGGTTGGAAGAACATCGCAATTACGCGATGGATTTCATTGAAGCGACGCGCTGGATCAAGCAGAATCTCCCGGGCGCGCGTGTCAGTGGTGGGGTAAGCAACATCTCATTTTCGTTTCGCGGCAACAACACTGTTCGCGAGGCAATGCACGCTGCGTTTTTGTTTCACGCCATCCGCGCAGGTCTGGACATGGGAATCGTCAACGCGGGACAGCTCGCAGTTTACGAAGAAATCGAGCCCGAACTGCGAGAGCGCGTGGAAGACGTGCTCTTGAATCGGCGTGACGATGCAACCGAACGCCTGGTCAATTTCGCGGAGAACGTAAAAGCAAAAGATAAAATACCAATCGCCGATGAGACGTGGCGCAAAGAGCCTGTTGAAGCGCGTCTGAAACACGCATTGGTCAAGGGGATTGTTGATTATATAGATGCTGATACCGAGGAGGCGCGCCAAAAATGCAAGCGACCGCTCGATGTGATCGAAGGTCCGCTCATGGCCGGGATGAGCGTGGTGGGTGACCTGTTTGGCGCAGGCAAAATGTTCCTGCCACAGGTCGTGAAGAGTGCGCGCGTGATGAAAAAAGCTGTCGCTTATTTGCTGCCGTTTATGGAGGCGGAGAAATCTGCGGGCGCAAAGCCGCAGGGTCGAATCATCATGGCTACCGTGAAAGGTGACGTGCACGACATTGGCAAAAACATCGTGGGGGTCGTGCTGCAATGTAACAACTACGATGTGGTCGATCTTGGTGTGATGGTGCCGGCCGCGAAGATCCTGGAAACCGCGCGAGAAAAACAAGCGCACGCCATCGGCCTGAGCGGCCTGATTACGCCGTCACTCGATGAGATGGTGCATGTGGCGCAGGAAATGGAGCGCGAAGGATTTCGTTTGCCGCTCTTGATTGGTGGGGCCACTACCAGCCGGGCGCACACCGCGGTGAAAATCGCGCCACATTATCAGGCCAGCACCGTGCATGTGCTCGACGCGTCGCGCGCGGTGGGCGTAGTCAACTCTCTGCTTAACGAGGAACTCAAAACGAAGTTCGATAAGAAAACGCGGGAAGAGTACGAACGCTTACGTCAGGAGCATGCCGCAAAAATCCGCGTCAAGAAATTGCTACCGCTCGCTGAAGCGCGTGAGAATCGGACTGAAATCGATTGGAGCAGCTATATTCCGCCGAAGCCGGAGTTCTTGGGAGTCCGCGTGTATACTCCCCAGAAAAGCACGATTAAGCTCGCCGACCTCGTTGCCTTCATTGATTGGTCGCCGTTTTTTCATGCGTGGGAATTGCGCGGCCGTTATCCAGCGATTTTCGACGATCCCAAAATTGGCAAAGAAGCGCGCGAACTGTTCGACGATGCGCAGACGCTTCTTGATCACATCGTCACCAAGAACCTGTTGGTCGCGCGTGGTGTTCATGCGTTTTGGCCGGCAAACTCCGTTGGAGATGACGTTGATGTTTACGCTGATGAAGCGCGCTCTAAAAAGGTGGCCACGTTCTATTTTTTGCGGCAGCAAATGGTTAAGCCGGCGGGACAATTCAATCACTGCTTGGCAGATTTCGTCTATCCGCAATCCGCAAGAAGTTCACCCGCCGTGGCGGGCAATCCGCAATCGGAAGACTACATCGGTGGATTTGCCGTCTCGATTCACGGCGCGGATGAACTCGCGGAGGAATTCAAGCTTGAGCACGATGATTACAGCGCGATCATGACCAAGGCGCTGGCAGATCGATTAGCCGAAGCGTTTGCTGAATATCTGCACAAGCAGACGCGGATAGCATGGGGATTCGGGAGCGACGAACAATTGTCACATGCCGATCTGATCCGGGAAAAATATCGCGGCATTCGCCCCGCCGCCGGTTATCCCGCCTGTCCTGATCATGCGGAGAAACAAACGTTGTTCGATTTGCTCGATGCTGAGAGGAACGCCGGCATCAAACTGACCGAATCGTTTGCAATGCATCCTGGGGCAAGCGTGAGTGGCCTTTATTTTTCGCACCCCAACGCAAAGTATTTTGGCGTAGGCCAGATGGGGCGAGACCAGGTCGTGGATTATGCGATCCGGCGTGGCGAATCGGTTGCGGCAGCGGAAAAGCGACTCGCGCCAAATCTCGATTACAGCATCTGATCCGGCTTAGCGGCAAGACTGTCGTGCCCAAACTGGCGGATGCGCAATGCGCGGAATGATGGTAGTAATTTCGCTCGATTCGGGGCGTAGCTTAGCTTGGTAGAGCGCGTGGTTTGGGACCACGAGGTCGGAGGTTCAAATCCTCTCGCCCCGACGTGGATTACCAATGGTTGAACGATGTTGTACTGTTACGGTTTGCGAAGGGGGTTGATCTTCTCAGGGATACTGTTCGGCGCCGCGCTGATCATCCACGCACAGGAGGCTGCACCGCCGTCTGTAGATCTTTACGAAGGGCAACAGCAGCCGGAAGCCGTGGCACCCTTGCCAGAACCTAACGGCCCCGAGCTGCCGGAGTTAAAGCAACTTGACCAGACTTTTTCAAAACCCAAGTCGCTTGGCAAGGACGCTGATGCGCTCAGGGTGCATATCGAATGGCGGCAACTCAAAAACCGGACGGTAAACGACCCGACAGTGCAGGCAGCAAAGGCATTTGCTCAGGCTGCGCGAACGGACTTGGAAAAACGCAACCGGCTCCGTAATTATTATGATATCTATTATCAGCGGATGTCTGCCTTGGCTTCGGTCCCAGAAATCAAATTGGCGTTGCAAGGCCTCAAGACTTCTCACCAGATTTTACTGTCTCAGCCACGAGTACGACCTTCAGCCACACCGGAGGGCGCTACGCCTACGCCCACCGTCGCGCCTGCACAAAAAAAGCAGAAACATAAAAACAAGAAAGTTCACAAGTAGTTTTGTCCGATATCTTGCCAGCCCACACGCACTGCAGTATTCCTACAGTCGTCCCGTTTGCGGCGCGTTCGTCTAGTGGTTAGGACACAGCCCTCTCAAGGCTGGTACACGGGTTCAACTCCCGTACGCGCTGCCACCCATGAATTTTTTTGCGCAAGGTACAAGCAGCCGCAAGGTTGATCCATGAAATGGAAGACTGGCGGTAGCAGTTTCCAGATCGGCCCCTGCGATTGTGGGCGCTCCGTCTCCGGTCAGCTCAATCTCGAAATCGCCACTCTGGCCCGCCTCATTTGGCAAGCGTCCTTCGGCTAACGCACGCAATAAGGGCAGAGGCTCAACATCGAACTTCACAATTCGCGGCTGATCATCGGCTAGCGTCGCAAGCGTAGCCTCCTCGAACTCTAAAATCTTCATCAAGTGTGGCACCTGCAGATTTATAGATTGGAGATAATGTCCGAAAGCTTCTGCCTCCCGTGAGCCGTAAGATTGAGGCGGAATCTTGCGGCAGTAGTCCACGAGGATTGTCCGGAAGGCCTTCGCTCACAAGGCGAGCATCAACAGCCGCGAGGTCAGGCGCAGAGTTCCGACGACCATTGAAGCCCTGAATTCAAAAATGGGGCTGCTGATGAACGAAAAAATAGATCGCAGAAATTGCAGAAGCGGAACGGATTCTCATTTTTGCATCTCTCTGCGATGCTTTGCCGCACGGTGCACTTGGTTCGTCAATCAGACAATGGAAACCAATCCGTGATCGCGTGAAGTATCGGGAGTTGCCGCCACTGCCTCAGGTTCAAGTGACACAATCTAATGGTTCAAACGGCACAAGCGAATGAAGCGGGGGCGCGCCGAAGAAAAAATAACGCGCCCCCGCGGGGGACTCACCACTCCCTCTTACTTTATCACCACTTTAAGGCTACGATTCACAACCACGCGGCCACAAGTCAGGTGTCACCTAATTTTCATGTAGGGCCCTCGCCTGATACCAGCGTTACTCTTTGCCGATGCGCGCGGGTCCTTCCTGAGCCAAAATCCTCGGCAGGTTCTGAGCGAGATTAGAAACTATCTCGCGGCGAATCCGCGGCGAACATTTTCTGGGGACGCCTATTCGCCGTTGCCGCAACGCAGACCGCGCTTAAATGACAGTCAATCCGAGACGCTGCGGCGATTTCAAAAAGGCCAATCGGTCGATGAAATCGCGCGCGACCGCGGTTTTGTGCGCAGCACGATTTACAGCCATCTACTGGCCGCGATTGAATGCGGCAAAATCGTCCCGCAATCACGCGATCGATTCTTCAGTCCTGCGCAAGAAAAGGAGATCGCTGCCGCATTTCGGCAAATCAGTGATGGAAAGCTTGTCGATGTGAGCGCTTTCCTCGGGAACAAATACGATATTGGCCTGCTGAGGGTCTTCCGCGCATTTGCCGCGCGTAAAGTAATCGTAAGTTGAAGGGCAACCAAGGAGCGACGGCTTGGACGGCCGTCGAAGTTTAGATTTGCCTTAATTCGCAGCGACGGGCTCAGCCGGAGGCGGCGCGGGAATTTTGAAATGCAGTTGGTCGCTTAAGTAGCGTTGTACATAGCGCAGAGGATGAGCCTGCTCATTTGTTGCGGCACCGACGTAGGCGGCGAGATAAGGAATACTAGCTGGATGACGACGAATGGCTTCCAGCACCTGCGACCGATGTTCGACATTGGCGAGCTCGGCAAAAATGTTGGCGAGCCGAGTCTCCGCGTCGCCTAACAAATCGCCACTGACGCCATCCGCAAATTGCGCGAGCGTGAGATCGAGCGCTTTATCCCACTGCCCCATCCGCCACAGGGTTGCCGCGCGCATGTCGCGGACATCGGCGGCGTATCGCCCATTTGGAAATTCACGGTCGTAGTTGTCGAGCGCTTGCATCACCCGCTTGGGATCAAACGGCTCCACTCGATATGTTTTCTGCACGGTATCCGTTAAATCGCCTGGCTCGCTCCCGGGCGCCTGGACTTCTACACAGAGAATGTACGGACAGGAGAGCGAGTAAATCGCGCGCGCAAGCACGAACATCGCCGCTTCGCGTTTATGGCTGCGCGAGTATTTCGCCAGAAAATCGCGCGTCATCTTTTCGATCTTCGCAAAATCACGCGAGTAATAAGTAGCGCCATCCAAGTCTTTAGCGCCTGGGATATTCGTTTGCACTCCGATGCGTTTGCCCGCGACCAGGCCGATGCGGCAAAAATCCAGATAATCATGAAACGGCTGCAGCGCTGGATTTTTTTCGGCAGCGTCGATTTCCGCTTCCACCGCATCATCACTGTCTTGCACGGAAATTCCCGGATCGACAGGTGAATCGGGCCAGTGCGTGCGATGCAAGAGGTCGAGGCGAAGATTCACATACGCGGCGCGCACCTCGTCCGAGAGATCGGGCTCTGAAAGAAATTGCGCCAGGTCGTCCAGACAATTCGCGGTGGTAACGTCTTCACGCTTCGTGATGTTCTTGCGGAAGGAGTGCGCCAGGTCTTTGATTTCGGCTGCGTCCACACCCGCTAGGCGCTTTTCGATGTTACTCATGCCAGCAGGTGATCCTTCTTCCGCTGCGGAATTCTTGCCAGTTAATGCATCAAAGGCATTTTTGGCAGAGATTGGATACCCCAAAGGCGTGACACTGTCATTGCACGTGATAGGTGCCTGCTCAGATTCCGGAATACCGGCTGCCGCGTCCTCCCGCTCCTTTTGCCCCTTTTGCTCCGGCGGCAAACTCCAGTAGGCCGCGAAACGTTGTGCTTCGGGCGAATTGGGCGATTCAGCGCGCAATTTGTCATAAATCTCGCGCGACACAGTTTCGAGCTTGATCTCCCGCGCGCGTTGCTCAGTGTAGAGCGAGACGCGCGCGACTTGAGGCAACGCTTCCAATGCTTTCAAGCGCGCTTTTGCTGCGAGTGGAGTGCCCGGAAGAGAGCGCGCTGCGCGCATCCACCAGCGCGAGGCATGGTGCAGTTCATCGCGCTCGTCCAATTCATCTTCAACATTAGGCAGGCGCAGCGTGCGGCCATTATCACGTCGTAGCAGACCAGAGATTGGCGCGCCTTCGTGCAGCTCAGTATCCAGCGGGACGCGCAGAAGCAAACCGCGCGCTTGCGCCCACGCATCGCCAAGTTTCAACATTCGCTCGGCATTTTGTTGCGGCGTGCCACTCTTATCGTTCGTCAATTGCTCCAGCTGACGAACAAGATCGAGCTGATGCGGATCGACGATGTACTTCTTTGCTTCGGAAAAATTTTCCGCTGCGAGATAACGTTCGGCGAGAATCGCGCGCACTCTGCGCTTGCCGGGTTTGTCGAGATTTTTATCTTCTGGCGTTTTAAGGAGCTCCGGCAACGGCGCAAAATTCAGGAGCGTATCGATGAACTGGTAAATTTGCTCTTGGTCAGCGCCCGAGATGTTGTCGTAAACCGTACTATCGACGGCGTTCCAATGCACTTCACCAGTCGGATAGCCCTCGCTGTCCGACATGTAGAAGCGCGTCAGTATTGGATAACTGTCCACCGCCCCGAACCCAGTGGCTCCGCCTTGAGACCCGGAAGTGTTTTCGTCGCTTGTTTGCGGTTCGTCATTTGTTTGCGAATTATCTTCGTCGTTGCTCTCCGCTTCGTCATCCGATCCCGAATCATTCTCATTATCGCTTGCTTCTTGGTCGCTTGAGCTTGTTTCGTCATCACTTGAGCTCGCTTCGTCATCACTGGATCCAGAATTATTTTCATCCTCGCTTTCGTCTTGGGCACTGGGCGGTTTCCCCTGATTCGGGGAGGCTGTCGCGAGCAAATCGCGCAACGTGGCGATGGCGTCGCCTGCCTGATGATTGTCCGCCAACGCAAGTGCGAGCCTGATCTTCACGCCTGGCGTCATTCGCGATTTCGGGAAGGTTTGCGAAAACGTTTCGAGAGCGTCAATTGCCTCGCTTGTTTTGCTGGCGCGTTGCAAGGCGATCGCGCGCGCGAACAGTAAATCATCGCTTCGTTTCAGCTGATCGGAAGAGATTTGCGAGAGCTGCAGCGCCTGAGAGTGGTTCCCGCTGGCGCTGGCCGCGTGCACAAGCATGGCGAGATAACGCGGCTGCCAGTCATTTGATTTGTAGGCGTCCTTCTGTTTGGCGACAGCAGCAGCGATGGGCGGCAAAATCGTACGTCGCCATTTGCGCACGTCCGCGGGATTGTCCCATTTGCCGTTGTAATTGTCGGCCTCGGGCGAGGCGAGGACCAAATAGGCAAATGCCATCGCGATGCGCGGATGGCGCGCAATCAGCGCGACAGCGGCGTCGCCTCCGGGCTTTGGCGCCAGATGTCCAAGCGCTTTTTCGCAGTTGTAAACGGCGCTCATCAGCGTCTCCGGATGACCCGGTGTTTCCGCCTGTGCGATGTAGTAATCCAGCGCCTTGAGATGATCGTTCGAATCGAAAGCCAGCGCGCCCAGCCAGCCGAGCGCGTCGGCGTCGAATCTTCCGTGCGGATATTTTTTTCGCAGCGCTTCGAATTTCGCGATGGCGGTTTTGCGTGCTTTGGCTAGCGCCGAGTCCTTCACTGACTCCTCGGTCGATTCGCCCGCAATCGTCCGCGTAGCCGAGAAGGCGAAACGCGCACTCATGAACATCGCCATTTCAGCTCGCGGACTTTTTGGAAATTCCTTCACCACGCGATCGAACCACTCCTGACATCCCTGCCGGTCGCCAACGGCGAATCGCGTCGCGCCGCACAGGTAAAGCCAGTTAGCTTTGATCGCGCCAGTGGCCGATTCTGCGCGCGCGTGGAGCTCGTCACCGTCGAGATGGCGATCCAAACGTTCCAAAATGTATTCCCGCGCCGCTGCG
>Ga0137404_10001711_pt1 | contig 14387 bp, 10 predicted proteins | sample CZOMad2_1_16fung_FD_108285 | JGI IMG/M metagenome (GOLD analysis project Ga0137404, IMG submission 108285) | Vadose zone soil fungal communities from Angelo Coast Range Reserve, California, USA - CZOMad2_1_16fungal (Illumina Assembly) | ecosystem: Environmental > Terrestrial > Soil > Vadose...
CCGACGCGCGGGCAGGGCTCCGGGTTGTCGAGGCGGCGGTCGTGGTCGTGGACGCGGTCGCCGGCGTCCAGGTGCAGACCGAGAAGGTCTGGAAGTTCGCGACGGAATACACGCTGCCGTGCGTCGTGGTGGTCAACCGCCTCGACCGCGAGCGCTCCGACTTCTTCCGGACGTTCGAGTCGCTCGGCCGGCGCCTCAAGGGGCGGCTGGTCGCGCTCCACATCCCGCTCGGTGAGGAGTCGGGCTTCCGCGGGTTCGTCGATCTCGTCAAGATGAAGGCGGTGACGTTCGCGGGCGGCAAGCCGACCGAGGGCGAGATTCCCGCCGACCTCGGGGAGCGCGCCAAGGAGTACCGCGAGAAGCTCGTCGAGGCCGCCGCCGAGACCGACGACGACCTGCTCAGCAAGTACCTGGAGGAAGGCACGCTCGGCGAGGCCGAGATGCTGAAGGCCCTCCGCGCCGGTATCACCGAGGGCAAGCTCGTGCCGGTCCTGTGCGCCGCAGCGTCGAAATCTATCGGGATCCACGCGCTGCTCGACCTCATCGTCGATTCGCTCCCGTCGCCGGCCGCCCGGCCCGAGGTCGCAGGCACCGATCTCAAGGCCAAGCAGGCCGCCACCCGGGCCGCCGACCCGAAGGTGCCGGTGACGGCGCTCGTCTTCAAGACGCTCAGCGACCCGCACATCGGCAAGCTCTCGCTCTTCCGCGTGACCAGCGGCACACTCCGGGCGGACTCGACGCTCCTGAACCCGGGGCGCGGCGCCCGGGAGCGGATGGGGCACGTCTCGTGGCTCCAGGGCAAGACCCAGAAGAACGTCGAGGCGCTGGGAGCTGGTGAGATCGGCGTCGCCCAGAAGCTGAAGGAGACGCAGACGGGCGATACGCTCTGCGAGGAGACGCACCCGTTCGAGCTGCCGAAGATCACGTTCCCGGAGGCGGCGATCTCGTTCGCGATCCAGCCCAAGACGCGCGGCGACGAGGACAAGATCTCGACCGCGCTGGCGCGGATCGCCGAGGAGGATCCGACGGTCCACTATCACTTCGATCCGGAGACGAAGCAGCTCCTCGTCTCGGGCGTCGGAAGCCTCCACGTCGAGATGGTCGTCGAGCGGATGAAGCGCAAGTACAACGTCGACGTCAACCTGCTGCCCCCGCGCATCCCCTACAAGGAGACGGTCAAGGGGCGCGCCGAGGGCCAGGGCAAGTACAAGAAGCAGACCGGCGGGCGCGGGCAGTACGGCGACACCTGGCTCCGGGTCGAGCCGATGGCGCGCGGCGGCGGGTTCGAGTTCGTCGACGACGTTTTCGGCGGCGCGGTCCCGCGCAACTTCATCCCGTCGGTCGAGAAGGGCGTGCGCGAGTGCATGAAGAAGGGGATTCTCGCCGGCTACCCGGTCGTGGACATGAAGGTCACGCTCTACGACGGCTCCTCCCACGACGTGGACTCCTCCGACATGGCGTTCCAGATCGCGGCCTCGATGGGCCTGCAGAAGGTGTTCATGGACGCCCGGCCGATCCTGCTCGAGCCCATCATGAACGTGGAGGTCACGACGCCCGCGGATCACGCGGGCGACGTCATCGGCGACCTGAACTCTCGCCGCGGCCGGATCGTGGGCATGGAGCCGGCGGGCGAGACCGCGGCGGTGCGTGCGGTGGTGCCGATGGCCGAGATGCTGACCTACGAGTCGAGCCTGCGCTCGATGACCGGCGGCCGCGGCGGCTACTCGATGGAGTTTTCGCACTACGAAGAGGTCCCGGCCTTCCTCGCCGAGAAGGTCGTCAAGGAGGCGAAGGCCGAGAAGGAGAGCGCCGAGAAGCACTAGAGTGGGGGGGGTCTTGGACGTAGAATAGGCCCGCCATGATCTTCCAGCAGATCCTCAACGAGGAGTCCGGCTGCCTCTCGTACCTCATCGGCTGTAGCGAGGCCGGGCGAGCGCTCGTCGTCGACCCCGGCCGCGACCGTGTTCCCGAGTACCTCCGCCTCGCCGCGAAGAAGGGCCTCACTATCAGCCACATCCTCGAGACGCACACGCACGCCGACCACATCTCCGGCAATCGCGATCTGGCCGAAGCGGTCCGCGCGCCGATCCTGGTGCACCGCGCCTCCGGCGTGGTCTTCGAGCACGAAGAAGTGCAGGACGGCGACGAGATCGTGATCGGTACGGTGCGCTTCAAGGTCGCGCACACGCCCGGCCACACGCCGGACTCGATCTGCCTCCTCGTGACCGACCTGTCGCGCGGCGACGCGCCGTGGTTTGTCCTCACCGGCGATATGCTCTTCGTCGGCGCGGTCGGGCGCCCCGATCTCGGCGGCGCGCGCGCGGCCGAGGACGCCTGGGAGAGCCTGCACCGCGTGCTCCTGCCGCTCGACGACAGCGTCGAGGTCTACCCCGCCCACGGCGCCGGCTCGTCGTGCGGGCGCGCCATGTCGTCCAAGTCGGGGTCGACGATCGGCTTCGAGCGCCGCTTCAATCCGGCCCTGCAGCTCCGCGAGCGGGCCGCGTTCGTCGACTTCCTCATGCGCGACCTGCCCCCGAAGCCGCCGTCGTTCGAGAAGATCGTGAGCAAGAACAAGGGGCTCGTCTCGCTGATGGCGGCCAAGCCGCGCCCGTACAGCGCGCGCGAGGCGTCGGAGGCGGTGCGCCGTGGCGAGATCGTCCTGGACCTGCGCGACCCCGCCACCTACGGCGAGGCGCACATTCCCGGCGCGATCAACGTGTGGATCGAGAGCCCGCAGTTCGCCGAGCGCGTCGCCGGCATGGTCCCGGCGGGCGTCCCGCTGCTCTTGCTGGCGCAGGGGCCGTCGGACCTCGATCGCGCCGTCCCGGCGCTGTCGCGCGTCGGGGTCGACGAGGTCACGGGCTTTCTCCAGTGGGGCATGATCGAATGGCGCAGCGAGGGCTTCGCCGTCGAGTCGGTCCCGCAAATCACCGTCAACGAGCTGGCCGAGTGGCTCGAGCAGGGCCGCGAGGTCACCGTGATCGACGTCCGCGAGCATGCCGAGTGGCTCGAGGGCCACATCAAGGGCGCCACGCACCTGCCGATGCTGGAGGCGGCGTCGCGCCACGCCGAGGTGCCGACCGAGGGGCCGAAAGCGGTGCTCTGCGCGGGCGGCCTTCGCTCGAGCACGGCGATCAGCGCGCTCACGCGGCACGGCCTCAAGGGCTTCTACAACGTCACCGGCGGCATGACAGCGTGGAAGCGCTCCGGCTATCCAGTCGTCCGGTCGTCATCGGGTTCCGGTTCAGCATCTCGCCCGTGATCGCCTGATGGCGAGCTCGTTCGCCCCGCAGTACGCGGCGCTGTTCGCGCGTCCGTGGGTGGTGTGGGGCGCCGCCGTCCTCATGGCCACCCTGAACGTCTTTCTCTTCGCCTTCGATCGGCCGTGGACGGCGTCGGACGGGCTGCGCAACTGGGGCGACTGGGTTCTCACCGGCCTTGGACTCGTGCGCCGCCCCGACCTCCTGCCGCCCTGGCTCTACTCGGGATCGATCCTGAACATCGGCGTGATCGTCGGCGGCGCGATGGCCGCGCTGCTCTCGCGGGAATTCGCGATTCGCGTGCCGCCCGCTCCGGAGCTCGCCAAGGGCGCCGCGGGCGGACTCCTGATGGGCGTCGGCGCGGTGCTCGCCTTCGGCTGCAACATCGGCGGCTTCTTCTCGGCGACCAGCGCGCTCTCGCTCTCCGGCCTCGGGATGATGCTGGGGCTCGCCGCGGGCGCGTACCTCGGGCTGCGCTACCTGCTCTGGGAGGTGGCCCACCGCCCCGGCTGGTCGCGCGGCGGCGGGCGCACCTTCTTGCAGTCGCGCGCGCCGGCGGCCGGGCGCCAGCCCGCGGCGGGCGCCCTTATCCTCGCGCTGATCGTCGCGACGCTGTTCGTCTACACGCGCGCGGGCTACGGGACCCAGGGCGTCTTCCTGCTCTTCGGCGCCGGACTCGGCGTGATCTTCCAGCGCTCGCGCTTCTGCCTGGTCCGCGCCTTTCGCGAGCCGTTCCTGACCGGCGACGCCGAGCACACGCGGGCGGCGGCGCTGGCGCTCGTCGTGTCGACGCTCGGCTTCGCGATCTTGAAGTTCACCGACCTCAAGGACAAGACCGAGTGGGTGTTTCCGGCGGCCGGAGTCGGCGCGCTCGCCGGCGGGCTCGCCTTCGGCATCGGCATGACGCTCGCGGGCGGTTGCGGTGCCGGCTCGCTCTGGCGGGCGGGCGAGGGCCAGGTGAAGCTCTGGGTGGCCGTCGCCTGCTTTGCGCTCGGCGCGTCGCTCGTGCGCCTCGCCATGACGCAGTCGGGACTCCTCAGGAAGCTGGGGGCGGCCGTGTTCCTGCCGGCCTCGCTCGGCTGGGCGGGCGCCATCGTGCTGATCGTCGCCATCGCGCTCGGCTGGGCTATGCTGGCGACCTGGAACGAGGCCACCGGCCGGCTCAGCGCGGCCTAGTGACGGCCCGAACGCAGTCAGCGGAGGACGGAATGAAGGATCCCACGCGAAGGGAGTTCCTGTGGACGTCCGGGCTCGGCCTGCTCGCGGCGGGCTGCGCGCCCACGGTGGCGGACTACGCTCAGAAGAGCGGACGCCGCGTCGTCGTGATCGGCGGCGGCTGGGGCGGCGCGACCGCCGCCAAGTACGTGCGGCTGGCCGATCCCTCGATCGAGGTCGTCCTGCTCGAGCCGAACAAGCAGTTCGTCTCGTGCCCGTTCTCGAACCTGGTGCTCAGCGGTGTGCGCACGATCGACAGCATCACCTTCGGCTACGACCGGCTGCGCGCCCACGGCGTCCGGGTGCTGCACGACACGGCGACGGCGATCGAGCCCGACGCCAAGCGGGTCCGCGTGGGCAACGACTCCCTCCCGTACGACCGGCTCATCGTGTCGCCGGGCGTCGAGTTCCAGTGGGAGCAGGTCGAGGGGCTCGCGGCGGCCCAGGACCGGGTGCTGCACGCGTGGAAGGCGGGGCCGCAGACTGTCGAGCTGGCCCGCCAGCTCCAGGCGATGCCGGACGGCGGGGTGTTCGTCCTGACGATTCCGCCGGCCGCCTATCGGTGCCCGCCCGGTCCCTACGAGCGCACGTGTCAGGTCGCCTGGTATCTCAAGAACAACAAGCCGAAGTCGAAGCTCATCGTGCTCGACGCCAACCCGAACATCATCTCGAAGACCGCGCTCTTCCGCGCGGCCTGGGCGAGCTATCCGAACATCGAGTACCGCGGCTCCAACAAGGTCGTGAAGGTCGACCCGGGCACGCGCGAGGTGACGACCGAGCTCGGCGACAAGGTGAAGTACGACGTCCTCAACCTCATCCCGCCGCAGCGCGCGGGGACGATTGCCGTGTCGGCCGACCTGGTCGGCGCCGACAAGCGCTGGTGCGAGGTCAACCACCTGACGTACGAGTCCGTGAAGCACAAGAACATCCACGTCATCGGCGACTCGACGATCGGCTTGCCGGTGCCGAAGTCGGGCAACATCGCCAACGCGATGGGGAAAATCTCCGCGCTCGCGGTGGTCAGCCTCCTCAGCGACAAGCCGGTTCCCCCGATGGCGCCCGGCAACACCTGCTACAGCTGGGTGAGCGACCGGGAGGCCATCGCGGTCGTCAACGCGTACAAGATCGAGGGCGGCAAGGTCGTGCAGATCGAGCAGAAGCTCACGCCCGGCCAGTCGGAAATGTGGGCGCAGAACGCGGTCGGATGGGCCACCAGCATCTGGCAGGACATGCTCGGCTAGCGTCTACACATGGAAAGGGACAAGGTGATGCCGATCGCTCTCATCAGCCTGCTGCTCCTCGCGCTCACCGGCACGGCCGAGGCGGGACCGCTCGACGGCCCGGGCGCCCCCACCGCGGTGATCTGCAGCGCGTGCCACGGATTCGCCGGCCAGAGCCAGTCGAACACCATGCCGACCCTCGCGGGCATGGCGCCCTGGTATTTCAAGAAGGCGATCCAGGACTTCGCGGCCGGCAAGCGGACGTCGCCGGAGATGGAGCCCTACGCCAAGCAGGTCGTCCAGTTCGGCCTCGACGACGTCGCCGCCTACTTCGCCGCCCAGAAGCGGACGGTGACGCCGGTGACGTCCGATCCCGCGGCGATCGAGCGCGGGCGCGCGGCGGCGGCGCAGTGCACGCTCTGCCACGGCGCCTCGGGCAAGGGGGATCCGGCGAAGGGCGTGCCCGATCTGACGGGTCAGCCGCCCGGCTATCTCAAGAGCCAGATGCTGCTGTTCAAGGCGGACAAGCGGAGCCCGGGCGACGCTCAGCTGAAGGTGGTGAAGGTGCTGATGGCGACGATTCCCGACGAGCAGCTCGCCGACCTGGCCGCGTACTGGTCGAGCGTCAGGTAGCCGCCATCGAGCTCCCCGCGGCCGAAGCGCTGCCGTCGCCGGCCCGGCGGGCGGCGTGACGCTCGCCTTCTGCCTCACCCTCCTGGCGCTCGGGTTCGCCGGCGCTTTCGTGGCGGGGCTGCTCGGCGCCGGCGGCGCCTTCGTCATGATTCCGCTGTTGCTCTACGTTCCGCCCCTGCTCGGCGTCGGCCAGCTCGACATCAAGGAGGTCGCCGGCGTGACGATGGCTCAGGTACTCGTCGCGGCCTCGGCCGGCATGCTCGCCCACCGCCGACACGGCGCCGTGAACACCGGGATCGTGTGGGCGGGCGGCGTCGCCATGGCGATCGCGTCCTTCGTCGGCGCGCTCGCGTCCAAGTACGTGAGCGGGCGCGCTCTCCTGTTCGTCTTCGCGGTCATGGTCACGACGGCGGCCGTCCTCGCCTTCGTGGGCGCCGAGCGCGACGCGGCGCGGAGCGACGGGCCCTTCGCGTTCAGCCGGCTGCGCGTCGGCGCGGTCGCCGGCACGGTCGGCCTCGCCGCCGGCCTGGTGGGCGCAGGCGGGGGATTTCTCTTGGTGCCGCTGCTGCTCGTTGTCGCCGACATTCCGATTCGCGTCACGATCGGCAGCTCGCTGGCGATCACGGCGCTGGCGGCGATCTCGGGCTTCACCGGCAAGCTCGTCACCGGTCAGATTCCACTGGCGCCGACGCTCGCCGTGGTGGCGGGCGCGATTCCCGGTGCCCGCTTCGGCGCCGCGATGAGCCGCCGCCTGTCGCCCTTCGGTCTCCGGGTCGCGCTGTTCGCGTTCGTCACAGTGACGGCGATCAAGGTGTGGGCGGATCTCCTGGGTCACTGAGAGTCAGGGAGGGCACGTGCGCTACGGGTTCGTGATCGATCAGCGCCGCTGCATCGGCTGCCACGCCTGCACGGTGGCGTGCAAGGAAGAGAACCGGGTGCCGCTGGGCGCCTTTCGCACGTGGGTGAAGTACGTCGAGCGCGGCACCTTCCCGCAGACGCGCCGCTACTTCTCGGTACTGCGATGCAATCACTGCGACGACGCACCCTGCGTCACGATCTGCCCGACGGTGGCGCTCTACCGGCGCCCCGACGGCATCATCGACTTCGACGGCGCGCGGTGCATCGGCTGCAAAGGCTGCATGCAGGCGTGTCCGTACGACGCGCTCTACATCGACCCGGACACGCACACCGCCGCGAAGTGTAACTATTGTGCGCATCGCATCGAGGTGGGGCTGGAGCCGGCGTGCGTGATCGTGTGCCCGGAGCAGGCGATCATCGCGGGCGATCTCGACGACCCGAAGTCGACAATCGCCCGCATCGTCGGCCGGGAGCCGGTGCAGGTGAGGAAGGCCGAGCAGGGAACCCGGCCGAAGGTGTTCTATCTCGGCGCCGACGCCTCGACGCTCTCCCCCGAGCTGCAGGCGCCCGCGACCACCTACCTCTGGGCCGAGCGGCCGCGCGCGGAGGTCGACCTGGTGAAGATGGTCGCTGCGGCCCAGCGGGGCGACGCTTCCGGCGCCGGCGCGCTGAGCCGGCCCGTGTACGACGTGCCCCACCAGGTGAGGCCCTGGGGCTGGAAGGTCGCCGCGTACCTGTGGACCAAGTCGATCGCCGCGGGCGCCCTCCTCGTCGCCGCGCTCGCCGGGTCTCCGGGTTGGGGAAGCCTGCTCGGCGTCGGCGCGCCGGCGCTCAGTCTTTTCTTTCTGGTGCTTACGACCGCACTGCTGATCTTCGACCTCAAGCGCGCCGACCGCTTCGCCTACATCCTGCTCAAGCCGAACTGGCGCTCGTGGCTCGTCCGCGGCGCCTGGATTCTGATGGCCTTCGGCGCGGTCGGCGCCGTCTGGCTGTTCGGCGGATTGACGGACCGTGGCGATGTCGTGAGCGCGACGTTCGTGCCGGCCATCTTGCTCGCGCTCGCGGCCGCCGGCTACAGCGCGTTTCTCTTCGGGCAAGCCGAGGGGCGCGATTTCTGGCAGAGCCCGCTGGTGCTGCCGCACCTGATCGTCGCCTCGCTGGTCGCGGGTAGCGCCACGCTCTCGCTCGCCACCGTCGTCTGGCCCGCCGGCGTCATGGTCGCGGGCCGCTACGTCTCCCATCCGGGGGACACTCTCGGCGCGCTGATGGTGCTCTCGCTTCTCGCCAACGCGGGGCTCCTGGCGGTGGAGCTCGGCACTCGCCACCCCGTGCGGGACGTGGCGAAGGCGGCCCGGATCATCACGCACGGAGGGTACCGGGCTCGCTTCTGGGGCGGCGTGGTGGTGACCGGGACCGCCCTGCCGATCGCGTTCGTGATGGCCGACTTCGCGCTCACGCTGTGGCCGCTGAGCCATTTCGCCGCGATCCTCGCGCTCGCCGGGCTCTGGCTGTGGGAGGACCTGTGGGTGAGGGCCGGCCAGTCCGTGCCGTTGAGCTGACGTCCATGCGGAGAGTGGCATGACCGATCGTCTGGCCGAGCCGCTGCACCCGGTTGCCCGTGAGCTGCGCCCACCCGAGGGCGGGCTCTCATCGTATCCGCCCGTCGAGCGCTGGGAGGACTGGGAGGAGTACGACCCGGTCGCGTGGCCCCGGAAGGTCAAGCGCCGGTACTCGCTGATCCCGACGATCTGCTTCAACTGCGAGGCCGGCTGCGGCCTCCTCGCATACGTCGACCGCGAGACGCTCCAGATCCAGAAGTTCGAGGGGAACCCGGTTCACCCGGGGAGCCGCGGCCGCAACTGCGCCAAGGGGCCCGCCACGCTGAACCAGGTGACCGATCCGGAGCGGATTCGCTATCCGCTGCGTCGCGTCGGGCCGCGCGGCGGCGGCCGGTGGGAGCGCGTCACGTGGGACCAGGCGCTCGACGACATCGCCGGACGCATCCGCGCGGCGCTCGTGGAAGGCCGGCAGAACGAGGTCATGTACCACCTCGGCCGGCCGGGCCACGAGCTCGTCTATCTGCAGCGTGTCTTCCACGCCTGGGGGATCGACGGCCACAACAGCCACACGAACGTCTGCTCGGCGAGCGCGCGGGCGGGCTACGCCTTCTGGCACGGGATGGATCGCCCCTCGCCCGACCACGCGAACGCCCGCTTCATCCTGCTCCTCTCCTCGCACCTCGAGACCGGCCATTACTTCAACCCGCACGCCCAGCGCATCATGGAAGCCAAGGCGCGCGGCGCGAAGGTCGCGGTGCTCGACACGCGCCTCAGCAACACGGCATCGATGGCCGACTGGTGGCTCGCGCCCTGGCCCGGCTCGGAGTCGGCCGTGCTCCTGGCGATGGCCCACGTGCTGGTGCGCGAGAAGCTCTACGATCGCGACTTCGTGCGCCGGTGGGTGAACTGGGACGAGTATCTGCGCGCGGAGCGGCCCGAGCTGCCCGTCACGTTCGAGGCGTTCGAGCAGGCGCTCGACGAGCTGTACGCACGGTTCACGCCGGAGTTCGCCGAGGCCGAGAGCGGTGTCGCCGCCGCAACCATAGTTGAAATTGCCCGGGAGATCGGGCGGGCCGGATCGGCGCTGGCGACCCACGTCTGGCGCAACACCGCCGCCGGCAACCTCGGCGGCTGGCAGGTGGCCCGCGCGCTCGAGCTCGTGGTGGTGCTCATGGGCGCGGTCGGCACGCCCGGCGGCACGGCGCCGAACGCCTGGAACAAGGCGATCCCGGCGCCGCCGATGATGCCGCCGCCCGGGAAGATCTGGAGCGAGCTCCTGATGCCGCGCGAGTACCCGCTCGCGTTCTTCGAGATGAGCTTCCTGCTGCCGCACTTCCTGAAGGAGGGGCGCGGCAAGCTCGCCATGTATTTCACGCGGGTCTACAACCCCGTGTGGACGAACCCGGACGGGATGTCGTGGATCGAGATGCTGACCGACGAGAAGCAGGTCGAGCGGCACGCCTGCCTGACCCCGATCTGGAGCGAGACGGCGTGGTTCTCCGATTACGTCCTGCCGATGGGCCACGCGTCGGAGCGCCACGATCTCATGTCGCAGGAGACGCACGCGGCGCGGTGGATCGGCTTCCGCCAGCCCGTGCTCCGCGTGGCGCTCGAGAAGGCGGGCAAGCGCTTCGACCTCACCTGGCAGGCGCACGAGGCCGCGGGGCTCGGTCAGGTCTGGGAGGAGGACGAGTTCTGGATCGAGCTGTCGTGGCGGATCGATCCCGACGGCGCGCTCGGCATCCGGAAGTACTTCGAGTCGCCGTACGGTTCGGGTGAAAAGCTCCGGATCGAGGAGCTGTACCGCTGGATCTTCGAGAACAGCGTGCCCGGCCTCCCCGAGGCGGCGGCGCGAGAGCGGCTCGCCCCGCTCGAGTACATGCGCAAGTACGGCGCGTTCCTGGTCGAGGACCAGGTGTACCGGACCCACGAGCAACCACTCGCCGCGCGGGATCTCGAGGGCGCGACGGTCGATCCGGTCACGGGGGTCGTGCAGAAGGGCGGGCAGGCGATCGGCGTCGAGATCGACGGCCGGCGCCACCTCGGGTTCCCGACGCCGTCGCGCAAGCTCGAGTTCTTCTCGGGAACGCTCAAGGCGTGGAAGTGGCCCGAAGAGGCGGTGCCCAACTACATTCGGAGCCACGTCCACTGGTCGAATCTCGATCGCGCGAAGGGCGAGATGGTCCTCCTGCCCACGTTCAGGCTGCCGACGCTCATTCACACGCGCTCGGGCAACGCCAAGTGGCTCTACGAGATCTCCCACACGAATCCGCTCTGGATGCATCCCGAGGACGCGGCGCGAGCGGGCGTGGCGACCGGCGACCTGCTCAAGGTCTCCACGCGCATCGGTCACTTCGTCGACCGGGTGTGGGTCACCGAGTCGGTTCGGCCGGGAGTGATCGCGTGCTCCCATCACCTCGGACGCTGGCGCCTGCACGAGGACGCCGGCGGAGAGCGCTGGTCCACGTCGCTCGTCGATCTCGCGCAGCCCGAGCCCGGGAAGTGGCGCATGCGGCAGGTCCACGGGCCGCGGCCGTTTTCGAGCGACGATCCCGATTCGGAGCGCATCTGGTGGGAGGACGGGGGCGTCCACCAGAACCTCACGTTCCCGGTCCAGCCCGACCCGGTCAGCGGCCAGCACTGCTGGCACCAGAAGGTGACCGTGACGCGGCCCGGTCCCGACGATCGATACGGCGACGTGTTCGTGGATACGAACCGCTCGTTCGAGGTCTATCGCGAGTGGCTGGCCCTCGCGCGCCCGGCGCCGGGCCCGGGCAACCTGAGGCGTCCGCTGTGGCTGCCGCGGGCGTTCAAGCCCGACGCGTCCGCCTACCGGCTGGACGGCGCCTGAGAAGGCGCCAGAAGTTGTCCCGGGCGGGCTTCGGGCGCATAGTGTTTCCTCGGAGTCTTCGCCGAGCTCGCGGAGAGAGGGAGATGGGCGGCATGACCGAGGATCACCTGATGACCCGGCGGACGGCTCTCGGGGCGCTCGGCGCCCTCGGCGTCGTCGCCGCCGGAGGGTTCGTGGTGGGCGCGCCGGCGACCGCGCGCGCCCAGGTGCTGGGACTGAACGAGAGCGTCCAGGAGACGATGAAGCGGCTCTTCGGCGACCGGCCCATCAAGGACGGTGAAGCCGTCATCAAGGTCGATTTCCCGCCGATCGCCGAGAACGGCTCGGTGGTCCCTATCTCGGTCACCGTGGAATCGCCCATGACGCCGGCGAGCTACGTGAGGCACATCTACGTCGTCGCCGACAAGAATCGCATCCCCTTCGTCACCCGCGCGACGCTGGCGCCCGAGGCGGGCCGCGCGTTCATGGGGGCGAACATCCGTCTGGGCGAGACGGGGGACCTTCGCGCGATCGTGGAGCAGAGCGACGGCACGCTGCTCATGGTCAAGCGCGAGGTCAAGGTCACCGTCGGCGGCTGCGGAGGCTAGCGATGCCAGACAGCGACAATGTCCGGCTGCGGCTGCCGTCGACGATCAAGGCCGGCGACATCGTCCAGGTGCGCGCGCTCGTGCTCCATCCGATGGAGCGGGTCGAGCGCGACGCGCAGGGCAAGATCGTTCAGAAGAACTACAACTACGTCAACAAGGTGATCGTGACCTACCTGGGCAAGACCATCCTGACCTTCGACACCTCGCAGGGCGTGGCCGAGAATCCGTTCTTCTCCTTCACCTTCAGGGCGACCGCTCCGGGCCCGCTCAAGGTCGAGTTCCTCGACACCACGGGCGGCCGGTTCGAACGCACGACCGACGTCAAGCTCTCGTGAGCCCGATCGCATGAGTCACCCGCCCGCACGGCGGGTGGTGCGCTGGGTGGCGCTTGTCGCGCTCTGCGCCGCGTGCGCCGGGCCGACCGCCAACGCGCCCGACGCCACGAGCGTTCCGGCGTGGACGTCGCGCGCCATACCCGAAGCGCGCGGCGAGTTTCAGGTGCTGCCGGACGGCAAGCGCATGGCGCTCCGCTACCGCGGCTGGTCGACGCGCGACTTCAACTTCCGGACCTACGCTTACGACGACCGGCGCCCGGAGCCGGCGGTGCAGACCGTGACGATGCCGGCCGGCGTGACGGGCAATCCGCGACTGGGAAACGTGGTGTTTCTCAGCCGCGCCAAGGGGCCGTGCACGGGCTGTCATCTGATTCCGGGAGACGACGTGTGGCCGGCGGGCAACGTCGGCCCCGACCAGTCCACCATCGGCGACCGGAAGCTGACCGACCAGTACCTCTATCAGATCATCTGGGATCCGCGGGTGTTCTTCCCCAACACATCGATGCCGCCGTGGGGCACGGTCGGCGTCCTGAGCTCGGAAGAGGTCGTGCATCTCGTGACCTATTTGCAGACGCTCAAGGGACCGGTGCCGCCGGAGAAGGATCCCGATCGCAATCCGTTCACGCGACGCAAGCCGGCGGGATTCGGCGACAACCTCGACCCCACGAACAATCCCGCCGTGCTCCTGGCGGACAGCGCCGAAGCCCTGTGGGCCGCGAAGGGGCCATCCGGCAAGGCCTGCGCCGATTGCCACGAGGGCGGGGTCGCGCGCGCCATGAAGGGCGTCGCGACGCGATATCCGAAGTTCGTCAAGGCGTACCGGCGGGTGATGAGCACGGAGGATTTCCTCACGGTCCACGGGCCCGAGACGACGGGCCGTTCGCTCCCCTCCGAATCGAACGACAACCTCAATCTGAGCATGCTCATCCGGCGCGCCTCGAACGGGATGCCGGTGAACGTGGACACGGAGAGCTCCGAGGCGCGCGCGGCGATCGCGCGCGGCAAGGCGACGTTCGACAAGCGGGTGGGCGAGCGCAATCACGCGTGCGCCGATTGCCACACGCTGGAGCGGGGCGCCAACAAGTTCCTGGGTGGGCGCCTGCTCGCCGACGTCACCACCGGGCTGACCCGGCACTTTCCCCTCTGGCGCACGGACCGGAGCGAAGTGTGGGACATGCGCAAGCGGTTCCAGTGGTGCATGACCCCGCTCGGGATGAACATGCTCGCCGCGGACTCCATCGAGTACGCCGAGCTGGAGCTCTATCTCGCGACCTTCGACAACGGCAAGCCGTTGAGCGTGCCCGGCATCCGTCATTGACCGCCGGCCTCACCCGCCGCGATCTGATCAAGCTCCTGGCCGTCGCGGCGGGCGCCGGCCTGGCGCCGCGGGAGCTGGAGGCCGCCGACGGTCCCGCGCGCCTGCTGGCGTTCGAGCCGCTCGGCAACGTCACGCTGCTGCACCTCACGGATTCCCACGCGACACTGCGGCCCGTGTTCTACCGCGAGCCGGACACGCTGCTCGGGGTCGGCCCCGAGCGCGGCCGTCCGCCGTTTCTCACCGGCGCCGAGCTGCTCCGCGCCTATCACTATGCCCCGGGATCCGTCGAGGCCTACGCGTACACCTACCTCGACTTCCCGGCGCTGGCCGCGCGCTACGGGCGCATGGGCGGCTACGCGCACCTCGCGACGCTCGTCGCCCGGATTCGCGGGGAGCGGACGGGGCGCACGCTGGTGCTCGACGGCGGTGACGCCCTCCAGGGCTCGGCGACCGCCCTCTGGAGCCGCGGCGAGGACATGGTGCGGGTCGCGAACCAGCTCGGCGTCGACGTCGCCACCGCGCACTGGGAGTTCACCCACGGCCTCGATCGC
>Ga0137404_10001714_pt1 | contig 14386 bp, 12 predicted proteins | sample CZOMad2_1_16fung_FD_108285 | JGI IMG/M metagenome (GOLD analysis project Ga0137404, IMG submission 108285) | Vadose zone soil fungal communities from Angelo Coast Range Reserve, California, USA - CZOMad2_1_16fungal (Illumina Assembly) | ecosystem: Environmental > Terrestrial > Soil > Vadose...
AGCCGGAGATCTCCTGGCCCAGAGTCAGCGGGGTGGCGTCCTGAAGATGCGTGCGGCCGATCTTCACGATGTCCGCGAACTCGTGCGCCTTCGCGTCGAGGACGCCGCGCAGCGCTTCCAGGGCGGGACGCAGGCGCCCCTCGATCTGCTCCACCTCGGCCACGTGCATGGCGGTGGGGAACACGTCGTTGGAAGACTGCGACCGGTTGACGTCGTCGTTGGGATGGATCGGCTTCTTCGATCCCAGGGCGCCCCCCAGAAGCTCGATGGCGCGGTTGGCGATCACCTCGTTGGCGTTCATATTGGTCTGGGTGCCGCTGCCCGTCTGCCAGATGACCAGGGGAAAGTGGTCGTCGAGCTTGCCCTCGATCACCTCGTCGGCGGCCCGGATGATGGCGTCCGCCTTGTCGGCGGGCAGGAGGCCGAGCTCGCGATTCACCATCGCGCAGGCCTTCTTGACCAGCCCCAGCGCGCGGATGAACTCCCGGGGGAAGCGCTCGCCGCCGATCTTGAAGTGCTGCAGCGAGCGCTGGGTCTGCGCCCCCCAGTACCGGTCGGCGGGGACCTCGATCGGCCCCATGCTGTCGGTCTCGATACGCGGCTTCATGGCAGCTCCTCGGGCGGGATGCGCCCCGCAATGTCGAAGACGCCCTCGCCCCGCGGCGTCAGGATCAACAGCTCGCCCTCATCGATCTGGACCCCGGTGACCACGCGAATAGGATACTGGTGGCTGACCAGGATGAGATTGCCGCCCGTCGGCAGATTGCCGGCGAGCGCGCGGATCTCGGCCGCGCGCTGGGCCTGGACCTCCGTGTCAGTGAGCGATTGCTGGAGCGCGAGCCAGGGCTCCACGCGCCCGAACGCCAGCCGCGCGGTGTCCAGGCAGCGGCAATAGCCGCTCGACAGCACCCGGCCCACCGGGACGCCGCGCGCGCGGAAGGCCTCGCCGATGAGCCGCGAGTCTTCTCGCCCGTCGTCAGTAAGGTTGCGCTGCCGCGAGCAATCCCCCAGCGGCGCCCCCACCTGATCGCGCTGCTGCATGTCGGTGGCGGCGTGACGGAGCAGGACGACTTGCCCCCCGCCCCGGAGCAGGGCCCAGAGCGCTTCGTCCGCCGCCACCGCCGGCGCCGACGCCATCGGCAGGAGCAGCGCGATCATGAAGATGGCCAGGACGCTCTGGCGGTACGTGGTCACGGTGTCTCTCCCACCTCCAGCATACCTCTCCGCCTCACGCGACGCGCCGGGTGAGCGGCTGGAAGGTGAGCCGCCCGGCGGCGACGAGGGCCCCGACCCCGACCAGTGCCACGAAATACCCGGCGAGACGCTCTCCCAGGAGCCCGCTCACCACGGGACCGAGGAAGACGGCCGAGTCCATGCCCACGCGGTAGAGCCCGGTTCGCCAGGCCAGCCCGGTGACGCCCACGTGCTCGCGCATGATTCCCAGCGGCAGCATCCAGCCCGCCAGACCCATCCCGAAACAGGCGCAGCCCGCGACGAACAGCGGAAAGCCCCCGAGCCCGGTGCCAAAGGTGCCCAGCGCGAGCACGGCCGTCACCGCCCCCAGCACGGGGACGCGTCCCACGCGATCGGCGAGCCAGCCCACCGGCAGCAGCACGATGAGATCCACGATCTGGGCCAGCGCCAGGAGAATGGAGACGCCCCCCCGGCCCAGGCCGAACTCACGGGTACCGCGCAGCGGGATCAGGAACTGGCTCACCGACGACCACGCCAGCGCCATGAGCACCCCCACCCCGAGCATGAGCCAGAACACGCGCTCGCCGTGCGGTGTGGCCACGCGGGCCGCCGCGTCCGCCCCGGGAGCGGCGGGCCCGGCGGGCGGCGGGGGAGGGAAGCGACGCAGGAGCGCCCGCCCCAGCACGGGGCCGATCAGCAGCGGCGCGGCGGCGACGGGAAGCGAGAGGTTCCAGGGCCAGTGGGCCGGCAAGAGCCCCATCAGCGCCAGCCCGCCGAGGATCCCCAGCATCCCGGAAAACTCGAAGAGGTTGAGACGAAACGAGGCGCCCGCGCCCCCGTCATCCTGAAGGATGGCGGTGATCCCCCCCACCATGAGGAGGGTGTGTCCGATGCCCATCAGCGCACGCCCGATCACGAGCAGGGCGAAGGACGGCGCGACGACGAGGCAGAGCAGTCCCGCGGCGAGGAAGAGCGGCGACAGCACGAGACTCAGGGCGACGTGCCGCCCGGCGAGGATCCCCGCCGGGGCCGCGCCGGCCATGCGCGCGAACCCGAACGCGCCCGCCACCACCCCGAGCTGCCAGTCGGCAAGCCCGCGCGTCCGCGCGATCTCCGGCAGGACCGGACCGAACGCGCCCACGAGGAAGGTGTTGCCGGCCATGAGCAGGCACAGCAGGGCCGTGCCGCTCAGGGCGTGAATGGGGGGGCGTCTCCGAAGGGGTAGAAGGGCGGCATGTCCCGGCTCGGTCGCATGGTGAAGCGTGGCGGGCGCTTTTCGAGGAAGGACGTCACGCCCTCGCGCGCGTCAGCGGACTGCCCCATGTACTCCATGCCACGCGAGTCGAGGCGATGCCCCGCCATGGGATGGTCGGCGCCGAGCAGCGTCCACATCATCCGGCGCGCCAGCGCCACCGACACCGCGGAGGTATTCTCGGCGATCTCTCTCGCCAGAGAGCGCGCGGTGGAGAGCAGCTGGTCCGGCTCGACCACCCGGCTCACCAGGCCTCCCGCCAGCGCCTCCGCCGCCGGAAACACGCGGCCGGAGTAGATCCACTCCGCGGCCTGGTTGATGCCGACGATACGGGGGAGGAACCAGGTGCTGCAGGCCTCGGGCACCACGCCGCGCCGGCTGAACACGAAGCCGATCCGCGCCGCGGTGGATGCGATGCGGATGTCCATGGGCAAGGTCATGGTGGCGCCGAAGCCCACCGCGGGACCGTTGATGGCGGCGATCACCGGCTTCTTCAGGTCGTAGACGCGGAGAGTGAAGAGCCCGCCGCCGTCCCGGTGCGGCCCGGCCGGCTCTTCCTCCCCACGGGCGGCCCGCTCGGCGGCTCGCGCCGCGGCGTCGAAGGTCCGGGCGCCCGCGGAGAGATCGGCGCCCGCGCAGAAGGCGCGCCCCGCCCCGGTCACGATCACCACCCGGATCGCGTCGTCGGCATCGGCCCGCTCGAAGGCCTCGAGCAGCTCCCGCAGCATGGTGCGCGTGAGGGCATTGAGCTTGGCGGGCCGGTCGAGGGTGACGGTGAGGACGCCGTCCTCCACCTCGAAGCGGAGCTCCTGGAAGGCCATCAGCCGCCCGGGCGCTCGGTCCCGCCGGGCTCGCCGGCGGCCGCCTCCTCGTCCTCCGCCGCCTTGAGCTTGCGGAACACGGTCTTGGGATCGATGCCGAGCAGCTTGGCGGTGAGCGTCTTGTTGCCGCGGGTCATGCGCAGCGTCTCTTCGAGCATTCGCTGCTCGACTTCCGCGAGCGGGGTGCCCACGCGGATTCGCAGCATCCCCTCGCTTCCGCCGTCGCCCGCCGCTCCCTCGCCCGGCGCGGGACGCTCGAGCACGATGGCGTTCTCGGTGATCTTGTCCGGGAGATCGCCCACCTCGACGGTATTGGCGCGCGCCAGCACCACCGCCCGCTCCACCACGTTCTCCAGCTCCCGGACATTGCCCGGCCAGGCATAGGCTTCGAGGCAGCGGAGGGCGTCGTCCGAGAAACCCACCAGCACGCGGTTGTTCTTCGCCGCGTAGACGCGGAGGAAGTGCTGGGCGAGCACGGCCACGTCCTCGCGCTTTTCCCGCAGCGGCGGCGCGGTGACCGCGATCACGTTGAGCCGGTAGAAGAGGTCCTCGCGGAACCGCTTCTCCTTGACGAGGGCGGCGAGGTCCTGATTGCTGGCGGTGACGATGCGCACGTCGACCTTGATGGTCCTGGTGCCGCCCAGTCGCTCGAACTCCCCCTCCTGCAATACGCGCAGGATCTTGGGCTGGGTCACCGGCGAGAGATCGGCCACCTCGTCGAGGAAGAGCGTGCCCCCGTCGGCCAGCTCGAAGCGGCCCTCTTTCCGTACCCCCGCGCCGGTAAATGCCCCCTTCTCGTAGCCGAACAGCTCGGATTCCAGCAAGGTCTCCGGCAGGGCGGCGCAGTTGACGGCCACGAAGGGACCGGAGCGCCGCGGGGAGCGATCGTGGATGGCGCGCGCCACCAGCTCCTTGCCCGTCCCGCTCTCGCCGTGGATGAGCACGGTGGCGGAGCTGTTGGCCACCTGATCCACCAGGGTCATCATGGCCCGGAACGCCGGGCTCACCCCGATGAGGTTGCCCTGGGCGAGGAGATCGTCCAGGCGCCGCTGGAGAGCCAGGTTCTGCGCGATCAGCTCTCGGCGCTCGAGCGCCTTGCGGATGACGCGGATCAGCTGGGCGCGCTGGAAGGGCTTGGTGAGGAAGTCCACCGCCCCGTCCTTCATCGCCGTCACCGCCTCCTCGACGGTGCCGAAGGCGGTGAGCAGGATCACGTCGACGTCGGGCACCGCCGACTTGACCTCGCGCAGCAGCTCGAGCCCGGTGAGGCCCGGCATGCGCAGGTCGGAGAGGAGCAGGTCCACCCCGCCCTGGCGCAGGCGATCGAGCGCAGCCTGGCCGTCGGGGGCGAGCACCACGGTATAACCCTCGCGCGCGAGGGTGCGCTCCAGGCTCTGCCGCACCGCGGGGTCATCGTCGGCGACGAGAAGGGTGGCGGGCTCAGCCATGCTCGATCCTCTTGACGGGCAGCGCGATCATGAACGTGGTCCCCTCGCCGGGTCGACTCGACCACCGTACCTGGCCGCCGTGCTCCTCGGCGATCTGCCGGGTGATGGACAGTCCGAGGCCGGTGCCCTGCGGCTTGGTGGTGAAGAACTGCTCGAAGAGCCGCTCGCCCACCTCGGCGCTGATGCCGGGGCCGTTGTCGGTCACCGCGATCTCCACGGTGTCGTCGAGCCGCCGCGTGGTCACGGTGAGGGCGCCGCCCTGAGACACCGCCTCGAGCCCATTCTTGATGAGGTTGAGCACGGCCTGGCGGAGGAGCGTCCGGTCGATGGTCATCGGCGGCACGGTGGCGTCGGTGCTGACGTCGAGGGTGATACCCTGCCGGGCGGCCAGCGGGCGCACGAACTCCGTCACCGCGCCCACCATGTCGTTCACCGAATCCTCCTCGAACTGGGCCCGCGGGAAGCGCGCGAAGGCCAGATACTCCTCGGTGAGCGCGTCGAGCGCTCCCACCTGATCGCGGATGGCGACCACCAGCCCCTTCGCTTCCACCATCTCCGCCTCGCCCCGCCCTCCCACGATGTCCCCCAGCAGCTCGGCGTTGAGGCCGATGGCGGCAATGGGGTTGCGCACCTCGTGGGCCATCTTGAGCGAGAGCCGCCCCACCGTGGCCATTCGGTCCGCCAGCAACAGCTCCTGCTGCGCGGTCTGAAGCCGGGTGAGGGTGCCGGTGAGCTCGTCGTTGAGCCGCTCGACCTCGTTGCGGCCGCGCCGTTCGCGCGCGGCCACATGCGCGATGGCGAAAGCCGGCAGCCCGAAGAAGGCGACCAGGATCATGACCGGCACCCAGCCCACCCAGGGGGGCACGAGCCACGAGGAGGCGGCGAAGAGAAGGCCCGCCACCACCGACAGCACCAGCCCCACCGCGCGGCCGAAGTAGTAGGCGTTGATGGCGAGCAGAGGAAAGAAGAGGAGGTAGTACAAGCTGTCGCCGCCGCCGGTCAGGAACAGCAGCGCGAACACGATGAGAAGATCCACCGCGAGCGCCCCGCTGAAGATGAAGCGCGTGGCCCTCGGATTCACGGTGACCAGCGCCAGGATGCAGGCCTTGTAGGCGGCGAACCAGAGCACGAGCGAGAAGAGGTCGAAGCGGTAGCGCGGACGCAGGGGGGCCAGGCCCAGGGTGGCCAGCCCGCCCACCATGACGACAGCCAGCAGGAAGGCGAACAAGCGCTCGTCCCGCTCGAGCAGGCGGAAGACTCCCGCCCATGGTTTCCGCGCCAGCGACGTCATGCGCTCTTCCATCCGCCCGACCACTATAGCGCGTTCGAGGGCGATTGGGCGCGGGGCTCCTCCGGTGCCGGGACGGAGGAAACCGCCGGACGCGCCTCCTCCCGCCGCAGCAGCGGCACCGCCAGCAGGGGCACCAGCCCCAGGAACCCGACGGTGATCATGAGCCGGCCCAGGCCCTCATAGCTCTCCTGCGTCACCGCGAAGGTGGTGTTGAGATAGCGCGTGAAGAGCTCGCTCGCCGACAGCGCCAGGTTCATCAGCGAGGCCATGATGGCGAACATGGTGGCCTCCGCCCCCGGGGGCGCGGTCCGGGCGATGAGCACCAGCATGGGCACCATCGCGAGCTGGCCCAGCGGCGCCGAGATGGTGGTGTCGATGAACGCGAAGGTCCGCGGGCTGAGCCCGAGCCACTCGTTGACGCCGTAGTAGAGCCCGATGCTCGGCAGGTAGAGGATGAAGCTCGCCACACTGACCCAGGTGATGGTGAAGCTCACCGGTCGGCTCGCGATCGGCTTGCGGAAGAGCACGAGGCCCACCAGGCTCAGCACCGACGACACCTGGGCGAGCAGGCCGAGGAACTCCGCATCGAACTTCAACCGGTCGATGGCCCAGTAGGTGTATCCCTGGCCCACGCTGGGCACCGCGCGATAGAGGAAGATCACGAACGCGGACACCGCCACCGCGCGCGAGAGGCCGATTCGCAGGAGGAGCAGGACGATGAGGGCGCCGGACACCGCGAGCACGATCTCCTGGGCGAACGGAACCGCGAGGGCCTCGAGGCCCACGCTGAAGGCGGCATAGGCAAGCCCGCCGATCAGCACCAGCCGCGCGCGCCCGCCCCCCAGCGGCCCCTCCTCCCGCCCCGCCGGAGCGCGCTTGGCCACACCACGCTCCGAAGGTCGGACGAACAGCGCCGCCAGGGCGACCATGATCGGCAGCAGCGCGCCGAGGAGGAACACGGGACGGGGGCCCAGGAACCCGGTGAGGACCCCGCTGGCATAGCCCACGCTGATGGTGCCCACCAGCAGCGAGATCCGACCCAGCGTCTGGATATGGCCGATCTCCTCGTCGGTCTGCGCCACCTCCACCGACAGCGCGTCGGCCACGACGTCCTGGATCATGAAGCCGACGGCCACCAGAACCACCGCGGCGAGATAGGCGGTCTTGCTCGGGACGCCGGTGGCGAGGTAGAGGTAGCCCACGAGCGAGCAGAGGGCTCCCACGAGGAGATACGCCTTCCGCCGACTGCCCAGGATGGGATACACGTCGGACGCGACCCCGACCACCATCTTCATGCTCCAGGGCAAGCCCACCCAGAACGCGATCGCCGCCGCCTCCGCCGGCGTGATGCCCAGCGTGTCCTTCTGGAAGTAGAGCGCGGCCAGGCTGGTGATGCCGCTCGCGCCATACGCGAAATAGGTGACGAGAACGGGAAGATACGCGGCCTTGAGCGTCTTGAACGAAGCGAGCATCACCTGAAGTTTACCGCATCGGCATCGCCCGCCTTGACGGGCCCGCCCCGGCCGGGTAGGTTCGGGCGCATGGCCCTCCTCGGCGACGCCATCCTCGCGATCTGGAACGACATCGCTCCCGGCGGCGACGCGGAGTTCAACCACTGGCACATCAGCGAGCACTTCCCGGAGCGGCTGAGCGTGCCCGGCTTCCTCCGCGGCCGGCGCTACGACGCCGCCAGCGGGACACCGACCTACTTCACGCTCTACGAGACGGAGTCGGTGCGCGTGCTCCAGAGTCCCGGCTATCTCGCGCGCCTGAACGCGCCCACCCCCTGGACCACGAAGTGCATCCAGCTCTTCCGCAACAACCGCCGCTCCGCCTGTCGCAATCGGGTGTCCCTCGGTCAGGGCGTGGGCGGCGCCCTGGCGACCCTGGAGCTGGGACCGGCCGCCGGTGGTGACGAGACGCTTCGGGCCTGGCTCACCGCCACCGCGCTGCCCGCCCTCGCGGGCCGTCCCGGCCTCACCGGCGCGCACCTGTCGGAGGCCGACGTCGAGATGACGGTGACGCGGACGGCGGAGAAGAAGTTCCTCGACAAGCCCGACACGCTCGCCCGCTGGGTGGTGATGGTGGAGGGCCTCGACGCGGATACCGTCGCCGGCGCGTGCGCGGCCATGCTCGGCGACGAGGCGCTCGCGCGGCACGGGGCGGCGCCCGATCGCTCGCTCGCCGTCTATCGTCTCGTCTACACCCTCGGCCGCTGAGGTCCGCGCGCGTCAGTCTAGCGGCGGCCGGCGACGGTGCCAGTCCGTCGCGCGCTCGTACGCGTGCCCGGCCCGCAGCACGGCGGCCTCGTCGAACGGCCGTCCCACGATCTGGATGCCCAGCGGCAGCTCGCTCGCCGCGAAGCCGCCTGGCATCGCCAGCACCGGCAGCCCGAGTCCGTTCCACGGCCGCGTGAGGCGCGAGAATCGCCCCATGCGCGCGGCGATGGCCTCCCCTTCCCCCGCGGTGGCGTCGGCCAGCGTCGGAGCGGGCTCGGGAATCGCAGGCAAGACGAGAAGGTCGGCCTCCGCGAAGACGTCTTCGTTGAACTCACGCGCCAGCCGCGTGCGCAGGCGGAGCGCCTGGAGATAGTCGTGGGCCGAGATGCGGGTGCCCACGGCGAGGCGCGCCCGCACCGCGGGCTGCAGCTCGTGCGGTCGCTCGCGGAGAATGCGGGCGTGCACCGCCGCGCTTTCCGCGCGGGCGATGATGCTGCTCACGTCGTGGATGACCTGGGGGTCGGGAAGCCGGAGCGACGTCACGCGGGCGCCCAGGCGCTCGAAGGCGGCGAGCGCGGCCTGCGTGGACGCGACCACCGCGGACTCGACGCCATCGAGGTAGTAGTTCTCCGGGATCGCGATCCGCAGACCGGCGATCGACCGCTCGAGCTCGGCCACGTAGCCGGGCACCGCGCGCGGGCTCGAGGTGGCGTCCTCGGGATCGGGACCGGCGATGACTTCCAGCATCAAGGCGACGTCGGCCACGGTGCGCGCCATGGGCCCGATATGATCCATCGCCCAGGACAGCGGCATCGCCCCCGCCCGGCTCACCCGGCCATAGGTGGGCTTGAGCCCCACGATGCCGCAGCAGGCGGCGGGCAGCCGGATGGAGCCGCCGGTGTCCGTGCCCAGCGCGCCCAGGGCCAGGCCCGCCGCCACCGCCACCGCCGAGCCGCTGGAGGAGCCGCCCGAGACATGACCGGCGCGCCAGGGATTCTGCGCGTCGCCATGGTGCGCGTTGTCCCCGAAGGGGCCGAGCGCCAGCTCCGCCATGTTCAGCTTGCCGAGGGTGTTCGCGCCCGCCTCGATCAGGCGGGCCACCGCGGTGGCATCCCGCTCGGCGAAGAAGTATTCGGCGGTCTTGGTGCCACATGACGTCGGCAGACCGCCGATGTGAAAGAGATCCTTGTGGGCGAGCGGCACGCCATGCAACGGCCCGCGCCAGTGACCCGCGGCCGCCTCCGCCTCGAGCACGCGCGCGCGGGCGAGGGCGCCCTCCGCGTCCACCGTGATGAAGGCGCGGAGGCGTCCGTCGAGACGCTCGACGCGCGCCAGGCACTGCTGGGCGGTCTCGACGGGCGAGATCCGCCGCGCGCGGATGGCCGCGGCCAGGGAGGCGATGGTCCAGTCGGTCATGACGAGCGGGCGGGACGCGCGCGAGCCGGGCGGAGCTCAGGCAGGGGCGCCGCCTCATCGGGCGCGCCGGCCTCGAGCGCGGCGACGAAGCGCGCGGGCTCCTCGAGGAGGGAGAGATCGGCCTCTGCCCGCTCGATCACCGCCGCCATGCCCGCCACTTCCGCGCGGGCGGGATCGCGGCCGCCATCGTGCCCGGAGGGGGCGCTCACCGCGCGGCCCGCGCGCGGCACTCGGCGAGCATCGCGATGAGAGTGGACCGCGCCACCTCCAGCGACGTGACCTCGGCGGGGAAGGCGATGCGCCGGGCGGTGAGCTCGGACCCGCGGCGGATGCGGAGCCGGAAGCCCAGCCGGTCCACCGCCACCATCTCGGCCGCGTCCGCGGCGACACCGGCGAGCACGCGGGCGAAGACGAGGAGCGCGTCGGCGTGGTCGCGGTTCATGTGCTCGATGATGCTCGCGGCGCCCTCCGCGAGCGGGTCGGGCCGGGCGCCGGCGTAGGCCTCGGCGCCCACCCAATCCATCGCGGCGAACCCGCCCACGAAATAGACCTCGACCACCTCGAGACGCCAGAAGGCGAAGTCGTCGAAGTCCACCCAGGCGACCGCTTCGGGATGCCGCTCGAGATAGCGCGCGCGGGCGGCGGGGAGATCCGGCGCGGCGATTGGTCGCGTCTCGCTCACCAGGGTGGCGCGCGCGGCGGCCAGCGGATCCTCCGTCCGGCCCGGCTGGGTCACCAGCAGACTCGCGCGAGGGTCGGCTTCCAGATTCCGCGTGTGCATGGCCATGCCGCTGATGAGGACGAGGGGCCGGCCGCGCTCGTCGGGAGCGTACGGCATCACCGAGCCGAAGGGATGGCCCGGATGCCGGCGGGACAGCGTGGACAGCGCGCCGGTGCGCGCGACGTGGACGAGGGTGCGGGCCCGCTCGGCGTAGCTGGGTTCGGCGGCGGCGGGGACCGCGGGCGCGCTGGAATCCGCGTGCTGGCTCATGGGGATGCGCTGACTGTATCACTCGCGCCGGCGAGGCGCCCGGCCAGACGCTCGGCACTGTCCACGACGAGGACGGTGAGCGGCGCCTGACGATTGCGCAGCGTGAGCTCATGACGCGCCAGCTCCGTCGTCGGCACGCCTGCGCGCATGGCCACCGCGTCCGAGATCACCAGCTCGCACTCGTATTCCTTGGTGAGGGCCTCCAGCCGCGCGGCCACGTGAACGGTGTCGCCCACCGCGGTGAGATAGAAGGCCTGGCCGTACCCCATGCCACCCACCACGGTCGGCCCCGAGTGGATGCCGATCCCGATGCGCAGCGGCGCCGAGAGCTCGTCGCCCAGGGCCTGGCTCAGCTCGCGCACGCGCGCCACCATGGCCGCAGCGGCCACGAGCGCCTGGCGGCAACCGGCGGCGGCGCCCTTTTCCACGCCGAACAGCGCCATCACCCCGTCGCCGGTGAACTGGTTGACGATGCCGCCTGCGTCGGTGACCGCCGTGCCCACGGCCTCGAAGTAGCGATTGAGAAAAAAGACCACGTCATAGGGCAGCCGGTGCTCGGCCAGCCGCGTGAAGCCGCGGAGGTCGGCGAAGAGCACGGCGATCTCCCGCTCCTGGCCATGGCGCGCGCCGACTTGCAGGGCGGCCGCCTGGGCCGACAGCGAGGCCGGCATGAGGGGTACCACCGCGATGTCCCCGGCCGGGCGAAGCTGGCAGGCCAGCCGCACGTTCGGAGGGGCGCTCACGCGCTCGAGCACGCGCCGCTCGGCGGTACTCGGCGCGGGTAGCCCGCGAAGATCGCCCAGCACGCGGATCCGGCACGTCGAGCAGCGGCCGCGGCCTCCGCAGGCGGACGCGTGCGGGACGCGCCCGAATCGGCTCGCCTCGAGCACGCTCCAGCCGAGCGGCACGAGGACGTCGCGGCGCTCCGGATAGCTCACGCGAATCATGCCCCGGCGCCGGCGGAGGCGCTCCCGCGCGACCCGCGCGATCAGCACGCCGATGAGGGCCGTGCCGTAGGTCGCCAGCATGGCGCGCTGGATCTCGCCCGGGCGCGCGCGCTCCGCGGGTGTCACGGGCTGGGGCGTCCGCATCAGATCGCGGGGGAGCCCCGGCGTCCGGGCCAGGAGGGCCGCCGCCTCTCGCGCGCCGGCGGCAAAGCCCAGCAGGGCCAGCACCGGCACGAGGAGAGCAACCGCGAAGAATGCCAGCGCCACGCGCGGATACCACCGGCGAAACCGGAGCCAGAAGTGCAGCCCCATACAGCCGTGGATCCAGACGATCAGAAGAAGGCACACCTGCCGCACGCCGGCGGTCGGGTCGAACACCCAGAAGAACAGGAGCACCCGCGCGTACGACGGAGTGGTGCCGAGCAGGGCGTCGGTCACGCGAGTGCCCGCGATGTGGGAGAGCAGGAGCGCCGGGATGGCGAGGCCGAGCACGAGCTGCGTCGCCTCCCAGGCCGGCATCCGCAGGGTGCGGCGCCGGTAAAGCGCCCAGAGCCCGAGGCCGAGGTGGGTGATGAGCGCAGTGTAGAGGAGGACCATGCCCGGCGGGCTGCGCCAGAGGAGGAGAGCCCAGGTGAGTCCCCGTTCCATCGCCCCGAGCGAGATCAGGCCCAGGGCGTGGTTACTGAGGTGAAGGAGCACGTAGCTGAAGAGCGTCAGGCCGCCCCACAGGCGCACCCTCCTGGACAGGGGCGTCCCGGCGAGGGCGAATCGCATCAGACGACGCGTCCCCTAGAGAGCGCTCCGCCCCGCCGCCTTGTCGAGGAAGCGGAGCAGCACGCGATTGAACTCCTCGGGCTGCTCGAGATTCGACAGGTGCGAGGCGGAGCGCAGGATCGCGAGCTCCGCCGACGGCAGGGCGGCCTGGATGTCGCGCGCCATCTCCACCGGCGTCCCCGGATCCTCCTCGCCCACGATGACCAGCGCTGGACAGGTGAGGGCGGCGAGCCGATCGGTGACGTCGATCTTCGGGATGGCGTGGCAGCAGCCGATATAGCCCTGGGCGGGCGTGTCGCGGATCATCGCGCCCACCTGCGTCATCAGATCCTGGCGCCGGGCGCGGAAGGGAGCCGTGAACCACCGGCCGAGCGTGGGCTCGACGAGGGGCTCCATCCCCTTCGCCTCCACCGTCTTGATGCGATCCTGCCAGACGGGCGCGGCGGCGGCGGGGTAGCGGCTCGTCGTGTCGCAGAGGACGAGGCTTTGCACCATCTCCGGATACTTCAGCGCGAAGACCTGGCCGATCATCCCGCCCATGGAGAGGCCCACGAAGTGCGTCCGCGCGATGCCGAGCCCGGCGAGGAGTCCGTGGAGGTCCTCCGCCAGCTGCTCCAGCGTGTAGGCGCCCGCGGGCGCGCCCGACTGGCCGTGGCCACGCGTGTCGAAGCGCAGCACCCGATAGCGCCGGCGCAGTGCAGCCGCCTGGGCGTCCCACATCGACAGGTTGCAGCCGAGCGAGTGGCTGAATGTGACCACCGGCCCTTCCCCTTCGATGGCGTAGTTGATCTCGATCCCGTTGGCGGAGAGCTTCATCGCTGGTCCCCTCTCACTCTTTGGTGGCGGTGCTGGGGCAAATCTGATTGTAGGCGCAGTAGCGACACGTCTGATAGCCTGGCGTGGCCTCGAACTGCCGGGCGCGGATGCCGGCGGCGGCCTCCTCGATGGCGGTGCGCGCGTCGGCGAGATCCTCGGCGGTGGGCGTATGCCGTCCGGCCAGGCCGGACTCGAGGAAGCGCAGCTCCACGCGCGCCGGCAGCTCGCCGGTGGCCTGCTGATGCGCCAGCGCGTACATCTTGAGCTGGAGGCTCTCGCGCGCGCGCTTGTCGGCGGCCTTCGGCTCGGTCACGTCGCTGGACTTGTAGTCCACGATCACCGCGCCCTCGGGAGTATCGTCCACGCGATCAAACCGGCCCCGGACCCGCGTGGGGCCGAGAGCAAAAATGAATTCGCCTTCCACGCTCTTCGGCTTCTGCCCGGAGGCTTCCTCCTCGTGATAGAAGCGGGTGAGCGCCTCCACGCCCGCCCGCTTGCGCTGTTCCTCGTGCTCGCGGGTGAGGAAGCCCTCGTTGCGCCAGGCGTCGTCGAACGCGCGCAGGAAGTCCTCCTGGGAGGTGTAGTTGCCGGCCACCCGCCGGCGCAGGTAGAACTCCACCGCCTTGTGCAGCGCGCTGCCGTAGACGACGGCGTGGTGCTGGCGCAGCGGGATGCGCAGCAGGTGCACGTACTGGTACTTCAACGGGCACGTGCGGTAGTCGTCCACCTGGTTGTGACTCACCAGCAGCTCGGCATCGGGAGGCAGCGGCACCAGCGCCGCCGCCGGGCGCTCCGGCAGGGGAGCGTGCCGCGTGAGGGCCTCGATGGGCTTGGCCTTGAAGGCCCGCACCGCGTCCACCGACAGCTCGAGGGCCTCCACCACGAACTGGCTCACCTTCCACTTGCGCTTGCCGCCGAGGTCCTCGGCGCCGGTGAGATAGAGGCGATCCTTGACGCGGGTCATCGCCACGTAGAACAGCCGGCGCTCTTCCTGCAGGTGGAAGTCCCCGCCGGGCAGGGTGTCCTTGATGAGGGCCGCCGGCATCTCGATGGGCTCCGAGCGCCGGATAGACGGGAAGCGGTTCTGCACGCAGTTGACGAGGAAGCCCACCGGCCACTCGAGCCCTTTCGCCTTGTGCACGGTGAGCACGTGCACGGCGGGGATGTCCGTGTCGGGCTCGGCCAGGGCGGGATCGTCGCCGGCATCGATGAGCGCG
>Ga0137404_10001715_pt1 | contig 14385 bp, 18 predicted proteins | sample CZOMad2_1_16fung_FD_108285 | JGI IMG/M metagenome (GOLD analysis project Ga0137404, IMG submission 108285) | Vadose zone soil fungal communities from Angelo Coast Range Reserve, California, USA - CZOMad2_1_16fungal (Illumina Assembly) | ecosystem: Environmental > Terrestrial > Soil > Vadose...
ATCGCGGGCGACGAAGAACCGCTCCATGACCATCGTCTCCCCGCAGTTGACACAGCCATTGGAGGTCGGATACCGCCAGAGGACCGTGGGGTCCTGCGGGTCGGGCAGGTAGAGGGTCGCGGAGCGGAAGAAGGAGAGGCTCTGCATCGTCCTCAGGAGCTGCTCCAGCGTGGGGGTGCCGCAGCTGGTGCATGGCCCTTTCAGCCCGGCCACTTCGCTCGCCAGCCGGGGGCCCAGCTGGGCCATCTGGTCGCGGATGATGAGCTTGAAGACTTGAAGACGGTGATGGAGGACGCGCTGGTTGGCGTAGTTGAAGGCCAGGATCGTGAGGGCAAGGAGGACCAGGAGGACGGTGAGCGCCGTGGCATAGGACCGCCGGGGCCTCTTCTTCGCCACCGGGAGGGCCGCGGCTTCGGGCGACCCGGGCACGACCCGATCGGTCAGGCGGCGGAAGTAGGAAACCACCTCCTGGATGCCGAGCACGAAGCTCGTCGCCACGCCGAACGCGGCCAGCGCCACGCACGACGCGAAGACGGCATAGAGGACCTTCTCGACCTCCGGGCTGAACAGATCCCAGTGCAGATAGCCGTTGAAGATGCCCAGGACGACCAGAACCGCGCTCCCCGCCAGCAGAAGCACCGTCGCCGTGACCACGAGGGACAACAGCCGAAGCCGATCGCGCACGCCTCCTCCCTTCTTGCCAGAACTGCTTGGGAGGGTTTACGGAGGAGGGGGTAGGGGCGTCGCTGCGCCCGCCTCCCCCTTCCTCGGGTCGGGATGCGATATACTGCCCAGCCGCCCCGCCAGGGCTCTCCCTGGGTCCATAGCTCAGCGGTTAGAGCATCCGGCTCATAACCGGCAGGTCCCTGGTTCGAATCCAGGTGGACCCACACATCGAGGGACGTTCGCGTTGATTGACCGGGAAAACAGGAAGAAAAGAAGGGGGCGCGAGGCGCCCGGCGGCGACCTATCTGAGGGTGTCTCTCCACAGAGGCACCCTCTTCGTTTTTGAGGGCCTGTATCTTTCTTAATAGGAGTGGATACCCTAAAGATGAGTCAATACCTTGAAACGATCGTCGAGCTTCAGGAGGCGCTCAACCAGCTGAGCGAGGCGCGGGAGCGGCTGCACGGCATCCCCGACTGGATGCGCGAGCTGCACGACGAGCACGTCGCGCGGAGCGCCGAGATCCAGGTCCTGGACGAGAGCGCCGAAATCCTCGGCCGCGACCGGCGACTCGCCGAGGCGGCGATCGGCGACGCCCAGGAGAAGCTCAAGAAGTTCCAGCAGCAGATCAACCGGGTCAGCACCCAGCGCGAGTACGGCGCGCTCCTCCAGGAGATCGACGGCGCCAAGGCGCAGATCACGACCTGCGAGGAACAGGCCTTCTCGCTGCTCGACAAGCTCGAACAGACCCAGCGCGACCTCGCCACCAAGCGCGAGGACTTCCGCGAGCTCGACCAGCGCTACGCCGCCGAGCTCGCCCGCTGGGAGGCGGAGAAGCCCGCCGTGGCCCAGCGGGTGGCCGAGCTGGAGGCCCAGATCGCGGGCCTGCGAGAGAAGCTGCCGCGCAGCCTCTTCTCCCAGTTCGAGCGCATCCGGGAGCGCCACGGCCTTACGGCGCTCGCCCCCATCCGCCTCCTCGAACGCCCCGGCCGTGGACCGCGGGAGTGGCACTGCGGGGCCTGCAACTACCGGGTGCGGCCGCAGGTGGTGGTCGAGATCCGCAACAGCAGCGACCTCGTGCAGTGCGACAGCTGCAAACGCATCCTCTACCTGCCCGAAGCGCCGCCCGCCGAATGAGCGACGCCGCCTCTGGGGACCTGGCGAGTCGCCTCGCTGCCGTGCGGGACCGGATCGCCGCCGCCTGCGCCCGGAGCGGTCGCCCCACCGGCGAGGTGACCCTCCTCGGGGCGAGCAAGACCCAGCCCGCCGCGGTCCTCGCGGCGGCCTATGGGCTGGGCCTCTGCACCTTCGGCGAGAACCGGGTGCAGGAGGCGCTCGCCAAGACTGCCGAGCTGCCGCCCGAAGTCGTCCGGGGGAGCGAGTGGCACCTGATCGGCCCCCTGCAGTCGAACAAGGTCAAGGCCGCCCTCGACCTCTTCACCGTCGTCCACTCGATCGACCGCCCGAAGATCGCCCAGGCGATCGACGGCGAGGCGGCCGGCCGCAGTGCCACCCTCACCGGCTTCCTGGAGATCAACCTCGGCGGCGAGGAAAGCAAGCACGGCTTCCACCCGGAGGGACTGGCTGCGGCCGTGGCGCCGCTCGCCGGTCTCCAGCATCTGCGCATCGTCGGCCTGATGGCCATCCCGCCGCAGGCCGACGACCCCGAGGGCTCGCGTCCCTGGTTCCGCCGCCTGCGCGAGCTGCGGGACGCCCTCGCCGCCCGTCCCGAATGGCAGGGCTTCCCCGGCCACCTCTCGATGGGGATGAGCCACGACTTCGCCGTGGCGGTCGAGGAGGGGGCGACCCATGTACGGGTCGGCACGGCCCTGTTCGGCCCGCGCCCGCCTCGAATCTGAGGGGAGTTGAAGCCATGGTAAGATATCGATTCTTGTATCCAAAGTAGGAGAATACGATGGCGCTGACTCCGCTCGACATCCAGAAGATGCGTTTTCCTCAGAAGATGCGGGGCTACGACCCGACCGAAGTCGAGAGCTTCCTGTCCCTGGTGGCCGAGGAGCTCGCCGGCAAGGTCTCGGCGTTGGACAAGGCCGAGCGCGAGAATCGCTACTACCGCCAGCGGCTGGAGGAGACGGAGCAGCGCGAGCACCAGCTGCAGCAGACCCTCCTGCGCGCCCAGAAGGTCTCCGACGAGATCACCGCCAACGCCCGCCGCGAGGCCGAGCTGACGCTCAAGGAGGCGGAGATCGCCGCCGACAAGATGGTGCAGCAGGCGGTCGAGCAGTCGACCCGCATCGAGAGCAAGATCTCCGAGCTGCGCACCATGCGGCGGGAGCTGCAAATGAAGTTCCGCAACACCTTGGACCTCTTCCAGCGCATCCTCGAAGCCGAGATGGAGGAGGAGCGGACGGCCACGGTCCACACTCTCCCCCGGAAGCGGAAAGAGGCGTGACGGAAGCGGCGCTGAGGCTTTTCCCCAACTACGATTCCGAGGACCTCCTGGCCCCCGCCGCCCGCCCCTTCCTCCTGACCCGCCTCCTGGAGGACGGCGACGGCGCCGATCTCCGCGCGCTCTTTGGCGAGCTGCCCGAGACCGCGGCGGCGGCCTGGCTCGCCGCCCACGGCGGCCGCCAGCTCTCGGTGCGCAGTTGTACCTTCTGGCAGATCGTGCTCGGTACCGGGGCGGGTCCCACCGCCCCCGATACCGGTTCCGCCCCTGCCCTCTGGCCCCTGTGAGCCTCCCGCACCTCGAAGCGCTCGCTCCGGACTCCCAGGTGCTCCTCGGGCGGCTCGCCCCGCGTCCCTGGGCGGAGGAGATGTATCTCGCCGGCTCCGCCGCCCTGGCGCTCCACCTCGGCCACCGCCCGGTGCGCGACCTCGACCTGATGAGCGGCACCAACCGCCTGAACGGCCCCGAGCGGCGCGACCTCCTGGAGGAGTTGGTCAGTCTGGACCCCGAAACCCAGGTCGAGACCGCCCGCGACGGCTATCTCTTCGCCCGGCTGCCCGGGAGCGCCGGGGTGGGGCTGCGCTTCTTCTACTATCCGTACCCCCGGGTCGATCCCGACGAGGATCTTGCCGGCCTCGCCGTCGCCTCGCTCGCCGACCTCGGGCTCATGAAGCTCGCGGCGATCACCAGCCGCGCCTCCCGCCGCGACTTCGTCGACCTCTATCTCCTCTGCCGCGAGCTCCCCCTGGAAGACCTCCTCGCCCGCGCCGAGGACAAGTTCGGCCACGTCCGCGACTTCCCCCTCCAGGCGCTCAAGGGCCTGGCCGACCTCTCGCAGCTCGGCGGCGAGCCGATGCCACGCCTCGCCCGGCCGCTCGCCTGGGAGGAGGTCGACGCCTGGCGGGAGGGCGAGGTTCGCCGCCTGGGCCGGGAGCGGGTAGGATTGCCCGATGCCTGAGCCGCGGGCCGGAACCGCCGACCTCCTGATCGAGAACCTCGCCGAGGTGGCGACCCCGGAGGGCTCCACCCCGCGCCGGGGCGCCGACCAGGGGCGCGTCGCGCGCCGGCGCGCGCCGGGGGGCCTCGAGGTGCTCTGCCGGAACGGCCGGATCGCCTTCGTCGGCCCGGCGGAAGAGCGGCGGCCGGCGTTCGGCGAGCTGCCCGCCGCCTCCCGGCTGGACGGCCGCGGCGGCACCTTGATCCCCGGGTTCGTCGATCCGCACACCCACCTCCCCTGGGCGGGGAGCCGGGAGGAGGAGTTCGTCGCCCGCCTGGCCGGCACCACCTACCAGGAGATCGCGGCCGCCGGCGGCGGCATCCTGTCGACCGTGGCCGCCACCCGGCGGGCGACGGAGGAGGAGCTGGTCGGCAACGTCCGCCGCCGGCTCGACCTCATGCTCGCCTGGGGGACGACGACCGCCGAGGCGAAGAGCGGCTACGGGCTCAATCTCGTGGACGAGATCAAGCAGCTGGCGGCGATCCGCGCGGCCACGGCCGGCCACCCGGTGGAGCTGGTGCCGACCCTCCTCGCCGCCCACGAGGTGCCGGCCGAGTACCGGGTCAAAAGCGGCCAGGACGGCGGCGCCGGCCGGCGGCGCTATCTCGACCTGGTCTGCGAAGAGATCGTCCCCGCCGCCGCGGCCGCCGGGCTCGCCCGCTTCTGCGACGTCTTCTGCGAGACCGGGGTGTTCGACGCCGCCGAGTCCCGCCGGGTGCTGGCCGCCGGTCTGGCCGCCGGGCTCCTCCCCCGCCTCCATGCCGACGAGTTCGCCGACTCCGGGGGCGCCGCGCTCGCCGCCGAGCTGGGCGCCCTCTCCGCCGACCATCTCATGGCGGTGTCGCCGGCCGGGATCGAGGCCCTCGCCCGCTCGGGGGTCACCGCCGTGCTCCTCCCCGGCACCAGCTTCTTCCTCATGAAGGAGCGCTACGCGCCGGCCCGGCAGCTCGTCGCTGCCGGGGTACCGGTCGCCCTCGCCACCGACTGCAACCCGGGCTCCTCGCACACCGAGTCGATGCCCATGGTCATCTGGCTCGCCGTCCTCAAGCTCGGCCTCACCCTGGAGGAGAGCCTGACCGCGGCGACGCTCAACGCCGCCTGCTCCCTGGGGCTGGGGGGGGAGATCGGCTCGGTCGAGGTGGGCAAGCGCGCCGACCTCGTCCTCCTGGACGCCCCCAACCTCCTCCACCTCGTCTATCATTACGGCATCAACCCGGTCGCCGCCGTGGTCCGAGAGGGCCGGGTGGTCCGCCGCGCCGTTTGACATAGAATCCCATCCCGATCACCATCCCTCGTCGTTCACCCGAGAGGAGAACCGACCATGTGGAATCGAAGCGCCTCCACCCTCGTCCTCGCCACCCTGTTGACCGCCGTCCCGATGGCTGGGGCGGTCCTCGCGCAGGCCCCCAAGGATCAACCCAAGGAGAAAGCCATGGACAAGCCCGCGGACGCCAAAGAAGTCGTCATGCCGAATGGACTCAAGTACACGGACTTGAAGGTCGGGGAGGGCGACGAGGCCAAGACCGGCCAGATCGTCAGCGTCCACTACACCGGCTGGCTGACCAACGGCACCAAGTTCGACTCCAGCCTCGACCGCAAGCAGGCGTTCTCCTTCAAGCTCGGCGCCGGCCAGGTGATCGAGGGTTGGGACAAGGGGGTCGCCGGCATGAAGGTCGGCGGCAAGCGGAAGCTCACCATCCCCCCCGGCCTCGGCTACGGCAGCCAGTCCGTCGGCGGCGTCATTCCACCCAACTCGACCCTGGTCTTCGACGTCGAGCTCTTGGGGGTGAAGAACCCGTAGGGAGGCCCTTCAGGGTTTCAGCCACTCGTAGAGCTGGTAGTGCTCGCGGGTCATCCCCAGTCGCTCGTAGGTCCGCTGGGCGGCCGCGTTCCTGCGGTCGACGTAGAGCCGGATCCCGGCGAGCCCGGGGGAGCCTTCGACGGTGCGCTTCAGGTTCTCGTAGAGGCTCCAGTAAACGCCGCACCCCCGTTCTTCGGGGAGGACGTAGACCGATTGGATCCAGAGGATCGTGCCATTCCTCCAATCGCTCCACTCGTAGGTCGTCAGGAGGCAGCCGGCGATCCGGCCGGATTTCCCCGCCGCCAGGGCCACCCAGTAGCGACCCTTCGCGGGATCGGCGAAGACGGCATGGACGCCGCCGGCAAGGATCTCCGGGGCGAGCTCCAAGCCCTCGGTCTCGCGGGCCAGGCGGAGTTGGAAGTCGATCAGGGTGGGCGCTTCCTCGGGAAGGGCCGGACGGACGAGGAAGGATGGATCGGCGGACATGGCGGCCGGAGCCTATCGCATGCCCCGGCGCCTCCGGGCGCTGAGATCGAGATCAGACCTTCTCCACGCTGACGTCGTGTGCGTGTTGAGCGAGGGCGTCGAGATCGCCAGGGTCCGAAGTGAGGATGGTACCCCCCGGTTCCGCCAGGGCGACGACGAGCGCATCGACCGCGGAGCCTCGCCGGGCCAGCCGCCGCAACTGTGCCGCCCGCCGGGCCAGCGGTTCGGCGACCTCCTCTACGATGTCGCACGTCTTGAGAAGGCGATTCGCCAGAGCGTCGCGACCAGGGTGCCCTTGCAAACACTCTACGAGCACGACGGAAGGAACCACGGGCGGCCACAGATCCTCTTCGCGGAAAGCCAGGATCAGCGCTGCCGCCTGCGGGGACCGCTCGGCCAGCCGGGTGACTCCGCCAGAATCGAGAACCAGCACGCCGGTCAACCCACCTGGCGGGTCGGTCGTCGCGCCAGCCGCCGCGCGAGGGCCGCGGCGCGCGTGCGCTGCGCGGCGGTGGGGGGCCCAACCTCGGCGACCAGATCGGCAACGTAACGGTCGGTTTCGGCGAGCAAGTCCAGCCGACGCAGCTCCGCACGCACAGCCTTCTGAAGCAGCTCCGAGGCCGGTAGACCTTGGGCTTTCACCTGCTCGTAGAGTTCGTCGGGTAGGTACACCTGCATACGGGCCATACGCCTAAGTATACACACATGGGCCGGGCAGGCAAGGCCGCCCCGGAGACGCCCGCTCTTCAGTGCGTGTGCGGGTGATCTTCTTCCCGCACCCGGTAAAAGATGACCTGGACCTTCTCCATGGTCACCAGCCCCTCGGTAATCATGGCGTCGAGCTCGGGGAGGAAGGCGTCGATCTTCTCTTTCCGGTCGACGATCTCGACGAGGATCGGGAGGTCCTCGGAGAGGCGGAAGAGGCGCGCGGTGTGGACGAGGCTATGGGCGCCGAAGCCCTCGAAGCCGCGGAAGACCGTGGCGCCGGCGAGGCCTTTCTCGCGTGCCTTCTGCACCACCGCCTCGTAGAGCGGCATCCCCTCGAAGCGATCGGAATCGCCGACGAAGATCCGGACCAGGATGCCTTCGCCTTCGAGCTTCATGGAGCCCGCTCTGCGACGGTCAATCGACGAGGATGGGCAGCAGCGTCCGCAGGGGGACGGTGGGCGTGGGCAGGTCGCGCGGGACCAGGATGTGGCGCTGCAGGATGTCTCTCTGGCGGGCGACCAGGTCTTCGAGGGTGGTCTCGGTCAGGATGCGCTCGACCGCTTTCTTGACCTCCAGGAAGACCTCGCGGATGGCGCAGTGGTCCGGGCCGATGTCGATCGTGCAGGGGAGAGCCAGGATCTGGTCGACCGCGGTGCTCTGGCCTTCCAGGGTGATAAGGATCTGCCGGATGGAGATCTCGGACGCCGGGCGGCCGAGGACGTGCCCCCCCTGCGGTCCGCGGTTCGAGTGGATGAGCCGGTCCTTCGACAGCAGGGCGAGGATCTGCCGCAGGTAGGGCTCCGGGATGCCCTGGTGGCCGGCGATCTCGTGGCTGGTGACCGGGCCCTCCTCGGTGTGCATCCCGATGTAGAGCATCGCCCGGATTCCGTACTCGCCTTTGGTAGAGATTTTCATCCTGGAGCTTCTATGGAAGTGCCCTCAGTGTAACACAGGCGATACAGCCCACCGCTGCGGCAGGGCGGAGAGATCGCGGATGCCGCCGATCCGACCCTTCCCTTCCCGCCGCCCCCCGCGGTCGAGCCACACCGCCTCCATCCCGGCGGCGATCGCCCCCTCGACGTCCTCCAGAGCGCTGTCGCCGACATGGAGGGCGGCGGCGGGGGAGACTTCGAGCCGCGCCAGAGCCCGGGCGAAAATCTGGCGGTGGGGCTTCTCGACCCCCACCTCCGAGGAGACGACGACGGCGTCGAAGAGAAAACCGATCCCGAGGCCGTCCAAAAGGGCCGGCAGGCGCTCGTCCCAGTTGCTGATCACCCCCAGGCGCAGCCCCTGGGCCTTCAGGGCCGCGAGCACCTCCGGCACCTCCGGGTAGACTTCCCAGGCCGCGGGCGTTCCGAAGCGGTGGAACAGCTCGGCGGCGGCGAAGCGCGAGGGGACGGGGGCCTCGAGGTGCTCGGCGATGCGTTCCAGGAAACGCTGCCAGAAGCCGCGCGCCCCCTCCGGATGCGAGCCGAAGCGGTCCCGCGCCGGATCGGCGAGGCAGGCGAGCTCCTGCCAGACGAGGCGCACCAGGCGCCCGGCCTCCTGGGGGGAGACGGCGATGCCGTGGCGGCCCAGCACTTCGGCGTAGATGGCGCCGAGCCGGGGGCAGTGGATCAGGGTGCCGGTGACGTCGAAGGTAACGGCCTGGATCATGATAGTTTGCTCGCATGTCCCCGGTCGGTCGCGCGGCCCTGGCGTTCTCGCTCGTCTCCCTGTGGATGGCCGGTCTCTTCTCCGGCGTCTTCCTGGGTGGGGCGGTTCATCTGCTCCTCCTCGGTTCCTGCCTGCTCTTCCCCTGGCGCGCCCTGCGCGAGTAGCCCGGCTGTCCCACTAGGCGCGGAGCGCCTCGACGCCGTTCTTAAGCACCCCGAGCCCGGGGATCTCGACCTCCACCGTGTCGCCGTCGACGAGCGGCCCCACCCCGGCGGGGGTGCCGGTCAGGATCACGTCCCCCGGCTCCAGGGTCATGATGTGCGAGGTGTAGACGAGGAGCTCGACGGGCCCCCACGCCATGTCGCGCACGTGGCCGCGCTGGCGCTCCTCGCCGTTCACCCGGGTGACGACCGCCACGTCGTCGAGATCGGCGTCCACCCAGATCGCCGGCCCCAGGGGGCAGAAGGTGTCGAACCCCTTGGCGCGGGCGAAGGTGGCGTCCTTCTTCTGCAGATCGCGGGCGGTGACGTCGCAGGCGCAGGTGACCCCGAGGATGGCGCCGCGGGCGGTCTCGGCGTCCGCCCGGGTCAGCCGTTCGCGCACCACGACGGCGATCTCCCCCTCGTGCTCCACCCGCGAGCTCTGCGGCGGGAGCACGATCGTGGCCAGCGGGCCGATCAGCGCCGAGGTGGCCTTCAGGAAGATCAGCGGCTCGGCGGGCATGGGGTTGTTCAGCTCTTTGGCGTGTTCTTTGTAGTTGCGGCCGATGCCCACGATCTTCCCCGGGGCGACCGGAACGAGGAGCGCGGCCGACTCCGGGTCGACCGTGCGGCCCAGCTCCCAGGCGCCGGGCCGGGTGGTGAAGGGGTCGGAGTAGAGAACGGAGAGCGGCGCACCCGCCATCTCCGCGACGGCGTAGAAACCTTCCGGACCGATGCGGTAGAGGAGCATGGCCGGGTATTGTACCGGCAGGGGGGAGGGTATAATAGAGTGCAAACTGCAGGGCCGCACGGCCCGAGTAACGTGCATGGCCGACATCTTCATCAGCTACTCGCGCGAGGATCGTGAGAAGGCGGCGCAACTCGCGCACGCACTGGAAGAGCGGCACTGGACGGTCTGGTGGGACAGAGAGATTCGGCTGGGACTCTCGTTCGACGAGGTCATCGAGCGCGAGATCCTCGCCAGCCGCTGCATCATCGTGCTCTGGACGGCCAGTTCGATCGGCTCGAAGTGGGTAAGACGAGAAGCGAGGGCGGCCGCGAGGCGCGAGGTGCTCGTGCCCATCATGGCCGAGAACGTCGAGCCGCCCTTGGAGTTCACCGATCTGCAGGCCGCGGATCTCGCGGCATGGCCGCGGTTGGACGGACACCCCGAGTTCGAGAAAGTCGTCCAGCGGATCGAGGAACTGGCTCCGGTCGCTGACGGCGCCGCTGCGTCCGCAGGCGCAAGGGCCGCACGAGCCGATCGGTCAGCGGCTCCTCCTCGACCCAGCTCGATGACACCGGGTCCGTCACGCACGAGTCTCGTTCGCGCCGTGATGGCGATCGTGTTGATCGGTGCGGTCGGGACGGGCGCCGTTTACCTCGCGATGCGTCGAGCAGCGAGCCCGGACACGAGGCGCGAGGGCGGCGCGAGCGCCCCGACTACCGCCAGCCTCCCACCGTCCGAGAGCCCGAAGACGTCCAACGCCACGAGCAGCAGCTCACCCGCGAGGAGCGAGACTGCCGCGGAGAGCAAGCAGACCGACTTCCAATTGAGCATCGACCGAGTCAACTCCTTCAGGTCGCAGGAATTCGAGATCGCGAATCTCGATCCCGCCAAGGACTTTTCCGTCCTCTTCAAAGTGAAGTCCACGCGGCCCGGCGGTTCCACGCGCTACGGGATCGCGTGGAATTTTCAGCCCGACGACTTCATGCTGTTCACGCTCCACTCGACGAGCTCCGGCTACTACAGCATCGGCCCGGGGAGAAGCCGCACCTACAGACCGTTCGGGCGGTTCTCCGACGGACCGATCGGCATCAACGCCGAACGCGACTTCGATGCCCTCCAAATGAGCAAGAGCGGCGACGTGCTTATATTCTCCATCAACGGCCGCGAGGTCTGGAGAACGCGGGACTATCCAGTGCTCTCGAACAAGTTCGCCTTCTGGGTGGCCGACACCACCGACGCAGTCATGTCGTCGTATGTGGTGAGGCAGTAGCGACCGACCGCATCGGCGCGTCAGCTGTTCAGGGCAGCGACCGGTTCTGGAGATTGCCTGGCGCATGCCGATACCACGATGCCAGTGCCCTGGTGAAGCGCTACGTCGCCGAAGCCCCGGGCGGTGGCGGGATATCTGGTCTAGATTGGGGGCTTGTCCTTCGCAAAGAAAGCAGAGGCGGCACCTTCACCAGAGGCTTGCCATATTTTGATAACCTCATAAATGATGACCGTTGTGTACGTGACTGCCACCCAGACAAGGACGGCTTCCAACGGAAGACTGGACCAAGCGCCGATGTAGAGGCCCATCATCGCGCGACGTTGGTAGCTCCACCAGTGATATGGAACTGCGAGAGTCACCTCCCATAATAGGCTGACCAACAGCACGAGTACGAGAGTCAAGCTGAATCCACGCCAGTTAATATAGGGACGGACCGAGTGGAAGAGACCCACCGAAGGAACAATCGAGGCAGACAGCAGGAAGGTGAAGTACGTGGGGAAACCACCGTCTCTCGCAACGAGGGTCTTATACAAGATCGCGGCCACCCATAGGACTGCTCCGCTGATCAAAGAGGGACTGTGAAAGCGTACGAGCCTTCGGACACGTGCCACGCCAGCGGTATAATCGATGTCGTTGTAGCGCGCCAGCCAGGCTTCGTCGCACCACATATAGGTGAGGAGAATGGTGAGGAAGCCGCTTAAATAGAAGACGAATTCCTCTAATGGAACATAGCCACCAACCACGCGCACCGATATACCGATTGTCACATCCCAGTGATCGAAGGCTAGGACAACCGATCCCAGAAAGAAGTCGAGCGAGAAACCGATCGCGGTGAGGACGGGGACCGCCCTTAGGAACGCACGCCGCTGAAGTCGTAGATCGGGCCTGCGGTGAAACCAGATCCCGAGCACAGCGAAGGGCATGAGAAAAAGGAGCAGGCTCCATGTGTAGCCCCGCGGTGTCGGGTCCGGTGAGTCCAAACGCAAGATTCCAGGATGACGTACGGAAACCAGCGTGAGGGCCGCCGGCAGGGCAAGCATGAGCCCCAGCACCGTTACCACCAATGCGGCCTCGACCTGTGCCTGGGAAACCTCTTCCGGGTGGCGCGGTAACGCTCTCGGCTCTTGGGGCATCTCACTCTCCTCAGATCGTAGCCTTGACGCTGGCGCTAATAGCCCACACATCCTTGAGAATGACCGAGCGCAAAGCTTCTCCGGGACGGAAGTAGCCCATATCTATTGTCGTCGTGATCCCCTTAGGGATCTCGACGGAGAACTCGAGGTCGGCCTCGAAGCCTGCATCATGGCTCGCGAACGCTGATTGGTTGAAGCGATACCAATTAAGTTTCAACGTCGTCGACTTGCTGGCCGGGGCCTCGTTCATTTGGAGGGCCTTTACGAGGTATTCTAGGAGCGAGAACTGTGGCGAAGTCCAAACCAGGGCCAAGTAAGACTTGTTGCTGAGGCCGGGAGCTAGAGCCTGCTTGCCTGTCGGATTGCCGCCATCACTGACATGGCCGGCAAACCCATTGAGAAAAATCTGGTCGGGAGCGAAGGCAGTGCTCTCCCCGAGATAGCCCCGATCGATCCGATCCGTCGCTTTACCGCCAGAGCCATAACCAAGTTGAGCTCCCACAGTATACTGCAGCTTGTCATGCTTGAAGCGGAGGTAGGTCGGCTTGAACAGGCCGACATAGCCGCGCCCGTCCCGCACCCTGTTCCCGGTATCTACGGTAGCGAATCGGTCTAGTTTGCGCTCGCTATAATACAGCGCAAGTGTCCCCGCGAAGGTTTTGTCAGGTGGTGCGGAAGTTTTATCCTGAGCCGCGGAAAACGCCACCTCGCCACCGACGGTCCAATAGTGATAGGCATAGCAGGCCTGCTGCGTACTCGCGGTGCCCGAAGAGTCTTTCTGTGGGCAATGATCTTTGTCCAAAGGCAAAGAGCCGACAGGAACGTCCAGTGCTGCGCTCCCCTCCCTGCCATATAGAGCGATGAGGCTACCCGTGCGGAGGAATTTGCCGATTCCGGTCGTTGCCGAGAAAGCTCCATTCTTGAGTTGCGCCAAGGCTAGACTATTGTCTCGGTTCTGGCGGTCTGCCTCGCCAAAAGCGCTCTCGCGCTTGACGAGATACCCGAGCGAGAACGACCGTGGAAGACGTAACTCGAAGCCCTCTCCCGTCACGTTCACCGCGACCGCATCGCTGGGCTTGGCCAAGGTGTACTTACCGAAAACCAGCTGCAGGTCGCTCAGGCCGTAGAAATCGACCATGTATTCGGGAACCGTTACCTGTTGGGTCGTGTCCTTCTCTCCGAGATCCCCTTTCTTGAACCCCAGAGTCGCCGAGGCCGTGGCGCGGTTGCCCAGGCGTTGTGAGACCTTGAAGTTGCCGACGCCAGAGAAGTGCTGCAGGCGATCTCCCTGGAAGGGGGAATTCGTGTCGAACGTCTTTTTCTCGGCCTTCTTGCCCGTGTCCGGATCCCAAGCAGATCCGATCTGGGCCGACAACTGCCACTTGGTGCTGTCCGGCGCCTCTGTGGACGTCTCGGCAGTCTGCAGATACCCCGTCGAATTGGAGGGGATGTCAGCGGAGTTTTCAAAAGTTACCGTGAAGGTCGCGGTCCCTTTATCGAGGAGATTCAAAATGGCCCCGGTGACCCTCTGAGCACCCTCGGGTGGGACGATGAGCTTTGGCGTGCAATGGATCACGCGCGCCGAAGCGTCGGGCTTGCATAGGTCTGGGAGGTTCTTTCCGCTCCACGTGGGTAGTTCGCGGAGAGCAGCGATGGCCTGGTCGAGGTCCACCAAGAAGCCCCGAAGCTTCTCGCGCGTGAATTCAGACTCCGAGCTAGGGAACCGATAATTCCGGCACTGATTCTCCAGTTGGTCGGAAAGCTTGGAGCTCTCCGCGGGAAGACTGTCGAGCTGGCTGAGGGCCTTCCGACAGCCGTCGGGCAAGGGGGCCTTGAGCAGCTGCTCCAAGCGTTGATACGCATCCATCAACAGCTCACCCGATTTGAGATTAAGACTCAGCTGGACGCCGAAGTAACGATCCGTACGATTGGCGAACGTCAAGGTGATTTTATCCAAATGGTTGTAGCAACTGTCCTGCCCATCGGCGACAAGCTTATCCGGCTGAACGAGAGGGTAGGGCCGACGCGGATTGAGGGCATCGCTCCGCGCAATACCGGTGTTGTCCAAGGGGATCGCGATCCTGGTTTTGAGCTCGATGCCCTGGTCCTTGAGCTTACAGATGACAAGCGGATCGTCCGCAGCCTGCACTGATCTCGATGTACCGCAGAGCATCGCCACTGCAAACGCTATCATCATCAGGTGAGTACCGCCTCGAATCCTGTGGATCGTCTCCGTCATATTGGAGCACTCATCTTGGCGCATTAGCTCTCTCCTTCCCAGAGGAACGACGGTAGCCCCGGTTTCTGAAGCTTTCATGATGGGCATCAGC
>Ga0137404_10001719_pt1 | contig 14378 bp, 14 predicted proteins | sample CZOMad2_1_16fung_FD_108285 | JGI IMG/M metagenome (GOLD analysis project Ga0137404, IMG submission 108285) | Vadose zone soil fungal communities from Angelo Coast Range Reserve, California, USA - CZOMad2_1_16fungal (Illumina Assembly) | ecosystem: Environmental > Terrestrial > Soil > Vadose...
CAGTTCTCCGGAGCGGTCATTTTTGGGACGTCTGCTCGTATTCGGCCTTTTTGAGAAACGGCCACACATCTACATCGCCGACGCTCATTTCGTTTCCAACCCGCCGGTTCACAAGCCGACCAAATCCGACAAGCCGGAGAACGGAATACCAGAGGCGAAGTTTCGTCGTCGGCCATTGAAATTCGATATCGCTTTTCAGAAACAAAAGGCATCGCTCGACGGTTGCACGGCCCTCGTCAGTCATCGCATGCTTGCCAGTCAGTGTATGCTCTGAAGTATCCGAGTAGCAGAACCAGATGTTAGCGTAAATGCCCGCGAGAGCCGGATCATCTTGGCTTTTCGGATACCTCCGTTCATACGCCCTGTTGGAAATCGAGCCGTTTATGAACTCCTGAAGTGTCTGCGCAGCGACATCCCGAGCATGTCGGTCGATCATTGTGCTCCCCTAGTTTGAAGGCGTGCAAATCGCGATAGCGGCGGCGTCGATGACAGCTGACGCGATAAATATCGGTGCAGCGGCCTTCTCTCTTATCGAGGGGCGCCCGGCGAGGTCTACTTGCGAACGCAGTCGTTCCGTCCTGTATCTGCGACGCTAGCAACGACCCATTTACCATCTGCGCGAACAACAGTGAACAAGTCCGTCTCGCAGGGGTCCACCTTGCCGTCTACCAAAAACTCGAAAGGAGCCCACACCGCCGCCAGATCGTTATCGATCCGCACCAGCGGATCATGAATTCGCTCCTGAATGCTCGTGTTTCCAGGCTTTCCTAGCCGGTCCGCAAAATCTTCAAAAGTCATCTGACTCGGCTTGCCATCCCTCATCAGCACCATCGTTCCACCGCTCAGCAACGGTTTCTTAATCGCTGCGGCGTCGCGTTTTGCCATGCCATCAAACAATTGCGTTATCGGCGCCAGGACCGCTTGCTGCTCCGCGCTATCGCCAGAGGGACTCTCGCGGTCGAGGCCGGAGCAGGTGGGTGGCTGAGCGTTTGCCGCATGCAACGAGGAAATCAGAAAAACGCCAAAGGCTGTTGCAACAGCAATAGAAAAAAACGAGAGGAGTGAACGGAAGGTGATTTTCATGGCACCGATTCTAACCTGCGTTATCCGCAATTCCAAAGTCTTGCTCCGCCCAGCCTCGTGTCCGCGAGTTATGCCCGGACCTGACAAACGCGCTAACCGGACAAGTGAAATTGATCCAAAACCACATGCCCGGTAAGCCGACTACGCGTCCAAGTGACTGCCGCCAAACGGGGCGAGGATAGCCTTCGAATTGCCGAACCTACACCCGGGATCATAGCCGCCACGAATGTGCCCACCTGGGACACGCCGAATACGCCGGCAGGCCAGACCCAGCCAAGAAATAAACAAGATCGCAGCCCGCGACCAACCATAAATGTGGTAGTATCGAAATATGCGCACCACCATCGACATCCCCGCGCCCCTTTACAAGCGACTGAAAGCTCGCGCCGCCAACGACGGAAGTTCCGCCAAGCGCCTGATCCTGCGTGGCGTCGAGCAAGTGCTCCGCGAGAAGCGTTCCGGCACTCGCCGCAAACGCATCCAGCTTCCCCTGGTTCGCTCCAAGCGCCCCGGCAAGGTGCGCATCGACAATGCCCGCATCTACGACATCATTTCTTTTCCCTGACATGAACGTCTGGATCGCTCTCACTTACGAGGGCCATGTCCATCACCCATCAGCCGCACGCTGGTTCGCCACTCTGCCAGCCGACGCCCGGCTCTTCTTCTGTCGCTTCACGCAGCTCGGACTGCTCCGACTGCTCACGTCGGAAGCCGTGATGGAGTCCGAAGTTATGGATCAGCCGCAAGCCTGGCACACCTACGACCGCTGGCTCGAAGACGAACGCGTCTCCCTTCTTGATGAGCCTCCAGGATTGGACCGCATTTTTCGCGGCCTGACCCGTCTCCGCCGACCAGCCACCAAGGATTGGGCTGATTCCTACCTGTGCAGCTTCGCCTCAGCCTCCCAACTAAGCCTCCTAACCTTCGATCGCACCCTACACCGCAAATATCGCCCCTCGGTCCTTCTCCCTACCTAGCGCCGGGCAGAGTAAGTATTGGGAGAGGCTATGTTGACTAGTCTCCATAGCCCCTCTCGCCGGTCTGATTCGATTGGCGGAAATCGGAGCGCAAGGGAGAACACGCGTGCAGGAGCAGGGCTAGCGGGAGCGGCGGAGTTGGTCTAGCCAGCGGGAGAGGGTTTGGTGGTACGGGGCGTCGACGTCGATGAATTCGATGCCCATGCCGATGCGAGGCTTGACGATGCGGACTATGCCGAGGGCTTCAACGGACTGGTCTTTGCGCTTCAGCGTGAGGCGGACTCTGGCGCCTACCGGTAGTGGGCGGCTGGCGCAGACGAAGCAGCCCCCCAGAGACAAGTCAGAGGTGACACCTTCTGCGCGGGAGCCGGACTCGAGGTCGAGAACCTCGACATCCGCGGCAAAGGGGTACCGAATGGCGTAGCGACGGTCGCGAATCGCGTTGCTTCGCGACGGCGCCTTGGTCGATCGGTCGTCCATAAAGATGATATTGCTCACAGTCGTTTCAGGCCGAGATAAAAAACGGCTGCATCCTCGGTAGGTCTTGCTGCACTTCTAGTGTGCCGGAGGAAAGGCCGCGGCGCTGCAGAATTGAGTTCGCGGACAGCCAAAAAGACAACAGGGGAAGCACGCACGGATTGAGTGCGAGCGGTTATTAGTCGGAACGACAAGCGGCGAGTGCGCCGGAACAAAAGCGAAAAACGGGCGTGCTAGTCTGAAGTCAGGGTTCGCTTATTATGAACGAAGTCATCCGCTCCGAAGGATTGCGGCAGAGTGACCGCGTGGTCTTTCGGATGCCCGTGGAAGCATCGTGGATTGCCAGCGGCGGAATCGCGGCCAAACAGGTCGCGCAAACGCTGCTGGTCAGCCGCAACGGCGGGGTGTTGAAGCTGACGGAGAGGCTGTCGGCGGGGCAGGAGCTTACATTGAAGCGGCAGTGCGAAGGCGATGAGTACAAGACAGCGCGAGCGCGGGTGATGGCGGAGATCGATCACGACGCGGATGGGTTTATCTGCGCGATCCACATTCTTGAGCCGCGAGTGGATTTCTGGGACATCGATTTTCCGGCGCCGCATAAAGGCGAAGAAGCGCTGGCGCGATTGCTGATGGAATGCAGCTTTTGCCAGCGGCGCGAAGTGGTCTATCTGAACGAGTTAGAGCTGAAATCGTTCGAGATCCGCAAGTGCGTGGCGCGGCTTTGCAAGCATTGCGATACGCCATCAATCTGGATTGAGGCGCAGTCCGCATGGAAGACCGAGGAAGTCCCATCGCGGGCGCCGGTGGACGAGCGGACGGCACCGCGGAGGAATCGGGCAAGGGTGAAAGCGCGAGTGCTGGCATGCGTGCGGCAGCGAGGATTCCAGGAAGAGATCGCAGTGTGCGAGGACTTGTCGAAGGGCGGGATCAGTTTTCGCAGCAGGAATCAGTATGCGGAAGGCAGCCGGGTGGAAGTGGCGGTGCCGTACACGCCGGGTAGCGGGGCGATTTTTGTGCCGATACGGATTGTGTTTTCGCAGGCGATACCGGCGGCCGGGTTGTTCCGGCATGGGGCGGCGTATATACGGCTGCCGATTGACACGTGAGACGGTTTTTCTTGACACAGAGGACACAGAGAAGAAGTAAGTAGGAAGGTTTCCTTCAGGCAACGTTAAATCCCAACGGCAACGACGCAGAAAATCGAAGTTTCGCGGCTCTCAGGACGCTGCTGCTATGAAGTTTGCGCTGCACAGGCAGGAGTGCCTGTGCTACCGGTGGCTGCGTGGCGGAACCTACGGGGGGCTGCGATCGAAGGTCCGCCTCAGAAGGCGGACCCTACAACGGCTTAGTAGAATTTAGTCGAGGGCGGGGACTTCTTTGCGTTCGGCACGGCGGCGGTGGAGGTAGTGCATGGAGATGTTTAGGAAGATGGGGCCGCACGGGGTTTCCACGGAGATGACCATGGCTTCGGTGTCGGGCGTACCGGCAAGGCCCTGATCGTTCATGTGAATTTCGGGTGGAAAGACTTTGAAGCGGAAGCCCTGGTCGTTGAGCAGGGTGACGGAATTGCCGATGACCATGTTGGCGAGCTCGCAGACGGTCTCGCGAATGACCTGGTCGCTGGCGGCGACTTCTTCTCCGGCAAGTTTGCTGGCGACTCTGATGGCGACTTCTGGAGCGAGATCGAGAATGACGCGGCCTTCAATGTCGCCCTTGATGGCAATGAGGGCAGCGACGCCCTTGCGCCGATAGGCCTCTTCTTCCATGGTGAGATCGCCGATGGTCGTCGGGCCCTCGAAGGACTCGGCGAAAACGGCGTCGGCGGCGTTGATGAACGGCTGGATGAGTTCCATTCTCATGAGCGGTGTTCTCCTGCGAGAGCGACGGGACCTCCGACGGCGGCGGGGTCGTCACTCAAGACGTAGCGAAGGATTTCGTACAAGACTTCGGGCTTGACGGGTTTCTGGACGAAGTGCTTGGCGCCCTTTTGCAAAGCGGCGAGAATATTTTCCTGATAGCCGACCGACGAGACCATGACGATACGCGCGTCGGCGTGCTGGCGGACGATGCGCTCGACCGCTTCGATGCCTTCCATCTGCGGCATGGTGATGTCCATGAGCACGATGTCCGGCTTGGTGCGGTTGAACTCGGCGATGGCGGTGAGGCCGTCTCCGGCTTCGCCCGCGACTTCGCCGCCGAACATCTCAATCATCTTGATGAGATTTTTGCGCGCGAAGACGGAGTCGTCCACGACCAGATAGCGGACCGGCTGATTGTCTTTTCTAAGCAGGGCGGCGAATTGTGGCATAGCCTTCTCCTTGTCGTGGCGCACGGGCGATCAGGTGCGTTGCGACGGAACGGTAGTCCTTTCGGATTTCTCGTTCTTTTCTTTGTCGGATTTTTCGAGCTTGTCGGACTTGTCGGCACTCGAACGGTCGGCACCATACTGACTGATGAGATGGCCGGCGAGAGCATCGAGCGACACAATCTTGGCGACGTAGCCTTTGAGTATTGCGGCGCGGGGCATGCCGCTGACTACGCAAGAATCTTCGCTTTGCGCGATAGTCATGCCACCGGCGGCTTTGATAGCGCCAATGCCTTCGGCGCCGTCTTCGCCCATGCCAGTCATGATGATGCCGACGGCGGTGAGCGCGAATTCCTGGGCGACGGAATGAAAGAGCACGTCGGCAGAAGGGCGATGGCCGTTGACGGGAACACCATCGGAAAGGATAGCCATGTCTCCACGATGCATGCGGCGAACCATCATGTGGCGATTGCCAGGACAAATGAGCGCGCGGCCGGCTACGAGGAGATCGCCGGAGCGAGCTTCCTGAACATCGAGGGCGCAGCATTCATCGAGGCGCCTGGCGAACATTTCGGTAAAGCCTTCAGGCATGTGCTGAACAATGAGAATGGTGCTGGGAAAATCGGCGGGGATCTGCGAAAGAACATATTGCAAGGCGTTGGGTCCGCCAGTAGAAATGCCGATGGCGATTACGCGGCTGGGCGGAAGCGCGGAGCGAGTGCCCTTTTTGGGGCGCTGCGAATCGTCGGAGACGACCGCGGGGGGCAGGCGGCGGCCGACGACGCGGTTCGCGAGTTTGATTTTGTCGATGAGCAGGTCGGCGATGGTTTCGAGACGGCCGGTGGAGGCGTCGACGGGCTTAGGGATGAAGTCGACGGCGCCCAGAGCCAGGGCTTTGAGGGTGGAATACGCACCCTCTTTCGAATGCGTGCTGAAGAGGATGACGGGGAGCGGCGCGCGGCGCATGATGAGACGCAACGTTTCCATGCCATCCATGCGGGGCATCTCGAGGTCAAGAGTGACGACGTCGGGCTTGAGTTCTTCGATTTTTTTCAGGGCGAAGGCGCCGTCCATGGCGGTGCCGACGACCTCAATGGAAGGATCGCGAGCGAGAATCGCCGGAATCAGTTTGCGCATGAGCGCGGAATCGTCGACGACAAGAACTCGGATGGGTTCGCTCATGCGATCGCTCCTAGCGGGGTGGCGCGGGAGAGACGCGCGAGGACAGCAGGAACATTCAAGTTCAGGACTACAGGGCCGTCACCGAGAATGGATGCGCCGCTGACCAGGTCGCTGGGAACGATGTCGGTAGGCAAGGCTTTGATGACCAGCTCTTCTTCGCCGACCAGAGTGTCCACGAGGAGGCCGAAACGCTTTTCGGCTGCGCCGATGACGACGACGAAATTCTTCTTTTGCGCGGGCTTGTTGTCGATGGCGTGAAGCTTGCTGAGATGGCTCAAGCGGACCAGGGTGAGGATTTGATCACGGAGGCGCAGAACTTCGCGTTGGTCGATGCGCTGAATATCCTGGCTGTGCACCCGAGTGATTTCGACGACGGAAGAAAGGGGCACGGCAAAAAGGCGGCCGCCGACGCGGAAGAGCAAGGCTTGAATGCTGGCAAGGGTGAGCGGAGCGCGGAGTTGAATGGTAGTGCCTTTGCCAGCTTGCGAGAAGACATGAACGGTGCCTTTGAGGCGATCGAGGACGGTGCGCACCACGTCCATGCCGATGCCACGGCCGGAGACTTCGGTGACTTCGGCAGCGGTGCTGAAGCCGGGCTCGAAGATCAGGTGCAAGGCGTCCTGATCGGAGATGCGCTGAGAATCGGCGAGGGTAAGAAGACTTTTCTCGCTGGCACGTTTTTGCGGGGCGGGGACGTCGACGCCGCGGCCGTCGTCGCGCACTTCGATGACGACTTGGGTGCCTTGATGATAGGCGTTGAGGTAGATGGTGCCGCGAGCAGGTTTGCCGGCGCTGATGCGGTCTTCGGCTGGCTCGATGCCGTGGTCGACAGAATTGCGGACGAGGTGCATCAAGGGCTCGGCGAGGGCATCGAGAATGCCTTTATCGAGATCCGTGTTCTGGCCGGAGAGTTCAAGGGCGACATCCTTGCCACATTGCTTGGCGACGTCGCGGACGACGCGGGGAAAACGGCGGAAAAGCTGCTCGACGGGAACCATGCGGATTTTCAGGACGCACTTGTGAAGTTCGTCGAGAACGCGGGATTGAAAAGCCAGAGCGTCGGCTAGTTTGGCGCGAACGGGATCTTTCGAATGACGCTGATCGAGTTCGCTGAGCGTGCGGTGGAGCATGGACTTGCCGATGATCAGCTCACCGACAAGATTCATCACGGCATCGATGCGGGAGGCTTCAACGCGGAGACTGCTTTCGGCTACAGCGGCGACTGCGGAACTTGCGCCGGGCTGTTTTGTAGCACCGTTTTCTTCTTGATCAACGGCGTGCCCGGCAGCCTGGGAGGCCTGGGCTTCGAGAATGTCGCCGAGGAGTTCGTGGTCGAGAGTTTCGGCGGTGGTTGCGCGTTCGAGGCGAACATCGGAAACGATGGATGGAATCTTGCAGCGTTGCAGGATGCGCGCTTCGGATTGCGTGCTGGCGAGTGCGGCTTCGACGATTTCGACGGAAGCGGCGGCGACGTTATCTTCCGGGCGGAGAGCGATTACGGTGCCGGTGCCGTGGAGTACGTTGCGAATCAACTGGAAGGCGGCGGCGCGCATAAGGCTGTTTGGATCGATGCGCAGGGCCAGGTTATATACCGTGTCGCCGCGGTGCACGGCTTCGGAAATCATGAGCTGCTCGTATTCGGACCAGGCGAACTTAGCCGGCACTTCTTGCGGAACCACAGTGGTCTGGCTGGCCGGAGCGCTGGACTGGAGTAGCACGCGAATCATGGAGTGCAGAGGCTCCATGGCCGGTGGTTCGATGCGGCGTTGATAGGCCGCGAGCATGGCTTCGAAACTGTCGGCGGCGGCCAGGACGATTTCGGCGAGTTGCGCGCCGCGGGACTGCGCGACCTGCGGAGTGAGAACGTCTTCGAGTTCGTGCGCGAGTTCGCTTAGTTTGTGAAAACCGCAGGCGGCGGAGTCTCCCTTTAGCGTGTGCACGGCGCGGCGGACGCGGCGAATAACGCCTTCGTCGGCCGGGCGCTCTTCGAGCTCGAGGCCGGCTTCGTTGAGAGATTGCAGCAACTCGCTGGCGCTCTCGAAGAAGAGAGCGCGAAGCTCGGCGCCGCGGTCTTCGGGAGGACGGCTCACGGAGTGGCCTCCACTCTCTGGTAGGCGGTGCCGTTGTTTTCGTGAACCATGCGGAATTTTTGCGTGAGGCCGAAAAGACTTTCGGCGTGACCGACGAAGAGATACCCCTGGGGGTTCAAGCAATTCCAGAATTTCTCGATGAGGCGCTTTTGTTCGGCTTCGTCGAAATAGATCATGACGTTGCGGCAGAGGATCATGTCGTTGCGGCGCGGCAGGAATTCAGTTTTGAGGTTGTGGAAGTCGAACTGAACGAGATCCTTCAACTGTTTCTTTACCGCGTATTTGCCGGCGGCTTTTTCGAAATAGCGCAAGCGGACGGTATAGTCGACGGGCTCCATTTGTTGCTCGGTGTAAAGGCCCTCGCCGCCCGCACGCAGGCTGGCGTAGCTGATATCGGAGGCGACGATTTCGAGCTTCCACGGAGGCGGAATGAGCGGCTTGGGCGAGGGCATTTCGAAGGGCAGCGGATTGCGCAAATAGTAGTAAGCGAGAGCGTCGGCAATGAGAATGGCGACGGAATAGGCTTCCTGGCCGGAAGAGCATCCGGCGCTCCAGACACGGAGATGGAAATCGCGGCGTTCTTGTTTTCTGCGCAAGATGTCTTCGAGAACGGTTTTCTGCAAAAGATCGAGTTGCGGGCGATTGCGAAAGAAACTGGTTTCGTTGACGGTGAGATTTTCGAGCAGCAGAGCGAGTTCGGCCTTGCCCTCGCGGCTGGTGAGCAGACGGTAGTAGCTGTAGAAAGAATCGAGCTGGCAGGCTTTGAGGCGGCGCTGCAAGCGGTCCTTGAGGAAATGCGAGCGGCGCTCGTCAAAGAACATGCCGCATTCCTGATAGACGAGGGTTTGCAGCAGCTTCAATTCGGCTTCGGTAAGCTGAATCTGGGCGGTGAGGGTTCCCATAGAGTGGACGGGCGGCGATCCGGCGGCTCAGCTGCGTTCAGCGGCGGTGCGAACGAGCTTCACTTGGCAACGGCGACGGGTTCCGCGACCTCCTCGAGGCGTTTGAATTCCGGACGATGCAAGAGCTTGGTGATGTCGAGCAGAATGATGAGGCGGCCTTTGAGTTTGCCGACGCCGGTGACGTAGCTGGATTCGCCTTCGGCGAAGACGGTGCTGGGAGCTTCGATCTCCGAAGGGGAAATTTTCAGGACTTCGGAAGCGGCGTTGACGATGAGGCCGATTAGTTTGTTTTCCAGTTCGACGACGAGAATACGATTTTTCTTATCGTGACTGACTTCGGTTTGCCCGAAGCGCTTGCGCAAATCCATCACCGGGATGATCTTCCCGCGAAGGTTGATGACGCCTTCGATGAGATCGGGGGCGCTGGGGACCGCGGTGATTTCGGGGACGCGGACAATCTCGCGGACAGCGCCGATGCGAACGCCATACGTTTCATTTCCGATGCGAAACCCGACGACTTGAAGATCCTTTTCCATCAGCGAGTCACAGACTCCTCAGGAACGAACCAGTTCGGCGTATTGCGATTCTTCGGAGCGCCGTGAATCATGATGGGAACGCCGCTTGTCACGGGGATCTGAACTACGCGGACGATTCTCTTTGGAGCGGTCGAGAGAGAAGCGGTCCATGCTATCGAGCAGATTGCGCGAAAGCTTGAGCATTTGCTCGGCAGCCGCGGAAAGCTCAGTGGAGCTGGAAGCAGATTGCTGCACCAGCTCGCGCATCTTGTCCATGGCGCGAACGACGGCTTGGGCGCCGGAGGCCTGTTCTTCGACGGCGGAATTGATTTCCTGGGTGATTTCGGTGAGGCGGCTGGTGGCTTTGGCGATTTGCGCGGAGCCGACCGATTGCTCGTTGGTGGCTGCGCCGATTTCCTGGGAGAATTTGTAGACTTCGGTGACCACGTTGGAGATTTTGTGCAGCGCGGCGCCGAGATCGTTGCCGAGGTTCAGGCCTTCCTCGACGATGCGGGTGCTGCGTTCCATGTTTTCAACGGCTTGCTTGGCTTCACGCTGAATGCTCTGGATCAGGTCGGCGATTTCCTTGGTGGATTGCGTTGATTTTTCGGCCAGCTTGCGGACTTCGTCGGCTACGACGGCGAAACCGAGACCGTGTTCACCAGCGCGCGCGGCTTCGATGGCTGCGTTGAGGGCAAGAAGATTGGTTTGCTCGGCTAGGTCATCGATGACTTCGATGATTTTGCCAATGTCGTCGGCGCGGTGACCGAGAACGTTGATGATTTCGGCGGAAGACTGGATGGCGTGATTGGTGCGGTTCAGGCCATCGGTGGCCTTCTCCATGGTCTGAATTCCGGTGACGACTTCTTCGCGAGAACGGTTGGCGATGTCGAGGAGCACTTTCGCGGTGTCCGCGACGCGCTGAATCGAAGTGACCATCTGATCGATGGAAGCGGAGGTTTCCGCGACGCTGGAGGCCTGGACTTGGGTGTTCTTCACCACGTTCTGCACGTTGATGCTCATCTCGTGCATCGTGCTGGTGACTTCTTCAATGGCGGAGGAAGCCTGCACGCTGACTTTGGCGGATTCGTCAGCAGCGCCAGCAACCTGATTGGAGCCAGCGGAAACCTGGCCGGCGGAATCGCGAGTGGTGCGGACCAAATCCTGCAAGCCGTGAGACATGCGCAGGAAAGCGTTGCCCAGAGTGTCGCGCTTGGAACGGGGAGCCACTTCGACGGTCAAGTCGCCTTCGGCGACGGACATGGCGACGGCAGCCATTTCCTTAAGATAAGCCACCATGTTGTTAAAGGTGGTGGCTAGCGCGCCGATTTCGTCGTTGCGGTGAATGTCGATGTTTTGGTCAAGATCGCCGGCATCGCCAATTTCGCGGGCGACGGTGATCAAGTGAGTGAGCGGCTCGGTGATGGAGCGGGCGGTATAGATGGCGATGAAGCCACCAGCGATCAAGGCAATCAGAGTGCCGACGATGGTGACAACAGTGCTGATAAAGCTGGCGCGGTCGGCCGACGCGGTGGTTTCCTCGAGGGCCTTCCTGATGTCAGCCTTGGTATCATCGAGAAGCGAAGTCGATTTCGTGAGCCAAGAGGCCGGATCCTTCTGGAGATAGAAGATCTGGAGGTCCGAAACGGTGGCGTCACCGGAATCGACTTGATGACGCTTGGCCAGCAGTGGCTTGGCGAAATTGTCGTTCCAACTCATCACGGTGCTGTCCAATTGAATGAGAGTACCGCGGACCTTCTCGTTGGACGACTGCGCCTGGCCGCGTTTGATCAGGTCGCTTAGATCAGCCATACCTTTGTTGACCTTTTCTTCATCGCGGGGATCACCGCTGAGCAAGAAATTGTTCAGGTTGAGGCTGTTCACACCGATGGCGTAGCGCACGTCCTCCATGGAAGTGAAGCCGTCTAACGCGGCTTTTGCGTCTTTCCGCGCTGAACTCTGTTTTACGCCGACGACGATGTTCACTAAGATGAGTAGTGACAGCACCCCGAGGATGGTTCCAAAGCCGATATAGAGTTTCTTACCGATCGTCATTGCCAATTGCCTCCGCTCGCCGTGTCTCACGGCCTGCTTCAGAGCGCCCCCGGCGGAGCGACTTCTTGCTTCCGCTTGCCCTTTAGTTCCCCGCCCCATGAAAATCGAATTCGACAATTTGTGTGGTCTCTTCCGGCGCCGCCACGAACTTCCATTCCTTGACGGCATCCTGACAAGCTTGAACGAGCAACGGATGACCGCCAACGACGCGAGTGCTCTTGACGTGACCGTCGGGCGTGATCACCACCTCGATCTTCACCTTGCCGGTGACGTTCATGCGCCGAGCCAGCTCGGGATAAGCCGGCGATGTCTTGGTTTTGACCTTGCGCTTGCCTTCTTCGGTCGTACCGGATTGCGCGAGCGCGCTGCCCCCCAAGAGAAAACAAGCCGCTACAGTCGCGAGCACCTTACTCGTGCACCAGTGAAATCGTATCGACACCGCCCCTCCTCACAATCGTAGATAACCCCGCAGGAGGAGAGGCACGTCTGCTGCCACCGATTGCCGGATTCTTGATGCGAAGTATTCGGCGCCCCAGTAGGGCCTAAGTGCCCAATGGACAGAGGCTTACGAGCGAACGAGTGATTCGCGACGAGCGACGCGCATCTGACGAGCGTCTCAACAGACCTTGCGGCAGGCCTTGCCAGGTCTCAGGCTGAGACGCAGGCAAGCGCTTTGGGAAGGATTGTCGTGGACGATCTAGCAACAACGTTCGGAAGGGAGATTGACTCAGATTGAGACTGGCGCTTACCGTGGGAGGGGCAATAGTCTTAGCAATTTGAGACGAAAGCTAACCTCAACTTCCATCATGCGCGAAGCCAAGAGAAAACTGCGAACTCGAGTGCCGGCCGGGCGGAGCAAGGCCACCGCAGAATCTACTGCCGCGCAGCGCGCCTCGGAGTTGATGGCGCTAGCCGTGGAGGCAGCGCAATCGCGCCATCTGCCTGATTTTCTGCATCGCTTTGCGGAGCGCTCCGTAAAAATGCTGAAGGCGGCATGGGGCGGCGTGGCCGTCTTTCGCGGCCGGGAGACCGAGCTTCATGTGGCGGGCGGAGTGGAGAGCTCCGATTTTGCTGCCGGGACGAACTGGCTGATGGAGCGAGCGAGGGAGAAGAGGAGCGGCATCGAGATTGCGCCGATGGACGCGGAGCTGGCGGCCTCGTTTGCTGGCGTGGCGACGGTTGCCAGTGCGGTGCTGGTGCCGATCGCCGCCAGCGATGGAGAGCGTCTTGGCGCATTGTGCCTGCTGATGGATCGCAATGCTATCAGCAGCGAAGAGGTGAAGCTGCTGGACGCATTGGCGAGCCATGCAGCGCTTTCGCTGGAGAATTTTCGCCGGTTCTCGCAACTGGAGCGTTCGAAGCGCCAGTGGGTCGAGGACATCGATGCGATCAGCGACTACATCGTGGTGCACGACCGGGCATGGAATATCGTTCGAACGAACCGATCGCTGGCTTCGCATCTTGGCGTGCCTCCAGTGGCGCTCGTCGGAGAGGCCATGGGGACGTTGCGGCAGATTGCAGAGACTGGGAGCGCGCTGCCCTGCCCCTTCTGTAAGGATACCGAGCAAGCGCGGGAAGAATATGTCGCGGTGTCGGCGGAGCGCATCTTTTTGGTGTCCACGTCGCGAACTCCGGGGCTTTCTGACGATGACACGCGAACGATCCATGTGCTGAAAGATATTACGGACCGGCGGGAGGCGGAGCGGCGTTACCGGGAGCTGTTCGACAGCATTCAAGAAGGACTGTTCTTTGCAACGCCCGACGGGAGGTTTCTGGATGTAAATGATGCGATGGTACGCATGCTGGGCTATACGTCGCGAGAGGAGCTTCTACGGGCCGATGTGAGCACACATTTGTATCCGGAGCCGGAAGCGCGGGACCGATTCCTGCAAGCACTGGCAGAGCGCGGTGTGCTGCGCAACTACGAAGAAACTTTGCGCCGCAAAGACGGAACACTGCTGCACACGTTGCAGAACATCACGGCAGCGCGCGACGCGCGCGGGCGAATCGTGCAAATTCGTGGATTGATGCTGGATGTGACCGAACAGAAGACCTTTCAATCGCAGTTGCAACGCGAACGCGACTTTAACCAGAAAATTCTGAACAACACGCAAAGCATGATCCTGGTGCTGGATACGGCGGGATTGATCAGCTACGCGAATCGCCGTTGCTACGAAGCCGGCTACCAGGAAAGCGAATTGATCGGGCACCGCCTGGTGGATTGGGTGGAACAGTCGCATGGCGAAGACTTCGACGCAGCACTGGAAACCACGGCAAACGGGCAACAGGTGGAGAACATCGAGCTACGCGTGCGGCGGGGCGACGGGTCGATGGGACATTTTTCGATCAGCTTGAGCCCCATGCGCGACGAGCAAAAGACGGTGAATAGCATCGTCGTAGTGATGACGGATATTACGGATGCGACGCTGCTACAGGCGAAGCTGGCGCACAGCGAAAGAATGGCCTCCATCGGCAGGCTGGTTTCCGGCGTGGCGCACGAAGTGAACAATCCGCTGGCGGCGATCCTGGGATTCACGGATCTGCTGCTGGAGAATCCGGAGGTGCCGGCTTCGGCGCGGGAAGACTTGGGAATCATCTTGCAAGAGACGCAGCGCACCAAGGACATCGTGCAAGACCTGTTGAGCTTCGCGCGGCAGCGGCCGGTGCAGCGCGAGTTGGTGCAAGTGAATCAGGTTCTTCGCCAGACGATCAAGCTGCGCAGCTATGACTTCGCCAGCAACGGCGTGGAAGTGAAAGAGGATTTCGAGGACTCGCTGGCTCCGGCGCTGGGC
>Ga0137404_10001724_pt1 | contig 14361 bp, 7 predicted proteins | sample CZOMad2_1_16fung_FD_108285 | JGI IMG/M metagenome (GOLD analysis project Ga0137404, IMG submission 108285) | Vadose zone soil fungal communities from Angelo Coast Range Reserve, California, USA - CZOMad2_1_16fungal (Illumina Assembly) | ecosystem: Environmental > Terrestrial > Soil > Vadose zone...
TCATGGACGTTGTATCGACCGACAAGCACACCGTTAAACCGTGGTTCAACGGCAAGCTCGACTTCTCGCCGCCGGTCCAGGACCTGGCGTCACAGGAATTCCCGTTAATCGGCGGCAGGCTTGATTATATTGGCGCACGCAACGTGGCCGCGCTGGTTTTCCAACGTCACAAACATGTCATCAATCTTTTCATTTGGCCCGCAAAAGAGAAAGCCTCCAAGCCTGCTTCGATTACCCCGATTCAGGGCTACAACCTGATCCACTGGTCAGACGCGCAAATGACCTTTTGGGCCGTTTCGGATTTAAACGAAAGCGAGCTGATGGAATTCGTTCAGGACTTTGCCACAGGCAAAACAATGAACCCTTAATAGATTCGAAGGAGCATCCGTCAGATTATCTTTGGTCGCATTGAAATCCCAGCCCGTAACGGATCCATCGCTTTTCAGCGCGAGACTGTGATTCCCATTAGGCAAGTCGTCGCCGGCCCCAGAGCCTCCAAAGAGCCAGATGTTGGATTCTTCATATGTGAGGTATTGAGTCGGGTTTTTGACGCGATGTAATGCCTTCACGGATCTGCCAGCCGAGACTTTTACGACGTTGACTGATTAATTTAGCGCGATTAACCAGATTTCTCGGGCAGTAATTCTTCGAACTCAAACTGAACAGCAATCACATAACTTTGATCGAGCATCAACAGCTTTAGCTTTAGCGGTGGATTTGGATCAAGGAGTCTGACATTTCACGGGGAATTGACCATTGGCTGCGTTTTGTTGAATCACATTCCCAGGCGGCAAAATAGGACGATCAACGAGCCCGCCCGCGAGCCCGCGTTCACTCCGCAGAAGGCACGGGACGTTCAACCTGAGTTGATTGGCACCCGCAAAACAAACCGTTGAGGACATCTTCAAAAATCGCCATTCTGTTTGCGAAAGTCTCAACAAAAACATTTGATGCCTTCTAATGTTATCGAGCGCCTCGCAGTGTGCAGTTGGTCATTGGAACCGACCAATCCGCGGGATCTAATCTCCAAGTTGCGGGATGCAAAAATCGCGCAGGTTCAGCTTGCGCTGAATCCGTTGTTGGATAATGCCAAAGCTTGGGGCGGCGCGGGCGATATCCTTGAATCTACTGGCATTCGAATAGTGTCGGGCATGTTCGGCTGCGCGGGCGAAGATTATTCCTCTTTGGAATCCATTCGAGCCACGGGCGGAATCTCCCCCGATGCAACGTGGCAGCAAAACCTGAAAAACATCCGGGCGGCATCGACGCTAGCTTCTGAACTGGGGGTGAAGTTGGTGACATTTCACGCGGGTTTTCTTCCGCATGCAGAAAGCGATCCGAAATTTTCCGTAATGCTGAATCGCCTGAGCCGGGTGGCGCAAATTTTCGCTGAACGGGACATCCATGTTGCCTTGGAAACCGGCCAGGAAAAAGCGACCGAACTGGCCACGGTGCTGACGCGATTGAACGAATCACAACTAGGTGTGAATTTCGATCCGGCAAACATGCTCTTGTATGGCAGCGGTGACCCCATTGAGGCGCTGCAATTACTCGCACAATGGATCCGTCAGGTGCACATCAAAGATGCCAAAAAATCCCGCGTGGCCGGAACCTGGGGAGAGGAAATGGCCGCCGGTTCGGGAGAAGTGGATTGGACGGCTTTTTTTTCGATGCTGAAAGAAATTCATTTTACCGGAAATTTTGTCATTGAACGCGAAGCCGGAACACAACGCGTAGCGGATGTGCGAACGGCTAAGTCCCTTGTGGAGAAGTTCGCAAAATAAATCAAGGCCATGCCCGAAACTTTGCCTCCCTCTTTCAAGCCAGTGAATGTTGCCGTCGTGGGACTTGGATTTATGGGCACCACGCACCTTCGCGTCCATCTGCGCAATCCCGGGGCGCGCGTTGTTGCGGTTTGCTCTCCCACGCGAACGCCTGTTGACGGAGTTCTTTCCGGCGTCTCCGGAAATATCCAACAATCGGACGATATTCGCCTGGAGCCGTCGGTAAAAATTTTCCGGCAAATCGAAGATTTACTCGCTGATTCTGAAGTTGAATTGGTAGACATCTGCACGCCTACCGCGCTGCACCCCGCGCAGGTGATCACCGCGCTGCGGGCCGGAAAGCATGTCATCTGCGAAAAGCCCCTGGCACGGACCTCAAAATTAGCGCGAGAGATTTTAACCGCTGCAACGCAATCGCCCGGACTCTTGATGCCTGCCATGTGCATGAGGTTTTGGCCGGGCTGGAGCTGGCTCAAACAAGTTGTATCGGAGAAGACGTATGGAAAAGTTTTGGCCGCCAGCTTCCGCCGCATTTCCGAAATGCCCTTATGGAGCCGCCAAGACACCTTCAACGCCGATTCCGGCGGCGCCTTGTTTGATTTTCACATCCACGATGTAGATTTCATCAACTTTGTCTTTGGCCCGCCCGCGAGTGTTTTTTCCACCGGTTTCGCCAGCCCAGCCGCTGCAATCAACCATGTCGTCACCCAATATAACTATCCCAATGGGCCGGCAGTGCAGGCGGAGGGGAGTTGGCTGCTAAACCAGGGTTTTAATATGAGCTACACGTTCTATTGTGAGCGGGCGACTTTGGATTTCGATCTGGCGCGCGGCGCAGACGCGCTGATAATCATCGAAAATGGCCAACGGCGCGTGATGCGTCTGGAAAACGGAGACGGCTATGACGCGGAACTTCGCTATGTCGTTGATTGCGCGGCGCGCGGCAGACAGCCGGAAACGGTCACCGCAAAAGACAGCGTCACGGCTTTGGAAATTTGCGAAGCGGAGGAAACTTCCCTTCGCACCGGCCGGATTGTGAGCTGCGTTTTCCCAAATCAGGACCAACCAAATTAGACCATGAATAATTCCATTCGTTTCAAACTGTTCATCATGATGGTGCTGGAGTTTTTTATCTGGGGCGCGTGGCTGCCGTTGATTTTCGGATACTTGCCCAGCCTGGGATTTTCGCCCGCCGAGCAATCGTGGATTTTGAATGCGTTTCCCCTGGCCGCCATCGTTGGCATGTTTTTCAGCAACCAATACGCGGACCGACATTTCGCAGCGGAAAAATTCCTCGCGTTCAGCCATGTCATTGGCGGACTCGCGATGCTTGGTCTCGCTTTTACGAAAACATTCTGGCCGTTCTTCGGCTTGATGCTCGTACATTGCCTGCTGTATGTCCCGACTCTGTCCATCACCAACTCCATCGCGTTCGCCCATATGAAAAACCCGCAAAAGGAATTTGGCCTCGTGCGCATGGGCGGCACGCTTGGCTGGATTCTGGCAGCGTGGCCCTTCACGTTCATCCTTGTGGATTGGGACAAAGTCCATGCGGCAAATCCGGATGGATTCGTGAAATGGCTGGGAACCGTGCTGAGTTCCGGAATGACAGGCGACGCATTATTAAAGGGTACGCGCTGGACCTTCGTAGTGGCCGGTGTTGCGGCGCTGGCGCTCTCAGCGTTCAGCCTGATTCTTCCGCACACGCCGCCGCGGCGAATTGTTTCGGGAGACGACCGTTTCGCGTGGCTGGAGTCCATCAAATTGCTCAAACTCCCCTTCGTATTGGTGCTCTGGCTGGTGACGTGTGTGGACGCCGTGGTGCACAATGCCTATTTCAACTGGGCCGGCACATTCCTTGGCACTCCATCGAACGCGGGCGGCGTCGGTATTCCCGGCAATTGGATCATGCCGGTAATGAGTGTCGGCCAGGTGGCGGAGATGTTGACGATGCTTATCCTGGGGGCCACGCTGAAACGACTCGGCTGGCGCACCACGATGATTGTGGGTATCCTTGCCTACCCGGTTCGCTTTGCAGTCTGGGCGTTCCTGCCCGACCATCAGGCCTTAATCATCGCTGTGCAGGTGCTGCACGGAATGTGTTACGCATTTTTCTTCGCGACCGTTTATATTTTTGTGGATGAACATTTTCCCAAAGACGTGCGGGCGAGCGCGCAAGGGCTGTTCAATATGATGATCCTGGGTTTTGGCACGTTGCTGGCGAATTCGACCTGCCCCTATTTGATGCAAAAAGTGTTTACGCATGACGGGCGCGTCAATTTTCATTCTCTCTTCCTGGTGCCCATGTTTGCCGCGCTGGCTGCGGCCGGGGCTTTGGCTTTATTTTTCCACCCGCCAAAGGCTCGGGAAATGATGACGGCTGGCAGCGGCTTGAGCAACTGATGGCGCCAACTCCGAAGTATTGAAAAATCAGGCTGAAACCCCCATTCCCGTTTTTTGGGGATGGGCTAACCCAGGCCTTTGACGGCCCAGCCTTCGCGGTATTGTCGCCGCACGAATTGGTTAGCTTCTGAAAGATTGAAAGTCATCCGTTTCGCGTTCCATTCCAGCGTGGTGTGCGGAAAGCGGGTCGCGATGCCGCCGAGCAAAATTGTTTCGGTGAGCGGACCCGCGTAAGAGAAATTTGCGGTCGTTTTGCCTTCGCCTTGGGCTGTGGCAACAAACAGCGCCCAATGGTCATCCCCCTCCACCTTCACTTTTTTGTAGTTATAATCTGCAAACTTGGCTCGTGGATAAAGCTGCGGAGCCCCAATGTGCGGCAGCACCATAACTCCTTGAGTCCCGATGAGAATCGAACCGTTCTCAGGAACTTCCGCTCCTTCGAGCAGCGCCAGCACTGCCGCGGGAGGCTTCGCCGCGCCATCATACCAGGTGATCGGAAGAACATGAGAGACGGTGTAGCGGGTTCCACGAAATGCGTAATGAACACATTCGTCCAACGCCCAATTCCATTCGTTTGGCGCAGGCCCTTCGGAGCGCACCGAAATCGGCGAGGCGAGCCCGAGCGCAGAAAACACAGGGTCAAAGATGTGACACCCCATATCCCCCAGCGTGCCGGTTCCGAAATCCAATCGTTTGCGCCAGTTGGATGGATGATAATACTGATCACCCATAAAAGGCCGCTCGGCACAAACGCCCAGCCACAAATCCCAGTTAAACTTTGGAGGAACGGGATCGTTGCGGTCCGGTTTCGGTGAGGCGTCTCCCCACGTCTTCGGACACCACGAATGAACTTCCTTAACCTTGCCGATCATGCCTTTTTTGATTAAGGCCACTGCCGTACGATAAGGCGCTGTGGAGTGAACCTGGATGCCCATCTGGGTGACTACACCTTTCTCACGCGACATTTCAGTCATTCGACGGACTTCAAATAGATTATGCGCCAACGGCTTCTGGCCATACACATGCTTGCCCAACCGCATCGCGCTCATCGCTATCGGCGCATGCATGTGATCGGGCGTAGAAACATTTACGGAATCGATATTGTCAGCCTCTTTGCGCAGGGCTTCCCGCCAGTCCTGGTAAACGCGAGCCTTGGGAAAAAGCTTTTGCGCTTCCGCCGTACGTTCGAGGTCCACGTCACAAACCGCCACGATTTCCACTCCTTCACACTTGGAAATCATGGTGAGATCATTCCAGGCCATGCCGCCGGTCCCAAAGCTGAGGTGACGCAAGATCCGCGCGCGCGGACGAGTCGTGGCACACGCCGAGAGAAATGGAATGGAACACAAGGCCGCACCAGTAGTCTTGATAAACGAACGGCGCGATTGAGGTTGGTGAATCATGGGATTGGAATGTGATGAATCAGTTGAGGCGTTTGATCGAAAGGTTTCGGAACATCACCGGGTCATTATGCCCGGCAAACCCGAAATGACCACTGAGACGCATTCTCCCGGGATGCGGAGCGTCGTGCATGAATTCAGTCACCTTTGACACGTCCCCATTGATGATTTCCGTGCCGTTCAGTTCCACGCGAATTGTGTGGTCCACGACAGTGACTTCTTCATAATTCCACTCGCCGATCGGGTGCTGATAACCACGACGCGCCGCAATCATACCGTAGGCCGAACCATGCGCCTGACGAGGGTCAATCGCTTGGCCGGTGGCCTTTTCGTAATTATCATCGAGCACCTGGGATTCACACATGCCGACATAAGCGGTATCCCCCTCACCGGGATAACGAATCGCCAGACCGTTGTTGCCGCCCGGCGGCAACTTGAATTCCATCCGCACAACAAAGTTGGTGAATTCTGGTTTCGTGTAAATAGTCCCTCCTTTTTTGGGCAACCAGGCGATTACGCCGTTCGTGATGTCACAGCAATCCAGCGGACCGGTCCAACCGTCAAAATTTTTGCCGTTGAAGATAGGCGTAAACCCCGCTTGGGCCCTGCCCTCTAACAGCCGATTGGCCTCCTCACTGCCGATGCTGCGGATGAAAACATTTCGCCAGCGGATCTCGCCGCCATGAGTCTGCAGCTGGATCGGCCCTTTTACCGGCACCGGCAATCCGCGATCAAAATAATTTTCCAATGTCGCCCCGTCCACCGTCAGTTTTCCATTCAGCCAAACCCACACTTTCGATCCAACCATGAGGATGCGAAAATGATTCCATTGGCCAAATGCCTTGTCTGCCTTCACGAGTGGGTCCTTTCCCGGCGCACCTGCCGTATTGTTCCACAACCCGCCGGAGCCTTTGTCGGCACCGAGCGGGAATTTCGCTTTTTCGGTGGAATCCCAAATTTGCACTTGCGGACAACCACGCAGGTAAATGCCACTGTCCGCTAAAGCCACCGTTTTATAATCCACTAGCAATTCAAAATCCCCATAAAATTCGTCGCTGGTAAGAAAGAGGCCTTTGCCATCGTTTATCAATTCGCCATTGGAAACGCTCCAATGACGCCTGATGTCTTCACGACTTTTCGTCTGCTTTTCCGCCAATTGTTCCTGAGGCAAAGCCATATATTTCGCCGGATCTTCCGTGTCTGCACCCCACCAAGCCGCCAGGTCGTTCCCATTGAAGATCGCTTTGAAACCGGGAGGCGGCGCGACACTGGTATTACCGGATGCCGAAGGAGCTTTCAGGGCGCTGCAACTGGCGGCAAAGAAAGATAATCCAATAGTTCCGATAAATAATCGAAGAGCGCGATAGTTCATGGTATTGCGGCAATATTGAATGGTCGTCGTGGGAAAGCAATTTAGTTCCACGCGTACTGTCCGAGGACTCGAACGCGAGCAGAAACGGTTGTGCTGGCCGTTTGACGTCCAGCCCGAAATGATTTGGCGATGAATCCGTTCACCTTACCCCTCTTTTCTGTCGCCGGTTGGATTAGCGTATCCAACTCAAGATGCGTGTAGCCCTTGTGGATCTCGGCCGATTTGTGCCCGGTCGATTTCATCCTCAACTCGGGTGAAACGCCCTGTCAATGAAGATTCCGATCACGACGGTCTGCCGGACTGGTGGGAATTGAAATATTTTGGCGGTTACGGTCAATCGGGTAGTGGCGACTACGATGGAGATGCGTCGGGAGGAAACGACCGGGGCGCAAGCCATGACAAACCCGCCGTGAACAAGGGCAGTTGAATCGTTGTAAAGGAACCAAGGTAGGCCGCGGTCTCTGAATCAAATAATTGTAAGTTTCACCACCAGCTTTGCTTCAGATAAAGGATCTCTCTTCACGTGTTTAAGACCCGTCACCAAGTTTCGATGATTCGATAAAAACGCATCGGAGCGTCTGTTACATAAGAATCTTGAAGCTGAAGCAAGCCGTTCGTCAGCGTCAACGTCCCGGGCAACGTCACCCAATCCACGAGATTTGAACTCACTTGCGCGTGGAAATTTGTGAGGTCAGATGAAGACAGAATACCGCCATCAACGTCGGACGAGTTGAAAGTGATCGTGCCATCGGGTTGCAGCGTCGGTGCAGAAACCTGTTGCGCGACGTGGACTCCGAGGGCAGCGTTGCTGCTGGTCGTATTGCCCGCGATGTTTGTGACCACGACACTGTAGATTCCTGAGTTGCTGCGTGTCAGATTGAACAAGGAATAACTTGGCGACGGCCCGGAACTTAAGACGTTCCCATCTTTGCGCCAGCGATACGTCAGCGGCGGTGTGCCGGTGGCGGACACGGCGAACGTGACGTTCGCGCCGCCCAAAACATTCGTGCCAACCGGCTGCGCAACGATTGATGGCGGGACCGGCGTGATGGCCAGTTGGTCCATCCAACCGGCGTCCTGACCGGCCGTACCAGTGGCGTCCTTTGAGTAAGTCCACTGGAGTATCTGATTTCCGGGCGGCGTCACCAGCGTGCATTGCTGCCAGCCGGTTTCACCGGAAATATTTGTCAGCACCACGCCGCCAGCAGAGAAAGTAAGGAAGTCGTGGTTCGTTTCCGATGAAACTTTCCACCAGAAGCTGATGTTCCTTGGCCCGGTGGTCCATAGGCGCATCGAAGAAGCCGTGCCGCTGCCGAGTGGCCCGCTCTGGGCGGCGTGCGAGCCGTCGTGCGTGACGTTGGTTTGGCCGAACCATTGCGAACCACCCTTGGAACTGACGACGAGATTGGTCGTGTCGAGAGCATTGGGCAAATAGACGGGCGGGAAACCGCGGGTTGTCAGCAGCGCCGTAACGTGTTGCTCTCCCGCATCAATGACGCTGACGTTGGTAAGTCCTGCAGGTATGTTCGTCGTGATCTCAGAAGCAATGCCGGTCACCAATGCGACCGTGCCGTCGGATCGAATGGCGAACTTGTTGTACATTGTTGCCGCCACGCCGAGGCAATTTGAACCGACAAGCGGCAGATTCGTTGGCCCCCAACCGACGAGCGAACCATCGCGCCGCAACAATAATCCCTGCGCTGCGCGATAACCGCCCGCGGCTACTGCCATCACATTATTGCTTAACGGCACCGCGCCGAAGGATTGGTTGTCCACGAAAAGCGTCCCATCGGCACGCAACGCGATATAGCCATAGTTGAATGACGTAAGCGAAACAATGTTGGTCAGACCGGCAACATTGGTAATGCTATTGAAAGTCAGGCGCGCGACCGAACCGTCCGCCCGCAAATAGGAACTGCCTGAATCATCCATTTCAATACTCACGATATTGGACAATCCCGTCAGGAAATTTGTGTTCAGATTTCCCCAGCCGGTAACTCTCCCATTTGTTCTTAAGGCGAGGCCATTGCCGGCAGTGTAACCTGAGGCGATTTCCATGACGTTCGATAATCCGGCGGGCACGGGGATATTGCCGAGATAATTCCACGAGATCACTGTGCCGTCTGCTTTCAACGCAATATCGGAGCCGACCGCATAATATCCAGCCGCAATAGCAATGGCGTTGGAAGCGCCGGCAGGAACATTGGTAGGGCTGGAACTGCTGCCCCAGGCAACGACAGGACCGAGGACTTTGACTGTCACGTTGGAACTGACAAAGCCAAAAGCGTTGCTCGCGAAAAGTGTGTAAGTGCCGGCGACGACATTTGTGTTGGCGACGAACAAATCTCCAATCGTCGCGCCGGAAATGTTTGTTCCGCCAAATTGCCATTGAAATTGCATGGGCTGGGAGCCGGTGACCGCGGGTTCAATCACCAGCGGCGATCCGAAATAAATTGTGCGGTTCGTTGGAATCGAAAGTATCAGCGGCGCGCTGTCCACGACAACGATTGGCACAGGCACGCTGAGTGCGCTTCCTGCAGCGTTGGTAACAGCCAATTGATAAAAGCCCGCATCGGCCGGTTGGGCGTTAGAAATCAAAAAGCTTGAGTTCGTGGCGTTCGGGATATTTGTCCCGTTGAGCGACCACGCGAAAGTAAGCGGCGTCGGGCTGGCGACGGTCGCGCTCAGCGTGAATTGACTGCCGGAGAACGCCGTGCCGCCGACGGGTTGGCGGATGATCGCAGGTGAACCATCGGACACGAGCGCGAGCGCGTGGCTCGAACCAGCCGCGATAGCCACGACGTTTGAAAGGCCCGATGGAACATTGGTCACGCCCGAAGTATTCGCTCCCCAACCGGTCACCAGCCCGTTGGAACGCAACGCGAGCGAGTAGGCAGGACTTTGATCCGAACTGCTGCCGGCGGCGATTGCCATCGCATTGGTGAGACTGGCCGGAACGCTCGTCACCGACGCCACGGTGCTGCCCCACGCAAAGATGCGTCCATTCGATTTCAGCGCCAGCCCGTGACTTGGGCCCGCCGCCACAGAAACCACGTCGCTGAGAGGAGTCGGCGCATTCGGATTTATTAGCCCTGCAGGCGACAAGCTGCCCCAAGCGACGACGGAGCCATCCGCGCGAGAAGCGACAGCGAAGCCGGAACTGTCGGCAATCGAAGTCACTTTTGTAAGCCCGGTGGGAATGGGCGTTTTACTGCCAGACGTTCCCCATTCCACAAGTGTGCCTTCGGTGCGAAGACCGAGCGCATGACTGAAACTTCCGGAAGTTAAAACAATGTTGCTCACGGTGGCCGGAACATTTGTCGGCGTGCCGGAACCCCAGGCTGCCACGGTTCCATCGCTTCGCACACCCAACCCAAAGGTGGCGCCCGCGGCAATCGCAACGACGTTGGACAAATTGGCAGGAACATTCGTTCCCACCGTCGAACCCCAGGCAACCACCGTCCCGTCTGATTTCAAGGCGAGTGAAAACGAACTGCTCGCCGCGAGGGCAACGACGTTGCTCAGTCCCGGCGGCGGCAACCCTTGGCCGTTACGATTATCGCCCCACTGCGCTACTGGGCCGAACGTCAGCATCGCAACCGAACTTGTGATCGCCCCAGCCACGTTGGTGACGATGAGTTGATACGCGCCAAAGTCGTTGGCCGTCAGTGAGGAATTCGTATAGTTGTTGGCGGTCGCGCCGGGAATGTTCGTGCCGTTGAATTGCCATTGATAACTGAGCGGAGTCGTGCCGGTGGCAGTCGCGTTAAAAATAGTCGGCAGACCGGCCGGCGCCGAGCGGCCTTTCGGTTGCGTGGTGATGGTCGGCGGCACGATGACCGTGACTGTGGCGGCTGCGCTCGTTACGGAACCGGCCAGGTTCGTAACGACAACGGTGTAATTGCCCGCGTCGGACGTCAGCACATTTGAAACGCTCAAGGTGCTGGCGGTGGTACCGCTCAGGCGGGCACCGTCCGCGAGCTGCGTCGCGCCATGATACCATTGATATGAGAGTGGTTCAGTGCCTGTTGCCGCCACAGTGAAGCTGCCATTCAGACCAGCCACCCACGTCTGGTTGGTGGGTTGTAAAGTAAACGCCGGCGGCACAACAACGGTAAGCGTGGCGACGGCACCCGTCACCACTCCCACTTCGTTCGACGCCACCAGCCAATAATTCCCGGCGTCATTTGTTTGCAGAGCGGTGATGTTCAGAACATAGTTCGTGGCGCCGGTCACACGGTTTCCATCCGACAACGGCGTTCCCTCAAAAAACCATTGGTAACTGATCGGTAACGAGCCAGCGGCCGGTGAGGAAAAAGTGACATCGTCGCAAAGAGCTTTTACCTGGCTGGCGGGCGGAGAGCCAAAGGCGGGCGGCAAAAACAAAACGGTAACGGTTGCCACTGAACTGGTCGTTGCTCCGGCGATGTTGGTTGCCACCACCCAATAGTTGCCCGAATCGTTGGTCTGCAAAGTGTGAATCCAAAGTGAATCGTCTGAGGTGCCGGTGATCCGGCTGCTGTCCGTCATCGGTGCATTGTTAAAGAACCATTGATAATTTTGCGCGTAAGAAGAATACGCGGCAAGAATGACGGAAGCTCCCGAAACATTTGTGACGCTTTGGGGTTGTTGAACGAATTCGGGCGGCGGCACGACGTTGAGTTCTGCGGCGCTGTAAACCGTGCCGGCAACATTGGTGATCATGACCGAATACACCCCGCTATCGTTGCGTTGGGCTGAAGCAATCTGGAGTGTCGGAGTCTGGCTCCCACTGATACCGCCACCGTCATTGATTAACACGCTATTGAAACTCCATTGATAATGCAGTGGGGCGCTGCCAATTGCCGCCACCGAGAGCGTGACATTCGTGCCGGCCACAACCGTTTGCGACTGCACATCCTGAGTCACCTGCGGCGGCTGGAGAATGGATAGATTTGCCAACGCGCTGGTGACTGCCCCAAAACCATTCGTCGCAACAAATTGATAGCCGCCGCCCTGGCCGTATTGCACCGCGGACAAGGCCAGCCAGACGTTGGTTTCGCCTGGCAACGCCGAACCATCGCGGAGCCATTGGTAGCGGACCGGCAATGCCCCGAGAACGGAGGCACGAAAGATCACCGTGTTTCCGGGAATTATGGAGGAGCGGGAAGCTGGTTGTTTCCAGATGCGCGGCGGCATCCGCATCCGTGGGTCTCGCAGCAGCACGGCGCTGTGATACGCTCCGGCTTCCAGCAAAACCGCTTGTGCGGGCAATGGAGGAGTATCGGTCTGGCCGTTGTCGTCCTGTCCCCACCCGACGATTGTGCCATCGGCGCGCAGAGCTTCCGAATGATAACCACCCGCGGCAATGGCAGTCACATTGGTCGCATTGGGCGGAACAGTCGCCTGGCCGGAATCATTGTAACCCCAGGCAATCACAGTCCCGTCCGCGCGCAATGCCAGGTTGTGTTCACGTCCAGCCGCGATCGCAATAACATTAGTCGCGGTCGGCGGAACGTTAATTTGCCCAAAGAGGTTATCTCCCCATGCCACCACCGAGCGATCCGCCCGGAGCGCCAAGGTATGAAAAGTTCCTGATGCAACAGCCACAATGTTCGAAGCGAATGCGGGTATCGGCGCTTGCCCATAAGTACTGTTACCCCAGGGAACCAGCGTGCCATCCTCGCGCAATCCAACGCTGCTGAATCCACCAGCCGTGATCGCCACCAGGTTCGTGGCGTCTGGTGGAACGTTGGCCTCGCCAAAAGAAGTGTGTCCCCAAATCACCAGGCTGCCGTCTTCGCGCAGAGCCACGCTGTAATAATTACCCGCCGTCACCGCAACCACGTTCGTCGCTGCCGCCGGCACCACTGTTTCGCCGTAAAAATCCGGTCCCCAGGCGATAACCCGTCCGTCGCCGCGCAAGGCGAGGCTATGTTGCCAGGAGGTGTCGAACGCCACCAGGTTTGTGGCGGCTGCCGGAGCGTTTGTATCACCATCTCCATTTCCCCAGGCGAGCAAAGGCGATACAAACAACGTCGCGTTGGTGGTCAGCGCGAATCCATAGGCGTTGGTTACTGTCAACTGGTATTGACCTGCGTTGGTCGGCTGGGCCGCGGAGATTGTAAGCGTCGCCGTGGTGGCTCCCGTGATGCCATTTCCGTCGGTCAGATTAACTCCATCCTTCTGCCAGCGAAAATTCAGAGTGGGAGTGCCGGAAGCCGAGCCGGTAAAAACCGCCGGATTACCCCAGGTAACCGCTTGGTCCACGGGTTGCGTGGTAATGCCCGGCGGAAACACTACTGTGAGTAGCGCATTGGAACTGGTTGCACTGCCATGACTATTTGTCGCCACCACACGATAATTTCCGCTATCAGCGATAGTGACATTGCTTACCGTTAAGGTGGCGCTCTTCGACCCTGCTATATGGCTGCCATTCACCAGGTTGGTTCCGTTCACCGACCATTGATAAGTCGGCGTGGGTGATCCAGTCGCAGTCACATCGAATACAGCATTTGAGCCAGCGATAACATTTTGGCTCTGCGGTTGGACGGTGATGTTGGGCGCGGATGCAGCAAAACTCGACGAAGAAACAAGACTCGCGACAAACAGTCCTAAGGGCGCGAGAGTGGCCTGCCATATCTGGATCACGGTTCTCATTGGAATTTGTCCGCATAAAACCTGTGCGACTTGGTTCGAACCGCAGAGGTGAATTGGCGTGTGCAGTTTTCTACCAGAGACTCACTCAACGGACAACGGAAATACCGGGTCAATCGCCTCCGTAATTCAAGGGACCAGCTCTGCGAAGAATTGCAAAAATTGGCGTTACTTGCCGACGGCGATGAACCTGCCAGCTGAAACCACTAATCAACAGCAGCTTTTAAAACTAAAGGTGTAGGTCCATGTGGCTGAACATCTCACCGGAGGGCCGCGAAACCCCGTCCTCCTTAAAAGCTCTTTTACACATCATCACACATCGGGAACAGTGGGACATTGCTGCGTCACTCGCACGGATGAGGCCACGACCTGGTTGAGCCTTTCGTATCATGATCCACAAAACGCCAGACTTCGAGATCAGCCCGTGCACTGAAACTTTCACTGAAAGTGACCCCGATTGGAATGCCAAGTCTTTGCAAATGAGATACCTTGTGGGAGAGCCAATGGCCCGGTCCAGACCCCGCCCTGCCCTTCAATGGCGCGATTTACGCCCAAATCTCGGCATTTTAATAACATTTGTGGCGGTGAAGCGTAAGCTGCAGTCTTACTGTCGGCTCATGCTCTTTCAATGCTCGGTTATCTGACTTTATTTAGCTGTATCTAACTTTATTTTGCACACAGCAGACGGCGCATCCTTAGAGCGGTTAAAAAAATACTGTAGCCAATTCGGAGCGAGGATTTTTGGTTTTTGGCAAGGCTTTGGCAA
>Ga0137404_10001726_pt1 | contig 14356 bp, 9 predicted proteins | sample CZOMad2_1_16fung_FD_108285 | JGI IMG/M metagenome (GOLD analysis project Ga0137404, IMG submission 108285) | Vadose zone soil fungal communities from Angelo Coast Range Reserve, California, USA - CZOMad2_1_16fungal (Illumina Assembly) | ecosystem: Environmental > Terrestrial > Soil > Vadose zone...
AGACAAAGCAGCCGCAATCAAAGTGCCGGTAGCGTTTCTCGCCGACGCCCAACGCAGCCTCGTCTTGATGCTCGCACCCTTCGCGCCCTATCTCGCGCACGAACTCTGGGAGACGCTCGGCGAGAAATCGAGCCTGCTCCGCGCACCATGGCCGAAGTACGACGCCGCCCTTGCCAAGGAAGACGAAGTCGAACTCGCCGTGCAAATCAACGGCAAAGTGCGCAGCCGCATTGTGGTGCCCGCCGACTCATCGGAAGAGCATGTCAAAGAAGCAGCCCTCGCCGACGAGAAAGTGCGCGCCGCGATCGCAGGCAAACAGATTGTCCAAATTCGCGTCATTCCAGGCAGGCTAGTGAACATCGTCGTCAAGTAAGTCTTGTGAGAGGTTCGTGTGGCCGCGGGCGCCCTCGGCCGCGAACAAGGCCTTTCTTCGGCAGCCTCAGCAACTTTCATTTATCCTTGCAATCTAAATCGAGAGCGATTTCCAGCGTCTCGGCCCAACAAACAGAATCCTTTGTCCCCGCCCACCCCAGTCCGCGACGGCTTCCGCGCCATCTGGCGCCAGCCCTCGATCTTCTTCGCCGAACTCGCTTGGCGCTGGAGTTGGGGAGGCGCAGCCATCCTCCTCACCGGTCTCGCGTTGTTCGAATACCTGCACACGCTCATCGTCACCCCCACGGACTTGATGCTTCTGCGGTTGAAGCATCCCCTGGCCGTTTCTCGCGCCTTGGCCGATATCTTCCACGGCAGCGGCCCCCGCGTCGTTTTCACCTGCATCGTTCTAATTCCGGCTCTAGCCCTCCTCTGGGCTCTCCTCGGATCCCTCGGTCGTTTCGCCACTCTTCGCGCCTTAGTCAGCCGCGCCACGCCGGATTGGGTGTCGAAACCCGGCTCCATTCCTGCCCTCGTTGGACTCCATGTTTTGCGGATTGCCCTCGCATTGGCGGGACTGCTGAGCTTTCTGGGCGCCGCCGTTGTTGCCTCCTTCGTCAGCACTCGCAAGACGCCTCACGCCGGCCTGGAGCTCCTGCTCTTCGTCCCGCTCGCAATTCTCGTTTCCGCAATCTGGTCGTCGGTGAACTGGCTTCTTTCCCTCGCTCCGATCTTTACAGTTCACGATGGAGAAGACACCTTCGGCGCAATCGCCGCCGCCCTCGCCTTCACCCGCCGTCGCGGAGGCAAGACCTCCGCGGTGGGCTTCTGGTTCGGTGCCATGCATTTGGTCGCGTTCATCGTTGGAACAACTGTGATCATGTATCCACTGGCGGTGGCTTCGCTGGTTCCGCCTGGAATCACGCTGCTGTTGATGGGAGTGATCGTGCTGGTGTACTTCGCTGTCGCGGACTGGTTGTACGTGGCCCGCCTCGCTGGCTATCTCGCGATTGTGGAGTGGGATTGCAGCTCTCTACGGGAGCCAGAGGCTGTGGCGCCGGCAGTGATCGAACCGCCGATTCTGCCGAAACCTCCGGATTCAGGTAAGGGAGAGATCTTGGAGGACGAGCCATTATTTTCCTCTCGCGAGCGAAGCTTGGCGGACGAGGATTGCGATGAGCCGCTCATGCCAGGGTTTTCTCCGGGCGAGCCGTTGCCAGGGAGATAACGCCGCAGTTTTTGCAGCGGCATGCAATCTGATAAACTCATCCGTGGAACCTCAATCAATCGTCATCCTCGACTTCGGTTCGCAATACACGCAGTTAATTGCGCGCCGCATCCGCGAACAGAACGTCTTCTCTGCGGTCCTTCCTTGCAACGCCAGTCTCGAAGAAATTCGCGGCTATGCGCCCGTTGGCATCATTTTGTCCGGCGGGCCGAGCTCCGTCTACGACGCCGATGCGCCTCCCTCCGACCCGCGAGTGCTTGAACTTGGCCTCCCTGTGCTCGGAATCTGCTACGGCCTTCACTTCATGGTGCACACGCTCGGCGGCAAGGTGAAGCCGGGCACCAAGCGCGAGTATGGTCACGCCCAGGTGCAAGTAATCGAAGAGTCCATCCTGTTCCAAAACCTGCCTCGCGAACTCTCTGTTTGGATGTCCCACGGAGACGAGGCCGAAACTCTGCCCCAAGGTTTTCGAAGAATCGCCCAGTCACCAACCGCGTTGGCCGGAATCGAGAGCGCTGACAAGAAAATGTGGGCGGTGCAGTTCCATCCCGAGGTACACCACACGCCGCTGGGTGCGGAAATAATCAAGAACTTCGTGTTCGGAATCTGCGGAGCTTCGCCGAATTGGACGCCACAGCACTTCATCGACACGACGATCGCCCAAGTCAAACAGCAGGTGGGCGATGGCCGCGCCATCTGCGCCATCTCCGGCGGCGTAGATTCCTCTGTGGCCGCTGTACTGGTTGACCGCGCCCTCCGCGACGAGCAAGGCAACTCCCGCCTGACCTGCATCTTTGTCGACAATGGCGTCCTGCGCAAAGATGAGTTCACAAAAGTTCAGCAGAACCTCCGCGACAAGCTAGGCCTGCACATCGAAGCCGTCGATGCCAGCGCCCGTTTTCTGCGCCGCCTCGGGGGGGTCACAGAACCCGAAGCCAAGCGCAAAATCATCGGCAACGAATTCATCGCCGTGTTCGAAGAAGAAGCCCACAAGATTCTGGAAGCCGCCGCGGCGAAGAAGAGGCCATTCGCGGCCAAAGAACAAGAAGGGAATTCCAAAGAAGCAAAGTCCGACGCCAAGCTCGACAACTTCTGGCTGGTCCAAGGCACCCTCTACCCCGATGTCATTGAGTCCCGCTCCGTGCGCGGCCCGTCGCAAACCATCAAGTCGCACCACAACGTCGGCGGCCTGCCCGAAAAAATGCAGCTCAAGCTCGTCGAGCCGCTCAAAGACCTCTTCAAAGACGAAGTCCGCCGCATCGGCCGCGACCTCAAAATGCCGGACGACATGCTTCAACGCCAGCCATTTCCCGGCCCAGGCCTAGCGGTTCGGGTTTTGGGTGAAGTGACAAAAGAACGCTGTGACATCCTCCGCGAATGCGACGAAATCGTAGTCGAAGAAATCAAGCGCGCCGGCCTCTACACGAAAATCTGGCAGTCCTTCGCTGTCCTCCTCCCGGTTAAGTCCGTAGGAGTAATGGGTGACCAACGCACCTACGCCTATACCTGCGCCATCCGCTGCGTCCATTCCGAAGATGGAATGACAGCCGACTGGGTATTTCTGCCCCACGAAGTCCTCAAGACAATGTCGAGCCGCATCGTAAACGAAGTAAAAGGCGTAAACCGCGTAGTCTACGACGTAACCTCGAAACCCCCTGGCACCATCGAGTGGGAGTAAGGTTTATGTGGCGCGGACACTCTTGTCCGCGAGGTCTCGGGTTAGCGTCTTAACTTTCGGTGCTGCCAGACCGAAAGGTGCTATTGCCTCCGCTCCTGAATCTTCCTCGCCACAGCCGCCGTCCAAGCCCTCGGCGCAAATCTCGTAGACTGCGCTACCAGCCAATTCATCGTCCCAGCAACCACGGTGGGCTTCCCCTTCAACATCGCGCGGTACCCAATCTCTGCCACCGACTTCGCGTCCATAAAGGGAGCTTTCATCATGTTCGAAAGATCCATCGCCGCGCGTTTGTGAAACTCCGTTGTCGTAGGCCCCGGACATAAGCACGTGACCGTCACTCCCGTCCCGCTCAGCTCGTTGGATAGCGCCCCGGAAAACGACAGCACATACGCCTTCGTCGCGTAGTAAACAGCCATCAACGGCCCCGGCTGAAACGCCGCCGTCGACGCCACGTTCAGGATGCTTCCCCGCTTCCGCGTCACCATCGGCCGAATATAAAGCTTCGTCAAATGTGTGAGGGAAGTAACGTTGAGTTGAATCTGCCGGAGCTCTTCTTGCAGATCGGTCTCGGTATAGAAGCCAAACTGACCGAACCCCGCGTTGTTCACCAAGACATCGACCTCGATGCCTGCTTTCTGTGTCGCCGCATAGACGTCCTCCGGCCCGCTCCGTACGGCAAGATCCGCTGCAACTACAGTCGCTTGAATCTTGTAAGCCCTCTCCAGCTCCGTCGCTAGCTGCGCCAGCTTGTCACCGCTGCGCGCCACCAGCACAAGGTTGCTGCCGTCGCGCGCGAAGAGCTTGGCCAATTCATACCCAATGCCGGCCGATGCGCCGGTGATCAGGGCGGTGGAAGACGTCTTCGAGGACGTTTTCATTGACCCTTCTTCGGCTTTCTCTTCCCCTTGGCTCGCGGTGCCTTCACGATGCTCTCCACTTGCCGCAGATGGTTCAGGTCGTGCCCAGCCACCATGTTAATCAGATGGGATACCGTCTCTTTCCCGCGCTCGGCATGCATGCCATAGTTTCCCAGCAGGTTCCTCGGGACGCCTTTCAAAAGCGCAACATTACTCTCCCGCAGAACGCGAAACCTTTCCAGTGAATCCTTGGGGTCGCGGCGCCCGTAATTGAAAGTCCCGGCCCAGGCGTCTTGATCGTAAGCCTGAATTGGCACGCCGTCCGACGTCAGAATCATCCGCAGCCGCCACGCCACCGCCAGTTCCGAGTCCGCCATGTGAGCCAGGATCTCCGCCACCGACCATTTGTCGGGCGCCGGACGCTTGGCAAGTCTCTTGCGGTCGAGTCTCTTGGTCAGAAGAGAGAGCTTCTTGGGCGTGGCTTGCTGTATGCGAAGACCAGGTTTTCCGTCTACATATCCCAAGAGTCGTTGCGTATATTCCTGCGCCGTTTCCTGCATGAGCCCTCAACCTCGTAAGACAGATTTGTTCAACGGGATTATATGATGGACATGAGATTCGATGTAGTGAAGGTGAACGGGGCTTCACTCGCCGCGAAGCTGACGCAGATCGTACGTGCCCTTCACTCGCTGCTCGTTCCTCCAGTTGTGATACTGGTGGCACTCGAAGCATCGCCCCTCGGCAAATTCTTTCGTCGGTCCCTGTGCGCGATGGCATTCCTGGCAGGTCGTGATGCTGGGAAGGAGAACGTCCGCCGTCTCGTGACTCGACGTCACCTTTGTGTGGCAAGATTCGCAGGTCATCATGCGATGCGAATCATGGCTGAATTCCGCACGAGGCATCCATCGCGCGGTGATGTTCGACTTCGCAATCTCCGGAAGCGGCCCAGCCGCAGCGGTCAGCGTGTGGCACTCTTTGCAGGTCTTGCGCCAGAGCAAGTCTTCCGTCTCTTCCACGCGGAACCCAACCCATTCCCGTGCGTCGCGGGCCACCCGAACCAGGGCTGGTCTTTCCGGAATCTGCCGATCGAATCGCACCGCTTCGTGAACCTCTCCGGGATGCGTGGCAATGTACTCCGCAAAGCGTTTCTCAAGAAATGCGTGCACAACCTCAGGTTTGTCGTGAGGAACCTGCTCTTCCGCGAAGCGCTTATCGAAGTCGAGCAAGTGGCACCCTGCGCAGTTCTCGACGAATTTTGGAGGTGCCATGTAGGAGGCGTCGTGCGAGGATCGCACTCCCGCCATGTCGCGGGTTGAACTGGCAGGTTGCAACTGCACTCCCGCGTAGGACCACGCGCCCTTATCCCTGCCTGGACTGCGGTGGCAGTCCTCGCAACCCAATCGCACTCGCGTATGGTTCGGCCCTAGCAACGACTGCATATGCAGGTAGTGGTTGAGCTTGATGCCGCCCGGATCTCCCGATCCTTCGCGCAATCCCGCAAACTCCGGATGATCCTCGCTGAAACCACTAATCGAGTGAGCTACATGCAGACTGTCCTCGCGGGAATGCAGGTCCGCATGGCACTGCGTGCAAACCGAATCGGCCGTGGCAGCGAGCTGTAGAGAGCCCTTGTGCTCGATATGGCAAGAAATGCAAGTCGGAGTGAAAGTCTGACTCGCTTGGTGGACCGGCGCGTCGTGGCACGAAAGGCAAGCTTTGTCCGCGACGTTCTGAAAATATCCCGCCTGCCGCAGATGGCACAACGCGCATTGCTTCGTAAACACTGCATGCGATCGAGACAGTGGACCAGCGCTGAAGACCCTCTGCCCACCCTGCGCATGCATCGTGCACAACCATCCCAACGCTGCCAGAGGAATCGCGCAAGAAAGCCAAAATCGCCACCGCCGCAGCCAATGCGGCCGCGCAAAGTACATCAAGTCAATGCGCCGGGCGCGTTCTTTGGTTGTGCGTATCCGTTGCATGGTTTCTCGAAGCAGTTCTCTAGTACTTCAACGCCATCACCGCATGCACGGCTCCCAGCAGCAACACGGCATACGACAAGGGAATATGCACTAACAGCCAACCATGTAGCACCAGGTGATATCTCCTCTGCTGATCGAGCTGTCGTTTTTCTTCGCAGATCGTTTCCAAATCGGCGATGGTGGAGTGCAAGGCGGCAGGCAGCAGAATCCGCAATTGTTGAAACATCCCTTTCGCTCGCAAGGGATCAGCGAGAGCCATGCCGCGCGCTCCTACTTTGTCCAGATAGGGAAGCGTCTCGCTGAGAAAAAAGTCCCGCAGCTGTCGGCTTGCATCCTCGTTGAAGCCCAACCCATCCGCCACGGTTACATCCCAATCCGTCCCGGCGCTTGCCGCTGCCGCGAGTTGGCCAACGCTGGCTCTGGAAAGCTCGCCGTCGAGCGCGTCGCAGGCGCTATCCACAAGTCGCCCGGCTTCCATGGCAAGCTGCTCGCGAACGTGATCAATCTGTTCATAGATTGTTTCCATGGGGAGCTGCGCCGTGTGGACACGAGGCATGAAGTGCTGAATCGCCGCCCCAAGAATTCCGCTCACGAACACGAGCGTGAAGATCCACATCATCACTCGCGTGAGTGGCCCGCCGAAATGGAACGCGCCGTGCAACAGAATCAGCGGATAGGAAAGAAATCCTAGCCAGAGATGCGCCCGCATCCACGTCTGCGCCCTGCCAATTCGCCACACGGGAAACTTCTTCCGCAATCCCAGCAGCCCGGCAAAAATCATGAACCCAAAACCAACGCTGCCGTAAATCAACCCAATCGCACTGCCTCCGCTCGGTCCAGGAGTTCGCAACGCGTAGGGAACATAGATCGCCGTCGCCACGCCAAGCGCAACAACGGACCCGATGAACCAACCGCGATGCGTGCGATCAATACGCAAGCTAGCCCCTCTCCGCCGATTCCTGTCGCTTCAGCAGGCCCCCGAAGAACTCCGGAGGGTTCACGCGATGCGCAGCATCATGAGGACAGGCATATACGCAACTCGGCTCCTCGTGGTCATGACACAAGTCGCACGAAGTCGCTTTCTGCCGCGTTCCGGCGATCATGCGCCCTGGGTGCTGCGGGTCGTCGAGTTCAACCGGAAAGGGATGCAGGTTAATGTTTCCGTACGGACAATTATTCGCGCACAGCCCGCAACCAATGCACCAATCTTCAATAATCACTTCCAGCGTGTTCCGCCGCCGGATCGACCCTACGGGGCAGCCAACCATACACAGAGGATCGCGGCACTGTCGGCAAGACGTAGCAACAAGATATTTATCGAACCGTAGGCCTTCGCGCACCAGTCGGCTCACACCCTGATGCGCATCCGCACACGCGCGCACGCACTGATCGCAGCGGGTGCACTTCTCCAGATCCAGAACCAGCAGGCTCTGCGCTTCCATCAAGCCCTGCGCGAGAAAGGTATCGACGGGCACTTCGCCGACTTCTTGAACATGTTTCCGGTTTTCTTCCACTCGTCCGCGGGCCACGCTCTCAAGGCTCGCCCGAACTTCCGGAAACCGATCCAACATGGCCTGAAAGTCTTCGCCGGTGATGCGGACCACTTCCACGTGATCCAGCGCCGTGCACGAAGCCGTGCGCGTTCCGCCGCTCAACAGTCCGATTTCCCCGAAGAACCCGCCGCGACCCAGATACGCCAGAATCATTTCCCCGCCGGGGCGCTGCTCGGAAATCTTCACAAAGCCAATACGGATCAGATAGAAACTGTCCGCTGGATCACCCTGGCGGCAGATTACCTGTCCCGGCTGATATCGAATCAATTCCACGCGGTCGCGCAAATGGTCAATAAAGTCCTTCGTCAGCGGCCCGAAAATCGGCACGCTCCGCAGATGCGAATCCAACGCCCGAGCCCGGTAGTTGCGTTCCAGTTGCGCTCGGAACGTCTTATTGCGTTGCAGAATGTCGAGCACATTGCGCAGCATCTCCAGCATCACGCAATCGGTCTTAGCCCGGACCGTCGCAGACCGCGGATAGTAGTTCATGCACGTCATCTCGCCGAACAAATCGCCCGGCACCAACTCGGCTACGGGGCTCCCGTAGGGCAAATCCACAGACGCATCAATCGGGATAAATGCCCGCGTCGACTCCTCGGCACGTTGGTCATCGATTCGCGGAGCCAGCAGGGAACTGAGCCGCTTGAAAAATCCCCCGCCGGAATCCTGCGTCTTGACGTGAGCAATCGGGCTGGAAAGGTAAACCTCGGCCTTGCCCTCCAGAATATAAAACGCAGTTGATCCAAAATCGCCCTCGCGGCAGATGATCTCTCCTGCACGGTAGCGCCGCTTAACAATAGCCTTTTGATTGAGTTCCAGAAACGTGCCAGACACGTTTTGGAAGATGGGCAAGTCCAGCAATTCCTCGGGGTTCACCACATCCCCGGTCCCCAGTTCGGTGCCGACAACGCGTTTGTTAGTCAGCGCCCCGGTCGGACACGAAACCATGCACTCACCGCAGGAAACGCAGGATGAATTCCCCATCGGCAGATTCGTATCAAACGCAATCCCCGCCTGATACCCTTTGCCGCGGCGTGCCAGCACCCAATTCGACCGAATGTCATCGCACCCGCGAATGCAGCGGTCGCAAAGAATGCAAGCCTCGTGATCGACGGCAATCGCCAAGGAAGAATCGTCCTTGCCGCGCGGCGTCGCCCGCTTCGGAAAGCGCGGATTCGTGACCCCAGCATCCGCCGCCAGCCGCTCCAGTTCACAATCTCCCGAGTGCTGCTCGCGCGCGCAAGGCGAAGGATGGTCCGACATCAACAGTTCCACCAGCGTCCGCCGCGCGCTAATCACGCCATCGGTGCTTGTCTGCACCTTCACATTTGGCTCGCACGGACGAATGCACGAGGCCGCGTAGACCCTCTGTCCAACATCCACCACGCAAACCCGGCACACCCCCACAGGATTCTCGTTCTGCTGATGGCACAACGTTGGAATCGGAATCCCATTCATCCGCGCGGCGTCGAACACCGTCGTGCCCGCGGGCACGCTCACGGCGAGACCGTCGATGGTCAATGCGATATCGGCAGCTTTGATCTCAGCCAAAGCACACCCCAGCCGAGCAGCGCCGTTGCTCAACGTGCTCTCTCACTACATCTGGAAAATGCTTCATGACCGAGACAATTGGCACGGGCACCACCTGCCCCAGCCCGCAAATCGAAGTCATCTTCATCGCCGTCGACAGTTCGCCCAGCAATTGCAAATCTCCCGCCCCAGACTTCCCCTGCGTCCACGCTGTCAGCATGTCGGTCATCTTCTGGGACCCCACGCGGCAGGGAACACACTTCCCGCAGGATTCGTTGCGGAAGAAACGCACCGCATTCAGCGCCATATCCAGCATGCACCGCCCCTCGGCGCATACCACAATTGCGCCGGATCCCACCATCGAACCTGCCGCCGCGACCGCGTTCCAATCCAGCGGTAACTCCGACATCGACGCAGGCAAATACCCAGCCGAGGGTCCCGAGGGCGCGAACGATAGCATCGCCTTCCCACCCAGAATTCCCCCGCCGTATTGATAAATTAGCTCCGAATATTTCGTCCCCATCGGCACTTCATAAACTCCAGGCCGATTTACATCGCCGCTAATCCCCACAAACTTCATCCCTACCGACCCATTGGTCCCCTGGGCTTTGTACCACTCAATCCCGCGCGCGAGAATCGCCGTGGCAAACGTAAACGTCTCCACATTGTTGATGACGGTGGGCTTGTTCCATAATCCATTCGTCCCTGGAAACGGTGGTTTATTCCGCGGTTCCGAGCGTTTCCCCTCAATCGCCTCCAGCAGCGCGCTTTCTTCGCCGCATATGTACCCGCCAGGGCTGACAAAAATCTCTAGATCAAACGTCAGATCGCTCCCTAAAATGCCCTTTCCCAGCAACCCCTGCGAGTAGCAGCGGCCAATCTCCGCCTGCAAGATCTCTCGCGGTCCCTCGTACTCGTGTCGAATGTAGAGGATCCCCTTCCGTGCCCCCGTCACCAGCCCGGCCATGATCATCCCTTCAATCACCAACCAGGGCACCTGCTCCATGATGAAGCGGTCCTTTATCGTCCCGGGCTCGCTCTCATCCGCATTGCAGACAATATAGCGTTCCGTTCCCGGAGCATTCCGCACAATCTCCCACTTCATCCCCGTCGGAAACCCAGCCCCGCCCATCCCGCGTAGACTGCTGTTCTTCAACGTCGCAATTACGCCCGCCCAGTCTCGCGTCTCGATAAACTTACGCACCACGGCGTAGGTCGGTTTCCCTTCGTACGGATCCGACGCCACTCTGACGTTCCGCCCATCCCGAGGCTCCGCCGGAAGCTGCCGTCCCGCCAGCACATCTCGCGCCATGGCCACTGTTCCACTCGCGGTCATCTCCGGATAAATCAATTCATTCACGCAAACCGCGGGAGCCTGATCGCATCGCCCCAGGCAGGAAACATCGCGGATCACGACATCCTCCGTCCCGCGAAACGCCTGTTGCAGCGCCGCTTTCACCTCGGGTCCACCGCGGATGTGGCACGTCATATCCCCGCAAACGCGCACATCCACCCTGGGTGGCGGTGTCAGCCGGAAGTGCGGATAAAAACTGGCGACAGCATGAATCTGACTCAGCGGAAGCTGAATCTTTCCCGCGAGCAACTGCAACTGCTCCACCGGCAGATATCCATACTCGTGTTGGATCTCGCGCAGCTCTTCAAACAAACGGAATTCTCCCTTAGCTCCGAATCATAGCGGGGAACGAACCACTTGAAACTTATCGCGCAAGGTTCCCGCCCAAACCCCCGCAGAACCACACTCTTCATTGCTTTCACCCCTGCGAATGGGTATAAGCAAAACGACTCCACAAGTGAAGGACGCTAGGGATGAAGTCGACCGGAACGTGCGCCGCACTCTGCCTGGGAGGGCTCCTCCTGGCCGCTTCCGTCGACGCGCGCTCCGCGGACACTGTCGTCGGCAAATACAACGGCGCCGGCGGTTGTGCTGCCAGTAGCTGTCACGGAAGCATTCAGCCCAAAATTGTCACTCGTGTTCCGCAAAATGAATACAGCATCTGGGCCGGACAGGATAAACACGCTCGCGCCTATCAGGTTCTTTCCAATCCTGTGTCCGTCCGCATCGGCAAAATCCTCAAGCTTGAACTTCCGCCAAACCAGGTTCCTCGCTGCCTAGCCTGCCACGCTCTGGCCATTCCACAAGAGCAACGCGCTCAAACGTTCGACATAACAGATGGCGTTACTTGCGAAAGCTGCCACGGGCCCGCTTCCGGCTGGCTCGGTCAGCACACGGTTAGAGATTGGCCGCACGAACGATCGGTAAAAGAACTGGGCATGATCGACCTGCGCGACGTGGCCGTGCGTACTCACATCTGCTTGCATTGCCACCTGGGTACTGCTGAAAAGTCCGTTGATCACGAACTCATCGCCGCAGGTCACCCCGACCTGACCTTCGAACTCAACCTTTTCAGCGCAGTAATGCCGCGCCACTGGAAGGATACGAAAGATACGCCCTGGCTCGGCACAAAGGAGTGGGCCGTAGGGCAGGGAATGCAGTTGCGGGATGGCCTCGACCGTCTTGCCCGCCGCGCCCGCAGTTCCACGTGGCCGGAATTCGCCGAGTCCGATTGTTTCGCTTGCCATCACAGCCTGACCAAGCCGGAAGAAAGCTGGCGTTTGGTTTCGGACGGGTATTACGGCGATCGTAAAGTCGGAGTCCCGCCGTGGAATTCCTCGCGCTACGTCGTCTTCCGCTACGCGGCAAAGGAGGTCGATGCGGTCGCGGCCGAAAAACTTGAGTCCGAGATTGCATCCTTGGCCGTGTCCCTCAACCAGCTCAGCGGGGATCGCGAGAAAATCGCTGCCTCGGCGGAGCGGGCTTCCACTCTCGCGCACACACTCGCTGGCGAACTCAATGACCGTCCTTATGATGGCCCTTTCACCCTGCGATTGATGCGCCGAATTGCCACCGACGGCAGTCCAATCTCAGAAAAAGGCCAACGAGCAGCAGAACAAGCAGCCATGGCCCTCGACTCCCTCTTCGCCGTCTATAAGCGGAACGTGAGTCTCCCCAACGAACGCGAACTCCGCACCGCCATCGACCAACTTTTCCAGCAACTCGACAACCCCTCCGCCTATAACGCCCCCCGCTTCGCCGCGCAGATGCAGAAAGTGAGCGCGCTGCTACCGCGTACCTGAGTCATGATATCCAAGCCCACTACGCCCGAGCACCAGCGCCTCGCAGAGCCTTTTCAAGGCCATGTCGCCCCGTGGCGCAAATGGGGCCCTTACGTCAGCGAGCGTTCCTGGGGCAGCGTCCGCGAAGACTACAGCCCCGACGGCCGCGCCTGGGAATTTCTCCCCCACGACTGGGCCCGCAGCAAAGCCTATCGCTGGGGCGAAGACGGCATCGCGGGGATCTGCGACCGCTATCAACTGCTTGTGTTTGCGTTAGCGCTATGGAACGGTCGCGATCCCATCCTCAAGGAGCGCATGTTCGGCCTCTCCGGCAACGAAGGTGTCCACGGCGAGGACGTCAAGGAATACTGGTTCTATCTCGACAGCACTCCCACGCACAGCTACATGCGCATGTTGTACAAGTACCCGCAGCGCGAATACCCGTACGCTGAGCTGATCGAGAGAAACAAGCGCGACCGCCCCGGCCCCGAGCACGAACTCCTCGACACCGGCATTTTCGACGATGAACGCTACTGGGACATCGTCATCGAGTACGCCAAGGCCGACACCGAAGACATCTGCATCCGCATCGAAGCCTGCAACCGCGGACCCACAGCCGCCGAACTGCACCTGCTTCCCCACTTATGGTTTCGGAACACCTGGGCCTGGACCGAACCCGCATTAAAAGAGCCGCAAATCCGCATGGCCCCTGCCGGCCTTGATGAAATCCTTCTCCTCGCCGACGACTCGCAAGCCACCTCACTCAGCAACCTGCAATTTCCCTACAAACTCGGCCAGCGCTATCTATACACCCCCTCCGGCGGCCGCCCGCTCTTCACCGATAACGAATCCAATGCCGAGTGCCTCTACAATTCCCCCAGCCGCAGGCCTTATGTAAAAGACGCCTTCCACCGCCACCTCATCCACAGCGAAGCCTGCGTCAACCCCGCGCTCACCGGTACGAAAGCCTGCATCGACTACAAAGTTCTTGTGCCCGCCGGAGGCTCCCACGTCCTCCGCCTACGCCTCTCCCCCACGTCGCAAATGCGTGCCCTCGAGCCCGTCGACAAAATCGTCGCTCTCCGCAAGCAGGAAGCCGACCACTTCTACGCCTCAATTCATCCTCCGCAAGCCAGCGAGGATGAAAAGCGTATTCAGCGTCAGGCCTTCGCCGGAATGCTCTGGAGCAAACAAATCTATCTCTTCGATGTCACCCGCTGGCTCGAAGGCGACAACCCCAACTCTCCTCCTCCGGAATCCCGCCAGCATTTGCGCAACCAGCATTGGCGCCACCTGAATTCCATGCGCATTCTGTCCATGCCAGACAAGTGGGAATTCCCCTGGTTCGCTGCGTGGGATCTGGCCTTCCAATGCATCACGCTATCGCTGGTCGATCCAGAATTTGCCAAGGAGAATCTTTGGCTCCTGCTCTTCGAGCAGTTCCAGCATCCAAACGGACAAATCCCAGCCTACGAGTGGGAGTTTTCCGACCTCAACCCTCCAGTCCACCCCTGGGCCTGCTGGCGCGTCTATCAGCTCGAGAAGGAACGCAACGGTAAGGGCGACACGGTTTTCCTCGAAAAATGCTTCCACAAGCTGCTCATCAACTTCGCCTGGTGGGTCAACCGCGTCGATAGCCAAGGCAATAACGTCTTCGAAGGCGGCTTCCTGGGCCTGGACAACATCGCTGTCATCGACCGCGGCGAAAAACTCCCCGACGGTGCGATTCTGGAACAATCCGACGCCACCGGGTGGATGGGCCTCTTCTGTCTCTACATGATGCGCATGGCCCTGGAACTCGCCCGCACCAACCGCGTCTACGAAGGCATGGCCACCAAATTCTTCGAGCACTTCATCTACGTCGGTGCTGCCATGAAGCGGCTCGGAGGCCGCAAATACGCCCTCTGGGATGAAAAAGACGGTTTCTTCTACGACACTCTCCGCTATCCCAACGGCGAATTCCATAAATTCCGCCTGCGCTCGCTCGTTGGCCTCATCCCCCTATACGCCGTCGAAGTCCT
>Ga0137404_10001727_pt1 | contig 14356 bp, 6 predicted proteins | sample CZOMad2_1_16fung_FD_108285 | JGI IMG/M metagenome (GOLD analysis project Ga0137404, IMG submission 108285) | Vadose zone soil fungal communities from Angelo Coast Range Reserve, California, USA - CZOMad2_1_16fungal (Illumina Assembly) | ecosystem: Environmental > Terrestrial > Soil > Vadose zone...
GACCGCGGCCGACGCCAACCCCGGAGGCGCCGCGGGGCTCGCGACCGGGCTCGCCGACGAGGCGGCCCGGGAGGCCGAGCGGAACCGTTCCCCGGAGCAGGGCTTCACCCCTTCCGACTTTCCTACCGCCGGTCTCGACCAGGAGGAGCTGGACGAGCTGCTCACCCAGCTCGCATAGTGCAGCGGAGACTCGGTATTTTTTCGTGAACCCCTTACCGGAGCGTCATCCTGAGGGAGCCTTGGCGACAGAAGCCCCAACCAAGCCCGAACGACCTTCGCCGAGGTCCTGGAAGAATGTTGGCGAATAGGCCAACCCTCCTTGCCCTGCTAAGATCCCATAGCAGTAAGGAGGGTTCCCATGAAGATCGCCGGCTGGCACGTCAACGCCCGCAAGCCGACCTCTGAGAACCTGATGACCGCCAAGCCCGCCTTCAACGGTGAGACGGTACGGAAGGTGGCGGAGGCTCAACCCGAGAGGAGCCGCTCATGACGACGTTGACGCTCGAGCTGCCGGAAGAGGTCTTCTCGGCTCTCCGCCGGTCTCCCCAAGAGTTCGGCCGCGAGTTGCGCCTGGCGGCGGCGATCCATTGGTACCAGCGCGGCCAGATCTCGCAAGAGAAGGCTGCTCAGGTGGCCGGTTTGGACCGCACCGACTTCCTTCTGGCTCTCGCCCGAGAAGGGGTCGACGCCTTCGTGGTGGACTTCGACGACCTGGAACGCGAGCTGGAGCGCGGCTGATCGCCCAGCCGTCGACGCCTCACCGCTGTGCAGCGGAGACTAGGTATCTTTCGCGAACCCTTACCGGAGCGTCATCCTGAGGGAGCCTTGGCGACCAAAGGATCTGGGCGGGGGAGCTTCCAGCCTGCGCGCCCTCGTCAATCCTCCGCACGGGTCAAAGCCAGGATCTCCTCGCTGCTCATCCGCGAGGTCGCCCGCCCCCGCATCCGTTCGAGCAGCTTCTCCGCACGCCCCGGCGATGACGTCTCCCTGTGGATCAGTACGGTGTTGCCCTCGACCTCGAAGCGCACCTCGGTGTGGGGCAGGAGCCCCAAGCGCTTCCGGATCTCGATGGGGATGGTGACCTGTCCTTTGCTGGTGATGCGCATGGACCTGTCTCCTGAACTCTTGCTCGCGACAGCGGGCTTGTCAATCGTGGCCATGCCTCATCAGCGCTCGCCGCCTTCTCGGCCCGGCCAGCCGCGCGTCCTCGCGTACTCCGCGGCCTCAGCGCGAGTGGTGAAGCCCAGCCGCTTGCGCAGTTTGTGAACGAGGGTCTTCACCGTGTTGACCGTGAGGAGCAGGTGATCGGCGATCTCCTGGTTGGAGAGCCCGTGGGCGATCAGGTTGAGGATCTCAAACTCGCGCGCCGTCAGGTCCGGGAACCGGAGCTGGCGGTACCGGTCCTGGCGCCCGAACTCGTCCAGAGTCGGCTGCCGCCCGGGCCTCTCCTCCTGCGCCAATGGAATGGTTTCCTGCTCCGACATCCTCCACTCTTTGAGCGCCCTGGTGAACTCGGCGACGGAGCTGAACCGCCTCTCCGGTTCCCACGCCGCCGCTTTTTCGAGGGCCGCCCGGACTACCGCCGGACAGGCGAGACGGTGGAGAAATTTCCCCGTGTCGCGGAGCACCTCGACCGGCAGCTCCTTGCCGGAGAGGCAGAAGGCCGCTGTCATCGCGAGCGAATAGACGTCCGCGGTCACCCCCGCCTCCTGCGGCTCCTGCATCACCTCTGGCGCGGTATAGAGAAACGTCCCCATCATCCCGCCACCCAGGGTGCCGCCTGTCGTGTCGAACGCACGCACCAGGTCAAAGTCGGTGAGCTTTGGTCGGCCCTCCGCGTCGAGAAGGACGTTGGCAGGCTTCACGTCCCGATGGACGACGCCCTTCTGGTGGGCGAAGTCCAGCGCCATCGCCACCTCGGCGAGGAGCGGCAGCACCCGCTCCGGGGCCAGCCGCTTCTCGAGTACTGCCTGGCGCAGATCGCCGCCCGGTACGAACTCCATGACGAAGAAGTGATACCCGCCATCGTCGAGCTGTCGATCGAGCACCCGCACGATCCCCGGATGATGAAGCTCCGCCATCTTGCGGGCGCCGCGGAAGAAGCGTTCGAGCCGGGTGCGGTCAGCGCCGTGCTGCCCATGGAGGACCTTGACCGCGACCAGCCTATGCTCCTTCTTGTCATAGGCCTTCCAGACCGCGGCGAACCCGCCGGAGCCGAGCGGCTCGACGAGCCGGAACCGGCCGTCGGCCAGGAAGTCTCCCGCCTGGAGCCGGCCACCTTCCCGCAGCTCCCGGCGCAGGTCCAGGATCTCCCTCTCGACCGCCCGGGTATCGCCACCCGCAATGGTCAGCTCCTCCTTGCGCCGATAGGCTTCCGCTAGGTCCTCGGTCACGCTCCGCTCCGCCGCGGCTGGCGCTCCCACCACCGGTTCGGTCCTCACTCCATGCGAGGGTTTGGGAGGCGGCGCAGGCGGCTTCTCTCCCGTGATGCCATAGACCAGCCGGTCGATCCCCTGCCGGGTGATCCCGTTCCGCAGGTCGACCCATGTGAATGCCTGGAGGAACAGGGGAAGGGCCGGCTTCCTGGCTGCGCCTGGGAGAAGCACGGGGATGACCGGAATTCGGCGGTCCACGAACTGCAGTAAGCAGGCTCGCATCTCGCGGTCTTCCCAGGGGCCGATGCCGTCTCGGCCTACGAGCACAGCGGCTGCGGGAACTGTGCGGACCGCCTCCTCTAGCGCCTCCTGCCAGTCCCTCCCCGGGATGAGTTCCTCCTCGGCCAGCCATGGCTGGAGGCCGCGTTCCCGGAGAGCTTCACAAATCTCCCGGACCGTCAGCTTGTCGCGGCTGTTGTGGCTGATGAAGACATGGAATGGCGGCTCCATTACGGCCGTCAGGCTGGAATCCGGCGGAGTGGGAATGTCGAAGCTGGCCGCGCGCAGAGAGACCGCGAGGCGCCCGTCCTCCGCCTTTTTCCGCTGCAGGGTCTGCAGCTCCTCGCGGAGGGAGGCGAGAGGGGCACTCCAGGCCGGCTCGTCGTCCCCCAGGGCCTCCGCTACGGTGGCGACGACCCGCATCGCGGCAGCGACCGGGGCCTCGTCGCCGGCCGCCCAGACGAGCGCCGCCGAGGCGGCAGAGCGCAAGTCCGGCTGCGTCTCCAGCCGCTCGGGAGGAAACCCAAGCTGTGGAGCAATAACGAAGCGGAGGAGGCGTTTGGCCAGGATCGGCGCGAGTGCGTCGATCAGCCGGCCGCGTAAGGCTGGTGGCAAACCTGACTCGACCGGCGGAGGGGGCACGAGACCAGAGGGAAGGTCGGCGCCATCAAGGCGGCCGGTCTTGCCTAGGAGGCCGGCTGCAAGCCGCTGGATGGCGAGGAAGTATCCGGGCTCCCCAGCCACCTGGAAGTCGACGTGCTGGATCCTGGAGAAGAAGGGAGGGAGTGGCGTATCAACGAGGATCGCAAGGTGGAGGCGGCCGTCGTGCCAGTCGGACCTGGAGGCGACAAAGCTCTGCCACTCGTTGACTACCCAGGACGAGGCGAGGGCCTCGGGCGTCACCACGAGCACCAGCTGCTCCGCCTGGCTGAGCCCAACCTGGAGCTGCCCGACCCAGGAACGGCCGCTGCCGAGATCGGTCGCATCCAGGAAGATCTTCTCGGATCGGCCCGCGGCGGCGAGGCAGGACTCGAGGTTCTTCTGAAGAACCTCGACCCACGGCCGGTAACGGTGGGCGTAGCTCAGGAAGGCGGCGTAGCGCTCGGGCATGTGGGGAAGAGCATAGCGCCGGTGCGAAGGCTGGTGTGAATCTCGGAGATGGATCGTTCCATGGGGCGGCTGGGGAACATCCCAGCAGAAAAAGGAGAGCCCCGCAGCAGATGGGGGAGCCCGGCGCCGGAAATGGGAAGATCCGGAAACACATCGGGAGCCCGGCGCGAGAAATGGGGAGCTGGACGGCAGATTGGGGGGGTTCTGGCGAAAAAATGGGGAGCTGGGCGCCAGAATCCCCCCAACCGGGCGTCCAGCTCCCCATTTCTGGCAGCGGATGGGGGGAACCGGGAGCAGAAGTAGGGAGCTGAGAACCAGAAGTAAGGAGATCCAAGCCTGGAGTGGGGCACTTCGGAGGCCAGTGGCCCCAACCAAGACAGAATGACCCAGCTTGGAACCAGAGACGGGGCGCTTCAAGCCGTAGCCGCGGCACTCGCCGAGTAGAGAGCCCGACGACCGCGGAACGCCCCCCTCCTGGCCTCCCCCCTGATCCAACCCGCCCCCCCCCCGGGGGGAGGGACCCACCTCCCGCCCCCTCGGCGCCAACGGTGACGGCTTGCATCCGGTCACCGGCACCCTGCCGCCGGTCACCGACGGCGCCTCTCAGCTAGCGAGCGTTCCAGCTGCAACTCATTGCAGCGTTTGCACCTTCATTCGCCCGTGTCCCGCTTTTCCTCCCCGCGCCACTTTACAAATGAGCCCGGACGGAGTGGCTGGCCCGCGGGTCTCCGAACCTGATGTAACTGTTTACACACAGCAGTCCTTGAGCGAATCAAGTGCCGACCCTCGGGCGCCTGAAACCGATTTCACTGCAAGTGCGAGGTCTCATGAAACTGCTCTACGACGAAAGCCACAACCAGACCTGGACCGTCGACGCCGGGCTCGCCGCGCAGCTCAGCCGGCGGACCAACGAGGCTCCGCGCTACTACTCCTATGCGCCGCTGGCCGATCTCGTCGACGCGCGTTTCGGCGGCACGGTGATGCGCCTGACCGAGGCGCCGCTGCGCCCCGAGATCCTGCGGTCGGGGGACCTGCTGCTGCTCAATCACTGCTGCTCGCGGCAGCACCAGCACCAGGGAGTGGGGGGGGACGCGATCTTTCTGCCCGAGGAGATCGCGGCGATCGTGGCGGCCGTCGAGGCCGGGATGGGGCTCCTCGTGCTCGGCGAGTTCGAGATCGACTCCTGGGGATCGAACGTCAACCAGGTGTTGAAGCCGTTCGGCATGCGGTTCAAGAACGACGTGGCGACCGTCGCCGCGGAACGCGTGCGCGGCACCACGCGGCTCCCGATCTTCGAGGCCACGGGGATCGCGGCTCATCCGGTCTCGGCCGGGGTCCGGAAGATCTCCTACGGCTCGGGCTGCACCCTGGAGATCCGCGCCGACCGGGTGGCGGCGGTGATCTCGAACGACGAGGGGGCGGTGCTCCTGGCGGCGACCCAGATGGGCCGCGGCCGGGTGGTCGCGGTGGGCGACTCCGACCTCTTCGCCGAGCCCTTCCTCGCCTACAACGACAACCGCGCTCTGCTGGTCGGCCTCCTCTCCTGGCTCTCCGGGCAGCGCCCCATCACGGCCGAGCCACCAGCCACGGCCAGCGGGCAGCAGACCGCCCACGACCTGGTGGCGCACGGCCTGGCCGCGGACGAAGGGCCGGCCCCCGGCACCGTGGTCGACATCACGGCGGACGAACGGTCGGCGATGCGGCGTCTGCTCGAAGACCCGTCGATCGACCCCCATGCCGAGTTCGAAGCCTTCGCCCTCGAAGCCAAGCTCCTCTTCCACGAGCTGCCGCGGCGCCTGCGCCGGGAGCTCGTGGAGTTCGCCCGCAAGGGCAACAGCGACGGTGCGCTCCTCCTGCGCGGCTTTCCGCGCGACCCCGAGGTTCCCCCCACCCCGGCGCGGACGGGGGAGCGGGCGAAGAAGGAGACCTGCCTCTCCGAGGTCTGGCTGTGCGCCGTGGCCGCCGCCCTGGGCGAGCCGGTCGGCTACCTCCAGGAGAAGCAGGGGAGCATCTTCCAGGACATCTTCCCGACCCCCGGCAACGCCGACAAGCTGTCGTCCGAGAGCTCGTCGATCCTCCTCGACTTCCACACCGAGATCGCCTTCCACCCGTTCATGCCCGATTACTTGCTGCTCTACGGCCTGCGCCAGGACCCGGACAAGGAGGCGCGGACCATCTTCTCCAGCGTTCGCCGCTTCGTCCACCTGCTCGACCCGGCGGACCGCGACATCCTGTTCTCCGACCTCTTCCGCACCGGGGTCGACTACTCGTTCGGCAACTTCGCGGAGAAGAGCGGCGTCGGGCCGCTGGTCTCGATCCTCTACGGCGATCGGCTGGACCCCTTCCTGCGCTACGACCTCGACCTGATGGTGGGGGAGACGCCGGCCGCCCAGCGCGCTCTGCAGGTGGTGCGGTCGCTGGTCAACGACGTCAAGCGGGACGTCACGATCGAACCGGGAAGCCTCCTGATCATCGACAACCGGCGCTCGGTGCACGCGCGGTCGAATTTCAAGGCCCACTACGACGGCCGCGACCGCTGGCTGCAGCGGGTGGCGGTGGTGCGCGACCTCGACGCCTCGCTCCACGACCGGGTGCGCGGCACCCGGGTCATCGCCACCGATTTCTCGTCCTACCTCGCCACCGCGGTCGCCGAGGTGGAGAAGGCCTGAATCCCATGCGCCCGGTCTACCAGCAGATCGCGGCACGGGCGGCAGCCGATCCCGATGCTCCGGCGGTGGTCGCCGCCACTGGGAGCCTCACCTATGGCGAGCTCAACGCGCGCGCCAACCGGCTGGCGCACGCCCTCCGGGCGCGGGGCGTGGGGCCGGAGGTACCGGTCGCCCTGCTCACCCCGCGCGACCCCGCAGGGCTGATCGCCGCCCTCGCCGTGGCCAAGGCGGGCGGCTGCTATCTGCCGCTCGATCCGGCCTATCCGGAGGAGCGGCTGCGCTACTCCGTGGCCGACTCCGGCGCCCGGGTGCTGCTGGCGACCGCGCCGCTCCTCGCCGCCGTCTCGACGCTCGGAGAGACCTGCCGCGCCACCCTCCTCCTCGACCGTGACCAGGGCGAGATCGCCCGAGGAAACGCCGCCGATCCGGTCCCCACGGCCGGACCCGAGCACCTCGCCTACGTCATCTACACCTCCGGCTCGACGGGTAAGCCGAAGGGGGTGGAGGTCGCGCACCGCGGGCTGGCCAACCTCGTCGCCTGGCACCTGCGGATCTACAACCTGGGGCCGGGCGACCGGACGACCCGGCTGGCCGGCGCCGGCTTCGACGCCGCGGTGTGGGAGATCTGGACCTGCCTGGCCGCCGGGGCGACCCTCTACCTGCCGCCCGCCGACGTCCTCCTCGCCCCGGAGCGGCTCGTCGCCTGGCTGGCGGAGTACCGCATCACCCAGACCTTCCTCCCCACCCCGCTCGCCGAGGCGGCGCTCGCCGAGCCGTGGCCGGCGGACGCGCCCCTGGAAGTGATGCTGACCGGCGGCGACCGGCTGCACCGCGGCCCGCGTCCGGAGCAGAGCTTCGTCCTCGCCAACCACTACGGTCCCACCGAGGCCACGGTGTGCGCCACCTGGGCGATCGTCGAACCGGAGCGCGGGGGGATGCCGATGCCGCCGATCCCGCCGCCGATCGGGCGGCCGATCGACCGCACGACCGTCCACCGCGTCGACCGCGATCTCCGGCCGGTGCCGGAGGACGAGCCGGGCGAATTGCTGATTGGCGGCTCGGGCCTCGCCCGCGGCTACCGCGGCCGGCCCGACCTGACGGCGGAGCGCTTCGTCCCCGATCCCTTCGGTCGTGCGGGCGAGCGGCTCTACCGGACCGGCGACCTGGTGCGGGCGCTCCCCTCGGGCGACCTCGACTTCGTCGGCCGCCGCGATTCCCAGGTCAAGGTCCGCGGCTTCCGCATCGAGCTGGGCGAGATCGAGACCGTCCTGCGCTCCCACCCCGGGGTGCGGGAGGGCGTGGTGCTGGCACGGGAGGAGAGGAACGGCGAGCGCCGGCTGGTGGGCTATGTCGCGGCGGCTCCGGAAGCGGTGGAGGCGAACGACCTCCGCGCCTTCCTGGCGCGCCAGCTGCCGGAGCACATGGTGCCCGCCGCCTGGGTGTTCCTCCCGGCCCTGCCGCTGACGCCCAACGGCAAGGTGGACCGCGCCGCCCTCGGCCGCCTCGCTCCTGCCGTCCAGGCGGCCGAGGCGGATACCGCCCTCGACCCGGTCGCGTCCCGCCTGGCCGCGATCTTCGGCGAGGTCCTGGGGATCGACAGAGTGGGTGCCCGGGACGACTTCTTCTCCCTGGGCGGCCATTCGCTCAAGGCGACCCAGGTGTTGTCGCGGGTGCGCTCGGCGTGGGGCGCCGAGCTGTCGGTCAAGGACCTCTACGCGCACCCGACCGCTTCCGCCCTCGCCCGGCGGGTGGCGGCCGGTGCCGCCGGCTTTGGCGGCTCCGGCACCCCTGCCGAAGAGATCCGGCGCCGGCCGCGCGGTGACGGCGACCTGCCGCTCTCCTTCGCCCAGCAGGAGATCTGGTTCATGGAGCGCTGGGCTCCCGGCACCGCGGTCTACAACACTCCCCTGGTGGTCGACCTCGCCGGGCCGCTCGACGTTTCCTCCCTCGGGGCGCTCGGCCGCGCCCTCGCCGCGCTGGTGCGCCGCCACGAGTCGCTGCGCACGCTCTATCCGGAAGTCTCCGGGCGGCCGGTGCAACGCGTGATCTCCGTCGCCGCATCGGTACCTCTGCGGGTGGTCGACCTGGGGGGCCTCCCCGCCGAGCTGGCCGCGGCGGCGGTCGAGCGACTGACGAGCGAGGAGGGCCGCCGCCCCATCGACCTCGAACGCGGGCCGGTCGTCCGCGCCCTGCTCCTGCGCCGCGGGCCGGCCGAGCATCGCCTCCTCCTGCTCCTCCACCACATCGCGACCGACGACTGGACCTTCTCGCTCCTCCTCGCGGATCTCGCCGCCCTCTATACGGGTTCGCCGCTTCCCGCGCCGCCGATCCAGTACGCCGACTTCGCCCTCTGGCAGCGCGAGCGCCTCGCCGGCGCGGTCCTCGCAGCGCACCTCGCCTACTGGCGCGAGCGCCTGCGCGCCGCGCCGCAGGTCCTCGAGCTGCCGAGCGACCGGCCGCGGCCGGCCGAGCTCACCTTCGCCGGCGCCCGCCTCGCCGACACCCTGCCGGCGGACCTCGTCGGCCGGCTGGGCTGTCTCGCCCGGCAGACGGCAACCTCGCCGTTCACGGTCCTCCTCGCCGGCTGGAGCACCCTGCTCGGCCGCCATGCCGGCCAGGACGACCTGCTGGTCGGGGTGCCCAGCGCCAACCGCAACCGGGTGGAGCTGGAAGGGCTGGCGGGTCTCCTGGTCAATACCCTCGTCCTGCGGGCCGAGCTGGCGGACGACCCGAGCGGGACGACGCTGCTCGCCCGCCTCCGCGAGACGACCCTCGGCGCCTATGCGCACCAGGACCTCCCCTTCGAACGGCTGGTCGACGCGCTCCAGCCGGCCCGCGATCCGTCCCGCCATCCGCTGGTCCAAGTCTTCTTCTCCTTCGGCGACGCCCTTAAGGTGCCCCGGCAGCTCGGCCCCGGCGTCGAGCTTTCCTTGCACGAGGTGGACGGCGGAGGGGCCAAGGTCGACCTCTCGCTCTATGCCGCGGCGACGGCGGAGGGCGGCCTCGCCTGCCAGTGGGAGTACGCCACCGCGCTCTTCGACCGGGCGACGGCCGAGCGCTTCGCCGGCCACTTCCGCACCCTGCTCGCCGGTCTCGCCGAGCGGCCGGACTGCCCGATCGCCGAGCTGCCTCTCCTCTCCGCCGCGGAGCTGCGGCAGCTCGCGGCGTGGAACGCTGGACCGGGGGAGCGGCCCGCGCGAGTGGAACGACTGGAGAAAGGGTTCGCCGCCCAAGTGGCCCGCACGCCGTGGGCCACCGCCCTGGTCGTCGGGGAGGAGCGCTTCACCTATGCCGAGCTGGCCTTCCGGGTCGAGCGCCTGGCGCGCCGCCTGGTCGCCCTGGGCGTGGGGCCGGAGGTCCCGGTGGCGCTCTTCCTGCCGCGCACGGCCGATCTCGTCGTCGCCATGCTGGCGACGCTCGCGGCCGGCGGTTTCTACGTGCCGCTCGATCCCGCCTATCCGGCCGAGCGGCTGACCTATCTTCTCGCCGACAGCGGCGCCGCCCTGCTGGTGACGGTCGAAGAGCTGGCGGCGCGAGCGCCGTCCGGCCCCGCTCTCCGGCCGATCCGGCAGGTCCGGCTGGATGGTCCGGAGGTCCAGGACGGTCAGGAGACGCCGGAGACGCAGGAGGCACCGCGTGCGCCGCTCGCCGGCACGCCCGACAACCTGGCCTATCTCATCTATACCTCGGGCTCGACGGGACGGCCCAAGGCGGTGGCGGTCACCCACCGGAGCGCCGCCCTCTTCGTGCGCTGGGCCGCGGCGGTCTTCGCGCCGGACGAGCTTGCCGCCGTCCTCGCCGCGACCTCGATCGCCTTCGACCTCTCGGTCTTCGAGATCTTCGTCCCGCTCTCGACCGGCGGCGCCGTGGTGCTGGCGGACGACGCCTTCGCCCTCGCCGATCTGCCGGCCCGGGGCGAGGTGACGCTGGTCAACACCGTCCCCTCGGCCCTCGCCGAGCTGCTGCGCCTGGACGCCCTGCCTCCCGGGGTGCGGACGGTCAACCTGGCGGGAGAGGCGCTCCACCGGTCGCTCGCCGACGAGGTCTACGCGCGGCCCGGAGTGCGCCGCCTCTATAACCTCTACGGCCCGTCCGAGGACACCACCTACTCGACGTTCGCCCTGGTCGAGCGGCAGTCGGGACCATCGCTGCGGGCCCCCGCCATCGGCGTGCCCTTGGATGGCACCGCCGCCCACGTGCTCGGCCGGGGCGGGGAGCCCCTGCCGGTGGGGGTGCCCGGAGAGCTCTTCCTGGGCGGCGCCGGCCTCGCCCGCGGCTATCTCGGCCGGCCCGATCTCACCGCCGAGCGCTTCGTCCCCGATCCGTTCACGGCGATGGTATCGGCGGCAGGAGCGCGGCTCTACCGCACCGGCGACCTGGTGCGGCGGCGGCCGGCCGGCGATTTGGAGTTTCTCGGCCGTCTCGACCACCAGGTCAAGGTGCGCGGCTTCCGCGTCGAATTGGGGGAGGTCGAGGCCACGCTCGCCGCCTGCCCCGGGGTGGCGGAGGCCGCCGTGCTGGCGCGCCGCGACGGGACGGGGGAGCCCCGCCTGATCGCCTACGTCGCGCCGGCGCCGCAGTCGGTCGCCAGCCTGCGCTGCGCTCTCGCGGCGCGCCTGCCGGCGTACATGATCCCCGCCGGCTGGGTCTTCCTGCCGGCCCTGCCGCGCACCCCGAACGGCAAAGTCGACCGCCGGGCCCTGCCCGCGCCGGCGCCGGAGCACGCCGAGCTCTCGTCCACCCGGCTGGCGCCGCGGAGCGCCCTGGAGCAGCTCCTGGCCGAAGTCTGGGCCGAGGTGCTGCGAGTGCCGGGAGTGGGCGTTCTCGACAACTTCTTCGAGCTCGGCGGCGACTCGATCCTGACCATTCAGGTGGTGGCGCGCTGCCGGCAGCGCGGGCTCGAGCTGACCTCGCGCCAGCTCTTCAAGCATCAGACGATCGCCACTCTGGCGGCGGTCGTGGAAACGGCCGCGCCGGTCGCGGTCATCGAGACTCTCGCGGCATCCGCAGAGGGGTGCACCAGGTCGGCGGCCGGGGGGCCGACGCCGGGTGATTTCCCGCAGGCCGAGCTGAGTCAGACCGAGTTGGACGAGTTGCTGGCTGATTTGCTTTGAAGCATTGAAGTTTATGGGCTCCCGTGTGGCTTTCCGCCGCCGGTGAGCTTCGATTGAGGGGGAGTCCGATGAACGGCAGAGAGAACGTCGCGGATATCTATCCGCTCTCGCCGGCACAGCAGGGCATGTTGATGGTCGTCCTGCTTTCCGGCGGCTCGTCCGAGTATTACTTCGACCAATGTCTCCTCACGCTCACCGGCCGACTCGATCCCGCCGCCTGGCGAGACGCCTGGCGCCGGGTCGTCGAGCGGCACGCGGCCCTGCGCACCCTGTTCCTCTGGGAGCGCCGCGAGCGGCCGCTCCAGGTGGTGCGGCGCGCCGTCGAGCTGCCCTGGCAGGAGCTGGACTGGCGTGCCCTGCCGGCGGCCGAACGCGAGGCGCGGCTCGCCGAGCTGCTGCGCGAGGACCACGAGCGCGGCTTCGACCTCGGCCAGGCACCGCTCCTGCGCGCCGCCCTCATCCTCTGGGAGGAGGGGGAGGCGAAGTTCGTCTGGAGCTTCCACCACCTGATCCTCGACGGCTGGTCGCTCTCCCTGGTCTACTCCGAGGTGCTGGCGACGTATGCGGCGCTCGCCGCCGGGCGGGAGCCGCCGCTGCCGCCGCCGCCGCCCTTCGGCCGCTACATCGCCTGGTTGAAGCACCAGGATCCGCGCCTCGCCGAGGAGTACTGGCGGCGCGAGCTGGCGGACCTGCCCGCTTCCACTCCCCTCCCGTTCGACGGCAGCGCCGGGCCGACGCCCGCTGGCGGCGGTGGCTGGACGACCGAGCAGGAGAGACTCCTCCTGCCGGCTGAGACGGTCCGGGCGCTGACCGCCCTCGCCCGCCGGCACCAGCTGACGCTGAACACCCTCTTCCAGGGAGCCTGGGCGTTGCTCCTCGCCCGCACCGCGGTGGCGCGCGAGGTGGTCTTCGGCAGCGTCGTCTCCGGCCGGCCGGCGGAGCTGCCGGGGGTCGAGTCGATGGTCGGTCTGTTCATCAACGCCCTGCCGGTGCGGGTGCGGGTCGACCCTGCCGAGAAGCTCCTCCCCTGGCTCGCCGCGCTCCAGGAAAGCCAGCTCGAACAACGCCGCTTCGACCACTCCCTGCTCGAACAGGTGCAGGTCTGGGCGGGGATGCCGCGGGACCGGCCCCTGTTCCAGAGCCTCCTCATCTTCCAGAACTTCCCCCTGGACCCCTTGGACCAGCGCGGCGAGATCGACTTCGAAATGCGGGCCTCGCGGCTCAAGGAGTCGACCCACTATCCGCTCGCCCTCTACGCCGCGCCCGACGGCGAGGCGATGCTCCTCGGCCTCTCCTACCATCTCCAGCGCTTCGACGCCGCGGCGGCGGGCCGCCTGCTCGGGATGTTCCGCCATCTCCTCGCCGGTTTTTGCGCCCTGCCGGAAGCGCGGCTCTCCGCCATCCCCCTGCTCCGCCCCGAGGAGCGGCGGGAGATCCTCGCCGCCGGCCGCGGGCCGGTCGCCCCAGGGCTCGGCGCCACGCCGGTGCCCCGCCGCATCGCGGAGCAGGCGGCGCGGACGCCCGAGGCGACGGCGGTCGAGTCGGGAGAGAGCCGGCTCACCTATGCCGAGCTCTTCCGGGCGGCGGGCCGCCTCGGCGGCTATCTGCGGGGCCTGGGCGTCGGGCGGGGGGAGGTGGTGGGAGTCTGCCTCGAACGCTCGCTCGACCTGGTGGTGGGCCTCCTCGGGATCTGGCGGGCCGAGGCGGCCTACCTGCCGCTCGATCCGGCCTATCCGGCGGAGCGCCTGGCCTTCCTGGTCGCGGACGCCGGAGCCCGGGTCGTGCTGACCACCGCGGACCTCGCCGACCGCCTCCCCGAAGCCGTCTTCCGGGTCCGCCTGGATGCCGATCAGGAGAGAATCGCGGCGGCGCCCATGCCCGCCGGCGCCGGCCCCGCCGCCGTCGACGCGGCCTACGTCCTCTACACCTCGGGCTCGACCGGCGCCCCCAAGGGGGTGGTGGTCGAGCACGCGGCGCTCGCCAACTACGTGGCGAGCGCCGGCGCCTGCTTCGCGGTGGCGCCCGGCAACCGGGTCCTGCAGTTCGCCTCGATCAGTTTCGACACCAGCGCCGAGGAGATCTATCCCTGCCTCACCGGCGGCGCCACCCTGGTGTTGCGCGCCGCCGGCGCGCTGGGGATGACCGGCTCCTTCGGCGGTTTCCTGGACGCGGTCGCGAGGTTGGGGATCACTCTGCTCGACCTGCCCACCGCCTACTGGCACGAGCTGGCGGCCCACCTCGAAGCGGAGGACCTGCCGCTGCCGCCGAGCGTCCGGCAGGTGATCCTGGGCGGCGAGGAGGCGCAGGCGCCCCGTCTCGCCGCCTGGCGCGGGCGGGTGCGGCTGATCAACACCTACGGCCCGACCGAGGCCACCATCGTGGCCACCCGGCACGACCTGACGCCGTCCGGGAGCGCGCTGGGACCGGTACCGATCGGGCGCGCGGTCGAAAACGTCGCCGCCTATGTGCTGGGGACGGAGATGGAACCGCTGCCTTCCGGGATCGACGGCGAGCTGTGGATCGGCGGCGCCGGTCTCGCCCGGGGCTACCTGGGGCGGCCGGAGCTGACCGCCCTCCGTTTCTGCCCCAACCCCTTTGCCTCCAGCCTGGAAGAGACCGGCGCGCCGGGGGAACGGCTCTACCGCACGGGCGACCGGGTCGTCCAGCTGGCGGACGGCAGCCTGGTGTTCCGCGGCCGGCTGGACGGTCAGGTCAAGGTGCGGGGGGTGCGGGTCGAGCTGGGGGAGGTCGAGGCCGCCCTGCGCCGCCTGCCGGGAGTCCGCGAGGCGGCGGTGGTGGTCCACGAGGA
>Ga0137404_10001730_pt1 | contig 14342 bp, 13 predicted proteins | sample CZOMad2_1_16fung_FD_108285 | JGI IMG/M metagenome (GOLD analysis project Ga0137404, IMG submission 108285) | Vadose zone soil fungal communities from Angelo Coast Range Reserve, California, USA - CZOMad2_1_16fungal (Illumina Assembly) | ecosystem: Environmental > Terrestrial > Soil > Vadose...
TACAACGGATCTTCAACGCCCGCACGCAAGGCTTCTTCCTCATCCTTCAGCCGGTAAAGATCGATATGAAAGATCCTTCCGCCAGGATAAGCATATTCATTGATGATCGAAAAGCTGGGACTGCCTACCGTATCCTGCACCCCTTTGACATCACAAAGGGCATGGATAAAAGTCGTTTTTCCGGCGCCCATGCTCCCATGAAAAGCAAACACCTTCTGGAAGGGAAATTGCTGCCAGAATTTTTCAGCGGATGACCGGATCTCACCAAGGTCAAAGCGGATTTCCATGCCGCAAAGATAACTTTCTGCCGGCAGCAGGTATATTATTTCTGCCTTCGCAAACCCGGGCGGCTCCCGGAATGTTATTTTTGCACGATGGAGACGATCAACTGGAAGATTGAAGGAATGAGCTGCGCCAATTGTGCGCTTACGATCAGCAAGTACCTGGAGAAAAAAGGGCTGCAGAATGTAAAGATCAGCCTGGCAAGCGGGGATCTCAGTTTTGACAGTTCAGGCGCCCCCGATCAGCAGGAGATCCGGAAAGGCATCGGTGACCTGGGGTATGAAGTGGCCAATGAATCCGCCTCCGCCGCCGGATTGGCCAGACCGCCCATGAACAAACACCTGCGCTACCTGCTGATCTGCTTGCCTTTTACAGCCGTCCTCCTGCTTCATATGGCCGCGCACCAGCCCTTCCTGCACTGGCTGATGCTGCCCTGGGTACAATTGCTCCTCTGCCTGCCCGTTTACGTGACAGGAATGCAGTTCTTCGGCCGCAGCGCCATAAAAAGCATTCTCAACGGCCTGCCGAATATGAATGTGCTGATCGCCGTCGGCGCATCGGCCGCATTTTTCTATAGCCTCGCGGGCACTGTTTTCGGCCTTGGGCCCGACTATCTCTTTTATGAGACGGCCGCCTCCATCATCACCCTCGTATTTTTCGGTTATTATCTCGAAGACGCCTCCCTGCGGAGCACACAAAAGGCCCTGAACGGCCTGGTAAGATCCCAGAAGACCATGGCGAATATGATCGCTTTTGACGAATCCCACCAGGAGCTGATCTTTCCCGTGGAGAATACCCAGCTGAGAAGCGGGGACCTCATCCTTATCCGATCCGGTGAGCAGGTCCCGGCGGACTGCCTGATCCTATGGGGAGAGGCCGGCGCGGATGAGGCGATCGTCACGGGTGAGAGCATCCCCGTGAACAAGCAGGCCAAGGACCATCTCATCGGCGGCAGCCTCCTGGTATCCGGAACGGTGAAGGCCCAGGTAGAGGCGGCGGCGGCCGATTCCGTGCTTTCCAATATTATCCGCCTGGTCCAACAGGCACAAGGCGAAAAGCCGCCGGTCCAATTACTGGCAGACAAGATCAGCGCCGTTTTTGTTCCCATCGTGCTCGGCCTTGCGGCGGTCTGCTTCCTGGGCAATTATATCTACGGACATACGCTCACTCCTTCGCTGATGCGGGCCATCGCCGTGCTGGTCATTGCCTGCCCTTGCGCGATGGGATTGGCGACCCCTGCGGCCATCGCCGTAGGATTGGGCCGCGCGGCCAGGCAAGGCATTCTTTTCCGGAATGCCAAAAGCCTGGAGTCTTTTGCAAATATCCGGCAGGTGGTATTCGATAAGACAGGTACGCTGACGACAGGAGAGTTCATGATCAGCGGCTGGCAGCTGGCGCCGGATGCCCCCGTCACGGAAGACGAATTCAGGCAGATCGCCTTCTCTCTCGAAAAATACTCCACCCATCCCATTGCAAAATGTATCGCTAAGGAATGGAAAAGAAAGGATGAGCTGCGCTGGTCGAAGCTCGACGAGCAAAAGGGAATGGGCATGCGCGGAGAGACAAGGACGGGTGATATTTACCAGGCGGGCTCCTTTAAGATCCTTGCGGACGCCCCCGCCCCCGAACCCCACGCCACCCCCCAAAATCCCGCCCCCAGCGACAACACAATCCCCGGCGCCCCCCAATCCGATCCCCCTACTCCCCACAACGTGTACATCCTTAAAAATGGCCTCCTGCTAGGCTGGATCGACGTCAGGGACACCATCCGGCCCGAGGCCGCCGACGTTGTCGGGTATCTCCATTCAAAAGGCATCCGGACCATTCTGCTTAGCGGCGATCGGGCAGCGGCCAGCCGTCAGCTGGCCGCGGAAGCAGGGATCATGGAAGTGATCGCGGAGCAAACGCCTGAACAGAAGCTGGCAAAGATCATCGAGCTCAATGCCCAGGCCCCGACCGCCATGGTAGGAGATGGGATCAACGATGCCCCAGCGCTGGCGAAGGCGACGATCGGCATATCGATGAGCGACGCTTCGCAGCTGGCCATGCAGACGGCGGATGTCGTCCTGACCAATCATGGGCTGAAGCACCTTCCCTCTGCGCTGGGACTGGGCAGGCACACCTTTATCACGATAAAACAAAATCTTTTCTGGGCATTCTTTTATAATATCATCGCGATCCCGGTGGCCGCCTTCGGGCTGCTGACGCCTGCTCTCGCGGCACTGGCGATGGGACTCAGCGATGTAGTGCTGGCGATCAATTCGGTCAGGCTGTTTGTGAAAAAGGTTGTTTAATTTAGCCCACCTTCATGGAGCAGGCCCCTCTTGACATACTCCGGCGCTACTGGCGCTATGATTCTTTCCGCCCCTTGCAGGAGGAGATCATCCGCTCCGTGCTGGATGGTAAAGACACGCTTGCCCTGCTGCCGACAGCCGGCGGGAAATCCGTATGCTTCCAGGTACCGGTCATGGCAAGGCCTGGAATTGGCCTGGTGATCAGCCCGCTCATCGCCCTGATGAGGGACCAGGTGGATCGCCTGCGCAGGAAAAATATCACCGCCTTCGCTCTTTATTCGGGAATGAACCGGCGGGAACTGATCAATACACTGAAGGTCGCTGGCGACAGCAATTGTAAATTCCTCTATGTCTCCCCCGAACGATTGCAGACGGATCTTTTCCTGGAGTACCTGCCGGGCCTGCCTGTTAACCTTATTGCCATCGACGAAGCGCATTGCGTCTCGCAGTGGGGATATGACTTCCGCCCTTCCTATCTCCGGATCGCCGCCTTGAGAAAAGAGCTGCCATCGGTGCCGCTGCTCGCGCTAACGGCCTCCGCCACGCCGGAGATCATCGGGGATATCGGCGACAAGCTGGGAATGCGGCAGACCGCAGTTTTCCGACAGTCCTTTGCAAGGCCCAATCTTTCCTACAGCGTGTTCAGGGTCGATTCCCGGATCCGTAAGATCATGGAGATCCTGCAGAAGGTTCCAGGCAGCAGTATCGTCTATTGCCGGACCCGCAGATCGGCGAAAGAGGTCTGCGATACGCTGAATGGCAACGGCATTTCCGCTGGCGCCTATCACGCCGGACTTCCGCTGGAAGAGAGAACGCGCAGGCAGGAAGATTGGATAAAAGACCGGCTGAGGGTTATGGTCTGTACCAATGCTTTTGGCATGGGCATCGACAAGCCGGGAGTGAGGACGGTCATACATGCCGGCATCCCCGATGCCGTGGAGAATTATTACCAGGAGGCCGGCCGCGCCGGCCGGGATGGCGACCGGGCTTATGCGGTGCTCTTATACCAGGATCGTGAGCCGGAAGAGTTGGGAGCGATGCCGGATAGCCGCTTTCCTCCCATGGACGTCATCCGGCAGGTATACCAGGACCTGATGAACTACCTGCAGCTTCCGGCCGGCAGCGGGAAAGGGAATTATTATGATTTCGACCCCACGTCCTTCATCGATAAATTCCGCCGCTCCTCCCCCCATCCCGGTCTGGGTAACTCCCCCCATCCCGTCACAGAAGTGCTGAATTCGATAAAGGCCCTTGAACAGGAAGGACTGATAAGCTTCAACCAGCAAGTCTTCCTGCCCGCGAAACTGCAGTTCATTGCGAACAAAGCATCCTTATACGATTTTGAAAAGGCCTACCCTTCCCTGGCTCCCCTTATTCATGAACTGCTCCGTGCCTATGAGGGTATTTTCGACCAGCCGACGTCCATCTCCGAAAAGAACCTTGCTTTCCTGCTCAGGAGACCCCGGGAAAGGGTCATTGCGGAGCTCCAGCAATTACAGGCCCATCACATCATAGAATATATCCCGCGGAAAGATACTCCCCAGCTTTACTTTTTTCATGACCGGGCCAGGGCGGAGGAACTGCATATCGATCCGGTCGGTTATCGTCTGCGAAAAGAGCAATATGCCACACGCATCCGTGTAATATTGGACTTCCTGGAAAATACGGAGCAGTGCAGGAGTCGTTTGCTCGCGAATTATTTCGGGGACAGTGCGGCCAGGGATTGCGGCATCTGCGATAATTGCATTGCGCGGCGGACGAAACTCAATGCAGGCCCATCCGGCATCGCGTCCTGATCCCGCTATATCTGCACTATCTTCTGGCAGGGACTGCCATACCCTACACTCTCTCTGCAAGCAATTGCTTCACGAGCTCTTCCAGTTCCTTGATCCTTTTTTCCAGTACGGGAAGATTGCGGCTGAGCGCCTGGCTGCGCAGTGCGCTGGTATAATCGAAGGCCGGAGAACCGGTCACCGCCGAATTAGGTTGCTTCAGGGATTTGCTGACCCCGCTCTGAGCATTGATCCGGCTGCCATCTGCTATCTGGATATGCCCGACAATGCCCGCCTGTCCGCCGATCATGACATGGCTGCCGATCTTGGTGCTGCCGCTGACGCCGGCCTGGGCCGCGATGACGGTATGGTTGCCCACTTCTACATTATGAGCGATCTGTATGAGATTGTCCAGCTTGGCGCCGGCCCTGATGATGGTCGATCCGATCGTGGCCCGGTCGATCGTAGCATTGGAGCCGATCTCGACCTCGTCCTCCACGATCACATTGCCGATCTGGGGAACTTTTTTGAAGCTGCCATCCGCCTGCGGCGCAAAGCCGAACCCATCGCTGCCGATCACGGATCCGGAATGAATGGTGACATGCTGACCGATAACGCAACTGTGATAGATCTTCACCCCCGCATGCAGCTGGGTATGATCGCCTATTTTTACATTGTTGCCGATATACACCTGTGGATGGATCTTGACATTGTTCCCAATGATCACATTTTCTCCTATATACGCAAAGGCGCCGATGAATATTTTTTCTCCTAGCTTCGCGGTCTTTGAGATATACGAAGGCTCCTGGATACCGGTCAATTGCTGGGCCTCTATTTCCTGGTATTTGGAGAGCAGGGTAGCAAAGGCGGAATAGGCATCCTGGACACGGATCAGCGTAGCCTTCAAGGCTTGCTTCAATTCCTGGTTCTCGCCCACGATGATGACGGATGCGGAGGTAGTATACAAATGTTCCTCATATTTTGGATTCGCCAGAAAGGCCAGTTGACCGGCAACGGCTTCTTCGATCTTGCCGAATGATCCCACGGCAGCATCTGGATTCCCTTCTACTTTCCCGTTTATAAGGAGCGCTATCTGTGCGGCTGTGAATTGCATATCAGGTTAACTTAAGTAGCAAATATAAAATTTTTTCAGCGGGCTGGACAATGTTTGATGAACCAGGGCATTATCCACTTTTGAAATATCCTTCACCGTCCCGTCCTTAAAGAGGATATTGATCATTTCATCGGATGGATCATAGGTGGTATTCGTCGTCTCGCCCGTAAAGACAAAATAGCCGGCTTCTTCTTCCGCAATGCCAAGCTGCAGGCAAGCCTTATGCCTTAGCTCCGCCACATGGTCCGCGTCGAAAGGGGCGGCCTGGAGCCTCGTCTTCAGCAGGCGGCGGTCGATCAGGCGGCGCGACAGCTCCGATAATACTTTGTCGGGATGGAACATCCAGTTCTTGATCGTGCCCATGACATCGTAATCGTCCAGCAGGCAGAACTTGTCCAGGTGCTCTTCCGCCAGCCGCCCGCCAAGAATGCCTTCATCCTTTAAAAAGAGATCCAGGGTGGGGGAGGAAGACCGCGCCTCCCTTCCTTCTGCGATGAGCTTCTTGGCCCTTCCGATGATCTTTACCAGCATTTTTTCCGCGCCCAGCACCGTTTTATGAAGGTAGACCTGCCAGTACATCAGGCGGCGGGAGACCAGGAATTTTTCTATCGTATAGATCGCTTTCTCCTCTACCATCAGCTCCCCATTGTGCACGGTCAGCATCTTCAGTATCCGGTCATAGCCGATCACTCCTTCCGAAACGCCGGTAAAAAAACTGTCCCGCGTCAGATAATCCATCCGATCCGTATCCAGTTGTCCCGAGATGAGCTGGTGCAGGAATTTCTTGGGATGTTGATTGGTGAAGATAGCGATGGCTGCATCCAGCCTGCCGCCGAGCTCCGCATTCATTACGCGCATGATCGAAAGGGATAGTTCCTCGTGATGCAGATCCGTGATCAGCTTGTTTTCCAGGGCATGCGAGAAAGGACCATGGCCGACATCATGCAGCAGGATGGCCACCTTCGCGCCTGATTCCTCCTCTTCGCTGATTGTCACTCCTTTACCCTTCAATTCGGACAGGGCATTGCACATGAGGTGATACGCCCCCAGGGAATGGTGCAGGCGGGTATGGACGGCCCCGGGGTAGACCAGGTGCGCGAAAGCCATCTGGTGGATACGGCGCAGCCGCTGATAGTACGGATGGGCGATGATCTCCAGCAGGAGGGGTTGGTCCAGGGTGATAAAGCCGTATACAGGATCATTGATGATCTTGCGCGATGGATGGGACATTCCTGTTTTGATTTTGTTAAAACGACCGAAAAGAAAGGGCAAATCTACAAATGAAGGGCTTAAAAATTAAATTTGATGCAGGGATTTGCTAATTTACAATTTATGGCATTAGGAAAAATACTCTGGGTAGACGACGAAATAGAGAGCCTGCAATCACAGATCTTATTTCTTGAGAACAAAGGATACGAAGTTACGGCGATGACGAACGGCTATGATGCGATCGATTTTGTGAAGGACAATCCCGTCGATGTCGTATTGATGGATGAGACGATGCCCGGCATCACCGGGCTGGAGACCCTGGCGAGGATCAAGGAGGCCAACCAGCAGATCCCCGTGGTGCTGATCACTAAGAATGAGACGGAGAACCTCATGGATGAAGCCATCGGCAGCCAGATCAGCGATTACCTCATCAAGCCGGTCAATCCCAATCAGGTGCTGCTAAGCCTGAAAAAGATCATCGATAATAAAAGACTGGTGGCCGAGAAGACGACTACTGCCTACCAGCAGCAGTTCCGTAATCTGTTCATGGCCCTCAACAGTAACCCCGATTACAATGAATGGATGGAGATCTATAAGAAATTAGTCTATTGGGAGCTGGAGATGGAGAAGAGCGACAGCCCTGAAATGCGTGAAGTATTGCAGTCGCAGAAACAGGAGGCCAATACGGAGTTCTTTAAGTTCGTATCCAGGAATTACGCCCGCTGGGTAGGGCCCCGCGCGCAGGAAGCACCCATTCTTTCCCACAATCTTTTTCAGTTCAAAGTGCTGCCGCACGTAGAGAAAGGGACGCCCACCTTCTTCCTGCTGCTGGACAACCTGCGGATCGATCAGTGGAAGGCCATCCAGCCCATCTTCGCGGAGAGCTTCCGTATCCTGGAAGAAGACAGTTTTTACAGCATACTTCCTACGGCGACCCAGTACAGCCGCAACGCTATTTTCGCGGGCCTCATGCCGGTGGATATAGAGCGCCAATTTCCTTCCCAATGGAAGAATGATGAAGATGAAGGCGGCAAGAATCTCTATGAAGAGGAATTTTTTCGGGCCCAACTGAAAAGACTGAAGAAAGAAAATCTCAGATTTTCCTATACCAAGGTCGTGAACTACCAGGCAGGCCAGGACCTGGTGAATAATATCCACAACCTGATGAATAATGATATCAATATCATCGTTTATAATTTCGTGGACATGCTCAGCCATGCCCGTACGGAAATGGAAATACTGAAGGAACTGGCCAGCGATGAAATAAGCTACCGCAGCATCACCGCAAGCTGGTTCGAGCACTCTCCTCTTCACCAGGCCCTTAAAAAGGTCGCCGATAAGAAGATCAACCTGATCCTGGCCACCGATCATGGCAGCGTCCGGGTTAAGACGCCTTATAAGGTTGTGGGGGACAAGCAGACGACGACCAATCTGCGTTATAAGCATGGCCGCAATCTGAATTATGAAGCCAGGGATGTCCTGGCCTACCGGGATCCCAAAGAGGCCGGCCTGCCCGTGCCCTCCGTGAATTCTTCTTTTATCTTTGCGCGGGGCGACGGCTTCCTCTGCTATCCCAATAATTATAATTATTACGTGAACTATTACCGCAATACGTTTCAGCATGGCGGCGTGAGCCTGGAAGAAATGATCATCCCTGTGATCCGCATGACCAGTAAGGTCTGATATGCACATCGACCCCCGGCTTTGTGGATAATAAGCGAATGGCCGATTGCACGAACGCGCTGCTATTCAGTAACTTTGCAGGGTACTAACCGTTCCTCTCACGCATGAAATATACACAGACCACGCTCGATAAGATCGAAAAAGTGCTGGATGAGGCAGAATACGTCGTCCGCTATGAAAGAGGTACTTTTCAGAGCGGTTATTGTATATTGGAACAAAGGAAAGTCGTCGTCCTGAACAAGTTCCTGCAGACCGACGGCCGCATCAATACCCTTATCGACATCATACCCCAGCTGAAAATGACGCCCGGACTGCTCAGTCCCGATGTCAGAAAGACCTATGAAGAGGTCATGGCGGCGCACCAGTTAAATGAACAATAGGGTCGGCCACTAACTCCTTATTCCTTAATTTTGTCAAGTGAGCTATCCCGCTTTAAAGATCACTTTCCTCGGCACCGGCACCAGCAGCGGCGTTCCCATGATCGCCTGTCCCTGTGAAGTGTGCAGCTCCAGGGATAAAAAGGACAATCGCCTCCGGTCAAGCATCCTCGTACAATCGGCAACTACCACCCTGGTCGTGGATACGACCCCCGATTTCCGTTACCAGATGCTCAGGGCCAACGTACGGAAACTGGACGCCGTGATCTTTACCCATCCGCATAAGGACCATCTCGCGGGTATGGACGATGTGCGGGCCTATAATTTCTTTCTGAAGAAACCCATGGATGTCTATGCGAACGAGATGACACAGGAATCCATCGTGCGCGAATTTCCCTATGCTTTTGCGGATATGAAATACCCCGGGATCCCCGAGATCCGCCTGAACAGGATCGACAAGGAACCCTTCATGGTGGGGGATATTCCCATTACACCCATCCAGGTATGGCACCTCAGGATGCCCGTGCTTGGCTTCCGGTTTGGGAAATTCACTTATATCACCGATGCCAATCGCATCGACGAAGAAGAAAAGGAGAAGATTCGGGGAAGTGAGATCATTGTGCTGAACACCCTGCGCCGGGAAAAGCATATCTCCCATTATTCCCTGCCCGAGGCCATCGACGAGGTCCGGGATCTGGGCGTGCCCCGCGCTTATTTTACCCATATCAGCCATCAGCTCGGTCTCCATGCGGTGGTCAACCCCGAACTACCCCCCGGTATCGAGCTGGCTTATGACGGGCTGCTGCTGAAGATCTGACCGGTCAGACAATTGCCTCTGCAGCCACGGGGGATTCCGGATCGGGGCGGGGTGTTTTACGGTTCAGCCGCCCCATGATATGGCCGATGCTGTCCACAATATGTGCGAATGTGAAAAATTGTATGAGGGATGCGGCGTCGTTCCCCATATCGGCAAGACGTTGCCTGTCCCGGCATAGCTCCTGCAGGAACCGGGCACACTTTTCAATATCATCCGCTTTGAACGTTATACCTGTTCTGTTCTCCAAGATCAGGTCGGCTGCACACCCCACTTCCTCGGAGGCCATCACGGGTCTGCCGCAGGCCAGGGCCTCATTGATCCCCATTCCCCAGGTCTCGCTCAGGGAAGGCATGATATACACATCGCCCAGCCGGTAAACGGCAGGCATCAAGGTCTGATTCTGAAAATCCAGGAAAATGATCCGTTTATTTCCTTTGGCGAGTTTCTGCAGGCTTGGCTTCAGGCTCCCGTTCCCAACGAGGATAAAGCTCACCGGCAGCCCTTTACAAGCTTCGGCCAGGTCGATGACAAAACCGGGATTTTTCACGGGGATCATTTTCCCTGCATACAATACGGTGATATGGTTGGCGGGAATGTTCAGCTCTTTTTTCCAGCTTTCCGCACGACGGAGATAATCCGGTGTCGGTTCCGCGAATCGTTCTATATCGATGGCGTGAGGGGCAAAGATCAATTGCGAAGCATGCAGGCCATGTTTTAAAAAATAAGATTTGTTATGCGTGCCCACATACAGCGCATAATCCACGTAGCGGTAGACCCAATTGAGAAAAAGCCTTCTGGCTAATTTCCATAAGCCCTTCTTCTCATGGAGCAGGACGGAATCACCCCGGAAAATAACGGGTACTTTTTTATGAAAATAACGCATGCACCGAAGATGGCTATGATAGTTCCAGCCAAATATCAACAGGGAATCCGGGCCCCACGCTTCGATCTCCTTATTCAGGTCGGGATTGATGATCCCCCGGAAATGTCGGTTGTCCGGCCTGCTGGAGGTATTCTTTACAAATTGATAATCGTACCCTTCCAGCAAGGGGAGATCCCATTTGATATCTTTTCCAAAACCAGGATCATAGAGCGTTCCGCTACGTGCCTGCTCCCAGGTATAAAAGACTTTGATCTGTATACCTTTTTCGGCAAGCCGTATCATCCAGGGTGCGTGGTACTGGATCGGATGGGTAGTAACAATGGCCAATTTTTTCTTTCCACTCATAGCTCAGGTTGCGAAATAGTGTAGCGGTGATCAATTAAGCGTTCCAGCTTTTCTTCCAGATTTTTCCTGTCGAGGTCTACCAGATCCTGCTTCTCGTCCAGCATAGGGTGCACCATGATCTCAATGGACTTCCCTTTCAGCGGACTCGTCCGCATGAACCCGATGAGGTCATCGATATCTCCGAAATAATCGATACCGGTGATACCCGCCACATGCTTGAGATAACTATTCAAAATTTTTTTATATATCGTTTTGGAATACCCTTGCCGATCTCCCATATTCCTGCTGAGGCGGATTTGCCGGATCCCATACTCTTTCCCCAGGCGGATCATTAATTTCATGATCGCCCATTCCGTATGCACATGATGATGCGAGTCCAGATGGGTAAGCCGGATACCGCATCGTTTGGCTTTTTCCATCTGCGCTATCATCTCCTTATAAACGACTTTCTGCTCATGGTCGCTTAAAAAGAACAAGGGTTGTTGCCTTTTGAAAATGAATTGGCCCGATCCATCGCAGAATCGCTTGCAATTCCGGATGGGGGCGGAGAGAGGCACTCCTTCCGTAAGGTTGACGTGCAGGCCGATCTTATCGGATAAAAAAGAATGGGTGCGCAGCAGGTCGACGGCGTCCTCAAAACCTGGCATATTGACCATTAAGGAAGCCCTTGTGATCAAGCCGCTTTGGAAGCTCCTGAATATCGCTTTGTTGATGGCAAAATCATAACCAAAATCATCGCCATTGATGATTAATTTATAATCAGAGCTCATAACAGGTAGAGAGTAATTCAACCATTCGAAAATCGGAAACGCTAATAATCGCTAATAACCAAGGCTCAAAATACGGCTAAATTTTAGAAATCTAATAATTAGTTAAGTGAAAATACTTATTACATTATAAGTGTTTACCATGTGTTGTGGTTAAATATGCCTGCACTCGCCCTGATTTGTCATATTAAAAAAATCATTCTTTCTTGCGGTCATACGGAGCTGAGACCGGCCGTTAAACCTTTGCCTGCCCCGGCCGTCTATTAACGATGAAAACCTTCAAGATATGAGACCAAGCATTCAAAAGACCAGCATCATCCTGAGCCTTGCTCTTTTCACCGCAATAACTTCATTTTCACAAAGTTCAGTCGAATTCATTCCTTCCGCCGGATATACTTTCGCCAGCCGGAGTAATTTTTATGACAGCTATGGCCGGATCGACGGCGGGCTGAACCTGGGCGGTTCCCTCAAGTTCAATCTGAACAGGAGCTTTGGCATCGAATTACTTTATGATCATATGAGCACTACGTCCGGCCTTTACGAATATGGTTACGGCGGCAATAAGATCTCCGGGGGAGACCTTGACCTAGACTATATCATGATCGGTGGCGTGCAATCCTTCGGGATCCCGAATTCTACGGTGAGACCCTTCATCGGCGCCTTCCTTGGAGCCGCCGTATTCACTCCCGGCGGCAATTATGACAACGACACGAAATTTGCGGTGGGCATGCAGCTGGGTACGAATATCTATGTCTCGCCCAGGGTGGGCCTGCAATTGAAAGCCCAGCTCTTATCCCCGGTCGACGCCGCCAGCGGCGGTTTTTATTTCAGCAACTTTGGACCCGGGGGCGGCATCTCCACCTATTCGGATATTTATCAGTTCAGCCTGAATGCAGGCCTGATCATCGGGCTGGGACGCGTCCTTCCCGAACAGGTCTATCGTACCCGGAGCCGCAGGCCCGGCCCCGGGCACTACCGTTATTATAATTACTGATCTTCTACCAAAAACTGGAAAAAATCCGAGAGGCATCTATATACCATTTGGGACTAAATCAATTAACTAATTGAAATCTAAATAAATACAAAAAATGTCAACAATTGAAATTATAATAGCAACAATAAGCGGCATCGTGACAATTTTCGGCCTCGTTGAAATAATATTTGGACATCCGTGGGAACCTGGAGAAGCAATGTTCTTTACACCAGGTCAAGTTATCTTAAAATATTTTAAACGTTCCAAGAAGTTGGAGTAGAAAACTGATAAAAATCAACCCAAGTCCCCAATTGGAACCTGATTCTATGAGAGAATTATTATGAACAATTTTTTTCTTCTCATATGGACTGTTTGGAGACTCAATATTAAAGGCATCTGGGTCTTCCATTTTTGTTGCCACTGGATATTTATATAGCAAAAAAGCTCCTATCATACCAATTACAAGTCCTATTTGAGAGAGAATCATATAATAAGGTTTAGGTTGTAAGAAAAGAGTGTCAAAATACATGCCTACCTACTAGGTTGTCCATTGATCGAACTTGCACCGAAAATTCGGATGGGAAATAAAAAAGGTCAACGTTTTTGATAACACTCTTCTCTTTTAGCAAAGTTAATATTTTTTGCATTTTCTTTAACATCCAAAATTAGGCACTATTTGGGACAAGTATTATCTTTGTGCTCATAAACCTATAGCATGGAATTTAAGAATCTGAAGGACTTATTAAAGAAATTCGCCGACGAACAAGTATGTAGAACGCATTTGGAAGAAACCCGCTGGCCTGAAGGCCCTGTCTGCCCTTTCTGTGGATATAACAAGATTTATCGGATTGAAGCCGGAAAACGCCTTAAATGTGCCAATAAGGAATGTTTCAAGAAGTTCAGCGTAACGGTAGGCACCGTATTCGAAAATTCTAATATTCCCCTGACAACCTGGTTCCCTGCCGTATATCTCATTTCCAATCACAAGAAAGGGATAAGCTCTTCACAATTATCCCGTGATCTCGGTATCACCCAGAAAACTGCGTGGTTTGTCCTCCACCGTATCCGGGAATCCCTCAGAACTAAAAAATCATTGTTATTAGGTGAAATCCAGATAGATGAGGTGTACGTGGGAGGAAAGGAAGGAAACAAGCATGAATCTAAAAAGGGGAAGTTCAATACGCGGGGACGAAGCGAAGAGACAAAGACCGCGGTGATTGGTCTTCTTCAAAAGGAAGGCGATGTTGTTACCCAGGTAATGCCCTGGGTTTCAAAAAAGAATGTGGAGAATATCATTTTTTCTACCGTAGAAAAAGATTCCACCATTATCACGGATGCTTATCCCGTTTACAGTACCGTACACCGGAAATATGAACATGTGATTATAAATCATTCTGAAGGTACTTACGTCGATCCACAAGGATTCCATACCAATGGGATAGAAAACTTCTGGAGCCAGTTAAAACGCGGGATATATGGTATATACCACCAAGTCAGTCCCAAACATCTTCAACGCTATTGTGATGAATTCGGATTTCGGTATAACACCCGTAAATTACAGGACAATCAGAGATTTAATCTAACTTTACAACGGCTGGATGGCCGCTTGAAATACACGGTACTAACCACAAAAAAACAAGGTAATGGCCCCGGAAAAGAAGTCGAAGAAATCAAGGAAGAGTAAGTATGAAGAGAAACTGAAGGTCAATGGATCTTTCGATGATCTTTTAAAGGAACTCGTATCCCCACCCCAGGAAGGGCCTGTTTTTTATAAATTGGAGCGTCCGGAAAAGAAGGATAAGGACAAATAACTTATTAATCCACAA
>Ga0137404_10001734_pt1 | contig 14333 bp, 9 predicted proteins | sample CZOMad2_1_16fung_FD_108285 | JGI IMG/M metagenome (GOLD analysis project Ga0137404, IMG submission 108285) | Vadose zone soil fungal communities from Angelo Coast Range Reserve, California, USA - CZOMad2_1_16fungal (Illumina Assembly) | ecosystem: Environmental > Terrestrial > Soil > Vadose zone...
CGGACCGCAGTTGGGGCTGACGTGGGATCCCTTCAAAGACGGCAAGACCGTTGTCCGCGCCGGAGCCGGAATCTACTACGAAAACTCGATTTGGAACAATATTCTGTACGATCGTCCGGCCCGGTTGCAGCAGGGGCTGTTCAACGGTACTCAGATCGTATGCGCTGGCGGGATCCCGCAGACCTTCACGCTTCCCGGTGGTACCACTCCGATCACGCCCACCTTCTGCGGCCAGCCCATTGGCACGGTGGCCGATCAAATCGCGGCGTTGCAGCAGGATTATCAGGCGGCCACAATTGCCGCTGGTCCGGCTGTGAACGGAGTTTTCATCGGGAACACTCTTACCTCGGGGATCAATGCAACGGGAACGGAGCTGATTGCTCCGGCCTATAAGAGTCCTCGCTCGCTGCAGATCAACGTCGGAATTCAGCGCCAACTGGGTGTGAATAGCGTCCTTACAGTCGACTATCTGCGCAACGTGAGCACGCACACGTTGCTCGGCATCGACGTAAATCATGTCGGCGACGCTAATTTCCTCAATGTGGCCAACGGCTTAGCTGCCATCAATGCCACGGGTGCGGCCTACGGATGTCCCACAGCGGCGGCTGCAGGGTCCGCTTCGCAAGCAGAAGTCAATTGCATTCTGGCGGCCCCCATTCTGCCCGGTCAGGCCAAGCCCGATATTACGACGTTCGCAGCTAATGGTCTCGATTCCGGTGCGTTCCTGTGTTCCGGAGGACCCTGTCCCGCGGCTGCATTTCCCGGCGTCAACCGCAACCTGGGTTCCAATCTGATGCAGTTTCCCATCGGGTATTCGAAATACACCGCGCTGCAGATGTCATTCAGGCAGAATGTCGTCCATCCGTTTCGCGGCGTTCAGCGCATGAATCTGACAGCTTCCTACGCTTTGTCCAAGTACATCGCCTCTGCTCAAGATGGGGACTTCATCAATCCCGCCGTGGACAATAACCGTCCTCTTCAGTCGCTGGGGCCCAACGGTCTGGATCGGAAGCATCAGATTTCTTTTGGCGGAACGGCAGAGCTTCCAAGGCGCTTTCGCCTGGGCGTCGTTTCGCATTTCTATAGCCCCCTTCCGCTAGACCTGCGAGTTCCCGCCTCGGGCAACTTCGGGGGCATCTTCACCAGCGACCTGACCGGTGATGGCACAGGAGACGGTAGCCCTGTTTCTCCGGGCGGAGACTTGTTGCCGGGCACCAAACTCGGCGCTTTTGGACGAACCATTAGCTCAATTGCTGACCTCGATAAGGCGATTGCCAACTACAACCTGAACCATGCCGGCTTCCCAACACCGGCAGGCTTCGCGTTGGTTGGCGCGGGATTGGTGACGCAAGACCAACTCGTCGCCTTGGGGGCTGTCGCTCAGCCAGTTCAAAATACCCAGCCAGGTGCGGTGATGCAGGCCTGGTTGCGCTCCTTCGATGCCTCCCTCGCGTGGACCTACAAGCCCATGGAATCAGTCACGATCGAGCCGAGCGTCTCCGTCTTCAACGTCTTGAACCTGGCCAATTTCGACGGAGCGAATCAGCACCTGAGCGGAATCCTCGATGGAGTCAGCGGGAGCGTCAACGGTTCCGTCGGCCATTCCGGAGACCGCCTTGGGCTTGGAACCGGAGTATTCGCACTGGGGGCACCGCGGGCGATCGAGTTCGGATTGAAGGTGACGTTCTAGATTGCAGGGAGCGGGTGTCCCCCCGCGTTCTGCACGCAATCCGGAGCCTGTACAATAGTTCTATGCCCCCCCGCATAGATCCTCCCAACGCGCGCCCCCACAAGGGCAAGATCGTCCCCGCTGAAGACACCTTCGAGGAAGCTTCCTATCTGAAGCTGCTGGGCGAAAAGCAAAAGCCCGTTAGCGTGAAGCTGACTGACGGAGAAGTCGTTTACGGCTGGGTCGAATACTACGACCGCAACATGATCCGCCTTACCCGCGAAGGCGCGCCCAATCTTTTTATCTACAAGCACGAGATCATGTATATCCAGGAAGAAGGCCAGCGCCGCGGTTAGGGTCTGCTTCAGCTAGCGAATGAGTTCAGCCAACGAAACAGAATCGTTCGAGTTCGTGCCTGCCGTCTCCGCCATTGCGCGCGAGGCGGGCGCACTCTTGATGGATTACTTTCGCCGCCGAGTCAAGATTGAATACAAGGGCGAAGCCGATCTAGTTACGGAAGCAGACCGCAACTCGGAAGCCCTGATCATCCGGCGCGTGCGCGAGCAGTTTCCCACCCATGCGGTTCTTGGCGAGGAGAGTGGAAGCGTTGCGGCAACCACCGCCTCCAACGCCGGTTACCGCTGGTATGTGGATCCGCTGGATGGCACCACAAATTTCGCTCATGGTCTTCCTGTGTTTTGCGTCTCACTAGGGATTGAGCGCCTTAATGCGCAAGGGAAAGCACAGCGGGTAGCCGGAGTGGTCTACGATCCCACCCGCGATGAGCTTTTCTCCGCGGAACTGGGCCGGGGCGCTTTTTTGAATGGCGTGAAAGTGAATGTGTCCGCGACGGCGAACCTCAAAGACAGTCTCGTCGCCACCGGCTTTCCGAGCCAGAAGCGCCACAAGAACCCAAACATTTACTTTTACCACCAACTCACACTTAAGACGCACGGCGTGCGCCGCGCCGGTTCGGCCGCGCTGGACCTTTGTTACGTTGCTTGTGGACGCTACGAGGGCTTCTGGGAATTTAACCTGAACCCCTGGGACACCGCCGCGGGCGTGCTGATTGGTCAGGAGGCCGGTGGCACGGTCACGGACTTTGCTGGCGGAGAATTCGATATTGCCAGCCGCCAGGTGCTGGCGACAAATGGCCTCATTCACGCTTCCATGATCCAAGAATTCGCCGAGATTTTCGCGGGCCGCGGTCTGGCGCCCCTGCCCAGTCCGGTCGAATACGCGCGCGCACCGGCAAGTTCCAAACCGTAAGCCTGAATTTGCAGCGCCGATGCTGTAGCGATGAACTGATATCCTAGGCGGGACCAATCATGCGTTCCCTAACCTGGTTTCTTGCCGCATTCATTACGTTGACCCTTCTGGGCGCGTCTTCTTACGAGTCATCCTCCGATGCCAAATCTGCTGTTGAAGCCGCGCGGCAGAACAATCTCGGCGTTGCCTACATGAATCAACAGCTGTTCGAGAAGGGGTTGAAAAATTTTGAGGCTGCGATCGCTGCGGATCCGAAATTCAGCCTCGGGAAGCTGAACCGGGCGATTGCGCTGCTCAATCTGCAGCGCGTCGATGAGGCGAAGGCATTGCTCGATGGCGTGGTGCAAGAGAACCCGAAGAACCCCACCGCCTGGTACAACCTGGGACTTCTCTATAAAAACAGCGGCGATGTTGAAAAAGCCGTCGATGCTTTTCAGCATGTCACTCACATCGATGCCAACGACGCCGATACATGGTACTTCCTCGGCTCGGCGCACTTGCAAGCGCGGCAGTTTCCCGAAGCGATTGCATCGTTTGAACATGCTATCAAGCTGAACCCAGCACACGCTTCGGCGTGGTTTGGGCTGTCGCGCGCGTATCAGCAGTCGGGAGATACGGCAAAAGCGCGGGAACACCTTGTGCGCTTTCAGCAAATTACGTCGACGAAAGTTGGCTCGGCGATGAGCCTGGCTTATGGCGAGCAGGGCCAGTACTCGCGCGCGGTGGAATCGACAGCAGTCGCGGCACATGTCCCGGCGGCGATCCCCGTGAAGTTTGTTGCGGTCACGGAGCAATCGGGCCTCACGAGTCATCCTGCGGGGAATGCTTCCGGTATCGCCAGCTTTCTGGGGCCAGGAGCTTGTTTTCTCGACTACGACGGCGATGGAAACGTCGACCTTTTCCTCGCTGACGCCGGGCCCGCGGGCGGGATGACGCTGTACCACAGTCTTGGGAACGGGAAGTTCGAGGACGTTACGCGAAAGGCTGGTCTCGACCCCGCGCTGCACGCAATTGGCTGCACGGCTGGAGACTACGACAATGATGGCTCGGTCGATCTCGCCGTGAGTTTGAAGGATCGTGTGTTGTTGCTGCACAACGAGAAGGACGGCAAGTTCAAGGATGTCAGTGAAGCGGCTGGAATCAAGAGTGATGCGTTTGCGGCCGGCTCGAACATTGGTCTGACTTTCGTCGACTACGATCACGACGGCGACATCGACCTCTACGTCTCCCGTTACAGTTCGGATACTCTGTTCGATCCGCGGAAGTCGGCACTGGACGCGAAGGCAACGAAAGTTGCTGGCGCTAACATCATGTTCCGCAACAATGGCAGTGGGACATTCACGGAAGTCACGGCGGACCTGGCGTTGGAGGGAAGCGGCCCAAGCTTCGCGGCGGTCGGATCTGACGCGAACAACGATCGCGCAGTGGATCTGGTGACAACGGCCTGGCACGTGGCCTCGCCAACAATTTACGACAATCCTCGCGAGGGAAAGTTCTCCGCCCGCGAGCCATGGTCCGCGGCAATGCCTGCTCCGGCCGTTGGAATCGCGGTCCTCGACTTCGATAAAGACGGTTGGATGGACTTGGCATTCACGCACTGGGGTTCGCCCGCGCTGACGGTCTGGCGCAACAAGGAAGGGAAGACCTTTGAGCCGGTCGCGTTGCCCGCGACGAATTGGGTGCGCGCCTGGGGAGTTGCAGCACTTGACTACGACAATGACGGATGGATTGACATCGCGGCAGTTGGCGAGACGGCAGAGGGCCGCGGCGAGGTGCGTTTGTTTCGTAACGTCGGTGTAGACGGGTTCAAAGATGTTACGGCGGAAGTGGGGTTGGACAAAGTCGTGCTGAAAGAGCCACGCGCCATTCTGACCGCAGACTATGACAACGACGGCGGGACGGACTTGCTGATCACGCAAAATCATGGCCCCGCAGTTCTGCTCAGGAACGTAGGCGGCAACAAAAACCACTGGTTGCGGCTGGCGTTCCGAGGACTGAACGATAACCGGAGTGCGATTGGCACAAAGGTAGAAGTTTTCGCGGGAGCCAACCGCCAGAAGTGGGAGATCGCCGGGTCTTCGGGCTACTTAGGACAAAGCTCCACGGTTATCACGGCCGGACTGGGGGACTCAACGCAAGCTGACATCGTCCGTATGCTGTGGCCCACGGGGGTTTTGCAAGACGAGATCGAGGTACCCGGCGACAAGGAGCAAGCATTCATCGAGATCGATCGCCGCGGCAGTTCCTGTCCGACGCTGTTTGCCTGGGACGGGGAGAAATACCGCCTGATCGCGGATGTGCTTGGCGCCGGAGTGCTCGGACATTGGGTTGCGCCCCGGGAGCGCAACATCCCGCGGCCGACCGAATATGTGAAGATCGATCGCGATATGATGCAACTCCGAAACGGCAAATTGAGTTTTCGCTTGATGGAACCAATGGAAGAAGTGGTGTATCTCGACCGGGTGCAGTTGCTGGCTGTAGATCATCCGTCGAATGTCGAGGTCTACCCGAACGAGTTCTTCGCCGCGAATCCGCCCTACCCGCCGTTCAAAGTGATCACGAGCCACAAGGCTGTTCCTCCCGCGGGTGTGCGGGATGATCGTGGCCGCGATCTGCTCCCGAATTTGCTGGCGCACAAATACGTTGGCGATTTTGAGTTGCTGCCCTTCAAGGGTTTTACCAAACTGCACAGTCTGGAACTCGATCTGGGCGAGAAATACAACGGCGCTGCTCCGCTGCGCCTATTGCTGCACGGGGAGATAGAGTACTTTACCGCTACGGGCATGTACGCAGCCAGCCAAGCGGGCGTGCAGGCGACATCTCCTTATGTTGAAGCACAGAACACGCAGGGCAAGTGGGTAAAGGTGATCGACGACATGGGCTTCCCAGCGGGTCTGCCGCGAACGATAGTGGCTGATCTCACCGGCAAGCTTCCTGGCGGTACGCGCCGCATTCGCATTTCGACCAATCTCCAAATCTACTGGGACTCGATTCTCGTGGACCGGACCGCGCAGGATTCGAGCGTCACGATGCATCCAGTAAAACTCGAACGCGCTCAACTTGCGTTCCACGGTTACCCGCGCCAGACGGAAGGCGTTCCTGCCGGCAACGTGCACTATGTCTACGAAGATGTAAGCCTGACGGGGCCCTACGCCCGGCAAGCGGGTACCTACACACGCTACGGGGACGTACTTCCGCTGCTTGTGGGTTTTGACGATCAATTTACCGTCTTCGGTTCGGGCGAGGAGGTTGCTTTGGAGTTCGACCCGTCGTCCCTACCGCGGGTGAAAGTGGGATGGACGCGCGACTTCTTTTTCCTCGCCAATGGCTACGAAAAAGACATGGACTTCTATACGGCGGAGGGTTCGACGGTCGAGCCCCTCCCGTTCCACGTTATGAACACATACCCCTACCCCGGCAAAACGTATCCGCTCAACCCCACGAATCTCGATTCACTCTTGAGGTACAACACGCGCCATCTTTCGGGTAACGAGCCGCGTGGTTATGCTTATTCCTACACGGGCAAGCACTAGGAGGCCTCATGTCCACCGCTACCTATGCCATTCCGCCGGTCACCATGGTGATGCTGGGTGTGCGCGATGTGCAGAAGAGTATTCCGTTCTACCGTGACTTGCTTGGATTGAAGCTGACGCAGCAGTTTGGCGGATTCGCGTTTTTCGACGCGGGAAAGATCGCGTTGATCCTGAGCGAAGACCGGGCGCGCTCGGCTGAGCACGTTGCCGGAGCCACGGAAATCGTGTTTTCAGTTGAAGATGTTCGCGCGTCCTACGAGGCTCTCAAGAATCAGGGAGTCACGTTTCACAGGGAGCCGGTTCAGATCACGGGGCCCATGTGGGCTGCCCACATCCTCGATCCCGACGGCCACTTACTTTCGATTTTTGGCCCCGAGCGCAAGGCTGCCTAGGCCGAAATTCGAGTATTAAAACGTTTGTATAGAGCGAAACTGCCCCGGTTTCGAGTTGACAGACTAGGCTTCGGCATAGAACAATCGCGCAGCATTTCTTCTCGCGAAAGAGTCTAAGTCCGCCCCAACATGTCGACTACTCAAACAATCGCTTCCGCCCCCAGGCTTCGTAGAGCGCTCACACTCTGGGATTTAATTCTTTACGGCATCATCGTCATCCAGCCCACCGCACCCATGCCAGCCTACGGCGTGTTCAGCAATGCGGGTCAGGGCCACGTGGTCACATCGATTCTGATTGCCATGGTGGCGATGGTCTTTACCGCCATGAGTTATGGCCGCATGGCGCGAGTGTATCCCAGCGCTGGGTCGGCATACACCTACGTGGGACGCGAGTTACATCCATCGCTCGGCTACGTTACTGGCTGGAGCATGACCATGGATTACATTCTCAATCCATTGATCTGCACGATCTGGTGTGCCAAGGCGATGGCGGATTTGCTGAGCGGAACGCAGTATCAGATCCCGTATCCGGGGCTGCTTTGGCCGATCATTTTTGCGTCGCTCTTTACAGGACTGAATCTGCGCGGAGTGCAGACGTCAGCCCGCATCAATTCGATTCTTTGCGCGATCATGGGCGCGGTGATTCTGGCATATTTCTGGTTCACAATCCGTTACATTTTTCACCTGCCGCAATATCCCGAAGCTTATTTCTTGCGGCCTTTCTTCAACCCAGAGACATTCACGGTCAGCCGCGTCTTTCATGGGACTTCAGTGGCAGTATTGACCTACATCGGCTTTGACGGCATTTCAACTTTGTCGGAAGAGGTCGATAACCCCAAGCGGAACATCTTTTTGGCCACCGTGCTGGTTTGCGTGATGACCGGGTTTCTGGCCGCCGCCGAGGTTTATGGCGCGCAGTTGCTCAGTTCACAATACATTTTTGGGGTCTCCGAAGTCGAGAATGCCTTTAGCCATGTGGCCGCGATCGCCGGTGGACCGGTACTGGCCAAGGTGATCAGCTTAACCCTTCTGGTCGCGACGATCGGATCTGGCATGGGCTCCCAACTGGGCGCTGCGCGTTTGCTTTATGGAATGGGACGTAGTGACGCGATTCCTAAGAAATTCTTCGGTGCGATCCACCCGAGAACTCGCATTCCCGCGAATAACGTGGTATTTGTCGGCCTGATTGCGCTGGTTGGCGCGTTTCTCCTCAGCTACGATGTCGGTGCCGAACTGCTCAATTTTGGTGCGCTCATTGCCTTTATGGGAGTCAATCTGGCAGCCTTAACGCACTACTACATCCGAGGAGAAGACCGTTCAATCGGTCAGCTGATCCCGCCCATTCTGGGCTTCTGCATCTGTCTGTTCATCTGGGTTCATCTGTCCAAATTGGCGATGATTGTGGGCTCGATATGGATGATCTCTGGAATCGCTTATGGGGCCTGGAAGACGAAAGGCTTCCGCAGCGAACTGGTGAACTTCGACGTACCTTCGGAAGAGTGAGCCACAGGGCGAAGTAAGAACTTCGCCCTGGCTCACGCGATCCGACTAGTCCGCGTTCCATCCTTCTACAGCCACCACAGGCTTGTTATCACCCAGAGTTTTCGCGTGATAGGTTGCGGTGACCTCCCGCTTTTCTCCCGGCAGCAATGAGAAGTAGTTGTCCTGCCAGATTACGGGTAGAACTTCTTCGCCCTTGGCCCCTGTGAGTTTCAGGCGATTGAAGAAGGCGATGCTTTTGGAGGGGTTTTCGATCGTGACCCGGGTGATGACCTCCCCGCCACCGTGCTCGGTGATGGTGTGCTCCGTTTTGCTTGCGATCTTCAGTTTTACCTTCGGCAGCGTATTGAGCGCCGTAAAGTCTGCGTAGTCGGCGGTGGGTGTCATGTACCAAACGGATTTCGCCCAATCGAGTTTTTCAGGTTTTGTTGAGAGCCAGTAGAAATTGGATCCCACGCGCTTGCCGGAGGCGTCCGTCACGGTAAGCGCCAGGAAGTACGTTGGAGACAAGCCATCAATCTGCGGCAGATCGATGAGCTTCTGTGTGCTATCCGCGGCTGCGTCGACCGTAACTTCCTTGGAGAACTTCTCCGTCATATCCAGATTGAGAACGCGCGCGGTGACCTTCAGTCCCGCAGCCTCGGTATACTGGCTGCTCACCAGCCACACAGCGTTGTCGTCGTAGCCGTAAACGGGATGGAGAGGTTCGCATGCGATCTTTGTGCCGAAATAACCGCCGCCGGGACGAAGATAGAAGTCGTAAAGGTGCCAGATGACTGACGGCCAGGCATTGTTCAGCATCCACTGGATCACTCCGGTGGAGTTGTATTTGTTGCGGCTGAAGGCTTCGAACATGGCGCGTTCTCCTTCATAGGAGATGAGTTGCGACTTGCGTGCGAAATCTTCCACGTTGTCGGAGGGGCCGTAACGCTGCTCGACGGCTGTCTTGTAAAGGCCGATGGATTTGAAGGGGCCGCCGCCGGAGTGGTAATCCCAGGCTTCGTTCACGGGCCAGAGTTTTTCTTTCGGTAGCATTTCACGCAGGCTCTCTACGGGGGGCACAGCAGGCCCCATGCTCGTTTCTGTATTGAAACTCCACGCGCCGCCGATCGTTTCCTTTTCCAGAGTCCAATAGGAGGGCGCGACGTAGTCGTAAGGCCCCGTCATCTTCACGCCGGGATCGCCCGTAACGGCAGTGGGGACGTGTTTCGCGGAGGAAATTGAGGGGTTCGGCCAGCGGCATTGTTTCAATACAGAAAGATAAGTTTGTTCAACGTCCGGCGGCGGCGGGCCGTCGCTGCCGTACAGCCAAACGATCACGCTGGGATGATTGCGCAGGCGCCGCGCCTGATCGCGCAGCGACTCGGCGGAGATTTTGAAGTCCTGTTCCTTCCAGTTCTGCCAATGCTCCCAATGGTCGCAGCAGCACCAGCCAGCCATTACGAGCAGGCCGTAGCGGTCCGTGAGGTCGAAGAATTCTTCCGTTTCGAGCTTGCCTTCGAGACGAATGGTGTTCAGGCCCATGTCGCGGGTGTAGCGGATTTCGTCTTCCAGGCGCGCAGGATTTTCGCGGAGCATCATATCCGGCGACCAGCCGCCGCCGCGGATGAGAATCTTCTTGCCGTTGACGGTGAAGACGCGGTGGAGTTTCTCATCTACGACGCCGGTTACCTGGCGCACGGCGAACCTGGTCTTCACGCGGTCGGACACTTTGCCGCCGATCTCGAACTCCAACTCCAGTGGATAGAAATTCTGCGCGCCCATTTGCGCCGGCCACCAGAGTCTTGGACTCGCCAGCTTGAGTTGCGGGTATTGATCGGGTTCGAAAGTCACGTCTTTAGTTTCGCCAGCTGCCAGTTCCACGTCTTGCTCGAAAGAAATGTTTTCGATTTTGGCGCGCAACTTGCCTTGCACCGCGTGGTTGGCGGCATTTTTCAAGACCGCGGTCGCCGTAAGCGATGCCAGGTCGTTGGCGGGAGAATTCAGCTCGGTGGTCACCGCCGGATAGCGTACGGCCACTGGCCCGGAAGTCGTCACGTAAACGCTGCGCCAGAGGCCCATATTCTTGTCGGGCGGGTTAGGGTTCCAATCCACGAACGTAATCGCGAGATCGTCTTTCTTCGGCGCCCAGATTTGCACGGCCAGCGCATTGGCAGCACCCGGTTTTGCCGCCGCTGTGATGTCAAATTCCCAGGTCCGCCAGGCCCCGGCCACGTCGTCCGAATTCGCAATCTGTTTTCCGTTCAGCCAGATGTTGGCCCGATAGTTCAGGCCTCCGAAATTGAGCCAAATCGTCTTGCCGGCATCCGAGGCGGGCAGCGTGAACTCCGTGCGATACCACCAAGACACCGCGAACGGACTATCCTGCTCCATCTCCAGATTGGAGAAATTTGCCCCCGGGGGATAACTCACGCCTGGGAAGGAACGCAGATTCATGCCGAATTCGGGATCGGGGTAGACTTTCTGTTTTACCAGAGCCGCAGTAACGGTCGTGGGGACTTGCACGGCGTACCAAGTCTTCGCCGCCGCGAAACCGTCCGTCGAAATCGCCGCGCCCCCAGCATCCACTTTCAGCGATGATTGCAATCGCCAGTCCCGCAGACTTTGGCGCGACTCCTGAGCGGCGGAAAGTACCGGCATTAGGCCGAGGGCGATGAGGACGCGAACCACAGATACCAACAATGGCTTTCTGAATCGCAGCATGTGAAAAAGTGTCCTTTTGTCCGTATTGAAACGTTTGATTACTGTACTCTTTTCGAGTTTCGCCGCCAAGGGCTGCGATGATTTTCGGCAAAAATCTGCTTTGTTTGCCCCTTCTGCTGGAAGGCGGTAAGATTCAATGCAACGAGCAGCGGCTTCGAGGCACTATCAATCTAAGTTCTCTTCTGTTTGCATCCAGCTTGCGCCTCGGAGTCTATGTACGAGTCTGCCCCTATGACGATTGAGGACGGCCCCGCGCAGGATTTTCTCACCGGTACGGTTGCGGGCCGATTTGAGATCGAGAACCGGGTAGGCACCGGCGGCATGGGCGAAGTTTACCGTGCCCGGGATACGCGTCTGAAGTGTGCCGTTGCGCTGAAGCGTCTTTCCCCGGCCTTGCGGAATGATTCGCTCTATCGCCGCCGCCTCATGGAGGAAGCGCAGCGGTCGGCGCAAATGCGCAACGAGCCGCGGGTGGCTGCGGTTTACGATTTTCTGGAAACGGGAAACGAGTTTTTCCTCGTCATGGAGTTCGTGGAAGGCGAGACGCTGCGTCAGCGCCTGACGCGGCCCATCCAACTTCAGGAATTCCTCCATATCGCGGGTCAGTGTGCCGAGGCTCTCGTAGCAGCGCACGACCGTGGCATTCTCCACGGCGATATCAAGCCAGAAAACATCATGCTCACGCCTGCCGGGCAGGTCAAGATTCTGGATTTCGGCGTGGCCAAACAAATGCTTGGGGCGGGTGCCGGTAACGACGATGCCGTCACCATCGACCGCGCCGGAACTTTCGCCGGAACCCCCGCCTATATGGCGCCGGAAATTCTCCTGCACAAGGCTGTAGACGGCCGTGCCGACATTTTCTCCCTCGGCATCGTTTTCTACGAGGCGCTCACTGGCCATCATCCTTTTCGCGCCGATAGTTTCTCGGTCACATCCGACCGCATTCGAGGCGAAAAACCCGCGCCGGCCCGTTCGTTCAATTCCGACGTGTCACCGGCGCTGGAGAGCATTCTGCAACGCATGTTGGCGAAGAAGCCCGCCGGTCGCTACGCCACCGCCCGCGACCTGCTAGCCGATCTTGATCATCTCCAATCTGGCATCACCCCTGCCCGCCTGCTGCGCTTGCTCCCTGTGCAACAAAGAAAGTCGGGAGTTCGCAAGGGCTTCCTCTTGGGAGGTGGAGCGGCAGTGGCGCTGCTGGCTGCCTTGTCCCAGGTACCGCGCATCCGGCAGCTTTGGGAACCTGCACCGGGCTCCGCCGCGATTCGCCTGGTGGTGTTGCCTCTGCACACCTCGTCCACGGACCTCAATGACCGGGCATTCTGCGATGGTCTTACCGAAGCGTTGGCGCTCTGGCTGGGCCAGTTTGGCGATAAGGCCCATCTGGAAGTTGTGCCGCCTAGCGAGGTCCGGGCTGAGCAGGTGCAGAACGTTGAGCAGGCGCGGAAGAAGTTCAATGCCAATCGGGTCGTGGAAGGTGCCGTCAGCGAATCGGGCAGCCAAGCGCGAGTCATCTATAGCCTGGTTGATGCCACGACGGGACGCTCTCTTGGCGGAAACACTATTACCGCCAGCAATTCCGATCGGTTAGCAATTGAGGATCATCTAGTCACCAGCGTTGCCGGTCTTTTAGGCATGCAGCCGCGGCAAGACGACCGCATGGAGCAGGGAACTCACGAGCCCGAAGCTTACGACTTCTACCTTCGCGGCCGCGGCTATCTGCAGGATTATCACAAGCCGGAGAACGTCGATAGCGCCATTGCCGTCTTCAAGCACGCCCTGGAGCGCGATCCGAACTATGCCAGGGCCTACGCGGGCTTGGGCGAAAGCTATTGGCGGAAGTATCAGCACACGCATTCGCGGAACTGGGTATCCCTGGCCGGAGACGCCTGCAAACGTGCCGTGGATTTGGCGAACGATTTGGCCATTGCCCACAACTGTCTGGGTATTGTGAATGACGGAACGGGCGCCTACCAGCGCGCCGCAGATGAGTTCCAGCGCGCCGCAACGCTCGATCCCAGCAGCGACGATGCCTTGCTCGGGCTGGCCTCAGCATATGACAAGCTGGGCCGAGCCTCGGAAGCGGAGAACTACTTCAAGCGTGCGATCAGCCTCCACCCCCAGTATTGGGAGGGATATGCCAGGCTGGGGGCCTTCTACTTCAGCGCTGCTCGCTATCGCGAAGCGGAGGAACAATTCCGCCGGTTGACGCTATTGGTACCCGAAGGTGAAATCGGCTACAGCAACTTGGGAGCGGCGTACCTGGCCGAGGGACGGTATGCAGAGGCCGTCGCCCAATTCGATCGGGCCCTCCAACTGCAGCCCAGCGCCATGGGGTATTCCAATTTGGCGTCGGCCCTGTTTTTTGAGCACCACTTCGATGAAGCAGCGCGCAGGTATGAAACCGCTGTCCAGCAGAGAGATGCCGAGTACTGGCAATGGGGCAACCTGGCCGAGGCTTATGCCTTGCTCCCAGCGGAAGCTGCCCGAGTTCAACCCGCATATCTCAAGGCTGAAGAAATGGTGAACGAAGCCTTACGCGTGAACCCCCGCGATCAGGAAGCAATTCACTATGCCAGCCTCTACCAGGCTATGCTTGGACACAAAGAGGCGGCTCTCGCATTGCTGCGAGAAATTCCAGCAGGCTCGCAGATCGACCCGGAATTGCGTTCGATCACCGCCAAGATCTATTACCGCCTCGGCATGAGCGATCAAGCGCTCGCGGAGTTAGAGCAAGCCGTTTCGGCCGGGTATTCCCGAGCTTGGGTACGCGACGACCCCGCCTTTACGGGTTTGTCCTCCACCTTGCAATTTCAGAGGATTGTGCAGTAACACTAGTTTTGGCAAGTTGGTTCGGAAAGGCAGTCTAAATTTCGGAGGAGAGTATGGGTATGCAACCGGGGGACGGGTCAGATTGCGGGCAAGAAAAAGTGGTGCGGGTCAGCGTGAATGCCGACGGCTACCCCAGAGTGGAACCAGACTTCATTGAAATCGACCGCAGACTTGATGAGCGAGTGGTGTGGCAGGCGGAAAAAGGACTGAATTTCACCGTTTGTTTCGGCGATGAGACCCCGTTCGAAAGTGTTCATTTCCATCCCTGTTTGCCTTCGTCCGGCAAGGTCCGCGACGGCGCTAGTGGAGGAGAATACAAGTACTCCGTCGAAGTGAATGGGAAAGTGATCGACCCCAAGGTTGGGGTTAAGCCGCCGCGCTAGAACGAATCCCAGGAAGCCGGAACACCGCAGACCATACCGCCACCAGGCCGAC
>Ga0137404_10001737_pt1 | contig 14328 bp, 11 predicted proteins | sample CZOMad2_1_16fung_FD_108285 | JGI IMG/M metagenome (GOLD analysis project Ga0137404, IMG submission 108285) | Vadose zone soil fungal communities from Angelo Coast Range Reserve, California, USA - CZOMad2_1_16fungal (Illumina Assembly) | ecosystem: Environmental > Terrestrial > Soil > Vadose...
CAAGGAGGACCGCCGACAGAAGTAACACTGAAGAAAAGATTAGGCACAGTTTTTAGACGCATCCCGTTTTCTTCCAATCGTGGTGACAGTCCAGCGGCATCTGGACGATTCTTTCCGGGTTAGCTAGCGCCGCTTACCTCCTCCCGGCTTCATCCAACGTTTTCTTCTATATTCTTTCCATGTCAGCCAAACAACGAAAACATCGAACACGTAAGGAAGATCAGTCTAGCGAATGGGTGTAACTTATCTCGTTGAAATCTGCAATGCGAAGTACGCAAGCCAGGTTTTCCGAGAAGGATGTGAAGCTTTCGCTGATGCTACCTTGTCCTATCAGCATTTATGTCGAGGGCGGAAAGACGACGCACATCAGCACACTGCCCCCTACGTCGATCGCGCACTTCTTCCCGAATGCGGGGATCGAAGGCGTGGCCGCGGAGGTAAAGACCGTAGTGCTCAAGATTGTGGAAGCTGCTCGCTAAATAGCCGTGGTGCGATCTCTCGCAGTGGAGTGAGTCATGGAGAATGGTTCGGAGCACAGCCACACGCAACGTGAAGGTCATCACGCTGGCGCAAGTATGGACGGCGCTCAGAATCACGTCGCCCACACGAGGCATGATCGGCACGCGGGGCACTCGGTGGCGATGTTCCGCGATAAGTTTTGGCTAATTCTGGCCCTCACAGTTCCGGTAGTCCTGTGGTCGAGTGAAGTGCAGCACTGGCTGGGTTATACGGCCCCGACGTTTCCTGGTTCGAGGTTCATTCCTGCGATTCTTGGCACGGTTGTTTTCTTCTACGGCGGGATTGTGTTTATCCACGGGGCATGGGGAGAACTCTCGGATCGTCGGCCGGGCATGATGACTTTAATCAGCCTGGCCATTGCTGTCGCTTTTGTCGCATCAATCTCCGCAACACTTGGATTCTTTGAAGTCGATGTTTGGTGGGAACTCTCAAGCCTTATCACGATCATGGTGCTGGGGCATTGGCTGGAGATGCGTGCCATCTCGCAAGCTCGGGGCGCCCTCGACGCGCTAGCCGCGCTACTCCCGGATACGGCAGAGCGGGCAACTGAGTCTGGAACCGAGAAAGTTGCTCTGGCGGAATTGCGCATTGGTGATGTCGTTTTGGTCCGGCCTGGAGCCCGTGTCCCTGCTGATGGAACGGTCGTTGAAGGTACTGCGGATGTCGACGAGTCGATGATCACGGGCGAATCGCGAGCGGTTACCAAGGGACCGGGTGCGACAGTGGTTGCGGGCACGGTTGCCGGCGGTGGAAGCCTTAGAGTCCGCGTGACTGCCATTGGCGAGCAGACGGCTCTGTCGGGAATAATGCGCCTCGTCGCTGCGGCGCAGGCTTCCGGTTCACGGGCGCAGGCCTTGGCCGACCGTGCGGCTGCTCTTCTGTTTTATGTTGCCCTGGCGTCCGGCGCTTTGACTCTGGTGTATTGGTGGATTGCGGGTGATAAGGAGCATGCCCTTATCAGAACCGCAACGGTGTTGATCATTGCCTGTCCGCACGCCCTCGGTCTGGCGATTCCGCTCGTGATTGCGATTTCGACCTCGCTTGGTGCGCAAAACGGGTTGCTCATCAAGGACCGCTTGGCGCTCGAACGCGTCCGAGAACTTGATCTGGTCATCTTTGATAAGACCGGAACGCTGACGCGGGGTGCGCCTGTGCTTTCGGGACTGGTCGCTGCGGCTGGCGTCACCGAGGACGAAATGCTGGGTCTTGCCGCATCGGTGGAGGCCGACTCCGAGCACCCGATTGCCAAGGCAATCGTCAGCGGGGCCAACGTTCGCCGCGTGGAGTCTCGCCCGACGATAAAGTTTGAGGCACTGCCAGGCCGCGGAGCACGCGCGGAAGTAGACGGAAAGACAGTGGCCGTGGGCGGCCCGCGACTGCTCGCGGATTCGCAGGCCAGCGTCTCCAGCGAAATAGAAAAAGTAGCAGGTGCTTGGGCATCCGAGGGACGTACTGTTCTTTACGTGATCGCAGACAGTCGAGTCATCGGCGCAGTCAGCGTGGAAGACGAGATTCGCCCCGAATCCGCCGAAGCTATCAAGTTGCTCCACGACCTCGGTGTGCGCGTAGCGATGATCACAGGTGACTCGAAAGCAGTCGCCGACTCCGTCGCGCGTCGGCTCGGTATTGATGAAGTAGCGTCTCAAGTGCTCCCCGCGGATAAAGCGTTAGCCGTTGCACGATTTCAGGCGGGGGGCAAGAGGGTCGCAATGGTAGGTGACGGAGTGAACGACGCTCCGGCGCTGGCAACCGCGAATGTCGGAATCGCCATTGGAGCGGGAACGGACGTCGCGGTGGAATCTGCGGGAATCATTCTCGTGCGTAGCGATCCTCGCGATGTTGTGGGGGCGATTGAGCTGTCGCGGGCCACCTACAGAAAAATGATTCAAAATCTCATCTGGGCGACGGCTTACAACCTAATCGCCATACCGGTAGCTGCCGGGGTTCTTCTCCGCTGGAGACTGGATCTCCCCATGAGCGTGGGGGCGATCGCCATGAGCATGTCTACGATCATCGTCGCGCTGAATGCACAGCTTTTGCGCAGGTTGAAATTACGCCATGAGGCGCCGGCAGAGTCTCTGTCTGGCCGATTTAGATCGGCTCAGCGTCCTGTTTGAAAGAACTCAATTGCGCAGTGCAGTGCTTCTCCGGAAACGGCTCTCCGCGATATGTGGGTTGCTGACAAGCACGCATAGTAGATCGGGCCCACTCAGTTCGCGAACCGACCTATCTTCGGCAAGTGCAACTGGTCAGAACGTAGTTCTGAAGCTCATGCCCCCGCAACCAAAGAATATGCGGCCTGAACCAGTTTTCCGACCCGGCATATTTTTGCGAAATGCCGAAGCCTTTGTTCACTACATTTCCTTCGAGCGATACTGTCTCGCAACGCTTTTACGGCGAGGTTGCCGCCAATTTTCCTGCGGTACTTGAGGCAGTCAGCAATTGTCTTCGCGGCGCTGTAAATACGAACAGGCACGCCATCAATTCTTGTATTGACGACTCCCTGTGTGAGGGCTTGGCCGGAGAATCGGACGAAGCGCAACCTCTGGCCATTGACCACAGGCTTTTTCGCTTTTGGGTCGATGGCCATCCAAATCGAACCAGAGTCAAGCGGAAGAAGGTTATGGAACCTAAGTGCGGACTTAAGGCAAACGATGCCATTGGGTACGCGCGTGCACGCGAGCATTATCTGGCGCTCAAAGTTTGCGGAGAAATCCTTACGGGCATAAAGCCCCCGCCCGATCTTCAAAAGGAGTCCACGTTTCAGGGCTCTACTTAACGCTTCTGGATGTATTCCAGACCGATACAGATCTCTCGCGCGCACTACAGTCTGTTTGTTGACAATCGAAAGCAAGCAGCTCGTCGATACTCGCGTCTTCGTCACGTTAGCGGTGGCCTGACCGTAGTCACCATTTATATTGCAAAGTATTCCATAAATATCTACGTGAGGAAAGGTCGGTATATTGTGAAACACTGGAAAACTTGGGGAACAACTAGGGAACACTTCGTTTCCAACTTCTTCATCGCATCTTCCGCGTCCTGCGTGACCATTTTCACGTAGATGTTGATCGTGGTGGTCACATTCGCGTGACGCAGAATTTGTTGAATGACCTTGTCGGAAACGCCGAGCCGGTGAAGATTCCTAGCCAGCCCGCGCCGAAACGCGTGCCAGCCGTGCCAAAGAATTTTCTCCGCTTCGAGTGTGGGCAGAATCACTTCAGTCACTAGAGCATCGAAGTTCAAAGGGTTACCCCAGAGATTTCGGAAGATATATCCCTGCGACGGATTCCCCGAAGAAGCTCGGTGCCGGTCGAGATAGAGTTTTAACTGTGCAATTACCGGGATGGTTCCTTTGCTCTTCTCACGCTTTGGTTCGCCTACTTGGTTTCGCCAAACGGACTGCTTTACCTCGATGGTGTAACCGTCATAGCCCTGCCAAAGAAAGCCACGGATTTCTCCCTTGCGGGCACCCGTGAACGCCGCCACCGCAACGATCGTCGCGGTGGGTTCGGGAAGAATCGCCAGCATTCGAACTTCTTCCTCAAGCGTATAAGCGTACGTTTCACCCGCGGGGCGTGCCCTGGGAATCTCCACTTCCCGCATAGGGTTGGGAGAATCGAGCACACCTTGTCGACGGGCGTAACGAAACACGCCGCTGAGAAAATGCTTGATGTGGCCGAGCGTCGAGCGGCATTGGATGTGTAGGTGGTGAGGGTGTGCCAGTTCGTTCCCGTAGGGAGCGAACTGCCGGGCGGACGCTCTGGGCGCTGCACTCAGCCCACGGGTTCGCGTAAATTGGCGAGCCCGGAGGAAACACGTGAGCGAAATTGATTGGTCTCGTTATCCGTTGACTGTAGAAAACCACCTTGGACGTCGATGGCTCCAGATTCAGTGTGATCTGGGCTTGGCGCAAAACATCGTTGAAGCCTATGGTCGCGGCTTGGAAGAGTATCTGAGATTTCTCCGCGATTTACAGGCACAACCTACAGAGGCGGGCGGCGAAATGATCGCCAGTTATGCAGCGGGTCGCGGAGGGAGAAATGTCTCTTCGATTTCAGGCGCGGCACATTCGCTCTATCGAACCGGCTCGTATTTCCGCCGCGCCAAATCCTTCGGCCCCGCGCGTCCCTCCCTACTCCGCCCGCAACGCCCCACTCGGATCAATCGACGCCGCCCGCCGCGCAGGAATCACCGCCGCCACCACCGACGACACTCCCAGCACCAAAACTGCCGTCCCCAACACGACGGGGTCATAACTCTTCACCCCATACAGTCCGCTCGCAATCGCGCGTCCTCCCGCCAACGCCAGCGGCAAGCCAATGACCAACCCCAGCGTAACCGGCGCCACCGCCACACGTAGCATCATCCGCACGATGCTCCCGCGCGGCGCTCCCAGCGCGATGCGTATCCCAATCTCACTCGTCCGTCGCGCGACCGTGTAAGCCGCAACGCCGTACAACCCCACACATGCCAAAATCAACGCCAGCATTCCATACAACGCCGTCAGCCGCGCCACCAACCGGTCTTCATTAAAATTCCGCCGCACCTGTTCCTCAAAGCTGATCGTGCGAATCACCGTCAGGTTCGGATCGACGCTCGCCAGCGTCCGCTGAATCTCCGCCTGCAAATTCCGCGCCGACCCCGCCACCAGCAGCTGAATGTCATGAAAAATATTGGCGTTGTCTTCCCATGCCTGCACAAGCGGCAAGAACGCCATCACATAGGCCGGCGACCGCGCGTCGATATACTTCGCATCCTCTACAATCCCCACAATCTCATAATCATTCGCGTGACTCTTGTCGCCAATCCCAAAGTGCTGTCCCAAGGCATCCCCGGGCGGAAAGTATTTGCGCACGAATCCTTCGTTGACTACCGCGACGCGCTGCGATGCAGGCGTGTCTCGTTCATCGATAAAGCGTCCCCGCACCAGCCGTGTCCCAATCGTTTCGAAATAATGCGCGCTCACCGAATTCAGCGAAGAACTCCGCGTATCCGCCCAATCCTGCTTGCCCGGTTGTCCAGCGATGCTGATGCGCTCGCCCCAGTTCGATCCCTCCATCGGGCTGTACTTCGACAAGCTCGCGCTCAACACTCCCGGAATCTGTGCCAGCCGTTCCTGCAGCGCTCCATAAAGCGCAACTATCCGCGCGGGCGCGTAGCCCGCCAAATCAGGTTCCACTTGCACCATCAAACGTCCCTGCGTCTCGAACCCAAACTTCTGATTCTCCAACCGCCGGAAACTTTCCGTCGCCAATCCCGCTCCTACCAGCAACACCAGTGACAACGTCGCCTGCAATACCAGCAGCGCCTTCTGCGGAAGCGTTGAACCTTCCGTGATCGATCGCCCCGCACCCCGCAACGATTCCACTGGCCGCGCGTGTGAGCTCATCCACGCCGGAACGATGCTGAAAATCACTCCCGTCAGCATCGACACGCCCAACGCGAACAACAGCACCGGCATCGACGGGCTCGCCTCAATCGGTATGAACTCCGCTCCCCGAAACGCCAGGAGCAAAATCGCTCGCGTCCCTACAAACGCCAGCACCACGCCCGCCGCGCCGCCGAGCAACGCCAGCAGTAAGCCTTCCGTCACCACCTGCCGCACCAACCTCGTGCGCGAAGCACCCAGCGCCGCACGCACCGCAATTTGCATTCGGTTCGCGGTGCTCCGCGCCAGCAGCAGATTCGCGATGTTCGCGCAAGCAATCAGCAACACGAACGCCGACACCACCAGCAGAAACTCCAGCGCCTCCGCATAGTCGACTTGCAGCTTCATAATCCCGCCGCTCGCCGACGTCAGCGTGAGCTTCATTTTCTCCAGCTCGTCCGGCGTGTACTCGGACATGTCGGGTCGCGCCGCGAGCCACTGCTTAATTTCCGCTTTGAGATGCGCTTCGACCTGTCCCGGTGAAATTCCAGGCCGCAGCCGCCCAATCGCGTACAACCAAAAATTATCGGGATTATTCAGATGCGAATTAATTCGCATCAGCGTCGGCTCTGAGGCCAGTGGGAACCATATGTCCGCGGGATCACTCCGTAACGTCTCGCCAATAAAACTCGGTGGCGCGATCCCCACCACCGTAACCGGCTGGCGATCCACGATTAGCGTGCCGCCCACAATCGACGCGTCGCCACCGAAACGCGTCCGCCACGCGCGGTAGCACAACACCGCCACGGTAGCCGCGCCGGGCGCCTCGTCCGCTGGCACCAGCACTCGGCCCGCGCAGGCGCCCACACCAAACAATGTGAAGTAGTTGCCGGAAACAAACTGCGCCAGAAACGGTTGCGCGAGACCCTGGTCACCGCTTCGCCGCACGCTCAGAGTCAGCGGATGCGATCGCACCGCCGCAATCTCCGAATATTCCGGAGTGTGCTCCCGTACTTCTTTGTACAGCGCGTACGAAAACAGCGTGAAGCTGTCCTGGTCTCCCGAAATCGAACAGCACTCCTGATCATCACCCAGATTGTAAAGTTCTTCCGGATGCGCGACCGGCAAAGGCTTCAGCAATATCGCATGAATCAAAGTGAATATCGCCGTGTTCGCCCCGATACCCAGCGCCAGCGTCAGTACCGCGACCGTCGTAAATCCCGGGCTCTTTCGCAGTTGCCGCAGCCCGTAGCGCACATCCTGAAAGAAGCTTTCCACCCAGGTCCAGGGCGAAATCGCGCGCACATCTTCCTTCACCAGCGTCGTATTGCCAAACGCCCGCCGCGCTGCGTAGCCCGCCTCCGATGCCGCCAGTCCCGATTCCTCAAGTTCTTCCGCCTCCAGCTCCAGGTGCGCGCGCAGCTCCTTGTCGATTTCTTCCTCTTCCCTGCGCCGCCAATTCCACGACGCCTTCCACCAACTGCCCCAGCGCCTCATGTCTGCCCTCCTACGCGCGAGACATCACTCTCGCGATCGCACCGGCAATCTGCTTCCATTTCGATTCTTGCGCCGCCAACTGCTTTCTTCCCGCCGCCGTCAGCCGGTAATACTTGAATTCCCGGTTGCGGTCCTTCGCCTTCTCCCACTTCGATGCAATCCACCCCTTGCGCTCCAGCCGATGCAGCGCGGGATACAACGACCCATGCTCCACCTGCAACACCTCATCGCTAGTCCGCTGAATATGTTTAGCAATGGCATGCCCATGCGTCGCCCCAAACAACAAAGTCCGCAAGATCAACATATCCAGCGTCCCCTGCAAAATTTCCACCCGCCCCATCAAACCTCCCAGTAGCAGAAGCACTCCTGCCTGTGCCCCATCTAAGGTAGACACTCTACCACCACATCCTCCTCTAAGGTAGACTTTCTTCCATCCTTTTCGTTTCCACAATTCCGAGCCGTTTGCCTAGGGGGCTATCAAATCCCTGTAGATCGCGAATGAACTACATCTCGGTCTGCGCCAAACACATGGATTGGTGGTGCTTGGCAAAGCCACCGCCGAAGCAGGGCAGCGAACGCTGGGAGTGGAATACTTGAAGCAGGCCAGGGAATTTGCGGAAAGGCAGCACTACGAGCTGCGGGCCAGGTTGACGCTCAGCCCGTAATCGTATATCATGGCCGTGTTAATTACCATGGCCATGATAATTACCATGGCCCTGGTAGCCATATGCCAGGCCATTATCCAAATTCACCTGTCGACAACGAGGCTCAATTAGGGCTGCTCGTTGCCAACCTATTCCGCGAAAACGGCTGGAAAGTTCTGCACCAGCCGCGCGAAGAGCACCTTGCGCCCGATTTGATCGTCTCGCGGCCAGGCAAGAAGTTAATCATTGAAATAAAGCGCGCGTCGGAGGGCCGTCGAGACCGAGTGATTCCTTTGCTGTCACAGTCCGCGCTGGAGGCGGCCTACTATTCCCGCAATCTTGCCGGCAATCCAATCCCGGTCGCCATCGTTGGGGCGAACCATATTCCCGAGTCGGTCGCTGAACAAGCCAAGGAATTCATGCGAGAGCGCGCCCCCGACGTCGCCGTCGGTCTGCTGGATCTCGAGGGCTTTCGGTCATTCGCGGGTCATGGCCTCGAGGTTCTGAACTCGGCGCGGCGGCCTGGAAATAGCTTCCTGTCGCCGAAATTGCGCCAGCGAGCCCCACAACTCTTCTCGGACTTGAATCAATGGATGCTGAAAGTCTTACTGGCACCTGCAATTCCCGAATCGTATCTCTCTGCGCCGCGCGCGCATTATCAGGGAGCATCGCAATTGGCTGAAGCAGCCGATGTATCGGTAATGAGTGCGTTTCGTTTCGTGGAGCAATTCTCCAAAGAAGGATTCCTCGAACACAGTTCAGGTCGGCTTCGCATTGTGAGGTCGAACGAACTGATGAAGCGTTGGCAAGCGGCGAGTCAGCAACGCGTCTTGGAAATTCCCATGCGATGGATCTTGCACAAGGGGAAATACGCACTCCCAAACGCACTTCGTTCATTCATATCAGCTGAAGTCATACCGTCGAGCGGCAAAGGGAAACGAAATCGAGCACTTTCATTCCCACGGCCGAGGGCTTGTCTTGGTCTCTTTACCGCGGCCGAGGCGCTAGGCTTGGGGTTCGTGCATGGTGTCCAACCATATCTGTATCTGGAGCGAATGAGTCAGGACATTGTCGAAAACTTGGGCCTTTCAGCAAAAGGGGGAGACCAACAAGCTGATGTTTACGTACGCGTCCCTGGAAACCGCGAAAGCGTGTTTCGCGGGGCAGTGGTTAACGTGGACGTACCGTCGAGCGATATTCTGCAGGTGTGGCTGGATGTGTCGCAACACCCCTTACGAGGAAGGGAACAGGCAGACCTGATTTGGAGACAGGTTCTTGCACCTGTTTTTGAGGCAAATGAATGATGGTGAAGCCGGAAGCCGACATTGAGCCGTTTGCGAAGTTTGTCGAGGCCATTGAGCCGTGGCTCGGAGAGACGGTTCTAGTCGGAGGCTGGGCCCACCGTCTATACCGCAGCGATCCGCGCGCAAGAAATCTGGGCTATGTCCCTCTCACGACGCTCGATGGCGATGTCGCCCTTCCAGCAAAACTCAAGGTCGAAGAATCGACAGTTCGACAGCGCTTAATTGACGCGGGGTTTACCGAGCAATTTGTCGGAGAAGACCGGCCTCCCGCAACTCACTATCACTATGGGCCGACAGGCAGCTTTTACGCGGAGTTCTTGACGCCACTCGTCGGAAGCGAATACGACCGGAAGGGAAAACGCAAAGCGACGCAGACTGTGGGTGGAGTCGCTTCCCAGCAGTTGCGATACATCGAAGTTCTAATGATTGCCCCTTGGAAAATCGAACTGGGGGAAGCGAGCGGATATCCATTCAAGCCGGCAAAGAGGATTCAAGTCGCCAATCCGACGAGCTTCCTGGCACAAAAAATTCTGATTCATCATGAAAGGGACTACAAAGACCGCGCAAAGGATCTCCTGTACATGCACGACACCATTGAATTGTTCTCCGGGCACCTCGGAGAATTGCGTGAAATCTACACAAAAGAGGTCGCTCCGCGGCTTCACGCCAACAGAAGGGCAGAACTGAGCAAGGCCCCGGACAGTCTCTTTCGAAAAGTGAACGACACCGTCCGTGAGGCGGCGCTCATGGCGGCCGGCAGAAAACTGAGTGCGGTACATTTAGCCGAGAGCGGACTGGCGGGCTTGAAGGAAATCTTCGGCGCGAAGACCGTGACGTGAGTTCTCGGGAAGTCTGCGGAAAAACCCTTACGGACGTAAAGCCCGCGCCCGATCTTCAAAAGCAGTCCACGTTATAGGGCTCTGCTCAGTGCTTCCGGATGTATTCCAGACCGGTACAGATCTCTCGCCCGGGCTACAGTCTTTTTCTTGACAGTCGAAACCAAGCTCCTCATCGACACTCGCGCCCTCGTCACGTTAGCGGTCGCCCGAATGCAGTAATCGTTTATGGTTCCAAGACTCGCATAAACGTTCATGTGAGGAAAAGTCGGTAGATGTGGAAAATCCAGAAAGTAGTTGGGGAACAGTTGGGAACAACTGCTCCCGAACAAGGCGGATCTCGCCCGAAAACGGGGTTTTCGTCCGCCGTAAATTGTTGATTCCGAACAACAGGGCCTCGGACGTCTTAGCTTGCTAAACCGTTTTAGGGACTAAACACCCTAACGGGGGTTCGAATCCCCCCCCTCTCCGCCAGCCTTAAGTACAATTAGCATAAAGACTTACAGGCTCTATCCGTTCGTTTATAACCGCTGAATATATATACCCGAACAGTATACAATACAACGGTCTTGTAAACCGTTGCCTAGAATCAGGGTGTGGATCGGCAAATCTGCCGGCCGCCACGGTTCATTTGATCCAGATATTGCAAAACGCCACGGGCGAGTTCGGATACGACTGGATGCCGATAAATCCTGTCGGCACACCATTGATTCTGGCGACTCCCCGCTGCGGATCGGTGTTGTCGAAGATCGTGGTCAACTGCGAAGCTCCGGTTTCGGTATCAGCGAGAGTCGCTTCATATTGTTTCTTCCAAAATTCAATCTCGCAAATCTGAAGATGCAGTCAGGAAAACTTAAGTAGGCATCGCCTCAGTATCCTCATAGTATTTCCGCGAAAGGAGTTCAAGTTTGCGCATCCTGGTAGTGGAAGACGAAGCGAAGGTGGCCCGCGCTCTCCGAGAGGGATTGGAGCGGGAGAAGTACGAAGTTGTCGTCGCGCCAACCGGAGAAGAGGGATTCTTCCTGGTCAATGCCGAGGAGTTCGATCTTGTGCTTTTGGATCTCATGCTTCCAGGTCGCGATGGGCTCCAGGTGCTGTCCACGTTGAGAAAACGAGGATTGCAAACTCCAGTTCTCATCCTCACCGCTCGCGATGCAATCGAGGACCGGGTCGAAGGACTCGACAAGGGGGCCGACGATTACCTTGTGAAACCCTTCGCGTTCCCGGAGCTCTTGGCCCGTGTCCGGGCGTTGCTTCGACGCGGGCGAATCGAACAAGCCCCGCAACTAAAAGTCGCTGATTTGGAAATGGACGTGGTGTCTCGCAAAGCGAGACGGCGCGGGCAACAACTGGACCTTACCGCCCGAGAGTTTGAGCTTCTTGAATATCTGCTTCGCCACAAAGAGCAAGTCGTTTCGCGGGAAATGCTGGCGCGCCACGTCTGGAAAGAGACCGCTCGCGCGACGCCCCTCGACAACGTGATGGACGTGCACATCAACCGGCTTCGCCGGAAGGTGGATGAGCCCTTCGACCGAAAATTGATTCACACCGTCCGCGGTGTCGGATTCGTGCTGCGAGAGGAAGAATGAGATTCAGGCCGCGAAACGTCCGTTCCCGATTGACGCTCTGGTACGTGCTGGTGCTCGCTGCTCTCTTAGCCTTATACGCGGGAGTTGCGTCTCTGTTCCTGTTTTTGAGCTTGCGCGAGGACTTTGATCAGAACCTGCTCGAGGACGTCGAAACTGTTGAAGGGATGCTCGCGAAGGAGCCAAACGGAGCTGTAACTCTGCATTCCAGTCATCCTGACGCGGCCGAACCAAGAGTTGGCCATTTCATCGAGGTATGGTCGCCGCAGGGAATGCTGCTTTATCGAAGTGCGTCTCTACAAGATCAGACGTTAGGCAGTCCTCCCGGCCCGGAAGAAGGCTTGCACGATCCAGCCCCGTCAACCGCACAGCTTCCGAATGGCACGCGAGTCCGGTTAGTGAGCGGGGTTTATCACATTGAAGACCAGCGCGTCGTTCTTCGAGTTGCCTACAGTGAGGAAGGTTTGTGGCGAGAGTTGGGCGAATTCGGGGAAGTGTTGTTGCTCGGCTTTCCGATTGCGGTGCTGCTTGCAGGCGTCGGGGGTTATGCCCTCGCACGAAAAGCGCTCGCACCCATTGATTCGATGGCCACACAGGCCAGAACAATATCTGCCGAAAAACTGGGTGACCGCTTATCCATTGAGAATCCCGAAGATGAACTAGGAAAGCTCGGGACTGTTTTCAACGCCATGATCGGGCGATTGCAAGCGGCTTTCGATCAACTGCGGCGCTTCACGGCTGACGCCTCCCACGAACTACGGACTCCATTGACTGCCATCCGAAGCGTTGGCGAGGTTGCGCTACAGGACCAAAGAAGTTCGGCGGAGTATCGAGACGTGATCGGAAGCATGCTGGAGGAGGTAGACCGCCTGACGCGGCTCGCGGAGAGTTTGCTTTCGCTTTCCCGTGCTGATGCTGGGCACATCCAACTTCAGCGTGAAGACATGCCTCTCTTGCGCCTCGCAAAGGAAGCCAGCTCGGTCGTCGAAGTTTTGGCTGAGGAGAAACGGCAATCGATTGACATCGAGGGTGACGCAAACCTTGTCGTCTCCGCGGACCGGCTGATTCTCCGCCAGGCGATCATCAATCTGCTGGATAACGCGATTAAGTATTCGCCCCCAGGAAGCCACATTCTCGTCCGCGTACAGGGCGGCGGAGACAAACAAGTGTTCCTAGAGGTGATCGATCAGGGACCTGGAATCCCAGCTGAACATCAGCCGTATGTCTTCGACCGCTTTTTCCGAGTCGATAAAGCGCGAACGCGGGAATGGGGCGGTGCTGGCCTGGGCCTGTCCATCACTCGCTGGGCCGTCGAAGCGCACGGCGGCGGCATAACTCTCGAAAGCGAAAAGGGCCACGGCAGCACGTTTCGAGTTTCTCTGCCGCTCGCAAAGGATTCGTCTACAAGTTCGTCAAAAGGAGGGTCGCAATGAAAAGGATATTGGGGATTCTGGCTGCGGTTGCCGCGCTTTCGATCGTGATCTGGGCGATTCTTGAATCCACGGAGGGACGATACTCCTCCTATGCATCTCAACCGGAGCCTCCTGCGGCGCAGCAGCCCGCGGGCGCTTCCTTCACGTACAACTTTGACACCGAGGTCGTGGGAAACATGCCAACGAAATTTCATAACGCGCGCACTGGGAAAGGAGCCGAAAGCAAATGGGTAGTGATGGCGGATCCTACCGCGCCTTCCAAACCCAATGTAGTTGCGCAAACCTCAGCGGACACGACCGATTATCGCTTTCCGCTTCTGATTGCCGATGAAGGCAGCTTCAAAGATCTTGAACTCAGCGTGAGATTCAAACCTGTTTCCGGCGAAGTGGACCGCGCTGGAGGATTGGTGTTCCGGCTGAAGGACGCAAACAACTATTACATCGTCCGCGCCAACGCCCTGGAAGATAACTACCGGCTATATCACGTCGTCAACGGCAGTCGCCGCCAATTCGCAGGCGCGAATTTCAAAGTCACTCCCGGCGAATGGCACGAGCTGCGCGTGGACGCAGTGGGCAACAAGATCATTTGTTACTACGACGGCGCCAAGAAGATCGAAGCGACGGACGACACGTTCAAAGACGCCGGCAAAGTCGGGCTGTGGACCAAAGCCGACTCCGTCACATACTTCGACGATTTGAAGGTTATAGGCAAGTAGGCTCCGGAGAGTTCGACTGCGGGCACCTTGTCGATCGGTGGAGGGAGCGAAGACCTAAGCGTTCTGTTTAGTTTCGGCTTTGGGTGTGGATTGACGGCACTATGTTAGAGCTATAACATACTCTGTGAATGAGTGTACGCAGGAATCAACGGGTTGCTTGGCTCTTACTGACGTTTACTTTGCCCACCAAGCGAGCAAGTCAGCGGGTGGAGGTCTGGCGCAAGCTCCAACGTTACGGAGCCGTGCCATTGAGTAATTCCGGGTATTTGTTGCCTAACGATCCCGTGAATGAGGAACGATTTCAGTGGCTCGGCACAGCCATTCGTAAGTACAGCGGTGATGCTTCCATTGTTCACGTGAAGTCTATCGACAATATCTCGACCCCTCAGTTGATCGGACGCTTTGCGGAATCCCGCTCGCGGGAG
>Ga0137404_10001744_pt1 | contig 14309 bp, 10 predicted proteins | sample CZOMad2_1_16fung_FD_108285 | JGI IMG/M metagenome (GOLD analysis project Ga0137404, IMG submission 108285) | Vadose zone soil fungal communities from Angelo Coast Range Reserve, California, USA - CZOMad2_1_16fungal (Illumina Assembly) | ecosystem: Environmental > Terrestrial > Soil > Vadose...
CCCCCACCCCTTGCCGCCTCCCGCCCCCGAACTGTAAGCTCCCCCGCCGTGCCCACCGGTGACTACGAACGCTTCCGGCAGCGCCTGGAGGAGCAGCTCCGTGCCGACATGGAGCTGCTCTACGAGGGCTACCGCGCCAAGCTCCGGGCCTATGAGATGGTCGCCCAGCTGCGCGGCGAGCTCGACGTCGAGCCCTGGCCGCCGGTCGAGATGGCGCGGAGCCTCCTGCCGGCGGCGGAACCGGCCCGCCTCTCTCCGGCCTCCCCCGAGTCGGTGGTGCCTGCCCCACAGGCGGCGCCTCCCCCGGCCCCACCGCGCCGCAAGGCATACGAGCTATTCGACGCCATCACCGGGGCCTTCGCGGCCCTCCCCGAGGTCTTCGACAAGCGCGACCTCGCTCGCGTCCTGGGCTTCATGCCCCGGCGCTCCACCCTCCATGGTTCCCTCCAGTTCCTCCTCGACGACCGCGTGATCGCCATCGAGGCATACGGGAGCGGCAACCAGCCCACCCGGTACCGCAAGCTCACACCTCCCTCCGTCCCCTCCTCCTGACGGATCGCCGGGCGTTCCCTCTGCGTCCGGAGCCGTGTCTCCGGACACAAATCCGTCTCACCGGACGCAAAAACCCGCGAACGGACGCTATCCGGCGAGAAAGAGGCGGAAAAAGAGCTGCGAACGGACGCAAAGTCCGGCGACCGGACGCAAAAGACCTCCGACGGGACGCTCGGAGGCCGTTTCCGGACGCTCCGGAGCCGCGAGCGGACACAAAAGAACCGCGACCGGACGCTCAAGATGTGCTTCCGGACGCTGAAATCGTCGTCCCGGACGCTGGGGAGCGCTTCTCGGACGCTGGGAGACCGTGACCGGACGCTAATTTCGGGCCTCCGGACGCTCGACGAGGCTCGCCAGCGGCCGGCAAGGGCTTCCCGAAGGGCGAGAACCGCTCTCCAGCGTCCGGTCAGCGGAATTTTGCGTCCGGTCGCGAGCGATTTGCGTTCGGAATCGAGATCCCAGCGTCCGGGAAGACAATTCCTGCGTCCGGTCACAGTGGCCGAGCGTTCGGTGGTTAGTGCCGAGCGGTACCACACAGCGAGCCGCCCCCCTCCTCTCCTCCCCCCTGATCCAACCCTCCCCCACCCAGGGGGGAGGAACCCCCTCCCGACCTTTCGGAGGCGAAAGTGGGCTCCCAGGGAGGCTGCCCCTACCCGGCCTTTCCTGTGGTACAACCTCCCCACTATGCCCTTCCCCCAGGTCCGCATGCGCCGCCTCCGGAGAACCCCCGCCCTGCGCCGGATGGTGCGGGAGACGAAGCTTGCCGCCGACGACTTGATCCTCCCCCTCTTCGTCTGCCCCGGTGAGGGGGTGGCGAAAGCCGTGTCCTCGATGCCGGGGGTCTTTCAGCTCTCGGTCGACAAGACCGTCGAGACCTGCCGCGAGGCGGTGGGGGACGGGATCGGCTCGGTTATCCTCTTCGGGCTGCCGGAGGCGAAGGATGCAGAGGGAAGCGCCGCCTGGTCGGCGGACGGCATCGTCCAGCGCGCCGTGCGGGCGCTCAAGGCCGCCCTCCCCGACCTGGTGGTCGTCGTCGACGTCTGCTTCTGCGAGTACACCTCGCACGGCCATTGCGGGGTTCTGAAGGGCCATGAGGTGGACAACGACGCGACCCTCGTGAAACTCGCCAAGCAGTCGGTCTCGCTCGCCGAGGCGGGGGCCGACGTCATCGCCCCTTCGGACATGATGGACGGCCGGATCGGCGCCGTCCGCGAGGCGCTCGACGAGGCGGGGTTCGGGGAGACCCCCATCCTCTCCTATGCCGCCAAGTTCGCCAGCGGCTTCTACGGCCCCTTCCGCGAGGCGGCCGAGAGCACCCCGGCCTTCGGCGACCGTCGCTCCTATCAGATGGACCCGGCCAACGGCCGCGAGGCGGTACGCGAGGCGGCGCTCGACGTCGACGAGGGGGCCGACATGCTGATGGTCAAGCCCGCCCTCCCCTACCTGGACGTGATCTCCGCCCTGCGCTACGAGTTCGACCTGCCGCTCGGCGCCTACCACGTCTCGGGCGAGTACGCGATGCTCAAGGCGGCCGCCGAGCGCGGGTGGATCGACTACGACCGGGTGATGATGGAGTCGCTCCTCTCGATCCGCCGGGCCGGCGCCGACTTGATCCTCACCTACTGCGCCCGCGAGGCCGCACGGCTCCTCGCCAAAGGTTGGACGGAATGAACGTGGACGGAATGACCATGGACGGAATGAGCGCCGAGCCGACGAGCGCCGCCCTCCTGGAGCGCGCCCGGAAGGTCATCCCCGGCGGGGTCAACTCGCCGGTGCGGGCCTTCAAGGGGGTAGGGGGCGACCCGGTCTTCGTCCGCGCCGCCCAGGGGGCCTGGCTGATCGGCGAGGACGGCCGGCGCTATATCGACTACATCGGCGGCTACGGGCCGCACATCCTGGGGCACCGCCATCCGGCGATCGTCCAGGCGGTCGAGGAGGCGCTCTCCCGCGGCACCGCCTTCGGCGTCCCCACCCTGGCCGAGGTCGAGCTGGCGGAGGCGATCGTCGCCGCCCTACCGGCGGTCGAGATGGTCCGCCTGGTCACCTCGGGCACCGAGGCCACCATGTCGGCCCTCCGCCTCGCCCGGGCCGCCACCGGCCGCAACCGTTTCGTCAAGTTCGAGGGCTGCTACCACGGCCACGCCGACCCCTTCCTCGTCGCCGCCGGCTCGGGCGCCGCGACGATCGGCGTGCCCTCCTCCCCCGGGGTGCCCGCGGCGGTGACCGCCGACACCCTCCTGGCTCCCTACAACGACCTGGCGGCGGTCGAGCGGCTGTTCGACGCCTCCCCCGGAGCCGTCGGCGCCGACATCGCCGCGGTCATCGTCGAGCCCATCGCCGGCAACATGAACCTGGTGCCGCCCCGGCCGGGCTTCCTCGAAGGTCTGCGCGGCCTCTGCGACCGCCACGGCGCGCTCCTCATCTTCGACGAGGTGATGACCGGCTTCCGGGTCGCCTGGGGGGGTGCCCAGAACCTCTTCGGCATCCGCCCCGACCTGACCACCCTGGGCAAGGTGATCGGCGGCGGCCTCCCCACCGGCGCCTATGGCGGCCGCCGCGACCTGATGGAGCGGATGGCCCCGGCCGGGCCGGTGTACCAGGCGGGGACCCTCTCCGGCAACCCGCTCGCCGTGGCCGCCGGCCGCGCCGCCTTGGGCGTCCTCGGCCAGGACACCGACTGCCCCTACGAGCAGCTGGAGGCGACCGGCGCCCGACTGCAGGCCGGCATCCTCGCCGCCGCCGAGCGCCACGGCGTCCTCTGCCGGGTCGAGCGCCAGGGCTCCATGTTCGGCCTCTTCTTCACCAACCGGCCGCTCGTCAACCTGGAGGACGTGCACGCCACCGACCGGGCGCTCTTCGCCCGGGTCTTCCACCGGCTGCTCGCCCATGGCGTCCATCTCCCGCCCTCTCCTTACGAGGCCTGCTTCCTCTCGACCGCCCACGGGCCGGCGGAGATCGAGGCCACCCTGGAAGCCTTCGACCGCGCCTTCGCCGAGGTGACTTGAGCCGCCGCCCCGACGTCCTCGTCCTGGGGGGCGGGATCATCGGCCTCGCCTGCGGCCGGGAGCTCGCCGGCCACGGGCTCCAGGTCGAGATCCTCGAGCGGCTGACGGCCGGCGCCGAGGCGTCGACCGCCGCCGCCGGCATGCTCACCCCGCTTGCCGAGGCGCCGGTGCCCGGTCCCTTCTTCGCGGCCTGCCGCGCCTCCCGCGACCTGTGGTCGGCCTGGGCTGGCGAGATCGCGGAGGAGAGCGGCGTCCCCGTGGAATTCGACGCCAGCGGCGCCCTGCTGGCCGCTCTCGACGCCGCCGAGGAGGCCGAGCTCGAACGCTACGCGCGGGCCGCGGCGGCGCTCGGCGAGCCGGCCGAGGAGATCGACCTCCCGGCGCTCCAGCGCTCGGTGCCCGACATCTCCCGCCGCGTCCGCCGCGCCCTGCTGCTGCGCGGCGAGCACCGGGTCGACAACATCCAGGCCTGCGTCGCCCTGGCCGCCGCCGCGGTGCGGCGAGGCGTGACGATCACCCATGGCGCCGAGGTGCTGATGGTCGAGCGCGAGGGCGAGGGGGTGAAGGTCTTGGGCAAGGGCTGGCAGAAGAGCGCCGGGCTCCTGGTGCTCGCCGCCGGCGCCTGGAGCGGCGGCATTCCGGGCCTCCCGGCGCTCCCGGTGCGGCCGGTGCGCGGCCAGATGCTCCTCCTCGGCGGGATCGACTGGCGCTGGAGCGGGATCGTCCGCGGCCCCGGCGTCTACACCGTGCGCCGGGGCGCCACCGGTCTCCTGGTCGGGGCGACGGTCGAGGAGGCGGGCTTCTGGAAGCACTCGACGGTCGCCGGCGTGGGGGGCCTGCTCACCGCCGTCCGCAGGCTGCTCCCCGGCGTCAAGGACCACCGCCTGGAAACCTTCTGGGCCGGCCTGCGTCCCGCCACTCCCGACGGCCTCCCCCTCCTCGGACCGCTCCCCGGCTGGCCCGGCCGGCGGGTCCTCGCCGCCACCGGCCACTACCGCAACGGCATCCTCTTAGCCCCCTGGACCGCCCGCCAGGTCGCCGACCTCGTCCTAGAGGGCGGCCCCGGACTGCTGGCGTTCTCCCCCTCCCGGTTTCCCTCCGGGCCGGTATAATCATACCCGGCCAGCGCCTTAGAGGAGAGTTGAAGATATGACCCACATCATCACGGAGCCCTGCGTCGGCGTGAAGGACACCGCCTGCGTCGACGTCTGCCCGGTCGATTGCATCTACGGCAAGAACGAGGACTGGGAGATGCTCTACATCCAACCGGAGGAGTGTATCGACTGCGGGCTCTGCATCGACGCCTGCCCGGTCGAGGCGATCTATACCCTGGAGACGGTCCCGCTCAAGTGGAAGGCGTTCATCGCCAAGAACTACGAGCAGTTCGGGATGAAACCGCCGGAGTAGGGCGGAGCTGGACCGGCTTCCCTTCCACGGCCGCCCTCACCCCCCCTACCCCCCCTCTCCCGGCCCGCCCCCCCTGGCCCCCGGGAGAGGGGGGAGAGAAGAAGAATCGTGGTGGTAGGCAGCCGTCGAGGCCTACACCTTCGCCCCCCTGCCCACCCCCCTATCCCCCCTCTCCCGCCCCGCCCCGGGAATGGACTCCCCTTCCTCGCCGTTATCCAACCTGAGTGCCAGCCACTCAATCCCTGGTCCGGAAGGGGGCTTTTTCTGATAATCTGAGGCTAAGCTCTCGGGAAGGAACCGGGGGACGGAGGGTGGCACGGAGCCGCAGGAGCTGCCAGGAGGGACGATCCTTTGGACTTCAAGGACTATTACGCCACTCTGGGGGTCAAGAAGGATGCCTCGCAGGAGGACATCCAGAAGGCCTACCGGAAACTGGCGCGCAAGTACCACCCCGACGTGAACAAGGATCCGGCGTCGGAGGCCAGGTTCAAGGAGATCGGCGAGGCCAACGAGGTCCTGAAAGACCCCGAGAAGCGCAAGCGGTACGACCAGTACGGCTCGGCCTGGAACAGCGCCCGGGCGAGCGGGTCGCCGCCGCCCGGCTGGGAGGGGATCCCCTTCGACTTCGGCGGCGCGCGCGGCTTCGAGGGCGGCGGCGCCGAGGGCTTCAGCTCGTTCTTCGACATGCTCTTCGGCAGCGGGGGCGCCGGCCGGCGGGGCGGGGGCGGCGGCTTCCCCGGTTTCGGTGGGGGCGGTCCTGGGGGCGGCGGAGCGAACGCCGAGGCGGAGCTCCCCTTGAGCCTGGAGGAGGCCTTCCGCGGCGGCAGCCGCGACATCACCTTCACCGACGGCGCCACGGGCGAGAGGAAGACCCTCTCGGTGCGCATCCCTCCCGGGGTGCGCTCGGGCCAGAAGATACGGCTCGCCGGGCAGGGGCAGCCGGGGCGCGGCGGCGCGGCCGGCGACCTCTTCCTGAAGATCGAGGTCCTCCCCGATCCCCGTTTCCGGGTCGAGGGGGCGGACCTCCACGGCACCGTCCCGGTCACCCCCTGGGAGGCGGCGCTGGGCGGCGAGGCGGAGGTCGAGACCCTGGAGGGCCCGGTGCGGGTGCGGATCCCCGCCGGCTCGTCCTCCGGACGCAAGATCCGGCTGCGGGGCAAGGGCCTCGCCCAGAAGAAGAACGGGGGGAGCGCGGAGCGGGGCGACCTGATCGCGGAGATCCGCATCGTCGTCCCCGAGCAGCTGACTCCCCGCGAGCGCGAGCTCTTCGAACAGTTGGCGGAGGATTCTCATTTCAGAGCGCGCTGAAGAAAAAACACGAAAGGCGGATTGAAAGCCATGGATACCAACCGTTTGACCCAGAAATCGCAGGAGGCGCTCCAGGCGGCGCAGACCAAGGCGCTGCGCTACGGCCACCAGGAGGTGGACGGCGAGCATCTGCTCCTCGCGCTCCTGGAGCAGCCGGAGGGTCTGGTGCCGCGTCTCCTCAACCGAATGGAGATCTCCCCCGAGACCCTGAAGGCCGAGGTCGAACAGGAGCTGTCGCGCCGCCCCCGGGTCTCCGGGCCGGGCGTCGAGGCGGGGAAGATCTACCTCACCCAGCGCCTGCAGCAGATCTTTCTCAAAGCCGAGGACGAGGCCAAGCGCCTGAAGGACGAGTACGTCTCGGTCGAGCACCTGGTGCTCGCCCTGCTCGACGAGGGGCGCCAGGCCCCGACCGGGCGCATCCTCGCCCAGGCGGGGGTGACCCGCGACTCCTTCCTCTCCGCGCTGACCGCGGTGCGCGGCAACCAGCGGGTGACGAGCGCCATGCCGGAAGTGGCCTACGAGGCGCTGGAGAAGTACGGCGTCGATCTGGTCGGCCAGGCGCGGCGCAACAAGCTCGACCCGGTGATCGGCCGCGACACCGAGATCCGGCGGGTGGTGCGCATCCTGTCGCGGAAGACCAAGAACAATCCGGTCCTGATCGGCGAGCCCGGGGTGGGGAAGACCGCCATTGTCGAGGGCCTGGCGCAGCGCATTGTGCGCGGCGACGTGCCCGAGTGGCTGAAAGACCGCGCCCTCTTCTCGCTCGACATGGGATCGCTCCTGGCCGGCGCCAAGTACCGCGGCGAGTTCGAGGAGCGGCTGAAGGCGGTATTGAACGAGATCAAGCAGAGCGAGGGACGCATCCTTCTCTTCATCGACGAGATCCATACGATCGTGGGAGCGGGAAAAACCGAGGGATCGCCGGACGCCGGCAATCTCCTGAAGCCCATGCTGGCGCGCGGCGAGCTGCACTGCATCGGCGCCACGACGCTCGACGAGTACCGGAAGAACATTGAAAAGGACGCGGCCCTGGAGCGCCGATTCCAGCCGGTGATGGTCGATCCGCCCTCGGTCGAGGATACGGTTTCGATCCTCCGCGGCCTGAAGGAGCGCTTCGAGGTGCACCACGGGGTGCGCATCCAGGACAACTCGCTGGTCGCCGCCGCGGTCCTTTCGAACCGCTACATCAGCGATCGATTCCTGCCGGATAAAGCGATCGATCTGATCGACGAGGCGTGCGCCATGATCCGCACCGAGATCGACTCGATGCCCCAGGAGCTCGACGAGGTGACCCGCCGCGTCATGCGCCTGGAGATCGAGGAGGCGGCGCTCAAAAAGGAGAAGGACAAGGCGAGCCGCGAGCGGTTGGACGATCTCCGGAAAGAGCTCTCGGATTTGAAATCCCAGGCGGACGCCATGCGGGCGCAGTGGGAGGCCGAAAAGAAGAGCATCGAGGAAGTGCGGAAGCTCCGCGAGCAGATCGAGAAAACCCGCCAGGACATCGAGGTGGCCCAGCGCAATAGCGACCTCGACAAGGCAGCCGAGCTGAGCTACGGCAAGCTCCCGGATCTCGAACGGCAGTTGAAAGAGCACGAGGCGCGCCTCGCCGAGAAGCACCGCGAGGGCGGCCAGCTGGTGCGCGAGGAGGTCACCGAGGACGAGGTGGCGGAGATCGTCTCCCGCTGGACCGGCATCCCGGTGACCCGGCTGGTCGAGGGCGAGCGCGACAAGCTCCTGCGCCTCGACGAGATCCTCCACCAACGGGTGGTGGGGCAGGACGAAGCGGTCCGCCTGGTGACCGACGCGGTGATCCGCGCCCGTTCCGGGATCAAGGACCCGCGGCGGCCCATCGGCTCGTTCATCTTCCTGGGTCCCACCGGCGTCGGCAAGACCGAGCTGGCGAAAACCCTCGCCCAGACGCTCTTCGACACCGAGGAGAACCTGATCCGGATCGACATGAGCGAGTACATGGAGCGGCACAACGTGTCGCGCCTCATCGGCGCCCCCCCGGGCTACATCGGCTACGAGGAGGGCGGCCAGCTGACCGAGGCGGTGCGCCGGAAGCCCTACTCGGTGATCCTCTTCGACGAGATCGAAAAGGCGCACGGCGACGTCTTCAACGTGCTCCTCCAGATCCTCGACGACGGCCGGGTGACCGACGCCCAGGGGCGGACGGTCGATTTCAAGAATACGGTCATCATCATGACCTCGAACATCGGCTCGCAGTACCTCCTGGAAGGGGTGACGGCGCACGGCGAGATCACCGAGCCGGCGAGAAACGCCGTGATGGGCGAGCTTAGGCGGCACTTCCGCCCCGAGTTCTTGAACCGGGTGGACGACATCGTGCTCTTCCGGCCGCTGGTGCTCGAAGAGATCAAGAAGATCGTCGACCTCCAGACCGAGGACCTGCGGAAGCGCCTCGCCGACCGCCACATCCACCTCGAGCTGACCGAGGCGGCGAAGGAGCTGGTGGCCCGGCAGGGCTTCGACCCGGTCTACGGCGCCAGGCCGCTCAAGCGCTACCTCCAGCACGAGCTGGAATCGAAGATCGGCCGCGCGCTCATCGCCGGCGAGGTCCACGACGGGGCGGTCTTGAAGGTGGACTTGAAGGGCGGCCAGATGACGGTCGAGATCGAGAACCCGGTGGAGGCGGAGGTGGCGGTGGGGGCGTAAGGGGCGAGTTGCCCAAGGTGGAGATCAGAGAGCCCGGCGTCAGCCGGGCTCTCTCTATCTAAGGAGTGTCTCTCTCAACAGGAGCCTTCTCACGTTCTTCATCGAGGAGCGCTTCTATGTCCTTGGGAAGCAGAGCCTGCCGGAAATTCGCGGCGAGGAGATTCTTCGCGGCGCGGATCTCAGCGTCGGAGAGGTCCGCGACTCGGAAATCCGCGCCTTCGAGATCCGCACCACTGAGATCCGCACCGTTGAGAAACGCGAGCGTACACTGTGCACCGCGGAGATACGCTCCGCGAAGGTTCGTGCCGCTGAGATATACTTGAAAGAGATTCGCTGCGCTGAGATCAGAATAGCTCAGATTGGCCCCTGTGAGATCGACGCCGTTTAGATCGACGCCACCGAGGTCATTACCCTGAAGCGACGTTCTCAATGGAAATCTACCTTGTGGTCTCCAGTCAGCGCCGTTGATCCGCGCTATGTAGTTTAAAAAATACATCGGTGACGTACTCGATGGGGAAAAAAGCGCCCACCGTCCTCCCGCCTGTTGAACGAGAGTCTGGCATCTCCGCGGGCCCTGTCCGGGCTTGCTCCTACCTTCCCAGCGGTTCTCGATCCCTTGCTCCTTGCCCCAACCTTGTCGGACGGCGACTGAGAAATGCACTTCTGAAGCCAGCCGAAAAAGCGCGTCTCCCAGGTGAGCATCCGCCGCAACGAGCCTGGGAGGGACGGGAGGCGGGGCTCCCCGCTCGAGGTCGAGCGGCATCGACCACTCGACCAGCTCCTGGGCGTAAGCCTTGCCAAACTCAATCTCCTGCCGCCGGTTGTAGGTCGGTTGTGGCCTCAGGTGAACGCCTTCTCCCCACCAGTCCCAGAGGTCTGCGAGGCCGTCCCGCACCCGTTCCCACTCCTGGATCCTCAACGGTTCCGTCGCCTGCCCGGGGCCGGGTGGTTTAACATCAGGCTGTCCAGGCTGTCTTTGCCCGATCTCCCACCGGAGCAGCTCTTCCAGATGCCCATTGACCTCCTGACTGATCCATTGCGGCGCCAGAAGGGAGGAGAGATCCCTGGAGAGGTGGTAACGGAAGTCGGATGGATCAAACTCCCGCCAATACAGTTCGCGCTCTGGGAGAGGCGCCTTTACCTTGCGACCATAGGCCTTGAGGATCTCCACCACACCCTCGGCGAAGAGATACTCACGGAACGACTTGTGTAGGAACTCGCAACCCAGCTCGGCATATCCCCCCTTGAAGTAATAACTGATCATGAGCTGGCTGAGCTCGCTGTCGCCGGTCTCCTCCTGCACCCGTTTTTCGAGGTCTGCGCCGCGCAGGTTGAGGCGCAGCCGCAGCTCCGTGTAGGAGATGCTTTCCTTGCCGGAGATGGTCATGGCTCCGGCGGTGCGGCGCAAGAGATCCCGCAACCTGCCGCCGGAAATCCTGAACTGCTGATCGATCTCGTCCTGCGCGTCCGCCGCCTTGCCAGACTTGGCGCAGGTCAGATCCACGAGGCTCCGGTAGAGAGTGGTGGGATTGGCGACCAAGCGCTCCGTGTCGGCCGATGGCTCGGAGAGGAGTCGCACGGCGAGGTGGGCGAGGAGCGGTAGACCCAGAACTTCGAGGCTGCCGCGAGGTCGAGCTTGAGGTCCTTTTTGAGCAGCGGCTGCAAACTCTTGCTTGTAGTGGGCGAGAGCCGGTGCAAGCCTCGCAGCCTCGAAGCGTTTCCACTGTGATCCCTGGAGGGAACGGAGGGTTGTCTTGAGCCTCGTCGAGAGCCTCCCGACGAAATCCTGGAGCTGGCTCGGGTTCAGAGACCGGATGGTGAGGACCGGCGTCCTCCTCAAGAGGAAGGAGCTGTCGGTGACAGCGGTCGAGGGCCTGCCGGTCAGAATGACACGTACCGGTACGTCGCGAGTCTGCTGCAGGAACTCCGTCCGCAGGTTCTCGAGCATCCTGTCGAGCCGTATCTTGAACCCCTCGGAGACGGAGACGCTGATCTCATCCCAGCCGTCGAGAATCAGGACGTAGGGGCAGATCACGGCCTGACCAAAGCGCACGCGTTCCCTGAAGATTTGTCCTTGCTGGAAGAGATCTTCCGGGCGTGGATACGGCAACCCTTCGGGTAGATACGCCTCCTCTGTCAAGCGAACCGCCTGGGCCAGAGCCTCGGAGATCGGGCGGGCGCGGTCCAGCCGGAGATCTCGAAGAAGCACCCGGATGGGGCGCAGGCCCTGGCGCACCAATTCAGCGCAGAGCCAGAGAGTGAACGCCGACTTGCCCGCCCCTGCCGGCCCCTGGACGACGATCGCGTCCCGGAAGGAGGGATCGCCCAGAAGGCCGAGGACGGTTTCGCCGAGAGATTGCCGGCCTCCCCATCGCTCCGAGAAGGGATCGACCCGCTCCTTTCCCCTCATGCCTTGGGCCTCGCCCTGCCCTTCCGACCCACCGTCGCGGATTTCTTCCCAGGCGAGCTTGCCGCATTCCGTATCGACATAGACCTGCGCGAGGGAGAACGGCTCCTTGCCGAACACGAGCTTCTCCTCGAAAAGCCAGCGCTGATACTCGGCGTGCTCGATCAGGGCTTCGAACGATGCCTTCTCCCGGGCGCCCAGCCGCATCCGCTCCAGGAGAGGCAAGAAGCGTTCACGCGTATCGCCATGCGAAAGGAGGGTCTTGAGAGTAGGGACGAAGCGCTGATGGACATCTCCAACCAAGGTCCGTTGCTGCTCTGCGGTATAGCCGGCGGCTTCGAGGTAGCCCTCCAGAACCGAATCAGCCAGGCGAACGAACGGGTGCTCCAAGGCATCTCCGAAAGAGAACCGCTCGAAGTCGAGTTGCGCCGCCGCCTCCTCTGCGGACAGGTCCCCCTTGACCTGCTTGGCAAGGTCCCGCCGAGGACCTTTCGGCGGTCCCTGTGCCTTGACCGCCTGCTCGACCGCCCGCTGGTAGGAAAGCGTACAGGCGAGATAGGCAAGGCTGCTCGGGTCCTTCTCCTCGGTCAACTTCGAGAAGAGCTTCACCAAGAACTTGACCGGAGGGACCGCCTCCCCCAGGGCCTCGGTGAAAGCGCCTGCCCAGGGTAGGGCATCACCCAGTGCTTGGACGAAGTCCACGTGCTTGAGCCCTTCGAAGGCCGCGGCCAAGAACTCGTCAATGCCCTTAATCTTGCCAAGGAACTTACCCAAACTGCGCTTTTCTTTAGGCTTGAGGCTCAGAACCTCGCCCATCGGGCTCGGCATCGCTCCCTCCTTCTCGCTGCACAGGTCCGCAAGGATTGCAGAAGATCCTAGCACTGCGGAAGAGCGGCTGCACACCCGTGGCTGGACGCCTCCACCACTGCCCTCGTTCCAAGGCCTGGGGGTTGCGCTTCGGACATTTTTGTCCGATACTGGCCCCTGTGAAGGGGAGCGAGTTCGTCCGCCGGGTGCGGAAGGTTGGTAGGAAGCGCGGCCTCGAGGTTCTCCTTATAGCGGAACGCGGCAAGGGGAGCCATGAGACCCTCTATTTCGGGACCCGCTTCACCGTGGTCCGCGACCTGAAGGACGAGCTCAAGACAGGAACCCTGCACGCCATGCTGAAGCAGCTCGGGCTGACTCTCAAGGATATCGAAGGATAGGAGGCCGCCCATGATCCACGAGTTCGCATATCCGGTGATGCTGACTCCCGACGAGATCGAAGGCGGTTTTGTCGTGACTTTTCCCGATCTCCCGGAGGCCATTACCCAGGGAGAAGATACCGCGGGCGCGCTGGAGGAAGCTGCCGATGCTCTGGAGGAGGCGATCGCCGGACGAATCCGGCGGGGCGATCCGATCCCACGGCCGTCCATTACGGCAGACAGTCAGTTACGGGTCCCCGTGCCCGCGTTGACCGCCGCCAAGGCCGCCCTCTACCTGGCTCTTCGAGAGACCGGGATCAGCAAGTCCGAGTTGGCGGCGCGGCTCGGATGCGACGAGAAGGAAGTGCGCCGGCTTCTTGACCCGCGCCACCCTTCCAAGCTACCGAGGATCGAAAAGGCCTTGTCGTCTCTCGGCAAGAGTTTGGCCGTGCGGCTGGTGGATGAGGCCGCATAAAGAGTCTCGGCCTCGACCTGGAGATATCCCTGTACCGCCTCAGAAAAGGCACGAGCAACAGCCCCCATTGGGGCCCGAGACACACACGACCTGACAGACATTCTGTTGGGGACACTCCGAATCGAGAGTACAAGCCTGGGTACAGTCGCCCGGCCATAGTCCAGCTCGCGGCTGGGTGAAGGGCGTCCCTTTGTTCGTGCAGGCCAAATCTTTACCGACTGCAAACGACAAAGTCGCTCCACCCGCTGGAGCAGCAGAAGCAAGAGTAGGGAGTACCTGGCCTGGCGGGGTTGCGTCCCTCTCCGCTCCATAGCTGAGAGAGACCAAGAATACGGAGGAAAGAACGAGGATAGCGGCCCGTTTCATCATCGACATCTCCTTTCTTGGCTAAGCTTAGAGATAAGGATGGCGAGATGCAATCCAGGACTGCCATCCACAGCTTGGGCTGTAGCAGCCCTCACCCCCCGCTACTCCTCGACAAAGCGGTAACTCCCATGGCAATCGTAGTCGATGCCATGCTTGGCCTTGAGCTCCCGGATGTAGCGGAGCGTTCTCTGGGTGTGCGGGCTGGCGACGCCGTCGGCTAGCGGCTCGAAGGTGTGCAGCAACGTCTCCTCCAGGCAGCTGCTCAGGCTCATGTGTTTGTGCTCGGCCAGATCCTGGAGCAGGGCGGCGAGACGCTTCTCCAGCCGCACGGGCACGTCGACGCGCTCGATTGGGATCGACGGCCCGGCGTTGAGCAGAGGGTACCCGAAGGTGAGCCGGTAGCCGTAGAGATCCCGGACCGCGTAGTCGCGCATCCCCCACGGCCGGTCCCCCAGCGGATTCACCACCTCGACGCCATTCGCGCGATGGAAATCGTAGAGCTCGTCGGCATTGTCGACGTCGAAGAAGACCGCGCACCCTTCGGGGCAGGGCGTTCCCGGCGCCAGGAAAATCTGAACGTGGCCGAGGAGCACGCCCGCGAACGTGGGCTGGTCGCCCCAGGTGAAGCCCAGGCGGAAGCCGAGCTGGGTCGTGTAGAAATCGACGGCGGCCTGGACGTCGCCGACGCACAGGCTCGCGTGGTGCTGCTCACAGTCGACCTGCGGTGGGGCGGGAGGTGCCATGGGTCTCCTTTCTGGGCGGCCACCCAACGGCCCTCCAGTAAAGCACAGAGACCCAGACGCCGTCTGCCCCTTCATCCGCCGGGACCGCCGGGTCGCCGGGTAGGGACCCATGGTAAACTGTCCGCAAGGAATTTCGCTAACGCTACCAGATGGCGGCCGGCGCGGCGTTGACACCCGGCGCGCGCGCTC
>Ga0137404_10001747_pt1 | contig 14292 bp, 10 predicted proteins | sample CZOMad2_1_16fung_FD_108285 | JGI IMG/M metagenome (GOLD analysis project Ga0137404, IMG submission 108285) | Vadose zone soil fungal communities from Angelo Coast Range Reserve, California, USA - CZOMad2_1_16fungal (Illumina Assembly) | ecosystem: Environmental > Terrestrial > Soil > Vadose...
AGGTCGTCCACGCCGAACGGCTTGAACAGCACCTCATCGGAGCGGACTTCAGCGGCTCGGGCCTGGACCGTTCCGTTGTCGATTCCCGAGATGAGCAGCACGGGCGTCGTGCCGATGGCCGCATGGGACCGGACGTACTGGCAGATCTGATAGCCGTCCTTGTCCGGGAGAATGACGTCGCAGATCACCACGTCGGGACGATCGCGCTCGAGCACCTCGATCGCTTCGGAGCCGGACGCCGCCGAGAGCACCTCCAGCCCGCGACCCTCGAGCGCCTTCTCGACCACCTTCCGGACGCTCAGGCTGTCATCCACCACGAGGACCTTAGGCATCAGCTGTTCTCCTAGGAGAGTGGTGCTGTGGCCGCGCCCGGCCGGCCCTCGTCGATCTCGGCCGCGGCGCTGAGCAGGAGCTGCTTGAGGTCGCAGTGAATCGTCTTCGTCCCGTTGGCCGCGCCGTTCTCGAGCTGGTGGAAGACGAAGTTCCCGTGCGCTTCGCCTAGCGCCGCCCCGTGCGCCGCCACCATGAGCGTCGCGAACGCCGTCTCGCCGATGAGCCCGAAGAACTCGGCGTGCACGAGCCGGCCGTGGTCGAAGACGATGACGCCCCGCCCCGAGGGGAGCGTGACGAGCAGCTCGCCGGTCTTGCCCCCGAGCGCGACCGCCTTGGCGATCTCCGGAAGGTCCATGACCCCGAGCGAGCCGTTCAGCCCCGGAGTCACCTCGACGGGAGCGGCGGGCGGCTCCGGGGCGATCCGCCGGCGGGCTCCGAGGAGACCGCGAACCTCGGCGACGATCGCGTTGAGGGGAAGGTCGCCGGCCAGGGTCTGATCCGGCTTCTCCTCGAGCATCGCCTCCGGCGCCTCGTCCCCCGGGCTCGCGAGCAGGAGAAACAGTACGCCCGTCATCGAGGGATCCTTGCGGACGATCGAGCACAGCTCGTAGCCGTCGATGTCCGGGACACCCACGCGGCTCACCATGAGGTCGGGCCGGTTACGCTCGAGCATCGTCAGCGCGAACGACGCGCTGGTGGCGGTGGAGACGTCCCGGAAGCCGGCGGCGTTCAGCGCCGCCTCGAGAGCGGCGAGGCCGGCGCGATCCGGATCGACGAGCAGCACGCGGGACATGGTGCTCAGGCCTCTCCGCGGGCCGACGCCGCGACGGTCAGCGACTCGATGAGCTGAACGAAGCTCGCCTCGTCGACCGGCTTGGCGACGTAGTGCTCGACGCCCAGCTCGCGCGCGAGATTCACATGCTTGGCCCCGGCCCGGGTGGTCAGCACCACGACGGGCAAGCCGCACGTGGTCGGCTCCCGGTTGAGATCGCGAATCAGCTCGTAGCCGTTCAGTCGCGGCATCTCCAGATCGGTGACGACGACGTCCACCGGGCTTTCGGCGAGCTGCTGCAGAGCCTCGGCGCCGTCCCGGGCGGCGACGACGCGAAAGCCCGCGCGCTCGAGCATGCCGCCGACGAACTTCCGCACGCTGACCGAGTCGTCCACGAGCAGCACCCGGCGCTGGCCGTCGGCGGCCGGTGGCGCGCTCGTGACGCGCGACGACTCTTCGTCGAGCGCCTGAAGCGCCGGCGCGGCGAGGCTCATCTCGAGGAGCTTCAGGGCATCGAGCAGCAGAACGACGCGCCCTTCACCGGTGACGGTGGCGCCCGAGAACGGCCCGATCCCCTGCAGGAAGCCGCCGAGGCTCTTGATGACGATTTCCTCTTTCAGGAGGAACTCGTCGACCGCCACCGCGAGCGTCTTGCGTCCGGTCCGGAGCGTGACGATCGACAGCGGTCCGGTGTCGTCGTCGCTCGGGATGCGCAGCAGGCGACCGAGACGGACGAGGTTCACCGTCTCGCCGTCGATCTCGACCGACTCCGCACCGTCGAAGGACCGGATCTCCTCCGGGCGGATCTGCATGGCCGCCTTGATCGCCGGCACCGGAACGGCGAGCGTCTCCGCGCCCACCCGGACCACGAGCGCATCGGAGATGGCGACCGTCAGGGGCAGCCTGATCCGGAAGCGCGTACCCCGGCCCGCCTGGGTCTGCACCTCGATCTCGCCCCCGAGGCGGCCGACGTTCGTGCGCACGACGTCCATGCCGACTCCGCGCCCGGCCGCGGTCGTCACCGAGGTCGCGGTGGTGAGGCCGGGCAGGAAGATCAGATCCACGATGTCGCGCTCGCCGAGCCGCGCGATCGTCTCCGCCGTCACGAAGCCGGCGCGGCGCGCCGCCTCGCTGACCGCCTCGAGGTCGATGCCTCGGCCGTCGTCCGCGACCTCGATGTAGATCGACCCGCCCTTGTGCGCCGCTCCCAGATGCAGGGTGCCGTGAGGCGGCTTGCCGAGCCGGCGCCGGGTTTCCTCCCCCTCGATACCGTGGGCGATGGCGTTCCGAACCAGGTGAACCAGCGGGTCGGCCATCAGCTCCACGATCGTGGTGTCCATCTCGACCGTCTCGCCTCTGATCTCGAGGCTCACGGCCTTGCCGGACGCGCGCGACGCCTCGCGCACCATGCGCACGAACGGCGCGAAAAGCCGGCCGACGGGCACCATGCGCGCGCGCGTGATCTGACCGCGCAGCTCTCCGCTGAGGCGCTGGACGCCGCCGGCGTCCTCGCGAACGACGCGGACCAGGCCGCTGAGCTGGCTTTGAATCTCCGTGAGATCGCTCGAGATCTCCCCGACCCGGCGGGCCAGAAGATTGAAGTCGTCGTAGCGATCGAACTCGAGCTCCTCGAAGACCTCCCCCAGCGTCACCTCCGAAATCGAGGGCCGGCTCGGCGGGCCCGGTTCGACGTCCGGCAACGGACGGTGCGCGTACTTGGACTCGAACTCGGCGACGGTCTGGGTCATGCGTGATTGTGTGAACGACAGGAGCTCGCCGGCCTGCTCGAGCTGCGTCAGGTGGCGCTCGAGACGGCTCCGGGTGACGACCAGCTCGCCGACGAGATTCATGAGTGCGTCGAGACGGTCGAGGCTCACCCGGATGCTCGGACGGCCGCGCCGGGCGACCGCCTCACGAGCCGCACGGGTCGGGGCAGACGCGCGCACCGTGACCATCGGCTCGTGCGATGGCGCCGGCTCGGCGCTGACCGTCTCACCCCGTCCCGGCGCGTCCGCCGTCGCCAGCGCGGGCGCCGTCATCGCCTCGCTCGGCTCGCCGGTCATCGGCGACTCGAGCGTCGGCGGGGCGGCGAGCATCGCCAGGGCCCGCTCGTAGGCGACGGCCCGCCCGTCGGTGACACCTTCTCCGCTGCGCACGAGGAGCCGAAGGGCATCGAGCCCGGCGAACACCGTCTCGATCGCGCCGCGGTCGAGGGAGCGCTGATTCTCGCGAATCGCGCCCAGCATGTCCTCGATACGGTGGGCGAGGTCTCCGACCAGCTCGCACCCGACGGTGTAGGCGGCGCCCTTGAGCGTGTGGACCGCTCGGAACAGGCTCGCGATCTCGTCGGCGGTGACGCCTTCACCCTCCAGCGCGACCAGCGACTGGGCCATCGACTCGAGATGCTCGACGGCCTCCGGAACGAAATACTCGAGCACGTCCGGCTGGCCGGCGAAGAACCGGTCCAGCTCCTCGAGGCGCCGCGCCGTCTCCGTCCCGGGCTCGGGCGGTGCCGCCGGAACGATGCGATCGAGCGCCTCGGCGATCGCCTCCCCGTCCTCGGCGCCGGTCGCGCCGATCACGTCCAGCGCGGTCTTCAGGGCGAGCACCATGTCGGACAGCACCGCGAGCGCGCGCCGGTCGTCGGCCGGCGCCGCCGCCACCCGCTCGACCGTTTCCTCCATCGCGGTGGCGAGGGCCGATACCTGCGGAAACCCGCTGAGCGCCGCCGAGCCGCGCAGCCGGTGGGTCACGACCGCGAGGCTCTCGAGCGTCGCCTCCTCGCGGGACGCGTGTCCCAGCGCGGTGAGGCCGTCCTCGACGGCGGCGAGGGTATCCCACGCCTCCATCAAGAACACGCTCAGCAGGAACTGCCGGTCGCCGTCCGCCACGATCTCTCCCCTCGATGACGCGTCAGGTAGCCAGCTTGAACCGCGCGAGGCTCGACGTGAGGGCCTGGGCGACGCGAACCACCTGGTCCATCGTCTTCCTCGTCTCGAGCGCCGCCTTCTCGGTCTCGACCGCCACGCCCGCGATGGACTGGACGGCGACCGCGCCGCCCTCGACGTCGCGCACCTGCTCCTGGGCCGACTGTGAGATGTCACGGGCCAGCGCCGCCGCCTTCTGCGAGATCTCGCCGATCTGGTGCAAGCGCTCGCCGGCCTCGACCGTGACCCGGTAGCCCGCCTCGACCTCCCGGGTGCCCTCCTCCATGGCCACCACCGCCTGCTGCGTTTCCGTCTGAACCCCCTTGATGAGCACGACGATGTCCTTGGCGGCCTTGCCGGAGCGCTCGGCGAGCTTGCGGACCTCTTCGGCCACGACCGCGAAGCGTAGCCCCGCCTCGCCGGCGCCGGCGGCCTCGATCGCCGCGTTGAGCGCGAGGAGGTTGGTTTGCGACGAGATGTCCTCGATGGTGTTGACGATCTCGGAGATCTCGAGGGAGCGGTCGGCGAGGCTCTTGACCCTCTTCGAGATTCCCTGCACCTCGCCGCGGATGCGCTGCATGCCGGAGAGGCTCGCGCGCACCGCGTGCTCGCCCTTCTCCGCCGACTCCAGGGCGAGGTCGGCCGAGGCGGCCGACTGCTCGGCGTTCTCCGCCACCTGGCGCATCGAGCGCGTGAGCGCTTCCATCGTGTCGCTCACCGCCACCGCCTCTCGCGACTGCGTCTGGGCGCCGCCGGCGGTCGCTTCCATGGTGCCCATCATCTCGGTCGAGCTCGTGAGGACTTGATGCGCCGCCTCGCGCACGCCCTCGATCAGGGTCGCCAGCTCCTCGACCATCACGTTGATCGCGTCGACGACGCCGCCGAGGACGTCCGAGGTGACCTGGCCGCGACGGGTGAGGTCGCCCCGCGCGATCTCGGTGGCGGTGTCGAGGAACCGCATGATGTTGCGCTGGAGATCCTCGCGCTTATGCCGCTCCTCGTCGCGCTCGGATTCGGTCTGGACCTGCGAGCGCAGGCGCACGATGGTGTCGTTGAAAGTGGTCGCGAGCTGTCCGATCTCGTCGCGCGACGACACGGTGACCAGCCGCGTGAGATCGCCCTGACCCACGCGCTCGGCCGCCCGGACGACCTGGGTCACCGGCTTCGTGATGTGATGGGCGAAGAGCATGCCGGCCAGCACCGCCAGCATCGCGATGCCAACGAACACGAGGAGCAAGTACTGGCCGGACCGGCCCGCCGCCGCCGCGATGATCGAGCGGTCCATCCCCACGCGGACCGTTCCCAGCTGGCCCGCGAGCACCGGCACTCCGATGTCGATGATCTGCTGGGTCGCTCCGGTGACCGGGTCCGGGTACGCGATCTCCTTCACCTGCTGGGTCGCGTCGCCCGGCACCAGGTTCCGATCGACGATGCCGGGCGGGACGAGGGGCGCGAAGGTGTGGGCGACCAGCGTCTTCTGCTGGTCGTACACCATGACGTACTTCACGCCGTTGATGGCGCCGAGCTGGTCGACGAGCCCCTGCACCGTCGACGCGTCGCGGTGGAGCATGCGGTCGACGGCGGAGCTGGCCAGGCTTCGCGCGATCGCGGTGCCCTTGGACGTGAACTCGTCCGTCAGGTTCGTGGTGAGCGCCCGCACGGAGATCCACCAGGTGATCGCCGCCAGCGGCACCAGCGTCACGGCCAGAAACAAGATGAGCTTCGAGAGCAGACCGAGTCTCAGCTTGCGTTGCCTCTTCATACTTTCACCGCGGCCGCCCAGTCAGAGACGGGGGCCCACCGTCCGTTCACCACACTGGTGAAATACACGTTGTCCAGCCCCTGGTGGCGCTCCGGCCCGAAGGTGAGCGGCGCGCCGATCCCGAGATCGAAGTTCTTCAGCGATTCCAGCGCCTGCCGGAAGCCCGCGCGGGTCGGGCTCGGGCCGCTTCGGCGCAACGCCTCGACGATGACCTTGGCGTTGACGAAACCCTCCAGGCTGCGGAAGCTGAGCTGCTCCGCCGCGTGCTGGGGGTCGCGCAGTCCCGGCGGCAGCTGTGGATTGTGCTTGTCCATCAGCGTGCGGTACTCGACGACCGCCGGCAGGCCCACGTCGTCGTAGCTCGGGACCACCTGGGAGTTGATCAGCCCGCGCGTGTAGTCGCGCCCGGTGGTCTTGCCGTGGCTCAGCAAGAGGCTCAGCATCGCCTCGGAACCGACGAACGAGACGTTCGAGATGGGCACGGTCCAGCCCCGATCCCGCGCGGTCCGGACGAACGCGCCGCAGCCTTGGTAGGAGCCGGTGCACAGGACCACGTCGACCCCGGCCTGGCGGAGCGCCTGAACGGCCGGACTCACGTCGGCGGCGAACCTGGCGGAGTTGCGCACATACGTCGCCTCGGCCGCGATCGTCGCTCCGCGCTGCGCGAGGCCTCGCGCCACGCCGTCGGTCCCGCTGCGGCCGTAGGCGTCGATCTGGTAGTAGACCCCGAACTTTCGCGCGCCGGTCTGCCAGAAGCGGTCGACCAGGGCCAGCATCTCCTGCCGGTACGAGGCCCGGATGTTGAAAACCTGCTCGACGTACGGCTCCTCGCGCTGCAGCTGCGCACCGGTGAAGTTGCCGACGAGGATCATCTGGCGATCGGCGTAGCGCTTGATCACCGGAAGCGCACGGGTGAGCGTGGGAGTGCCGACGTAGTTGGAGAGGAAGAACACCTGCTCCTTCTCGACGAGCTCGATCGTGTTCTTGATGCAAGGCGTCGGCTCGTTGCCGTCGTCGAGCGCCACCACCGAGATCGTGCGGCCGTGCACGCCGCCGCGCTGGTTGATCTCGGTGTAGTAGACCTGGGCCCCGCGGTAGAGCTCGGTGCCGAGTCCCGCGGACGGTCCCCGGAAGGCGGCGCTCATGCCGATCTTGAGGTCCTTGGCGTTCACGCCGGGCGCCCCGGGGCCCCGCGGGTCGACAACGCCTCTGGCCGGCGCCTGGGCCCATGCCGTCCGCCGGCCGAGGACGCCGCCGATTGCGGCCCCGGACAGGATTTGCAGTATTGCCCGCCGCTGCATCGTCATCCCTCCTTGTCGCGCCCCTCGCGGAGCGCGCGCAGAAGTCTGGCCGGATCGAGCAACGGAACGAGCCGCTCGCCGTCGGGCAGAAACCCGAGCGCCCACTCGGCGTGCGGCTGTGGACTCGACTCATCGAGGCTCGTGATCCCACCGAACGCCTCGAGGCTGACTTCCCCGTCGATGACCAGGGCGACCTCGCAGCCCTCCGCCTCGACGATCAGCGTCCAGAGCTTGCGTCCGCTCCGCCGCGCGGCCAGCTTCAGCACGCCGCGCGCGTCGGCGATCGGGACGACGTCGCCGCGCAAGTTCGCCACGCCCACGAGATGGGGAGAGGCCAGCGGCACCGTCGTCCACTCCTGGAAGACGGCCACTTCGCGCACCTGGGTGACGTCGATCGCGAACGGCTCGCCGGCCAGGGTGAAGACACACGCCCGAACCGCCGCGGAGCTGTCGAGAAGGCTCGTCGTCATTTGAGGAACCGTCCGACGATCGTGACGAGCTGCTCCGGCGTGAACGGCTTCGGCAGATACTCGTCCGCGCCCTGCCGCATGCCCCAGACGCGATCGCTCTGCTGGTTCTTCGAGCTGACGACGACCACTCGCGTCTCACGGATCCGCTCGTCCTTGCGCAGGCTGCGGAGCACCTCGTACCCGCTCCGCCTCGGCATCACGATGTCCAGCAGGACGACGTCCGGGCGCTCCTTGACGATCTTCTCCTCGAGCTGGTCGCCGTCGAGGTAGGTCAACACGTCGTGACCCACCGATCGGAGGATCGTCTCCATCACCTGGAGCTCCGAATACGCGTCGTCCACCACCATCACCTTGGCCATCGAGCGCAGGCCTCCCCTGATGCGGTGTGCCGGGTCTTCACCATATATGTGTCTCAGTGCAACCCATCTGCCAGGGCGACGGTCGGTATGACGCGGCTTTAGCGCGAACAAACAGGGGCTTACGGCGATTTGACCCGTCTTTCGGCCTGTCATTGTGACAACCGGTCCGCGCACGTGACAAGCCTGGCATCGGCGATGCATTTTCTCGGAAGCACACCCCCTCAGGGACCATCCATCGCGCCGGGGCGGGGCGAGCGGACCGACAATACTTCTTGCTGTGTTCCCGGGGTCCCCGGAGTAATCTTTACCCTCACCAAGGAGAACCCGGTATGCAAGACAGCGAACGTTCCCTCCTCATTGTGGTTCCGAGAACCGGCCAGCACGCGGGTCGGTCGCTGCTTCAGGTCTTCGGGGAAGACCCGGCCGTGCAGGTCGTCGTCGACCGCCGGTTCAACGACCGGCGGGTGCGATCGGGCGCATTTCGACCCGAGCGCAGGAACGGCGAGCGGCGCCATCGACTCGACGCAGACTCAGAGCTCCGCGTCGACCGATGGATCGCGATTCCCCGTGCCTCGAGCCAGATCGATCTTGGGGATCCTGACGCGAAGGCGATCCTGTTCCTCTGCTGTACCCAGCATGCCGTGCCGTGCCAGCGGTGCCAGGACACCTATCGCATCGGCTGGATCTCGCGCTCGGACCCGGCGCTATTTTCGTGCCCGCTGTGCGGCAGCGATCTGACCGCGGTCGTCGCCGCCCACGCGCAGACCTGCGTCTACTGGGCGCGTCTTGTCTCGGGCGCGAAGAGACCGCGGACCCGGGTCAGCGTTGAAGAGCCGTCGGCCCAGGCGGCGACGGGGTAGCGGGCGGCGGCGTCCTCTTAGCTCGCGCGTCCGGCCAGGAGCGTGCCCGGATCGAAGACGACTCCGCGCGCCATCACCCGCTCGATCCGCCTGATGTTCCGGATGTCCGCGAGCGGATCGGCGGTGAGCACCAGAAGATCGGCGGCGCGGCCAGGCGCGATGGTCCCGAAGACGTCCTGCTTGCCCAGCCGTTCAGCCGGACGGCGCGTCGCCGCCACGATGGCCTCCATCGGCGAGAGCCCGGCTCGCACGAGCAGCTCGAGCTCGCGGTGCAGTGAGAAGCCGGAGACGATCGCGACGTTCGGACAGTCGGTCCCCGCGAGCACGATTCCGCCCGCCCGCTGAAATCCGCCGACGAGGGTGAGGATGTTGTCCCACGCGCGGCGCATTCGATGCTTCGACCTCTCGGAGGCGTCCAGCGCCGCCCGCCGGCGCTCGGCCCACCGCTCGACGAGCTCCTTCGCCACCGGCGCGGGCAGCCGCGGGAGGAGCCGCGTGCGCTCCGGATCGTCCATCGACGTGTCCCCCACGTCGTCGCCGATCGCGCCCGGGCGCGCGGCGTAGAGGACCAGCGTCGGATCCAGCACGGTGCCGGCCTCGATCAGGCCATCGTAGAGACGGCGTACCGTGTCCGATCGCGGATCGAGAGCGTCGAGCCAGCGCCAGAGCCACCCCCCGTATTCGAACGGACTCAGCTTCGCCGGCTCCGCCAGGTGAAATCCCGCCGGGGCAAGCTGTCCGAAGACGTTGACGTGCTCGACCGAGTCGACACCGGCGAGCGCCGCCTCGACGCCGGAGGTAGCGTGCTGGTGCATGAAGACGGGAAGGCCGCGAGCGTGCGCGCGCGCGCAGGCACGACGGGCCGCATCGAACCGCCGGCAGAACCCGGCGAAGCCCGGGTACGGATCGCCCTCCTCCAGCATCGGTCCGGTGAAGAGGATCCGCGGGCCCGGCCTGGCTCCCGACTCGATCACCCGGCGGTACGCCGCGACGTCGTGCAGCTGGCCACCGAGATCGAGCACCGTGGTGACACCGGCGGCGAGGAACAGCTCGGGATGCCACTTGTCCGGCGTGTAGACGTGTACGTGCATGTCAACGAGGCCGGGAGTGAGGAACCTGCCTCGGGCGTCGATCACCGTCGCGCCGGGTGGGACCGGCATCGCCGCGGCCGGCCCGACCCCGGCCACCCGGTCGCCGTCGATCACGACGTTCACTGGCTCCGCCTGGTGGCGACCCGTTCCGTCGATGAGGGTGCCACCAACGACCGCAATCATGCCTTCTGTAACATTCCTAAGACAGCATGTTTATTAGATATTTAGGGCATAGAATCCGAGTGTTATCAACATTGTTATCCACAGAAGTGAATAACCCGGGGGCCTAGGGGTAGGGCCGCCAGGAAGCCCGCGTCTCACCGAGCCGATGCGACCTTGCCGACCACCCGGAGAACGGACTGTGAGTTGACGGGCTTCGCGGGCTCGATCCGGGGCAGGTGAATCAAGAACTCGCTCCCTCGACCGGGTCCTTCGCTGAACACCTGGACGCGCCCGCCGTGCAGCTCCACCAGTCGGCGCACGAGCGTGAGTCCGACGCCGAGCCCGCCCTGCGCGCGATCGAGCCTCTTGTCGCCCTGGACGGGCAAGTCGAACATGTGCCGGAGCAGGCTCGGCGGAATGCCGATTCCCGTGTCGGCGACACCGACGATCGCCTGATCCTCTTCCCCGCCGACGCGGATGCGAATCGTCCCGCCGGGCGAGGTGTACTTGATCGCGTTCGTTAATAGATTAGCGACGATCTGGTTCAGGCGCGTCGGATCGGCGTTCGCCCAGACCGGCTCGGCGCGAACGTCGATGACGTGTCGCTCGAGGCGTCCCGTGCTCGCCAGGTTACTCACCGAGCGCTGGACGCTGGTCGCCAGGTTCAAGGGCTCGCACGTCAGGACGATGTCGCCGCTGGTGACGTGGGCGATGTCGAGAAGGTCGTCGACGAGCCGGCCCAGATGGGTGATCTGGTGGCGGATCGCACCTCGCGCCCGCATCGCCACGTCGTCCTGCTGTCCGAGGCGATCGAGCACGCTGACCGCGCTGATGATCGCCGCCAGCGGGTTGCGCAGCTCGTGACCCAGCATCGCCAGGAACTCGTCCTTGGCCCGGTTGGCGGATTCCGCCTCCGCCCGCGCGAGCTGCGCCCGCATCAGCAGATCCTCGCGCTCCTGCTCCACGCGCCGGCGCTCCTCCACGAGCGCTCCGGCCGAGATGACCATGACGGAAACCGTGCCCATGAAGAGCTGCAGCAGCAGAAGCGCTTCGTTCGCCGTCGCGCTGGCGAAGGGTCCGAAGCCGCGCAGCGTCTCCCAGGTCGCGATGCCGGAAAGGGCCGTGACGAGCATCACCGCCTCGAGCTGGCGGAAGCGGACCGCCGCCCACACGAGCGGCGGCGTGCACAGGAATGTGAGCGGCAGTGTCATGAGACCGAAGCGCGTGAGGCCCTCGCCGAACACGGCCAGGCCGATGAGCGTCGTCGTGAGCCACAGGGCAGCGGCTTCGAGGACGCGTCCGCGAGACGGGGCCCCCCGCCAGTCGCGAAGCCAGAGAACCAGGAGGGGCGTGAAGGTCAGGGCCCCGCTCGCGTTGCCGAGCCACCAGGTGAACCAGATCTCGTCGACGTCGGCCCACGCCGCATACCCGCCGAGGACCAGACTGCCGACGCCGACGGTCGCGCTGACGACGGTGCTCAGCAGCGCCGCGAAGCCGGCAAACTTGAAGACGTCCTGGCTGTGGTCGAACGCCCGCGCGCCGTTGGCGTATCGATTGACGAGATAGGCGCCCAGCAGTCCTTCCAGAGTGTTTCCCGACGCGATCCCGAGCGATGTCGCCACCGAGCCCATCGTCGTGACGTTCACGACGAACGCGCCCGCGAAGATCGCCGGCCACACACGATAGCCGAACGTCAAGAGCGCCGCGAGCGCGACGCCGGTCGGAGGCCAGACGGGCGACGCGCTCGCGTGAACGAACGCCAGCGACAGGCCGAGCTTGCCGGCGACGACGTACAGGCCGAAGAACGCGGCCAGGCTGAGCGGATATTTTCGATCGGCGAGCATAGGAGACGCGGCACACCCTCTGGGGTCTGCTAGAAAGCTCCCGACCCCGTGATCATCAGGGCGCTACTCTGGCCCCGCTCTCTGATGAACGCAAGCCCAATTCGGGCGCGAGGGACGTCGCGCACGCGCGTGACGACCAGGACTTGACGGTACCGGCTCACGAGGCGCACACTTCGTCCCGAAGGATAAGCGATGGCCTGCAAGACGCGTTCGGCGGTCGTGGCCGCCAGCCTGCTTCTGGTCGGTGTGCTGGTCACGCCGGGAGTCGTCCTGGCTCAGCGCTCGAACGGCGGCGGCGGGAACGGTGCGGCGATGGGTCGGGGTCCAGGCAGTGGCCGCCCGGCTGTGGGACAGCAGTCATTCGGGAATCAACGGTTCCCGAACCACCATAATGGCTTCGTCGGCCGTCCATTCTTCCGGCCCTTCGTTCGGCCATTCTTCCCCTTCGCGGTCGCGCCGGCCGTCGTCTACGCGGCGCCGTACTACTACCCCCCGCCCACGTACTACGATCCGCCGCCGACCTATTACACTCCGCCGACGGCGACGTACTACAGCCCGCCGCCCGCGACCTACTACAGCCCGGCGCCACCCAGCGGAACGCTCTCGGTCGCGCCCGCGCCGCCTGATAATGTCATCCAGTACTCGCACGGGCGCTACGAGCTTCGTGGCGATGGAGTCGCGACACCGTACCGGTGGGTGTGGATCCCGAATCCCCCACCGCCGCCTCCGGCCGCGCCCCCACCGCCGGCGGGTGACCCGCCGTCCTTCGTGCCATCGCCGGGAGACTCACCGTCGGGCGGCCCGGCGGCGCCACGCCAGAGCCAGCTCTATCGCTGGACCGACACGGTGGGCGTCGTGCACTGGACGGATCGGATCGACTCGGTCCCCGAGAAGTACCGCGCGGGCGCGAGGCAGTACCCGCCCTCTTGAGGTGAAGGCCGGTCAGCCCGGCCCGGCTCCGCCCTACTGACTCAGGAACTCCCGCACGACGCGCGCCACCGTCGCAGGCTGCTCGAGGTGCGGCGCGTGGCCGGCGTCCCCCACGATCTGGACGCGAGCGTCCCGAAGCCGTCCGGCGAACTCCTCGGCATAGACCGGCGGGATCAGACGGTCCTCTCCGCCCCACACGAGCAGTGTGGGCGACGCGACACGGTGGATCCGCTTCTTCAGCCCCTTGTCGGGAATGGGCCAGATGAATTTGCCGGTCGTGCCCATGGCCCATACCATCCGGACGCGGGCCGCCGCCGCCCCGGCCTCGTGCCCGTCCGAGCGCGGAAACATCTGGCGCGCCGCATCGCATTCGGGATCGCGAAAGATGTGGCGGCGAAGCTCGCCGGGCTCCAGCATCATCCAGTTCACGATGCGATCGGGATCGCGCCAGAAGCCGAGTGGGGCGATCAGCGCCTGGCGTCGCGTGCGATCCGGGTAGGCCGCCGCCAGCTCGCAGGCCACCATGCCGCCGAACGAGTGGCCGACCATGACGGCGCTCTTGATCCCCAGCGCCGTCATCAGCTCGTCGTAGCAGAGCACGAGGTCCCAGAGCCCGTCGAGATGATAGACGTCGTCGTGAGCGTCCGGCGTCGTGCCCGGGTGCTCCGGCGCGTGCACCGTGAAGTGCTGCGCGAGCTCGTCGAGGAAGGGATCCCACGTAAGGCCCCAGGGGCCGTGGAAGAAGACCAGCGACGGCCCGCGCCCCTTCGAGAGCACCCGGATGCGGACACGGTCCTGCCAAACCGTGATGGTGCGCTCCTGGACCTCGCTCGCGCTCGAGGTGCCGACCGCGGCGCTCATGCGCCGCCGGCCGCCGCGGCTATCGACGGTTGGGCACGCTGCCGCAGGCGCTCCGGCCACCAGTGATTCACCCAGCCCTCGTCGTCCCACACGGGGCGCAGCCCCGGCAGCACCTCGCGGCCGAAGAGCTCGATGTTCTCCAGCGCGAGCTCGTGCGGCATCGAGCCGATCTGCAGGAGCACCATCAAGTTCCCGACGTGCAGCCCCTTGATCACTTCCTCCTTCAAGCGGTCGCGGACGGTGGCGGGGCTGCCGGCGATGACGTACCCCTTGTCCACGAAATCCCGGTACCGGAGATTCTTGGGATTCTCGGCCCGGCGCACGGGATTGGCCATGCTGGCGACGAGGCTCCGGTAATCCTGGTTGCCCGGCGGCGAGAACCACATGGCGGGAACGTGCAGGCACTTGTGGTAAAAGTACTCCACGTGCCGCGCGAATTTTTCCTCCGCGCGCGCGTCGCTCTCGGCCACGACGACCAGCTGCAGGAAGCCCGCGCGATACGGATTGAGGTCGCGACCCTTCTCCGCGACCACACGCCAGTAGGCGTCCATCATCGTCTTGGCCGACCGGGCCCCCGAGTAGCTCAGGAAGCAGTAGCAGACGTCATGCTCTACCGCAAA
>Ga0137404_10001748_pt1 | contig 14290 bp, 11 predicted proteins | sample CZOMad2_1_16fung_FD_108285 | JGI IMG/M metagenome (GOLD analysis project Ga0137404, IMG submission 108285) | Vadose zone soil fungal communities from Angelo Coast Range Reserve, California, USA - CZOMad2_1_16fungal (Illumina Assembly) | ecosystem: Environmental > Terrestrial > Soil > Vadose...
GCGCTCTCTGTATCGGCGGGGTTCCCACTGTTGTCAAAGCTTGGGTAAAGCCCTGGACTGAGACGATGAGTGGCTGGTTGCTGATGATTCTGGGAACTGTCTTCAGTTCTCTGGCAATTCAGAAGTGGACGTTTGACTCTGGATTTCTCCCAGTAGTAATTGGACTGCTTCAGTTGTCAGTAGCACTACCGCTGGTGCTGTACACACTCAACGGCTCTGTCAGAAAATGAAGATGAGGCCACCGTGATGGAGCTTTCAGAATACATGCTCGAGACGCTTCATAATGATGGGGAGTTCATCGTTTATAGGGGCCACCACCGACGCCAAACCGACGCGAGTCCACCATCTATTCTCGTGATGACACCCGTCTCGGAACGGCCCACTCTGGGAAGCCTCAGGAAAATGGAGCACGAATATTCCTTAAGGGCCGAGCTCGATCCCGGGTGGGCAATTCGGCCTCTTGCGCTCGCACCGCACAAGGGGCGGACGATGCTCGTACTCACCGACCCTGGCGGCGAGCATCTGGATCGACTGCTTGGAAGACCGATGGAATTGACACAGTTTTTGCGCCCGGCCGTCGGCGTGTCAGCTGCGCTCGGCCAGCTGCATGGGTGCGGCCTCGTCCACAAGGATGTCAAGCCGGCCAATATCGTGGTGAACCGTGCGAGCGGAGAAGCACGGCTCACCGGGTTTGGCATCGCCTCACGCCTGCCGCGCGAACGGCAGTCGCCAGCGCCTCCCGAGTCCATCGCCGGGACGCTCGCCTACATGGCACCCGAACAGACCGGAAGGATGAATCGCTCGATCGATTCCCGCAGCGACCTCTACTCACTTGGCGTCACGCTCTACCAAATGCTCACGGGCTCACTGCCGTTCACCGCATCCGATCCGATGGAGTGGGTCCACTGCCATATCGCCAGAAAGCCGGTGCCGCCAAGCGAGCGGTTGGAAAAGATCCCGGCCCCGATCTCGCATATCATCATGAAGCTGCTCGCGAAGACTGCTGAGGAGCGTTACCAGACCGCGGCCGGCGTTGAGAGTGATCTTCGGCGCTGCCTTGCTGAATGGGAAATTCAGCCCCACATCGACGAATTCCCGCTTGGCGAACACGACACGCCAGACCGTCTATTGATCCCCGAAAAGCTGTACGGGAGAGCGCGCGAGGTCGATACCTTGCTCGCCTCCTTCGACCGCATCGTTAAGAGCGGCGCCCCGGAGCTTGTGCTGGTCTCCGGCTATTCCGGCATCGGCAAGTCGTCCGTGGTCAATGAGCTGCACAAGATGCTCGTGCCGTCGCGCGGTCTGTTCGCGTCTGGCAAGTTCGATCAGTACAAGCGCGACATCCCTTACTCTACTCTGGCCCAAGCCTTTCAGAGCCTTGTGCGACCTCTTCTCGGTAAGAGCGACGCCGAGCTGGCGAGCTGGCGCGACGCCCTGCATGAGGCGCTAGGTCCGAACGGGCGGCTCATGGTCGACGTCGTCCCCGAACTGAAGCTCATCCTCGGTGAACAGCCACCGGTCCCGGAGCTTCCGCCGCAGCAGGCACAAAGCCGTTTTCAGCTCGTGTTCCGGCGCTTCATCGGCATCTTCGCCCGCCCGGAACATCCGCTGGCGCTCTTTCTCGACGATCTGCAGTGGCTCGACGCCGCGACGCTCGACTTGCTCGAGGATCTGTTGACCCGGTCGGATCTGCAGCACCTGATGCTGATTGGCGCCTATCGGGACAACGAGGTTGATGCCTCTCATCCGCTAACGCGTAAGCTTGAGGCGATCAAGAACGCCGGCGGAAAGGTGGAGGAGATCACACTTGCGCCCCTCGCCCGTGAACACCTCGGGCAGTTGATTGCGGATGCGGTTCGCTGCGAGTCGGAACGCGCCGCGCCGCTCGCGCAACTGGTGCAGGAAAAGACGGGCGGCAATCCGTTTTTCGCCATTCAGTTCATCTCTACGCTCGCCGAGGAGGGCTTACTTACCTACGATCATGAGGCTGCGTGCTGGTCCTGGGATCTGAACCGCATTCACGCCAAGCGTTACACGGACAATGTGGTGCACCTGATGGTCGGGAAGCTGACCCGCCTGCCGGCCGAAACCCAGCAGGCATTGCAGCAGTTGGCATGTCTCGGCAACGTCGCCGAGATCACGATGCTATCAACCGTTCTCGGGACGTCGGAGCAGCAGGTGCACGCGTCTCTGTGGGCAGCTGTCCGTCAGGAATTGGTCGAGCGGCAGGAGGGCTCGTACAAGTTCATCCACGACCGTGTGCAAGAAGCCGTGTACTCACTGATCCCGGAGGAACTACGCGCCGCGACCCATCTGCGGATCGGCAGGCTGCTCGCCGCGCACACGCCGGCGGAGAAGCGGGAGGAGGCGATCTTCGAGATCGTCAATCAGCTCAACCGCGGCGCCGCGCTGATCAACTCACGGGACGAGCGTGAGCAGCTGGCCGAGCTCAACCTGAACGCGGCCAAGCGGGCCAAGGCCGCTACCGCGTACGCCTCGGCGCTGACGTATCTCACCGCCGGTGCCGCACTGTTGCCGGAAGATTCATGGGAGCGCCGGCACGAGCTCACCTTCGCGCTGGAACTGAACCGGGCCGAATGCGAGTTCCTGACTGGCGCGCTGGCGGAAGCGGAGCAGCGCCTGGCGGCGCTGTCGGCCCGCGCCGCAGCGACACTCGAACACGCCAGCGTCACCTGCCTGCGGGCGGATCTGTACACGACCCTCGATCAGAACAGCCGCGCGGTCGCGGTCGGTCTCGACTATCTCCGGCATCTGGACATGGAATGGTCGCCGCATCCAACAGAAGAAGAAGCGCATCGCGAATACGAGCGGATCTGGTCGCAGCTCGGGAGCCGTTCGATCGAGGATTTGATCGAGCTGCCCTTGATGACCGACCCGGCATCACTCGCCACTCTTGATGTTCTGACCAAACTCGCGACGCCTGCCTGGCATACGGATGCGAACCTACTTTCCCTGGTCATCTGTCGGGCAGTCAATCTCAGCCTCGAGGGCGGCAACTGTGACGGGTCGTGCTACGCCTATGTAGTGCTGGGCTTACTCGCCGGACCGCGCTTCGGCGACTACAAGGCCGGATTTCGATTCGGCCGGCTCGGCTATGACCTGGTCGAACAGCGCGGGCTGAAGCGCTTCCAGGCCAGGACCTATTTTAACTTTGGAAGTATAGTCACGCCCTGGACGAGACATGTCCGGGCTGGCCGCGATCTGGTGCGTCGCGCGTTTGAGGCGGCGAACAAGATCGGTGACCTCACTTTTGCGGCGTACTGCTGCACCCACCTGAACACGAACCTTCTCGCGGCGGGCGATCCTCTCGATGAGGTGCAAGGCGAAGCCGAGCGTGGTCTCGCGTTTGCGCAGAAGATGCGGTTCGGTTTTGCCATTGACTCCATCGCCGCGCAGCTCGGACTCATTCGGACCCTCCGCGGCTCGACGCCGAATTTCGGTTGCTTTGACGACGAGCAGTTTGACGAGCTTCGGATGGAGCGTCGTTTCTCCAGTAACCCGGAACTAGCGTTGCCCGAGGGCTGGTACTGGATCCGCAAGCTGCAGGCGCGCTTCTTTGCCGGCGACTATGCGGCCGCCCTCGAGGCCTCATCGAGGGCGCAACGGCTGCTGTGGACATCGCCGTCAATGTTCGAAACGGCAGAGTATCACTTCTACAGTGCACTCTCCCAAGCGGCATCCTGCGAGTCCGCAGCGGCCGGCCAGCGACGGCAGCATGTCGAGGCTCTGGTCGCGCACCACCGACAGCTCGAGATCTGGGCGGAGAATTGCCCCGAAAATTTCGAGAACCGCGCCGCACTGGTTGGGGCGGAGATCGCACGGATCGAAGGACGCGAGCTCGATGCCGAGCATCTTTACGAACAGGCCATCCGCTCGGCGCACGCAAACGGCTTCGTCCACAATGAAGCGCTCGCCAACGAACTCGCCGGCCGCTTCTACGCGGCACGTGGTTTCGAGAAGATCGCGCACGCGTATTTGCAGGACGCACGGTACTGCTACCTCCGTTGGGGGGCCGACGGTAAAGTCCGGCAACTCGATGAGTTATATCCACACCTCCGGGAAGAACAGCCAGTGCCCGGTCCGACGAGCACGATCGGGGCGCCGGTCGAACACCTTGATCTCGCTACCGTTATCAAAGTCTCGCAAGCAGTGTCGGGCGAGATCGTCCTGGAGAAACTGATCGACACGCTCATGCTCACAGCGGTTGAGCACGCGGGTGCTGAGCGAGGCCTGTTGATTCTTCCACGAGGTGATGAGCTGCGGATAGAGGCGGAAGCCACGACCAGCGGTGACACTGTTACGGTCCATCTGCGAGGAGCGAGCGTGGCCGCGACCGAGCTGCCAGAGTCGGTCCTTCACTATGTCGTGCGCACACAGGACAGCGTAATTCTGGATGATGCCTTAGCCCAGAACCCGTTTTCGGCCGATGAGTACATCCGTCAGAAACACGCCCGTTCTGTGCTCTGCTTGCCATTGCTCAAGCAGGCCAAACTGATCGGAGTGCTCTACCTCGAAAACAACCTGACCTCTCATGTCTTCACACCGACCCGGATCGCCGTGCTGAAACTGCTGGCGTCGCAGGCGGCGATCTCGCTGGAAAACACCCGTCTTTATAGCGACCTCACAGAACGGGAAGCGAAGATCCGCCGATTGGTGGATGCCAACATCATCGGCATCCTCATCTGGAATCTCGAAGGTCGGATTGTTGAGGCCAACGAAGCCTTTCTCCACATGGTGGGATATGGCCGCGAGGATCTCGTGTCAGGTCGCGTGAGTTGGAGCGAGGTAACGCCCGACAAATGGCGCGCGGCCGACGAACAGGCCTTGGCCGAGCTCGTCGCCACCGGCGTCTGCGAGCCTTTCGAGAAGGAATACTTCCGCAAAGACGGCAGTCGCGTGCCGGTCCTGCTCGGAGCCGCATTGTTAGAGGGACGGCGAGACGAAGGCGTCGCGTTCGTGCTCGACTTGACCGAGCGCAAGCTCGCCGAAGAAGCCCTCCACAAGACACAGGCGGAGCTCGCGCATGTCACACGGGTGACGACGATGGGCGAGCTGGTAGCTTCGATAGCTCATGAAGTCAATCAACCACTCGGTGCAATAGTCACCAACGGCAGTGCGTTACTGCGCCTTCTTTCTCGCGAGACGCCAGATTTGGATAAGTCGCGCGAAGTTATCGGTCGGATGATCAATGACGGCATGAGGGCGAGTGAAGTGATTAAGCGGATTCGCGATCTTTTGCATAAGGCTCCTCCTGAAAAGGCGCGGCTGAATATTAATGAAACCGTTCAAGAGGTGATCGAGTTGGTCAGCAGCGACGTGCTCAGGAGTAAGGTCAAGTTGCAGGCCGAACTGGGGGCCGATCTCCCGCCAGTCGTGGGGGACCGGATTCAGTTGCAGCAGGTAATCCTGAATCTGATACTAAATGCCAAAGACGCCATGCGCGCCGTGCAAAGCCATCCGCGTGAGCTGCTAATTACAACGCTAAAGAGTAAGTCCGGTGAGGTAGTGGTTGCAGTGCGAGACTCAGGTACCGGGCTGGACCCAAAGGATGCTGACCGGATCTTCGACCCCTTTTTTACGACTAAAGCAGAAGGCATGGGTCTGGGGCTTTCAATTAGTCGAACGATCATCGAGGCCCATGGGGGAACGCTTTGGGCTAAACCAAACGAGGGCAAAGGAGCAACAATACAGTTTACCCTTCCACCGAGCAGCGGGAGTGAATCATGAAGAAAGCCGAGCAAGGTGTATTCGTGAACCTTAACCCCATTCATACGACACTAAACCTAATCCTCGCTCAAAAAAATCAGCACGGCACATGTGACCGCGACTAATTGTGGCAATAAACATTGACTTCTCTAAAACTAAGGTGGTACAAAGAAAGCCCTTTCACAATGGCTGTCTTACCACAGTTCGCTGAACTCCTTTTCCTGGAGGTTTTTCATGTTACCCATCCTCAAAATAATTCTTGCATCAATCATTTTCATAAGTTGTTCCGCATTGGGGAAAGCAGACCCTCTCATACTTGCATCTAGTCAACTATCGCAAACAGGCATAGCCGGCATGACAATTGTGTTTTCAGGAACCATTACTAATCTTGGACCGCTACCCGCTGGTGCTGGTGGCGAACTCGCCATTTTTAATAATGACGGTTCCGTCGTTTCAAATTTTCAATTCTTACTTCCGGCCAATTTTATTGTTGGACCAGGAGAAACAACGGCACTAATACCGTTCTTTTCTTTTACTGTCGTTGCGAACCCACCTCTTGGCCCTTTCGTGATTACATATTCTATTCGAGAGTCTAATGCCTTGGTTTTTACTGCAAATATTCAGGATGTGCCCGAACCCTCAACAATGCTTCTTCTGGGAGCAGGTCTGGCCGGTTTAATACTACGAAAGAGACATATTTCCGGGCGCTATAGTCCCTGAATTCTCGTCTCGTGAAAAGTCTAGACTACCGAGATTGCGTTAGCCTCTTCCATGGTGACGGTCCGTTCAGCATTATGGACGACCACGTAATGCTCAAGGGTTCGTGACGCCGATGAAGAAGGAGAAGTAGAAGTCGCCCGGATCAATGTCAGTGGTTCGCCCTCTGACCGTAACGACCTTGACAAGCTTGCCGACGTTTCCGCGCACCGAAGTCGTGCCTGCTGGCGGCAGGCGACGTCACGATACTTCGAAGAAACTTCTTCGCAAGGCTGCAGCCATGGGCGGACGTTGGTCCCGATGCCTGGCGCCGCGATTCGGCACTATGGCGCGCTGAGGTTGCGAGCCCGCAACGATCCGGCGGTATCCAGTCTTTCAGCCATGAACCCACCAATTGATTCTGCCACTGTATCCGCGAGATACCACGCCATCCAGTGTTCTGCTCCAGGAATGATTTGCAAACTTGACCCCTGGATTGCTTGATGAAGCCGTCTTGCGTGCTCCGGCGGAAAGTGCTGATCGTGTTCTCCCCACAACACAAGCGTGGGGCAAGTGATTGTCTTGTATAGTTCAGGTAACCGCTCCAACGTCCCCTGATAACCAGCGCAAAGACGAGCGATAAAGGAACGTACTTCACCCTGCGAAAAACTCTTCCAGAGATCAGCACGCAACTCGAAAGGAAGTTTCATACCGCGTGGGAGAAAGGTCATCTCGGCGCGCTTGAATACTAGAAGGGGAAAATTACGTATGATGAAGCGGTTCCAACCGTACTTACGCAGCAGTTGAATCTCCCAGGAAGTCTTCTCGTTCCACAAGACCAACGAGTTCATCACCACCAGATGATGCACCCGCTCGGGATGCTGTGCGGCAAAAACGAGTGCAGGTTGACCGCCCATGTCCATCCCCACCAGGTTGGCACGTTCGATAGCGAGCTCATCGAGAATCTTGGATAAACGGTCGGCCATATGAAACGGGGTCGTACCACCAGACCACGCGTCGCTGTAGCCCATTCCTGGCCAGTCGAATGCTATCACTTCAAAGTGATCTGCCAGGCGCATTGCCAGCTCAGACCAGATCTGTAAGTTGTCGGGATAACCGTGAAGGAAAATCACCGGTGGCCCACTACCCAGGCGAGCGATTCGCAGACGCCGCCCTGAAGTGAGCGGCTCAAGTTTTGTTTGCAACATCACCTGAGGTCCTCGAGTAAATCGTCCGCAGCCAAAATTCCTGATATGGCGCAGAAACTGACCCACTGTCCGGGATGCGTTGAGCTACCCGCCAGGTAAAGCCCTCGGGCGTACGGACTCTTGTGAGCTAGCCGTCCTGCACGCATGAACCCCGCGGTCATAACGGGATTCATGCTGTTTCTATAGAGATTGTACTGCGCGCCCCATTCCGACGGTACGCGTGTATGAACCACGCGATAATCATCAATACCTTCGCGCCACCAGCTCTCTTCCAGGAGCTGATTAAGGTAGTCGCCTTGCCCTTCAACCCCCAGACGCTCGGCCACTTCATGTCGCATCGGACTAATAAGGCGTGCAGGAAACCACCCATTATTCTTCAGCTCCGGCGCAACGACTGCGGGCATGACAAAAAGACGACAGAGTTCTCCAGTGCCAGGCAGTTTAAATCGAAGATAGGGCTGCCTCGCCTCACCGCGAATTGCGAGATATGCACAGGCTCCAGGTGATTGCAGTGGAAGCTTATTAAGGCTTTGTCGGGCACGTGCCGGAGTTTCCTCTAACATCTCAACATATGTACCGATGCCGCTGTAGTTGGAGACAATTGCGTCGGCGGCCACAAACTCGCCCTCGTTAGTTTCGACTCCGCTGATGCTGCCGCGTTCACACACAATCCTCCGGACTCTTGTGCCGTATTGGAATTCGACTCCGGCTTCCACCGCTACCCGTGCCAGCGTGCGCGGGATCATCGCGATCCCTTCAACCGGATAGAAAGCGCCGACGGAATGAATCAACGCGGGCACAAAAGCCATCGGACTTGGCGCCTCGTCAATTCGCTGTCCCGCAATTTGCGTCCATATTGCAATTGCTTCGACCACTGGCCGCGGAATATTTGTGCGGGCCAGGATCGACCCTAACGACTGAAGCAAAAAAGGGATGCGTGTGAATCGTCGATTCTCTAAAAGATGAGAAGGCCTGGGTCGTGAGACATGAAGTAGAGGGCTTAGGCGTTTATGAGTTTCCCATGTCGCAGCTACAAAATGCTCGTATAGCTTTCCGCTCCCGGGCCACTGAGCATCAAAACCTGCGGCTGTTCTTTTCAGATCTCCATAGAAACGAACCGTGATGCCTGCATTCGATAACACCTCATAAACATCATCGATTCTGCGGAGACTGATATGCTCGGCGAGTTCGAGACCCAGTGCACGAAAGGCCCATTCAAGACCTGGACGATCAAGCAGCACATATGGGCCAGCATCAAATCTAAAACCATCTTTTTCAAACCCCGACGCAAGCCCCCCAGCTTCTGTCCGAGCTTCGATCACTCGGACGCTCAAGCCTTTCCGCGCCAATCGGACTGCGGCAGTTAACCCACCCATGCCGGCGCCAATGATGACAACGCGACGAGTCATTCTTAATGGCGCAGTCCCAGGAGACTTTGTATACCCCGGCGCCCGGCCCGCAATGTCAAACTCTCGCGGCGCAGCGGTGGAAATGCGTCTTTGTCCATTTGCGGGACGAAGAGTGCGCCTCGCGCGCTACCGAGCACATAAACGGGCAGGGCGAGAAAACTGAGCATGGTTGATATTTCACTATAGTATGGACTGCGCCAATTTCGCAGCGGCTCATCTGGGCCATCAATTTTGATGTTGTTGCCTGGGTCACCGAACCAATGGCACGCCGCACGCAAAGTACTCGACTCGCGAGGGTCTGCCATACCCATGTGACGCATCGCTACCATATCGACCGCAAGGGCGTCAGTGCCGGCATAGAACCGCAGCGGTGTTGCCGGCCGCGGGCAGCCCATCACGCCGACCAGACCATCAGCAGCCTGTTCATAGGCATCAATCAGTGAAAAGTGTGGAGGAAACTCATCCAGCAACATCATTGTTGCGGTTTCACGATCCGCCTGACGCTCAGCGAATAGAAATTGATCGCATCGCGCGCCGATACCCTCGAGATTTCCGATTGTGAGGTGAGCCAGTTCAACCGGATGGCTCTTCATTTTCGCGAAAGAGATGCGAAAGTCAGCATCTTTCCAGGTATGACCGACAGTGTATTGTGCCATCCCGCGAAAGTAAGAATGTGGTATTTGTTCTTCGGAAAGATCTACGACTCGAAAGTGCGGAGAAGAGATATCGAAATATCGAGCGACATCCTGGACTGAGCGATTTCCATAAAACTGATCGTAGATATTCCGGCCTTCGACAACTGCCACGTCCTTGCACCCGCAGGCCCGCAGATAGCGGGCCAACTCATCCACTAGTTGCCTATCCGTGATCATTGACCTGTCTCGCCGGTGATAGCCGAGCATGAAGGCTGGCTTGATGGCCACTCGCAACTCGGTGAGCGGTTTGTCCAGAGTTTGAGCTCGTTCTTCAAGCTGCTCCTTGAGATGTGTTTCTTCGAGCAGACTGCGGAAAAGCGACAGTTTCTCGTCCATTGTTCTCCCTTGCACAACCTTCACCCGGCCGCCGCTGCCGAGCGCGTTCTCAGCAACTCGACCGCCGCGCAGCACACGGGGTACGAAATACTCTCCTACCTCGCGAATCTTTTGTGCTAAACCGTCAGCCGTTTCCCCGTGTACGAGTTGATCGTTCTCATCGAGGGCTTCTGCCAATACCGCAAAGATCCTCCGGTGCCGATCTTCATCATCCATAATGCGGCGAAAATCATCTATCAAAGATGGCAGCATGAATGGCTGCTCGCTTGTTAATTCGATCAAACGCTGCCAGCACAACCATGCTGTCTTTTCCGCGTCGACGTTGAAGAGGCAGAAATCCCGGAATGAACGATATTGAATATGTTCCCTGACTCCGCGCGGAACTTTTCCGGTTATGAATCCGGTCCAGGAAATCAGCGTGGCAATCGCCCTGGAGAGCGGGGCATCCGTCCAGCGCACGTGCTGGCGAACTGAGGTAGACCACCCTCCCAGCGCACCGGCGACCTGGCTGAAGAGTGCACGCGCACGGAGAGAAAAGTTTCCCACTTTGAAGATCGCACCACGAATATAGATCGCATGCATCTCCTCATCTTTCCAGGTCCAAAGTAAAGCATGACGAATAATCTCGCGCTCAATTTCGGAAATGGGCAGCGCCTTTAAGTGGACCGCTATCAAATCCTCGCGATACCCAACAGAGACAATCTCTTCACGCTCGAGCGCCAGCAGAAAGAGCCGGAGCATCTGGCGACGTGGACGCCCGGCGTACTTGCTGCTCCAGCCGGCGAGTTCAGCTTCAAATTGTTCGTAGACGCTTCCCATGACAGAGTGTTCGGACGGGCTGTGAGCCGTTGCGCGCTACCTACATTGACACTGAGTCAGGTGTCTAAGCAACAACTATTTGTAGACTTGGGTAGTTGAAAAACTCCCGCACCGAAGAGTGTAGGAACCAAAGCTAAGATACAACCAGTTCATTTTACGCAGTCCGCTGGGTGTTTGCATTAGTGTGTTGAGTGGGAGGGACAATGGAGATCTCGAGGATTCTCCGAAAGAACGGCAAATTTATCCTGACACTGAACAACCGCCGCTCATGGTGGAAGCTTTTGCTTTCAAGAACAGATTATCTCAAAGCCAGAGAGCAAGAGGTTGCCCAAGAACACCATTTCCAATGGTCCTTCCTGCGTTGTAAGTCTAGTCTTTCCGAATTCTTTTAAATCACTACCCTGCAGGGTTGAAAGCTTGTCGATTGCACTAAGAATTTCTGTAACCGCCTTGCCCTTCTATTCATCAGGCCCCATCCGCTAACCAGCAGTTCACCTCGCGGCCAATAAGAATTTGAAAGCAAGAATCGGAGTGTCAGGAATAACGGGCGGTGCTATCTTTCATTTGTAACGGCAATCTTCGGGAGAACGTGAATGAACATCTCAGAAAAAACGCCCTGGCGGTGGGGATTCTTTGTCATCGTGTTGTGAGATATGGCGCAGTGTCTGGTTATCGCCGGGGTGTCGAGCTCAAACGCGCTCTCCTCGCACGGGAGGCGCGGGCATGAGCTTGGTAGCCAGGACAATATCGCCCGCTGCGCAACCCAAGAGCATTGCGGAACGAGTCAGTTCGATCGCTTGGGAGCAAGTTTCGCAAGATCTCGATGGGCAAGGCAGTACGATGATCAAGCGTCTTCTTTCTCCAGACGAATGTCGCGAGGTCGCCAGCCTCTACCTGAAGGACGGCATCTTCCGCAGTCATGTCGTGATGGTACGCCATGGTTTCGGGCGTGGAGAATACAAGTATTTCAGCTATCCGTTGCCCGGCCTTATTGCAGACCTCCGGTCTATTGTCTATCCGCAGCTTGTCCCGATCGCCAATCGTTGGAACAAGGCGATGGGTATTGATGTTCGCTATCCCGAGAAGCATGCAGACTTCATCGAGCGGTGCCATCAGGCCGGCCAGATCAGACCGACGCCGCTGTTGCTCCAGTACGGGGCCGACGATTACAACTGCCTGCACCAGGACCTCTATGGCGAGCATGTTTTCCCGCTCCAGCTCGCCATCCTGTTGTCTGAACCCGACGAAGACTTCACGGGCGGCGAATTCGTGATGACGGAGCAGCGACCGCGTATGCAGTCGCGGCCGATGGTTGTGCCGCTTCGACAGGGGGACGGCGTTTTGTTCGCAGTTCATAATCGCCCGGTGCAGGGTAAGAGGAGCACGTATCGCGTGAATCTCCGGCACGGCGTCAGCCGCATCCGGTCAGGACACCGTCATACGGTCGGCATCATTTTCCATGACGCCCAGTGAGAGTGAGCTAATGACCATAAATCGATTCGACAATCTCGCCGAGGTCGACATGCTGGAGCAAAGATGGATAGACAAAAGCTTTTGAAACAACTTGATAAAGCGTGGTTGGCATTCAAGGAGTCGTACGCCGGGTTCTCAGACTCTCAACTGACGGAACCCGGCGTCACTGGCAATTGGTCGGTGAAAGACATTATCGCGCACGTGACATGGTGGGAGGAGGAGGCGCTGAAGCATCTTCCGCTTATCATCAACGGAAGTAGGCCGCCGCGGTACTCAGTCCAGTACGGAGGCATCAATGCCTTCAACGCTCAGATGACGGAACAGAAACAAGGCCTTTCGCTCTCCGACGTACTGAGGCAACAGGATGAAACCCACAGCCGGCTCATCGCCTACATCCAGAGCGTTCCCGAAGAGCAATTCAGGCGTGAGACGCGCGTCCGGCGGCGCCTACGGCTCGATACATACAGCCACTATCCGAAGCATGCCAAGGCGATACGAGCATGGCGGCAGCACTGGTTCCAAAAAAGCGGAACGGTCTGAATGCGTTAAACAACCATAAGGCAGAACAGAGTAGCCCGTCGGTTCAGGCGTTCATTCCGCCATCGACCGTAAGATTCGCTCCCGTAATGTACGAGGACTCTGGACCGGCGACGAATGCCACCAAGGCGGCGACCTCATCAACGCGGCCATAGCGGTCGAGAGCTGTGGCGGCCTTCTGCGGCACGGCCCAATCGCCCGCGGCGGGATTCAAATCCGTGTCGATCGGACCCGGCTGCACGTTGTTGACGGTGATGCCCCGGCTCCCGACCTCTCTCGACAGCGCCTGAGTAAATATCTTGACGGCTCCCTTCGTGGCCGCGTAGGGCACCATCCCGGGCACCAGGACACGCTCACCCACGGCTGAACCGATCATGATGATGCGGCCACCAACATTCATATGCTTCAGCGCCGCCTGCGTCGCGACGAATACCCCGCGGACGTTGATGTCGATCACGCGATCCATCTCTTCCAGCGTCGTCTCCTCGAACGTTTTCGGAATGGCCGTGCCGGCATTATTCACAAGGATATCCAGCCGGCCGAATGTCGCGACGGTCTCTTCGACCGCGGCTTCGACCGCGGCGGCATCAGTGGCGTCCGCCTGAATTGCAATCGCCTTTCGGCCGGCGCGTTTAATCTCCTTGAGGACCGATGCGGCCGCATCTATACCTTTCGCGTATGTGATGGCCACATCCGCCCCGTCATCAGCCAGGCGCTTGGCGATTGCGGCACCGATGCCACGGGAACCTCCCGTGACGAGCGCGACCTTGCCTGCCAGTCCTCTTTCATGATTGTTGCTCATGTTCTTTCCCTTCCTGGTTTGTGTTTGTTGTTTGTGCGGAGCCCTTCGGAAAACTTGTTCCGAACATCGGGGCTTTACTCTGCGACTGTTCTTCGGTCACTTCATCCTGAATGACATCCCAATGCTCGACCAGAACGCCGTCCTTGATGCGAACAACGTCTGCGGCAATCCAATTCACAGGAGCACCGAAGCCGCTAAATCGCCCGTGAACAATCACAAAGTCATCCTCGGCGACGATCGTTCCCGGTTCGTACCGTAGCGTGGGTGGAAGGCTCTTGATGAGATTGAAGAGTCCTTCTCTGCCGGGTTCAATGTGAGCGCTGTGCTGAATGTAGTTAGGCGACCAATAGCGCTCAGCCGCTACGTAGTCACGCTTATTGAACAGCGTGTCGAAAGCTTCAAGGACAAGCGCTTTATTTTTCGATTCGGTTGTCTGACTCATTTCTATTCTCCCTGCTCGCTGCGAAAAGTTTTCTTAGCCGGCCCCGAAATCACAGTGCAGTTTTGCCACCGTCTACTGAGATCGTCGCACCCGTTATGAAAGCCGCCTTGTCAGATGAGAGGAAAACAATTGACTCGGCGATCTCC